>Ga0187861_10003112_pt1 | contig 14936 bp, 15 predicted proteins | sample June2016WEW_10_1_3_FD_132986 | JGI IMG/M metagenome (GOLD analysis project Ga0187861, IMG submission 132986) | Peatland microbial communities from SPRUCE experiment site at the Marcell Experimental Forest, Minnesota, USA - June2016WEW_10_100 | ecosystem: Environmental > Terrestrial > Soil >...
ATGCTCCGTTATTTCGGGGGCGGGATCGAGCTCACGACGCTCGCGGCGATCCCGAGCGGAAGCGGGCTCGGGACATCGAGCATCATGGGGGCCGTCCTCGTGTCCATCATCGGCAGGGCCATCGGGCGCCCGCTCGCCGCGCGCGAGCTTTTCCACGCCGTTTTGAAGCTCGAACAGGAGCTCACGACCGGGGGCGGCTGGCAGGACCAGATCGGCGGGGCGATCGAGGGCGTCAAGGTCATCACCGCGGACAAGGGCCTTGTCCCGGACCCGCAAATCCATTTCGTCCCGGCGGACCTGCTCGACCCGGCGGCAAACGGCGGCCGGACCCTCCTCTACTACACGGGGCTGCGGCGGCTGGCCAAGGATATCCTGCACGAGGTCGTCGGGCGCTACCTGGACAGGGACCGGGCCGCGATGGAGACGCTGCGAAAGCTCCACGCGTTCCCGCCGCTGATGGCGGAGGCCATGGGGATGAGGGACATGGAGAGGTTCGGCGAGCTCATCGACGCCGCCTGGAGGCTGAACGTGGACCTCAACCCGGACCACGCGACCCCGATGATCGATGGGCTCCGGGCCCGGGTCAGGCCGCACGTGTTCGGCGTCAAGCTGCTGGGCGCGGGCGGCGGCGGTTTCCTGATCATGGTGTGCAAGTCAGCCGAGGATGCGGCAGCGGTGAAGCGGATGCTGGAGAAAAAGCCGCCCAACGACAAAGCCCGCTTCTTCGATTACTCCATCAGCCGTGAGGGCCTCGTCGTCACGGTTTGCTGATCTGCCCTCTTGCGGCGATTTCAATCTGAATTCCCTGGCTGTGCGATCTCATTGATAAATAATCACATAGGATCTAAAATGAGGACGGCGGCCGAATTAGAGCTGCTTGTCGCCGTGGACAAGGATGATGCTTTCCTCCTGAGCTTTCCTGACCATGGCCTCGGTGAAACCACTTCGACTGAAAAGAACAAAGCGCGCGGTGCGTTCATCGCGGCGCCAGTCGACGAGCTCCGACTTCCGTTTGAGATCCTGGTAGATATCCTCCCCAACCTTTTTCCGGCTCCATTTGCATTCGCCAAAAAGGATTTCGCCTCGGGTGTCGTCAACCGCGACGAGGTCGATCTCTCCCATCCTCGACCACCACCGGCCGAGTGACGAATATGACAACGCTCTTAAGGCGGGGAGGTCCGGAGCAAACTCGCGACAGACTTCCTCGTATCCGTCCGCGGCATGGTTTTCAAACGACTCCCGGATGATACCAAGCAACTCCTCCACGCGGCCGATCTCGATGAGACTCCTGTGCGGATAGATATACTTAAACCAGAAGGCCATAAACCTATCTTTGATCCGGTAGCGGCTCTGCTTGCTCTTGTCGGGCTTCTTCTCCGTGGCCGGCACCTCGCGGCCGACGATGTTCAAAGACTGGAGGATATCGAGATAACGGGATACGTGGGACTTTTCGAATCCCGTTTCATTCCCAATTTCGGATACCCGGGTTTTTCCCTGGGCCAGGGCCCGCAGGATGACGAAGTAATAGCGCGGCTCCCGGAGCTCTTCGCGGAGTAAGAATTCAACCTCGTTGTAGAGATAGCTTCCGGTCTCCAGGATGAGTCTCCGGATATTGTCCATGGTGTCCGCGCGAGGGTCGATAAGCTCGAGGTAGGCGGGGACGGTTCCGAACACGGAGTATAGGTCGACGAGCTCGTCGAAGGCTTTCCCGGGGAAAAACCCTCTCAGGGATGCGAACCTCATGTCCGTCAGTTTCAAGGACGCCGTCCTGCGTCCGTAGAGAGGGGCTTTATAGGCCAAGACCTCCCGTTCCATCATGCCTATACTCGACCCAAGGAGAATTAGGAAGACGTCGGTCGTCTTCAAGAATTCCTCAATGCCCTTCTGAAAGATGGATGCGATGGCAGGCTCAGCGTTGGCCAGATAGGGGTATTCATCCAGGACGAAGACGAAACGGCTGGAAGGGATGACAGAAAGAGTGCCAGCCGGGGTGACGGCACCGGACGCGCTTTTGTCCCTGATATATCGGAAGACCTGGAGCCAGTCCTGGAATCCCGAATCAGCCAGGATCAAGTCGCCAAAAAAATCGCCCATCGTCCGCCCGAGGTTTTTCAACTGCTCCCGGGTGGAAGCGCTGTCGGCGAGGAAATAGACAGCTCTCTTACCTTGGATAAACTCCCTGACGAGTCGGGTTTTACCGATTCGGCGGCGACCGTAGATAGGAACAAACTGGAAATCCGGTCTAGCGTAGAGCCCCTCGAGGAGAGCCAATTCCTTCTCGCGATTGACGAAATTCATATCGCCCTCCCTTAATAATACGGACATAGTCTAATCGTGATTAGTATAATCCTGATTATATTTTAAATCAAGAGAATCGTTTTCAGCCTCCAAAATGGCCGGTTTATCCTATTGACCAGCCGCAATGGACGAAAAACCAGCCCAAGAGCCTTGCCCTTGTTCGTGAGCCGAACAGCTTGTCCAGAGGTTTGCTCATCGTTGTGGTAAATTTTGCCACAATCGCGGAGGTTTTGGCGATCCAGTCGAAGTCCAAGATGTTGTTAAAATGCGGCAATATTCGGTCGTCCAACCCTCCTATCTCTCGCTTGATTGGGCGCTCGGGTTCTATGGTTTGATTCCGGAGGCGGTTTTCAACCCGACCTCGATCACGACCGCCCGCGGCATCGATTTCGAGGCGAAACGCCGGCGCTATTTCTACCACCATGTCCAGCCGATCTTTTTCACGGGATATGAGAAAGTCGAACGCTCCGGAGACGTCTTCATTATCGCCGCGCCGGAGAAGGCTCTCCTCGACAAGATGTATATCACTATGCGCAACAGCGAATTTTCGGAAAGCTGGCTGAAAAGCCTCCGTCTGCAAAATCTGAAAATGCTCGACGAGGTCAAGCTCAAAACCTGGGCTTCCCTCGTGAACAAGCCGGGCTTCGCGGCGGCCGCGGGCACGGCGGCGGCCTATATCCGGGAAAACCAGGAGGAATAGGCATGAAAGACGTCGCTCTCCAGGTCGCCCGCGAGCGCCCCTCTCTCGGCGTCCACGCTTTGCGGGAGTACATCCAAAATTACGTGCTCTGGCTGATGCAGCGGGACGGCCTGAACACGCGCCTTTTCTTTATCGGAGGGACGGCCCTCCGGTTTCTCTGGCACATCGGCCGGGTTTCCGAAGGCTTGGATTTCTCGGCCGGGCCCGATTGGAAGCCCGACGAGTTCAAGGGCGCCGCTCGGAATATCGAGCGCGGCCTCGCCGCGGCCGGCTACGATGTCTCTCTGCACCTCAGGGAAGAGAAGACCGTCCAGCGGGCGGTTTTCCGTTTTGCGGAACTCCTGGCCGAGCTGGGGCTCGTCGGAAGCAAGCCGCAGGAACTTTCCATCGCCCTCGAGATCGACACCAAGCCGCCGGCCGGGGCGACGAGCTCGAAAACCGTCGTCAACTTACACCTGCCGGTGCTCATTCAACATTACGATCTCCCATCGCTCCTGGCGGGAAAAGCCGCCGCGATGATGACGCGCGAATATGTCCAGGGACGGGATTATTTCGACATCTTCTGGCTACTTTCTAAGTGGCCGGACCTCGAGCCCAATCCCCTGATGTTCAGAAACGCCCTGGCCCAAAAGCGCGACGCTGGCGAGACCGGCGACAAGGCGGGCATGGGTAGGAAGGCAAGCGGCGCGGGGCGGGAAAGACAGTTTGATCAGGAGGCGAATTGGAGGGCCATGCTGATCCAGGTTGTCAGCGAGGTGCGATGGACCGTTATTGAAACGGATGTCCGGGCGTTCATCGAAAACTCGGACAGCCTCCTGGCCTTCACGCAGGAAAACCTCCTCCGCCTGCTCAACCAGCCCAAGCGCTGAACATCGCCGGGAATCCGGATACGAACCGATCTTCCGCCGCGTTGACGGTGATTGGGGTCGGACCACATCAAGCATATCCATAAGGCAATTCGAAGCCAGGCCCGTTTTCTTGACAATAGAGGTGTCATTTATTACATTTTTAGGTGTAATTAGTAACACTGTTTTGGGACCTGAAAACGCGGACTTGGGGATTCGCCCGGGACGGCAATCCCCTTTACCAAACCTTTTTATAAATGTCTCCGCGTGTGTCAATGATAAGAATCCGGATAACATCAGCTTTCACTCGATAAACTGCCCTGAATTTGCCGATCCGAAGCCGATAGAGATCCGGGTTTTTTTCTCCTTTGAGCTTTTTGACGTCACCCTCTGCCGGAAGCTTTTCTATCTGTTGGACGATCTTGCGGGCAGCTTCCCGGTCGAGCTTCTGGAGGTATTTAAGGCATTTGCGGCTATAGAGGAAATTCATAAGCCCAGGGACTTCTTCAGTTCTTCAGAGGTCAGGAATTCGTCAGAGGCGAGGATGTCGAGGATCTCCTTTTCGTCCCTGGCTGAGAGGATGAGCTCTTCACGTTTGCCCATCCTTTTTTGGAGCCACTCGCCGAGAGAGCTGCGGATGATCTCCGAAAGGCTCTCGTTCCGCAGAAAGGCCACAGCTTTTGCTTTCCTGTATAAGTCCTCATTAATAATGACGTTGATTCTTCTCATGGGATGGATACCTCATTGTGTATATACATCATTATGTATAATTTGTCAATATTCTTATTCTGATTGGGGTCAAATTCTGATTGCCTGATTGGGGTCGGACCAATTTATCTTATTGATAATAATCTTATTAGCAATTTTTATGGGCCTGTTGTTGACCTTAAGTCCTCATTTTACACCCCGAAAACGCGGACTTTAGGATTGTCCCGGGACGGCCTTCTCCCTTGACCTATTCGCTGCAGAACGGCATCTTCGCCGCGTCGACGTGGAAATCACATCCATTAAGGAAGCAAGAGAAAAAGAACACTGCGTTGCGTTCATCTTATTGTAGCCGTTCTTGATTCCTGACGAGCGTCTTGACATGATATCACCTTACTGATATATATATGGTGAGGTGATCAGAATGGCCGCCATGACCAGGACAATCGTATCGATACCCGAAGAAGAAAAGAAGTGGCTCGAGAGCTACAGCCGGCGTCACAGGATCTCGAGCGCCGAAATCGTCCGCCGCGCGATCAGGGAATACCGCCGCAAGGAATCCCAGAAAAGCCTCGCCGGCGTCCTCCGCGAAACGGCCGGGACCTGGACTTCGATCAAGGGGGACACGCGTGACCATGTCGATGCGCTGCGCAAGGAGTGGGAGCGCAAAACTTGAGGCCGGCTTATCTTCTGGACTCGACCGTTCTCATCGACCATCTCCGGGGGATCGATGGGGCGACGAAGTGGCTTCGGAGACTCCGCGATGGCGAGGCCGTCATTTCCGTGATCACCCGGGCGGAGGTGTTATCCGGAGGGACCGAGGAGGAGTCGCTCGCCGCCTATGAGCTGTGCGAGCAGCTCGAGTGCCTCCCCTTGACGAAGGATGTCGCGACGAGGGCCGCCGAATTGAGGAGGAAAAACGGCTGGAAACTCCCGGACGCACTCCAAGCCGCCATGGCCCTTCGGATCGGCGTCAAGCTGGTGACCAGAAACTCCCGGGATTTCGACAAAAAAAAGCACCCGTTTATCATCATCCCCTATCGCCTGGGATAGGCCCGCTCGCGTCGAGCGGCCATATCCATGAGGCAATTCGAAGGCAGGCCTGTTTTTCTTGACAATCAAGGTGTTATTTATTACACTTATAGGTGTAATTATTAACACCTCAAGCTGACAAGGATATTAGACATGTTATCGTTGCGGTCCAAAGTTACAAGGAAGATCCTGACCTTCTTTTTTACGAACCCTCACGAGCGCCTCTACGTCAACGAGATGGCCACGACACTTGGTGTCGACAAAAGGAATCTCGTGAGGAAACTCAAGGAGATAGAGTCTTTAGGCTTGATGAGAAGGGAAGAACGCGGGAATCTCCGGCTCTACTCCGTGAATCGTTCTTATCCGCTGTACCGGGAGTTCAGGCGCATATTCCAAAAAACCACGGGAGTTGAAGCGAGGCTTCGCGATGCGGTCTGCGGAACGCCGGGAGTGAAGCGCGCTTGGATTTTTGGCTCTTATCCTAGAGATACAATGCAGACCCACAGTGATATCGATGTCCTGGCGGTCGGGGATCACTCCGTCGTGTCACTCCAGAAAGAGCTGCATAAGATCCAGAGTGAGATTGAAAGGGAGATCAACTGCGTCCATTTGAATGAGGACGAATTCCGGAGGAGGAAAGAAGCCGAGGATCCCTTTCTCCGAGACATTTTTGCTCATCCGACGATCGAGCTGGCCCCATGCGATACGAGGAAAAGTACTTCGTCAGGCACGCGTTCACCGCGGAGCAAATCATGAGGTTCCTTGAAACCGCGCGCAAAGACCTGACCATCGCGACTCGTATTTCGATCCCGGAAGTCCGCTTTTCCTATTCTTACAGCGCGCTCATCAAGGGCGGGATCGCCCTCCTGAGTTCCCGCGGGCTCAAAGTCAAGAGCGCGACCGGCCATCATGCCAAGGTTATCGAAAAAACCGCCCAGCTGCTAAAAGACAACTCCATCTTGGATACCGGAAATGTCATGAGAACGAGGCGAAACTTGGATCTCTCTGGAGGGGGCGCTGAGATCACGGAAAAAGAGACGGCCGAATACCTGGATTTCGTTAGGGCTCTCCTAGGACAAATAGAGAGCGTGATGGAGCCCGCCTCCGGGCAGACCCTCAGCTCCTTCGGGATGACGGGCTCCCTCCGCTTCTCCGGCGGGACGAACGAGCGGGCCCCTGAGGCAAGGACGAAGCGGGGGGCGGTGAACTCCTCCGAGAACGGGCCGTTTCAGTCGTGCCCGGCCTCAACCACCCGGTCAACTCCATATTTTAAGCGAAGAGGCATTCGCGATCCGCTCGAAATCGGAATCGTTGTGCAGCAGATATAAACCGTGCTCGATGGCAGTCTCGGCGATCAGACCGTCGATCGAGCTCCCAAGCGCCATACCCTTTTTCCTGAGGCGGGAGCAGATCTTCGCCGCTTCAACGTAGGAATCCAGTCCCCGGACAAGGTCATACGAGAGCTGGCTTCGCAAGTATTCCTGGAGGACCTTGAGGTCTTTTTCCGTGCGGGCGCCCTGGAGGACCTCCAGGACCGTGATGGGGCTGATCCCGAAAGGGATATCCCGGTCGAGAACCTCGCGAAACCTGGCGGCGGCGGCATTCTCGCGGCCCTCGATGAAGTCGATGAGGACCGAAGTGTCGACGAGGATCATCGCTCTCTCGCCTGCTTATAGTCGTAGCCGTCCGCGAGATGGATCTTGCCCTGGATGTCCCTCAGATCCTTCTTTTTGAGGTTTCGGACATACTCCTCGAGGGCCTTTTGGACGACGACCCGTTTCGTTTTCTCGCGGGAGAGGGCCATGGCTTCCTTCATGAGCGGGTCGTCGATCACGATATTGGTTCTCATTTTATACACCTAATAGGGTGTATTATAAGGTGTATTTTGACGATTGTCAATAGCAAGACGCAAAGCCCGCGCCTAAATCATCGGACGAACGACGGCCCCCAATGTTCTCAAGCCGGACCCGTCGATAATTGGGGTCGACGGAACTCGTCCCCTCTTCACATATCTTTTTCATAATCTTTGCATCTTCTTGACAACTTATGCCCGCGGCCCGGCTATATTGTCGGCGGTTGATGAGAGGAGGCCGCCGATGTCGAACCAAGCCATAAAAGGTGGGGCGAGGATATCGGGGACCCGGGCCGCGCGGGCCCTCAGGGCAACCCTGGCCACGGGGCTCGCCATTCTGATGGCCGGCGCGCCCGGGCTCCTCCGGGGGTCCGATCGATGGAGGGGCGCGGATGTGACCGTCAAAACGATTTCCGGGGAATTCACCAGGGGGGAATTGATCGGCGTCAGGGAGGACGCCATCGTCATTCTGGCCGGCGCCTCCGAGAAGACACTGATGGTGGCCGAGATCGAAAGCGTCCGGATCGCCAAGAAAGCACCGACACTCGCGTGCACGGTCGTCGGGTGCTTGGCGGGAGGCATAGCCGCGGGCCTCATTGCGCGGCGCCCGTCGGAAGCGAACGACCTCGGCACCGGCATAAACAGGTTCTTAAGCTACCCTGTTTGGCTCAGCGTAGGAATGCTGGCCGGCGCGTTGGGGGGCATCGGCGTCGCCCAGGCCATCGGGAAGGATAAGGTGATCATTTTTAAGGACAGGCCGGGCTCCGAGGTCGAGGCCGGGCTCAAGGCGCTCCAAAAAGAGGTCCGCGTCCCGAAGTATAAATAGGCGGCGGAACGCGCGCCGGAGCCGAAGTCCTGACCCTGCTCCGGGCAGTCATCCTGTTGACTAGGGTCGGGACCGGTGCTATCGTCGGGCCGGATAGCGACAAGAGGAACAGAGGATGGCTTCTTTCACGCTGGAACTGATCCTGCCCACCTGGAAAAGGAAAAAGTGGCAGAAGGGCCTCAGAATGCCCGAACTGACCCTGCCCGTCCTGGCGGCGCTCACACCCCCCGACATCGAGGTCATCGTCACCGAGGAGGAAATCGAGGAGGTCGTCTATAAAAGCCGCGTCGGGCTGGTCGGGATCAGCTATATGACCCCCCTCGCGGCGAGGGCCTATGAGATCGCCGACGAATACAGGAGACTTGGGGCCAAGGTAGTCCTGGGAGGCATTCACGCCTCGGCCCTGCCCGAAGAGGCCATCCAACACGCGGACGCCGTCGTCATCGGCGAGGCGGAAAACGTGTGGGCGCCCCTGATCGAGGATTTCCGGGCCCAGCGCTTGAAGAAGTTTTACCGCTCCGAGCGATACCACGATTTATGCGGCCTGCCGGTCCCGAGACGGGATCTCCTGAAGCAGAGCATGACCTTTTCCCCCTATTCCATCCAGACGACACGGGGCTGCCCGTTCGGGTGTCACTTCTGTTCGGTCTCCAGGTTCTTCGGCAAGACTTTCCGCTATCGGCCGGTCGAGGACGTCGTCCGCGAGATCGAAGGCGCGGACAAAAAGACCTGGCTCTTCATCGACGATAACATCATCGGCAACCAGCCGTACGCCACGAAACTGTTTCAAGCGCTCATCCCGCTGGGGATCAAGTGGGCAGGCCAAAGCACGGTGCTCCTGGCGAAAAATGACGAGCTCCTGAAGCTGGCTGCCAAAAGCGGCTGCCTGGGACTGTTTATCGGCTTTGAGTCGCTCAACGAGTCGAACTTGCGCGACGTGGGCAAAGGGATCAATAAGGTCACGGAGTACGGGGAATGCATCAAGAAACTCCACGACAAAGGCATCCTTGTCTTCGCTTCCTTCATGTTCGGCTTCGATCATGACGACAAAAGCGTTTTCGAAAAAACGGTGGACTTCCTGATAAAAAGCAAGGTTGTCGCGGCCAGCCTGCCGGTGCTTGTTCCCTACCCGGGGACGGCGCTCTATCAGCGGATGGAGGAGGAGGGCAGGATCCTGACCAGAGACTGGTCCAAATACGACTATGGCAAAGCGGTGTTCAGGCCGAAACGGATGGAACCCGAGGAACTGCAGGAGGGGGCTGGGTGGGCGGCCTCCGAATTCTATTCGCGTTCATCCATCATCTCCCGATTTGCTTATAATTGGCGCCATCCGCTTATCTTCACCATGATGAACGCGAGCTACCGGGGCAAGCACCAGGCTGCCTTGGAGAGGAGAAAGAAACGCGCGGCGCCGCGCGGCCGGGAAATTCTGTGACCCGATCCAAATCTCTTGATTTGGTGCGTGTCACTGGAATTTCTATTCGAGCTTGAGCTTCTTGAGGAGCGCGGCATAGCGCGGCTCCTGCCGGATGACGTCAAATCCGGGATAGACTTTGATGTATTCCAACCAGTGGTCTCCGTCCTCATAGGCCTTGTCGAGATAGGCGAACCCGCGGTCGGTCTCGCCCAGCTTGAAACAGAGGAGCCCCATGAACAAGGGAGACACGTAGACTTTTTTCTCCGCTTCGTTCAGGCGCGCGAGGACATTTCGGGCCATCTCCATTTGGCCGGAGGCGGCATACGCGTAGCCGACCGCTTGAAGGAAAAACGGCGCCTGGCCGGCGAGATCCGCGGCCTGACGCAGTTTGACCAGGCCTTCCTCGTACTCCCCCTTCTCCACATGTGACAAGCCGAGGTAAACGTAGGCGAGGACGTATGTGGGATCCAGGCTGATGACCTTCTCCAGCACCTCGGCCGCCCGGTCAAATGATCGGGCCAGATGGAACAGCATGCCGTAGATCATGTTGAGGGGGGCCGATGTGGGGTCGATCGCGAGGCCGCGCCTGATCTCGGCGAGCGACTCCTCGTGCCTTCCCATCGTCCCGAGGTAGAGGGAATACCAATGGTGGGCCCACGTATAATTCGGGTCGATCTCAAGGGAACGCTTGTACTCCTCCTCCGCCCCGTTCCAGTCGCGCTCCAGTTTTTCTTTGATGAACGCGAGGGAGTTATGGACCTCAGCCCGGTCCGGGTCGATCTCCATGGCTTTGAGCGCAGCGTCGCGAGCCCTCGTGAAGGCCACCCGGGGAGGCATGAAATAGGTGCCGATGATCATGTAACAATCCGATATTCCCGTATAGGCCAGGGCATAATCGGGGTCGATCCCGATGGCTTGATGGAAGGACTCGAGCGCCTTTTGCATGCTCTCCGCCGTCCTCTTATTCCAGAGGTACCGGCCCTTCAGATAGAGGTTATAAGCCTCCGGGTTGTCCGTATGGCGGAGCAAGAGGCGCGCCTTTTCGTCGCCGAAGAGCTTCACCCTCAGCCGCTCCACGATGGCCAACGTGATCTCGTCCTGGATCATGAAGATGTCTTCAAAATTCCGTTCGTACTTCTCGGACCAAAAATGATATCCGGTCGCCACATTGATGAGCTGGGCCGTGACGCGGAGCCGGTTGTCCCCTTTCCGGACGCTCCCCTCGAGCACGGCGGAGACGCCGAGTTGGCGGCCGATCTCGCGGACATCCAGATTCCTGATCTTGCTGGAGAAGGCGGAGCTCTTGGCCGCGACGTCCAGGTCTTTGATCTTTGTGAGCGCCGTGATGATCTCTTCAGCCAGGCCTTCGCAAAAATACTCCTGGTCTTTCTGGGGGCTGAGGTCCGCGAACGGCAGGACGGCGATGGAGTTCATGACCCGTATCCCCCCGGGGGTGAGACTGGCGGCTTTCCCGGGATGGAGGCCTTTCGCGGTCTCGGACAGCCCGGCGGCGATGCCTTGAAGGTCGGAGGCGAGCAGCTCGACCCTCTGATATCGCCCGGCCTGGTCCTTTTCCAGGCATTTCCCGATCACTGCGCTCAGGGCCTCGGGCGTCTGGGCGTTGAGGACCCGGGGGTCCGGGGCACGGACGGTCTTCTGCATCAGGGCGGTGCTCAGGGGCGTGTTCCCTTCGAACGGGACCCGTCCGGTCATCATTTCAAAAAGAACGATCCCCAGAGAGTAGATGTCGGCCCGGTGGTCGACGTTCTCCCCCTCGATCTGCTCGGGGGCCATGTATTCGGGCGTTCCGATCAGCGTCCCCAGGTCCGTGAGGCCCTTGGTCGCAACAGTGCGGGCGATGCCGAAGTCCGTGATGCGGGCGTTCCCCTCGCGGTCGATCATGATGTTGGACGTCTTGAGGTCCCGGTGGATGACGCCGAGGCGGTGGGCCTCCGCCATCCCGTCGCAGACCTGCCCGGCGATCGCGAGGGTGCGGGCCGGGGAGAGCGGGCCCATCATCTGGATGATGCTCTTGAGGTTGTCGCCCGGGATGTATTCCATGGAGATGAAATAGGTCCCATCGCAGGTCCCGAGGTCATAAATGCGGCAGACGTTCTTGTGGGAGATGCGGCGGGCCAGCTTGAGCTCGTTCCGGAAGCGCTCGATCATCTTCCCGTCGAGGCTGATGTCCGGGTTGAGCACCTTGAGGGCCACGGTCTCGCTGATCTCCTGGTCGATGGCTTTGTAGACGCGGCCCATGCCGCCGCGGCCGAGCTCGTCGCAGATGCGGTAGCGGCCCGCGAACACGGCCCCGGGGACGATCTCGCCGCAGGGGACGCGGGCGGTTAGCGTCGCTGATGGCGGGGGAGTCGGGAGGGTTGGGGGCAGGGGCGGGGGTGACGCGGCAGCGGCCTGATCGGGATGGAGGGGAGCGGCGCAGTTCCCGCAGAACCGGGTCTCCGAGACGTTCTCGAACTGGCAACGAGGGCATTTCATGAGAAGAATCCCCTCTTCATGAGCGAAACCTTCCCCAACGCCGAATCAATGGTCGAGCGCTGACTTCAGTGAACTTTATAACAGAGCGGCAGCCCTGTCAAGATGGGAAGAACGGGCGGCGGGTCCGCGGACCTCATCCCTGAAAAATGGTCCACCCATAATGTGAGTTTCTTGGTAAAATCTCGTAAGGGCAGGTCAGAACAAGCTGGACAATCAGGAGATTCGGCGTTTTTTCCGTGACGGAGCTGACAGGGGTCGAACCGGCGACTTCTTCGCCGGTTTCCGGCCTCTGAAAACCTTAAACTCCCTGGACACACCGGAAAATTCTTTTATCCTTTGCCAAACGGATTTCCAATCTCCATAATAGCTCATCCTGTAAACACCGGAATCCTGGGTTGGCGGGATTTGCCATTCCACCGTTACGATGGAATGCGCCAGGCCTGCTCTTCTCCACCCGAAACGCGTACAGAAGTCTCTATCCGTATAAACCGCATTCCACTTCCCTCCCTCCGCATCGTACTTTTCGACTTTAAGATACGTACCTTCAATCCGCAAATCGTTATTGGGATGGGCGCCATAAAAACTGACAACGACTTTTTCGCCGCTCTTGTAGGACGATTTTGGCTGTTTCTTGACATCCCCGAACTGGTGATCAAGGGGCTTTTCGTCAAACCAAACGCCGGTTTGAAAACTGATTTGTCTTTTGCTCAGGTCCGGCGGCACGGGCACCGGTCCTATAAGGGTACCGTTTTTCATGGCGGCGGCCAGATTGGCATTCTCTTGCTGATAAATGGCCAGGGTCCACGGGCCAAAGAGGGTTGACGCTCCTTCATAATTCTGCGTGGCATATTCCTCCCTGGTTGTCGTATAGCTGCTATAAGCTCCGGCATACGCCGCCACAACAGCATGTTTGACGCCTTCGCTTCCGAGGATATCGAGTATTGTTTTCCTCATTCGCCTTCCGGCCATGGTTGTCATCTCACCGGGGTGCGCGATGATGATCAGGCTCCCGAGTTTTATGAGCTGAAGGGGCATGATCGAAGGAGCAAACGGAGCCCCATGGAACATGTAAAATCCCACCGGAGCGAGGATCGGCTTCTCGGCATGCCCATCGATATACTCCTTTTCCATCGCATGAGCGTGGAGGGCCAGCCCAACAAGCCCGGGGAGAAACTGCAAGAGGGCCTTCCGGTATAGTTCCGGATCGTGCTTAACCTTGTCTCGCGTGGTACCCTCGGGCCATATCGGAAGCCCCACGGAATCCTCGCTGCTGCCCGAGGTCACGCTCAGCCCTAGCGCCGCAGGCCAGGTCCGCTCATCCGCCCCCTCGATGGAGCAATTGCTCATATCCACATAAGCATGCCGATAGTCGACGTTCCCCGACAGGACTTCGTGCGCGTGATCAAATAACTTGACGGCCGTATCGTACTGTTTCTTTCCGAATCTGGTTGCTTTCTCAAAATCGTGAATCCCGTCTGGAACTCCCAAGCCCACATTGGGCGATATGTCGCCGCAGCATGAATTGGCGAAAGCAGAGATCACGCCCTTATCTTTTTCAAAAAGTTCCTCCGCGTAGCCTTTATTGTCCCCAGTGATCAATCTGTTTTTCTGGCCGAAATTCGTGGGGTGGACGGCAAACCAATTCAACGATCCGATCGCTTTGCCGTGGCTGTCAGTGAACTTCAGAAGCGTCATTTCCTTGAATTCCGGAGGCGGCGCAGAGGCAGGGCTGTTCTTGACTTCTTCGTTGTTTTGATAAGCCTCAAGCGAGCGGTTTTTACCACAGTCCTCAACATCACCTTTGGCAATTGAGATAGTTCCCTCAACCTTATTCTCATGGGCCGTAACGACCGATCGAAAAATCCCATCCACAATACAGTTGAAATTCTCTTTATTAAACCCGAGCATCGAACCGTTGTAGATAAAGTGATGGGAATAGCCGCCGGGTCCGCTATGCGTGTGGTTTCCCGAGATCAAGACATTCGCCTCAGTATAGACTTCGCCAAAACGGTCCTTCAGTTTCTTGACGACCGCCTGTCGCACCGATTGAAAGCACATCCCCATGTCGGCGCAGACAATGGCGACGCTTTTTCCGTTTGATAGGTCTTCAATCACATATGCTCGGCTGAAAAGCCTTGAAAGAATCCCCGCTCCTTTTTGTCTGAAATCCCAATAGCCCAGAAAGCCTATTTCCGCGCTGGGCCCCGTGATGTCGCATTTCCCGACGCCGATTTTGAGTTTCATGGCCATCTCACCCTCCCCTATTTTTTAATATTGGGCTTGATTGGGGAAATTGTCAATAGATGAAACGACTCGGTGACCTGCCGCCGCTCAATTGACCTGCCCGCTAAAAATCGGTCCGGGCATAACGTGAAAAAAGACCTGGGTTGGAGCATCGCCCTGGCCATCGGGGAGGATAAGGCGATCATGTTCAAGGACAGGCCGGGCTCCGAGGTTTGAGGCCGGGCTTAAACCATGGCCTCGATCTCCTTGATCTTGCGGGCCAGGCGGACGGCGGAGATCGGGAAGGCCGTCCTGATCTCGGGGGCGAAGAGCGAGATCTTGAATTCCTCGATCATGCGCCGGAGCTCTTCGACGGCCTGGCGCTTTTCGGGCGGGACCGTCGGCGCGGGAGCCGAAATATCCTCCTCCAGACGCTCGAGAGTGTATTCGTACGGCTCGGCCTGGGCCGCTTTGGCCTTGTCCTTTTCGGGGTCGATCCGGGCCCGGGCGAGCCGGACCTTCATCGCCTCGAGCTGGCGAGG
>Ga0187861_10003115_pt1 | contig 14931 bp, 12 predicted proteins | sample June2016WEW_10_1_3_FD_132986 | JGI IMG/M metagenome (GOLD analysis project Ga0187861, IMG submission 132986) | Peatland microbial communities from SPRUCE experiment site at the Marcell Experimental Forest, Minnesota, USA - June2016WEW_10_100 | ecosystem: Environmental > Terrestrial > Soil >...
TAATTGAAGCGGAATAATCCGAACCTCCGCGACCTAACGTTGTGGTTGTGCCTTTCGCATTCGATCCAATGAATCCTTGTGTAATAATAATCTTGCCGGCGGAAATTAGCGGAGATAGAACTTCTTTTACTTTAACATCAATCTGATCGAATTGCGGAGCTGCTGAGGCAAAGTTACTATCTGTAATCATAAATGTTCGTGCGTCAACCCATTGTGCCGGGAGCCCTTGTGTACAAATCGCCTCGCTGAGAATTTGCGAGGATAGAAACTCACCGACTGAGGCAATGGCATCTAATGAACGATTAGTCAATTCACCAAGAATAGCGATACCCCGGCAAAGATTTCGAAGTTCTTCAAACCGCTGCTTAAACGAGGCGATAAGCTGCTGAACTGTCTGGCGATTGTCGATAAGATTTTCCATCACAGTTACGTGACGGTCGAAGAGTCCATTTAAAAGTAGAATGGCATCCTCGAGTTTACCCTCTTGTGCAATTCTTGCAGATTTTAAAAGTATATTGGTTGCACCGGAAATGGCAGAAAGCACTACAATTGGTGTACGTACCTGTTCTTTTCGAACAACTTCGATTACCGTGCGCATCGATTTGGCATCTTCAACAGAAGTGCCGCCAAATTTCATTACAATCATTTTTATGGCCTTGACCTTATTTCATTCGTGAAGCGAGCAACTCTACAATTTGCACTGCATTCGTAGCGGCGCCTTTCCTGATGTTATCTGAAACAATCCAGAGGTTGATGCCATTTGCAATGCTAAAATCTTTTCGAATGCGTCCGACGAAAACTTCGTTCTTTCCATATGCATTTATTGGCATCGGATAAAGGTTCTTTGACGGATCATCTTCTACAATGACACCCGGTGCATGATCCAGAATTGTACGCACTTCTTCTGGAGCGCACTGCCGTTCAAATTCAATGTTCACCGATTCACTGTGTCCTCCGAATACAGGCACACGCACAGTGGTTGCTGTAACAGGAATATCTGTGCCCATTATTTTTTTTGTTTCTAACACCATTTTTTGTTCTTCCTTCGTGTAACCATCCGGAAGGAAAACATCGATATGCGGCAGAATGTTGAACGCGATTGGATGAGGAAATTTCTTTTCGCGCAGCGGCCGTTTTGCCATTTCATCTTCTAGCTGATTGACACCTTTCTTTCCTGCGCCAGTAACAGACTGATATGTAGAAACCACAACACGCTTAATACCGAACGCATCATGCAGTGGTTTCAAGATTACCACCATTTGAATTGTCGAACAATTTGGATTGGCAATAATACCGTGATGTTTGAAGGCGTCTTCAGGATTTACTTCCGGTACAACAAGTGGAACATCCGGATCCATCCTAAATGCACTGCTATTATCAATTACCACCGTGCCATGCTTTACTGCCTTAGGCGAAAATTCTTTGCTGGTATTTGCGCCAGCAGAAAAAAGCGCGAAGTCTACTCCTGCAAAACTATCTCCTGTTAGTGTTTGAACTTTCACGGGTTTGCCTTGAAATATTACTTCCGTCCCTGCGGAACGCGCAGATGCAAGTGGAACAAAACGTGCCACTGGAAAATTTTGTTCTTCCAATACTGTCGTCATGGTACGTCCGACTAAACCAGTCGCTCCTGCGACTGCAACTGTGTATAATTTGCCCATTATCTCACTTTGATATGTTTATTGAATAATACTTTACCTTAGTTAAGATACAGATTCCGACGTAATTCTCCAAATAAATTCTTATAAAACAAGAAAATTGTTTTTCTATTGAACGAGAATGAAGAGCTTGGTATATTGGCAATAGAATTGCTATTATTTGTGTCGACTTAACATGAATGAAAATATTTTACAGACGCGACAACTTGGAAAACGCTATGGAAAACGCTGGGCTGTCAGGAATCTTAATCTTGAAGTCCAATGCGGCGACGTGTTTGGTTTTCTTGGACCTAATGGAGCAGGAAAAAGTACTACCATCCGAATGATTTTATCGCTTATTAAACCGACAACAGGTGAAACAGAACTTTTTGGTTATTCACTCAAGTCTCGACGGTCGGATGCACTGCGACGTGTCGGAGGAATTGTAGAGAAGCCCGATTTCTATTTATATCTTTCAGCGTATAAAAATCTCGAAATAATTGGCGCACTTTCAGGTGGCGCGGAACGAAAAAGGATTTTGGAAGTGCTGGATTTGGTGGGCTTAACAAGTCGTGCCACTGACCGAGTAAAAACATATTCGCATGGAATGAAACAGCGGTTGGGTATAGCGCAAGCATTGCTCTCCAATCCTGAATTAGTGATTCTCGATGAACCTACGAATGGACTAGATCCACAGGGAATGAAAGAGGTGCGGGATCTCATTGTGCATCTTTCAAGCGTACAAAAGAAAACAATTATTCTTTCTTCGCACCTACTCTATGAAATTGAATTAGTTGCCAATCGCATGGTGATAATCAACAACGGTGAATTGATTGTGCAAGGCAATGTGAGCAAACTATTGGATGAGGGGGAGAAATATGTTGTGGTTCAAGGTCACCCAAGGAAGAAAGTCGAGTCTGTTCTGCGACTTCAGAAAAATATTATTGAGAAATACACAGTAAAAGAAGGGATGTTTGAAGTGAGAATGGACTTTACCGACATTCCTGAATTAAACAAAGCACTTGTGCTTGCTGGAGTTCACGTGCAGGCATTAATCCCGAGGCGCTCGCTCGAAGATTTATTTCTTTCTATGACCGAACATTCAAACGAGGCGCGTGCATGATTCGGCTTATTTATTACGAACTAATAAAAATATTTCTGAAGAAACGTACTTACCTCGGTTTTGGAATTGTACTACTAATTGTCCCTTTAGTGGAAGTTGCAATGAAGTTAGAAGGCGGCCGCTTCCTGACAATGGCAATGCGCGGGTTATCAAAAGATTTTTTATTCTTCGGGAATATTTTTAATGGTTGGTTTGTCGCTCATCAAATCATGAACAGTCTATGGTTGCATATTCCATTACTGATTTCATTTGTTGCTGGAGATCAGCTTGCCGGTGAAGCGACGGCAGGCACGTATCGCCTCATCCTCATCCGGCCGGTTTCACGTACGCGTATTTTTATTTCTAAATATATCACAACACTTATTTATACGGTTATTTTTGTTTTCTTCTTGGCGGCTTTGAGCATCGGTTTGGCTCTGGCTTTGCTTGGTCGTGGTGATCTTATTGTTCTTACTCGCAATATTCTTATTCTCCCTGAATCGGAAGTTGCGTGGCGGTTTTTAATCGCCTATCTTCTTGCCACATGGACTATGATTACCATCGCTTCAATTTCGTTTTTCTTCTCATCGTTTGTTGAAAATGCAATCGGCCCAATTGTCGCCACGATGGGATTACTAATTGTGTGCACAGTTATTACCGTTATGCCGGTAGAGATGTTCGAAATCCCGAAGAAATTCCTTTTTACCCGGTATCTCGATATGTGGCAAAAAATATTTATGGATCCTATTCCATGGAACGAGGTCAAGATTGGGATATTGTATATGGGCTCGTGGACACTTGCAGCTGTGCTGGGAGCATGGAGTGTGTTTGTGAAGAAGGATATTCTTTCATAAAAATATGAATTGTCTCAAAGCAAGGAGAGTGCGTGGATATTAGAGCACGGGTGCAGGAAATAAGGAATGGATTTCATCCAACGTTTTGGGTAGCAAACGGGATGGAATTGTTTGAACGGCTGGCGTATTATGGTCAGCAAATTGTTTTTATGATTTATCTCCGTAACAAACTCGGCTTCACGGAAACAGAAGCAGGTCAGCTCTCCGGCATATTTGGCGGTTTGATTTATTTACTGCCAATTCTTGGTGGTACTCTTGCCGATAAATGGGGATTCCGCCGCGCATTCAATATTGCATTTTCAATTCTTGCTCTTGGATATTTCTTGATTGGCTCAGTTGGAATGACTGCTTTTGCCGGAGTGTATAGTAACTTTAATCTTTATTGGCTCCTGATGATATTTCTTGTTTTTACAGCATTTGGCGGTTCGTTTATCAAACCGTCCGTGCTGGGAACAGTTGCGGTCACTTCCAAAGAAGAAACTAAGTCGCTTGGCTTTGCTGTTTATTATTGGTTAGTTAATGTTGGAGCGATGTTAGGACCCACGATCGCTTATTTTGTGCGTGACGGCTTTGGCAACGCGTTTGTTTATATGGTGTCGTCTATAAGCTGTTTTGCTATGCTCATCGTAAATTTACTTCTCTACAAAGAAGTGAAGAGCACGCAGACGGTTATCGCGGAATCGCTCGGAAAGAAAATTGCCAATCTATTTGTCGTTCTGGCAAATGTGAAGTTCATGATTTTTCTGCTTATTTATTCGCTCTATTGGATTATTTTCTGGCAGGAATTTATTATTGTTCCATATTACGTTACGGATTACATAAATGCGAATGCACCTTATGAAATTTTGCAGTCATGGGCGGGAGCCGGTGCGATTATTCTGTTTCAGATTCCGCTCAACCGTCTCACGAAGAACATCCCAACTCGCAGCGCTATTGTTCTCGGCTTTGCAATCTCCAGTCTCATCTGGCTGATTATCGGTATCTATCCGAGTATTCCAACTATTGCGGCGGGAATCGTTGCGTTTGCAATTGGTGAAATGATCCAAGCACCGAGGTATTACGAATACATCTCGGAAATAGCTCCTCCAGGTCAGCAAGGATTATTTCAAGGATATGCATTCTTGCCAATTGCGGTTGCGAGATTTGTCGGCGATCCAATAGGCGGATGGTTATATCAGACATCGAAGGCAAGCGGCAAGCCGGAATTAGTCTGGTTTGCGCTCATAGGCATCGGTGCGCTTGGTACAATTTTAATGCTGATTTACAATAAGATCGTCAAGGCACAAGAAACTATAACAGTTTAGGCTGTGTTTAAAAGGAATACGGAACAGGATATCGCCTAGTCCCGCGAAAATAATAGGGGATGATTATGAAAATCTTGAAAGTATTATTGACAATCGGATTAATAATGAGTAATGCGTTTGCTCAAAGGGCAGCGAAAATTAAAGATGCAAATGAAATTTTAGCAAAAGTCGTCAAAGGTTTCGATGAAGTAAAGGATTTCTCTGCCGCCATCGATGCCGAAATTAATATGGAACGCGTGCAAATCCCCAAAATGCATGCGGAATTGTTCTTTAAAAAACCGGACAAAGTTCATTTCTCATCACAGAGTTTTCTTCTCGTTCCACGCGAAGGCGTTGCATTGAATCCATCGGTGCTGCAAGAACATTATCTCACAACCTCAACAATGCACGACACCGTTGATGGGAAGAATTTGTTCAAACTTCTTCTTGCCGCTAAAGATGCGAAGACTCGCTTACGTGCGCTTTCAATCTGGGTGGATCCGATAAATTGGACAATCACGAAAATAGAAACGATTCCGTATGAGGGACGCACGCTCGCTATGATATTCACGTATGAATGCCAACAAGAGAAATATTGGCTTCCATCAAAATTGATTGTATCATTCGCGTCAGAATCGGATAAAACACAAAAAGATACTTCGTCTCCAGTAGACAATCAATTTGAAGGCCTTCAGCGTTCTATGCCGAGAAACGGTACGCTTACGGTAGTTTATTCAAATTACAAAATCAATATTGGACTCTCGGATGAAATATTCGAGAAGAAGGAAAAGTGATTAGTTTTCATTTATTCCGTCCCGCCAGCGGCGGGACGAGATCGCGTCTCGAATTGAGTTCGAGACGGACAAAAGTCAGTTATCAGCATTAGAAATAAAAAAAGATGATAGATAGCCCAACATCTGTCTCGCTTTCTGAAGTTCATGGTTCCGTGAACATTTCAAAAAATTATGGGATGCTCAAGCGGTTCCTTGCATTTATGGGACCAGCGTATCTTATCAGTGTCGGTAATATGGATCCAGGTAACTGGGCAACAGACATCGAAGAGACGTTTAATTAAACATCCCTACCAAGAAGTTTCAATTTCCACTTTGGTATTTTTGCAGGAAATGATAAGTTATATTAAGAATGTATAAATTAGAATATTTGCATCATGAATGAGAATCATTCCTACATATCGACAACTGGCCGGCGCCTTATCATCGCCATCATTCTCAATGCGGTGATCTTCATTGTTGAAATGGTCGGAGGTTTATTGACCAACAGCATTGCACTCATATCCGATGCAATGCACAATTTGAGCGATTTCTTTTCACTCATCCTGATCTACATCGCATCAAAGATAGTTTTATGGAAATCCAATTCTCAAAAATCGTACGGGTATGTACGAGTCGAGATTTTCGTAGCGTTTATTAATGCGTTAACGCTTGTCCTTATCGCAGGATATATCATTTATGAAGGATTCCAACGGTTTTTTCATACGGCACCGATTGCTGGCTTATGGATGGTTGTCGTTGCCGCCTTTGGTTTGATTGCAAACACAATTTCCACTCTCCTCCTTCGCAAAGATGCACATCATGATCTTAATGCCCAAAGCGCCTACCTGCACCTTCTCACGGATGCTATCGAGTCGCTCGCCGTTGTTGTTGTTGGGATATTGATCTACTGGCAGGGATGGTTTATCCTCGATCCAATTATTTCCATTGCTATCGGTATCTTCGTAATAAAAAACGCGTGGAGTATTTTAGTCGAAACCGTTAACATACTGACAGAGGGAACACCTGCAGGAATCGATCTCGAAGCAGTTGCAGAGTTTATCAGATCTTTCCCGGAAATAGAAAACGTGCATCATCTTCATATCTGGAGTTTATCGTCGCAGTTCCGAGCACTCAGTGCACACCTCGTCGTAAAAGACCGGCTCATCAGCAATGGATGCGAGATTACAAAGCGCATTGAGGAAGCTCTGCACAAGCAGTTCAAGATTAATCACCCCACACTGCAGCTCGAAAGCGAAGTCTGCCATGAGCAGGAAACAATTGTGGATATTCATCGAGAACATAACTGAAATAATATTCTTTATTATATATAATGACGATTATAATATACTGTACTCGTTTTTTCTTTAGGTAAAGAGAAACAATCTCGGATAGTCTGTTGTTCGTAAGGTACATTTGGCTGGTGAGCTATAAGGAATTTTATGGCAAAAGAAAACAATACATCTGCATCACTTTCAGAAGTTCACGGTTCTGTGAACATTCCTAAAAATTATGGGGTGATCAAACGATTCCTTGCTTTTGCTGGACCTGCATATCTTATTAGCGTTGGTTATATGGATCCGGGTAACTGGGCAACAGACATCGAAGGTGGCTCACGATTTGGATATCAATTGTTATGGATTATTTTGATGTCGAATATGATGGCGGTGCTTTTACAAACACTTGCCGCACGGCTTGGCATTGTGACGGGTCGTGATCTTGCACAGGCATGCCGGGATGAGTATCCAAAGCCGGTTTCATTTTGTTTGTGGGTGCTTTGTGAAATAGCTATCGCTGCCTGTGATCTTGCTGAAGTACTCGGTACGGCAATCGGCTTAAATCTTCTTTTCAAGCTGCCTTTACTCATTGGTGTGATTCTTACGGGTTTCGATACTTTGCTCTTTATGCTGATTCAGAATTTTGGTATTCGGAAGGTAGAATTTTTTATCGTCATGCTTGTGTCGTTGATGGGCATTTGTTTTGGCATTGAAGTATTTCTTTCAAAACCTATTTTCTCAGAAGTTGCGAGCGGATTTATTCCGCGATTGAATTCCCAGAATCTTTATATTGCTATTGGAATTTTGGGTGCAACGATTATGCCGCATAATTTATATCTGCATTCAGCGCTTGTTCAAACAAGACAAGTAGAGCAAACGGAGGAAGGGAAGCGACAAGCATGCAAGTTTAATCTCATCGATACATCGATTGCTTTGAATGCTGCATTTCTTGTAAACGCAGCAATTCTTATAGTTTCTGCAGCTGTATTTTATAAACATGGATTGATTGTTACTGAAATCCAACAAGCTCATTCGTTATTGGTGCCATTGCTTGGTACGACACTCGCAGGCGTGCTATTTGCAACAGCTTTGATTGCATCCGGTCAAAGCTCAACACTTACCGGAACATATGCCGGCCAGATTGTGATGGAGGGATTTCTTCATTTTAAAATGAGGCCGATGATCCGCCGATTGCTTACGCGAATGCTCGCCATTGTGCCGGCTGTTATCGTTATTGTTTTAAGTGGAGATGAAGGTACCTATAAACTGCTGATATTAAGCCAAGTCATTTTAAGCCTACAACTTCCTTTTGCCGTTATTCCGTTGATTCATTTCACGAGTGATAAAGAAAAAATGGGAATATTTGCAAATAAGCATTGGGTCAGCATTATAGCTTGGATTTCAGCTTTTTTTATTGTTGTGCTTACTGCTCAGTTATCGATAAGCACTATTGCCGATTGGATTTCTAGTGCAGGAAATGATGCGATCATTCTTTGGTTAATTGTTATACCAATAAGTGTTTTTATATATATGCTTCTTATTTATATATCTTTACCGAAAAAATGGCGAAGGAGAGAACACGCAATGCCATCCGAAATCGAACAAATTGAATCTGAACAACATCCATTTACTAATATTGGAGTTGCGATCGATTTAAGCAAAATGGATTCTAAAGTGTTGTCACATGCCAGGACGCTTGCACAGCAAAATAGTTCACATCTTGTGTTAATACATGTCGTTGAAGGTGTGGGAGGGCAAATATTTGGTAAGAATGCTTATGATAACGAAGTGCGTGACGATATGGAACATTTAGAAGGTCATGCTAAACAGCTCCGGACTTCAGGATTAGAAGTTCAAGCCGTACTCGGTTTCGGACGTATTTCGAAAGAAATTGTCCGCATTGCAGATGAGCAGAAGGTTGATTTACTGATAATGGGTGCGCATGGGCATCGCGGCCTTAAAGACATCATTTTTGGCACTTCAATCTCGAAAGTGCGGCACGTGTTGAAAATACCGGTGCTGGTTGTGCGATGAGAAGTTTCCTCTAATGGAAATCGGAGATATGTAAAACTCCAAAGTTCAGAATGACAGAAGAAAAGCCGAGCTGATGTCTGTTGTCAACTCGGCTTCAATGTCTTAATTAGTTGAATAAACTTTACTTTTGTTCAACTTCATTATGTTTCAACTTTTTAATGTCTCGGCTTGCTTTGTTTTGTTCACGAGTGATCTTCCTGCGTTCCTGTGGTGTTACTTTGCCGTCTGCTTTGGCTGCTTTTTTATCTTTTTGAATTTTTGCTTGTTCTTTTTCAAGCCGTGCAGTTTCACTTTTTGTCAGTGCGCCACTTTTTACACCTTGCTTGATGCGTGCTTGCTGATTGATCTGCCGTTTAGTGATGCGAGGCGTCTTTGGAGATGCTGGTGGGGGAGTTGTCGGAGAAGGTGTCGGTGCCGGGGTTGGCTGATCCTGTGCTAATACAACCCCGAATGTCAATGCAAGAACGAGGGTCAATATTAGGACTTTGCTGATCTTCATTTTTATCTCCTCAAAATTGTTTATTGTGGATTAGTGAATCATAATACATCTGTATATCAGACAATAATAAGGTTCGTTCGGCTTAAGACAAAAAGGAACCTGCAGGATTAATATTCCTTCATTTCTTTCGTTGCACAGTTTATTTAGTGTCTCGATTTTATTTACTGTCAATTCCTTCTTGAAGAGATTTCTCGTACTTCATTTTATAGTCTTTTACTCCTCTGAAAAGGGCATCGGCAATCCTATCCTGCCCGTTTTCACTGTGCAAAAATTGTTCTTCATTTCTGTTAGAAAGATATCCTAATTCCACAAGTACGTTTGGCATAGAGGCACCAACAAGAACAAAGAATCCAGCTTGTTTAACGCCACTGTTCCTGATGCGCAAGCGCTTTGCCATCGAGGCGGCGGCACTTTCAGCAAATTGTTCGCTCTGCTTCATGTATGCACTTTGAGCCATTGTTACAATAATAAATTCTTCTTCAGTTAATTTCTGGTAACGCTCTTTATATCCTTCTTCGAGTTGAATAACAGCATTTTCGCGCGATGCAATGGCAACAGCTTCTTCGGTACGGCCAGGGCGAAGCAAATAAATCTCGAATCCGTTCATGCTCGACGGTTTATGTGGCAAAGAATTACAATGAATGCTGATAAACAATTTTCCACCTGCCTCGTTGGCAATCTGTGTGCGCCTGTATAATTCAACAAATTTATCGGAGGTTCGATTATAGACGACTTTTACACCTTTAAGGTTCGTTTCAATAAGATGACCGAGTTTTAGTCCAACATCCAGTGTAACATTCTTCTCGCGTGTTCCAACGACTCCAGTACAGCCTGGATCTCTTCCGCCATGTCCAGCATCAATTACGATGACGTCTAATTTCCATCGGTCGCGTCCGTTGTTTAATTGTTGTTTATTTGCTTCTTGTTTCTTTTTCTTTAGTTCTTCCTTTTCTAAAGTTGAAAGGGTCCGGAGTGAGATGAGAATGTTATTGGAAGCAGGATCGTTCACTGTCTCTGCCTGCACTACATCTGAAGTTACTTGGAACGTTAATTGGAGCGATGCAGGTGATTGAAATGCCAGCACTTTTCGCACAGCACCAAATGGTTGGGTGGCATTAATGGCGTCTGTATCTGCTTTTGCACCCATAATTGTAACAAAAAGCCATCCATCCGGCTTCAACCAGCTTTCTACATCTCCCAATTTATTATTGGCATGAACGGTAACGAGAGAGCCGTTGACCTTTTTTTCAATTTGGATTCCTGCAATTGAGTATTTTAAGGTTTGAGGAGTTTCCAACGATAGCAAGTTGTGTTGCGAGTTGATTGATAAGCGTTGTTCGGTGAGGCGTTCATACAAAGGAATAAATGCATTTGCGGATACAAAAAAATCATGGCGCTTCCGAATAACATTGCCGGACATTTGATAAATCGTTGCGGTATTGCTCGTTCGTTCTGTGATAACAACAAATGGATTGTGATCTGTAAAACGAACAAGCTGCATAGCAATTAGGCATTCGATTTTTCCTGTGCTATCGTCAACAGATGCCGGAAGCTGTAATGATTTTAAAAAATCATTGAGAGATAAGAACAGCACGCCAGCGCTATCTATACTGCTGATAACTGTCGTATCTCCAGATGCAAGGCGAAAGGAAATAGATGTTTTGTGTTCCGTTGTTTGGGCATGGCACAACGAGAACACAAAATAAAGGAGGATAACTTTTGAAAAACAGGCGAGTCTCATCTATCTGTAATTCACGAATTGCAATGCAAACGGAAAATCATGGTTCCGAATTAGGGCCATAATAGCTTGTAGGTCGTCTTTGTTTTTCCCGCTAACACGCACCTGATCTTCCATGATTTGTGCTTGCACTTTCAATTTTGAATCTTTTACAAGTTTTGTAATAATTTTCGCATCGTCTTTCGCAATACCAACCTGCAATGTGACTGTTTGCCGTACGGAATTGCCGGCTGCTGGCTCTATGGATCCATAACGGAGCGCCTTTATCGGAACACTACGCTTGATCAACTTAGATTGCAAAATGTCAACGACGCTTTTCATATGAAATTCATTACCCGTCATTAAGATGATTTTTTTCTCTTTCTGGTCTAATTCGATGGAAGTACGAATTGCTTTAAAGTCATAACGCTGGATTATTTCTTTTTGTGCCTGATTCACCGCGTTATCGACTTCTTGAAGATTTACCTCTGAAACTATATCAAATGAGTTCTGTTGTGCCATGAGATCAATTATTGTTTTGATGTTGGATTGAAATAATTTTTATGCTGATTTAATATTGTCACTTTCGCCTTAAAAGTCAATCGGAGCTCTCAATATGCGATACTGGATTTTTTATTTTCTGATTTCGCCGGTTTCCATACTCCAAAAGACAAGATCAAGTTCATCCAATGTGATTCCTAAATCAATCGCAAACTTTAAAAAACGTCTTTCTATGTCCAAATAATGTTTTCTGCTGATAGATTTTGGAATTGAGTTAATCACGCCGAGTCGTTTTAAGTTTCGCAGAATATGTCGATCGAGTATTGCAAGACCGTCATTTATGCCAATATTGCGTAAAAAATGCGATGCTTCTTTATATCCTAAGCCAAGAACATTTTTTACAAGCCATTCGCGCAACTCCATAGCAGAAACGGGCTCAGATAATTTTGGAGCAATAACAGAAAATTGATCTTTCATCCGGAGAAGGTGCAGGGATTTTGTTCTATGAAAACGGATATAACATTCCTTCCGACGAAGAAATGGTTCTGGATTTACATCGCAATATTGGAATTCCGCTTCGTGAAGTTTGGCAACAACTTGTTCAGCATGAACAGCGCTCGATTGCGGAGTGAGGAGACAATAGACAAGTTCGTAGAAATAATCTGCCGGTTGGATTGCGGAAAATTCCTTAAGCCGTTTTCTGATTGCGATCCTGCGTTCTTTATAGATCTGAATTATTTCTTCTAATTGTGCAGATTTAATTTTTGGCATTTGTAATAGGAAACAGCAATTGTTATTGTTTTATATTCTCTACAAAAGGTTTATTGCCTTCAAGCAAATCCATTTCTTTCAATTCGTTGGTTGTGACCCAGCGGATTTGTTCGAAGACATTGTTTTGCGGCTCGCCGTTAAATCCGGAAACGAAGCAATAAGAAACATTGAACATCCCGCCGTCTTCGTAATATGCCGCCTCGGTTTGAATGCGCTCGATAGAATTGATCTCTATTGATAACTCTTCCTGAAGTTCACGACGGAGACATTGTTCCACGGATTCTCCCGGCTCAAGTTTACCGCCGGGGAATTCCCATTTTAACGCGTACCTGCCGCCTTGCTTTCGCTGGCAGATGAGTATCCGATAATTTTTTCTTAATACACCGACTGCAACTTCTGTCATCTTATTCTTTTTCTGAAATATATCGAAACCCGATTGGATTTCCAATTGTGATGCAATAGCTTGTGGTATAAAAAAGAAATTGTTTATATTAAAACAAAGGATTAAATCCAATATTTGTTATTGAGGCAGCACAATGAGAGATGGCATACGGTTTTTAATGGCGATGATGCTCTTTGCCGGAAATGTATTTGCACAAACGGCAAATCATATAGTGATTAGTGAAGTGTATGGTGGTGGAGGAAACAGTAATTCTACTTGGAAGAATGACTTTATTGAGTTATACAATCCGACTACTTCACCAATAATCATTAACGGTTGGTCGGTTCAATATGCTTCTTACAACGGAACATCATGGCAAGTTACTAATATATCAGGCACTATTGCTCCACACGGTTTTTTCTTAATTCAGGAATCACAGGGCACTGGCGGAACGACTAATTTGCCGGCTCCTGATGCAACAGGATCAATAATGATATCGAGTACAGCATTTAAAGTTGCATTATGTAATTCCACGACTGCTTTAACGGGTACCACTTCGACTGGTGGGAGTATCGTAGATTTTGTTGGAGCAGGACCGACGGCATCTGGATATGAAGGTTCAGGTCCAGCCCCTGCACCTTCCAATACAACAAGCATTGAGCGTAAGGCATCCTCAACGTCAACTGCAGCTACGCTGGCTCCAGGTGGCTCAGAAGTGAACATGGGAAATGGATATGATACCGATAATAATGCAAATGATTTTGTTGTACAGACTGTGATTAATCCGCAGAATTCATCCAGTCCTGTGGAGCCGGCATTATCGGGAGGAGATGTTACGCCGCCATCAGTAATATCTGTCAAAGTACTTGCATCCACGCAAATCGAAGTTCTTTTTAATGAGCCAGTGGATTCTGTTTCATCTTCAACATCGTCAAATTATACAATGACGAAATTCATCGTTGTCAATCAGGCACAACGGGATATTTCTAATGTAAAGCGCGTGGTATTAACAGTTTCCACTATGGCAAATGATATCTATACACTTACCATTAAAAATATAAAAGATACAGTAGGCAATACAATGACAACGCCTGCAACATTCCAGTTCTGCGTCGGAGTCCTGACGATCGCACAAGCCCGCGCAGTGGGAACGGGGGTCAATGTGCGTGTCAGTGGTATTATTACGGCAGCGAACGAATTTGCTTCACCATCATATTTGCAGGATAGTACCGCCGGTCTTGCGGTATACAATACGAAGTTCAGCACAAGTGTCAAGTTGGGAGATATCTGGGAAGTTGTCGGAGTTTTATCGAACTATTATGGTTTGCTGGAGATGAACCCGTTGACCGATTCAGTTAAAATCAGTTCGGGAAATTCGCTTCCAATTCCAAAGCTTCTCCATTCGTCGGGGCTTTCGGAAACTGAAGAATCAGAATTGGTTCGTGTGAACAGAGTGAAGTTCGCTGCATCCGGAAACTTTGCTACTGGCGTTGACAGCAATTATGCTGCCGGCGATGCTTATGGCCCGATGACAGTCTACATCAGCAAGTACTCAAATGTAGTCAATACTCCAATCCCGACTGATTCAGTTAACATAGTTGGTGTTGTGAATCAACACAACGACGTATATAGTGTGCTTCCCCGTACTCTTGCAGATATCAATGTTATAGATCCACCTTCGTCTCAAACCTGGTTGGATATTAATATTGCCCGTTCACACTCAGAGACAGACACAGTAAAAGTACGCGGTATAGTAACGTATGGACAGCCATCCAGCACAAGTGCAAAAACAATTTTCCTTCAGGATTTTTCCGGAGGAATCGCTGCTTACGACACTACGACTGATAAACTTTTACCGGGCGATTCTGTTGAGATCAAAGGTGTCTTGAAACAATATAGTACTTTACTTGAACTATCACCGGTCAGCTCTCTCACAATTTTTGGACACAATTTTCCGATACCTTCACCAAAGCAGATTACAATTCAGCAAGTATCCGAAGCATATGAATCTCAGCTTGTAAAATTTTATGGAGTGCGTTTTACAACGTCTGGCACATTCTCAGGCGGCACTTCAGGTAACACATATACCATCACTGATGGAACA
>Ga0187861_10003120_pt1 | contig 14917 bp, 11 predicted proteins | sample June2016WEW_10_1_3_FD_132986 | JGI IMG/M metagenome (GOLD analysis project Ga0187861, IMG submission 132986) | Peatland microbial communities from SPRUCE experiment site at the Marcell Experimental Forest, Minnesota, USA - June2016WEW_10_100 | ecosystem: Environmental > Terrestrial > Soil >...
ACTTACATAATTAGGGGGTCTGGTTTTCCTACATCAGAGTCTAGCTATGGTTTAACAGCAGATTTAGGAATCAGATGGAAACTGGAATAATTAACTCATGTTATACAAAAAGATAAAAAGAAAGAGTTGTACGTTGAATGACAATGAAACAGCTTGCAGTCATGGTTTGCACATTGTTTATACTCGTTGGAAGCACTTTGGCATTCGGAAGAGATTCATTCAGTCACCCTGGTGCCAATACCGCGACCAATTCGTTCGGATCAGGAACAGGCAAACTGACTGCGGTTCCCGCAGCACCAGTTCTTCTAAGTCCACCAACGAACGATACGCTTGGGGTCAATGACACTGCGCTTGTATGGCAGTCCGTTCCTGGCGCCAGTTCCTATCGAGTACTGATAGCAATAGATAGCACCCTCTTCACAATACTGATGGAGGACACATCAATCGTTGGAGATACGCTTCTTTCACTCCAGCACCTCATCGGTACAAAGCTCAGAGTTGGTGGGAAGTATTTCTGGCATGTAAGTGCGTCTGATAGTAGTGGAGTAAGTCTCTATTCTGCTATCTGGTCATTCATTCCGATTCCGATAAGGCAATTTATTCCAGGTGCTTTTTGGTACGATACAAACAACAATCTTATCGAAGCACATGGCGGTGGTTTGCTCTATGACGATTCATCGAAGACCTATTACTGGTATGGTGAGGGCAGGACTACATCAAGCAATTACGCGATAGGGGTGTCTTGTTATTCTTCAAAGAACCTCTACAGTTGGAAGTTTGAAGGAATTGTACTACCGGCTTCGGCCACAAATAGCGGGGGCGCAACACCCGTCCTGGAACGTCCGAAGGTTATATACAATGACAGTACAAAAAAATATGTAATGTGGATGCACATCGATTCTCCCGATTATGCCTATGCACAGGCAGGAGTGGCTGTTAGTGACTGTGTAACAGGTCCATTTCACTATCTTGGAAGCGAAAGGCCGAACAACGCGATGAGCAGGGACATGACACTGTTCAAGGATGACGACGGCAAAGCTTATCTGATTTATTCATCTGAGAATAACGCAACTATGTATATCTCTCTGCTGACCAGCGATTATTTGCATCAAAGCGGCACGTATGCAAGGAATCTCATAAACGAAAGCAGGGAAGCGCCAGCCATGTTCAAGTATGATAACACTTATTTTTTAGTTACTTCAGGTACGAGCGGATGGGCGCCAAATGCGGCGAAGTATGCGACAGCCAGTTCGCCTCTTGGTCAATGGGTATTGAATGGTAATCCATGCGTTGGCACTAATGCCAATACAACGTTTGGTGGTCAGAGCACGTACGTACTACCCGTGCAGGGAAAGGCGGGAGATTTTATCTTCATGGCCGACAAGTGGAATTCGAGTAATCTACCGAGTTCAACCTATATTTGGCTTCCTTTTCAGGTAAAGAATAATCAAGTGACTATTCAATGGTTTGATACATGGGATCTGTCAGCTTTGAGCCCTACACTTGGCGTAGAAAGTGGTATTCACACAACTCCTCGTACATATTCATTGAGTCAGAATTATCCGAATCCGTTTAACCCATCTACGTGCATTAACGTCGACCTGCCGCAAGCTGGCCTGATGAGCTTGACGATTTACAATATGCTCGGTAAGGTTGTGCAAGTCGTTGATAAGATGTACAGACCAGCCGGTCAATATGTCTGCAATGTCAACATGGACAAATTCACTAGTGGTGTATATTTCTACACGCTTCGGCAATGGAATGAATCGAACACAAAAAAGATGCTTCTACTTAAATAGTATCAAATGAACCCATGTGAAAGAGAAATAGCGTTATGAAAAAACTACTTTTGGTTATTACTATACAAGCAATTGCGGGAACATTTACAAGATGAAAAATGCCGCAAAACATGCGACTATCACTGACATTGCTAAAAAATTAGGCATTTCTGTTGCGACAGTCTCCCGTGCATTAAATAATAATCCCAAAATTAAAAATGAAACAAAGGACCTTGTAATAAAAATCGCAGAAGAATTAAAGTATACTCCCAATACAATTGCAATAAGTTTAAAAAGTAATAGAACAACTACAATAGGTGTTATTGTACCAGAAATAAAGCATGATTTTTTCTCTTCAGCAATTAGCGGGATAGAAGAAGTTGCATATCAATCTGGATACACGATTCTTTTGTGTCAATCTAATGAAAGTTATGAAAGAGAAGTTCTTAATACAAGTGTACTTATGCATCATCGTGTCGCAGGAGTTATTGTTTCTATCTCTCAAAACACAAAAAACGCAGAACATTTTCAGGATCTTCTGAGAAGAAGGATTCCTTTGGTATTTTTTGATCGTGTTTGCGATGATGTCATGGCAAGCAAAGTAATGATTGATGATTATAAATGCGCATTTAATGCTGTGACTTATCTTATTAATAAAGGTTATAAAAGAATAGCCCATTTTGCTGGACCAAAGGAATTATCTATTTGTAAAAAAAGAATGAGCGGATATTGCGATGCACTCAAACTTGCCCACATATTTTTGAATAACCGATTTGTGCAATATGGTGGGATGCATGAGCAAGACGGATATAATTCTATGGATAATCTGCTCAAAGAAAATATTATTCCCGATGCTGTTTTTGCTGTCAATGATCCAGTTGCACTTGGAACGTATCAAAGAATAAAAGAAGCAAAATTGAAAATTCCCGACGATATCGCAATTATGGGATTTTCCAATAATAAAATTACCGGCTTAGTTGAGCCTCAAATTACAACCGTAGATCAGCCTTCTTTTGAAATGGGAAGAAAGGCTGCAGAGATACTTATTCAAACAATCGAAGGTAAATTATTGGAGCCCAAAACACTAATTTTAAATGCTACGCTAATTGAACGAAGATCAACTTAAAATATTCCAAGTTTTTAGAAACATTTGCAGAAAATATTTTTATATAAATGTATTACGATATGCCGAATAAAATATAGTAACGTCATTTTAATAAAAGTTATCGCCCTGTTTTTACTTTTCCAATAAACATAAACAGAAAAGGGAAAATCTATGCAAGCAATAGGACTTTCGTTTATTGACTGGATTATCATATTCATATATTTTGCTTTTGTTCTCGGTATTGGACTTTATCTTCGTCGGTATACAAAAAGTCAAGAAGATTTTTTCCTTGCTGGAAGAAAGAATTCTACATGGGTTGCAGGTCTTGCATTCCTTTCAGCGAATCTTGGGGCGCTTGAATTACTTGGTATGACTGGTAATACTTTCAAGTACGGAATGTATGTTGCACATTTTTATTGGATCGGTGCCATTCCTGCAATGCTCTTTTTAGGCATTTATATGATGCCGTTTTATTATAGCAGTAAAATCAATTCTATCCCCGGCTATCTCAAACTCCGTTTTGACGAAAAGACACGTGTTCTCAATGGTATTGCGTTTGCTATAATGACACTTCTTGTTTCTGGAATCAATCTCTATGCTATGGCACTCGTGCTTCATACATTTCTTGGCTGGAATTGGGACTATAGCATGTGGGCGTCGGCAATTACCGTTGCAGGGTATGTCACTTTAAGCGGTTTGCTGTCGGCAATCTTTACAGAAATCATTCAATTCTTTTTAATTTGGTTTGGGTTATTTCTTGTTTCAATTCTCGGGATCATCGAGATAGGAAGTGTCAGTGAAATTATGGCTCGGATTAATGCCTACTTCCCACAGGGTTCCTTTACCACTTTATGGTCATCTTCATCAGATCCGATGCGGAATGGAATGCTCGTGCATTGGGGCGGTATTGTGCTTGGTCTTGGATTCGTTTTATCTTTTGGTTATTGGACAACGGACTTTCTTGTCGTCCAACGAGCATTCTCGGCAAAGGATTTACGTTCGGCACGTATGACACCGATTCTTGCCTCATTTTTTAAAATGGCTTTACCTTTCATTGTTATCCTTGCAGGATTGATAGCGATCGCTCTTTCGATTGATCCGAAAAGTGGATTTAAATTATTACATGATGGAGGGCAGGTGAATTATGATTCCGCGTTGCCTCTTTTAATAGCACGGTATTATCCTCCTGGCTTAGTCGGTTTGGGAGTGACAGCATTGCTGGCTGGATTTATGGCGGGACAAGCAGGAAATATCAGTGCTTTTAATACAGTATGGACATATGACATCTATAAATCTGTTTTGAACAAAAAAGCATCCGATGCACATCTTCTTTGGATGGGACGGACATCAACAATTGTTGGTGTCATTCTCTCTTTGGTAACTGCGTATTGGGCAAAAGGTTTTCCCAGCATTATGGATTATATGCAGGCAATTTTTTCATGGGTTAATGCACCGCTGTTTGCAACTATGTTATTAGGTATGTTTCTCTGGTGGATTACACCAAACGGGGCATTCTGGGGTCTTGTGGCGGGAATGCTTTCATCAATACTGATGTATTTAGCTGTCAAGTTTCATTGGTTTGCAGAGAGTATTATCACGATGTCGAGTGTTCAAAGCGACATGGCGGCAAACTTCTGGCGTGCATGGTGGGCTTGGCTGATTTGTGCTGCTGTGACAATTTTGGTGAGCCTGTTTACAAAAAAGAGACCGAAAGAAGAACTCGTCGGATTGGTGAAAGGATTAACCAAGGAGAAACACGATCAGAATATTCCATTCATGAAGAGGCCGGAATTTTATGCGATTATTTCTTTGATCGTTTTCATTTTATTGAATATTTGGTTTTGGTAACTAAGGAGAAAAAAATGTCTGAGCATGGTATGAAACCCATTTGGTATTTTGTTGGATTGATAGTCCTGGTGATTGGTGGGCTGGTTTTTTGCAGCGGTATCTATCTTTTTTTCAATCCACCTGCCATTAAAACAGTATTAGCTGAAACACACCCCAATTTATGGTGGGGAGGTATCATGATTTTTTTGGGAGGTGGGCTCTATTTAAAAATGAGAAATCAAACACGGTGAATATATCATGAACCTTGCAGAATCTGTCGAAGCGATCTTCCAGAAAAAATTTAAGGAACAACCACTCTTGATTCGTTCACCAGGAAGAGTGAATCTCATCGGTGAACATACGGATTATAACAAAGGGTATGTTCTTCCGGCGGCTATTGACAAATCTATTTATTTTGCAATTGCCCCACGCAAAGATCGGCGTTGCATTGTGGTCGCCATAGACATGAACGATGAGCATGAATTTTCGGTAGATGATCTTCAATTTTCAAAAAAGGGATGGCCGAATTATTTAATGGGGGTGGTAGATCAGTTCGTCAAAGCGAAGTACAGTATAAGAGGATTTAATTGTGTTTTTGGAGGAGACATTCCCATCGGTGCGGGGATGTCGTCCTCTGCAGCACTCGAAGCAGGTTTGGCTTTTGCGATCAACTATATGTTCGATCTACAGATCGATGCACTTTCTCTTGTTAAGCTTGCTCAAAAAGCAGAGAATGAATTTGTCGGTGTTCGGTGCGGCATTATGGATCAATATATAAACATTTTTGGCGCACGAGACAACGTCCTTCGTATTGATTGCCGCTCATTGGAATACAAATATTATCCATTTGCTTTTCACACCATCTCTCTTGTTCTCTTTGATACACGTGTCTCACATTCGTTGGCATCGTCAGCGTATAATCGAAGAAGAGAGGAATGCAGTGAGGGAGTCGCAATTATAAAAACGTGTAACCCGGAAGTGAACTCTTTGCGTGATGTCTCTGGAGATATGATCCAAAAATACAAAAACAAGATGGACTCAACGATCTATCAAAGGTGTAAATATGTCGTGGAAGAAAATGACCGGGTTCTCCAAGCATGTCGAGAACTGGAGAAGGGAGATTTAAAGGCTTTTGGCAAGCATATGTCAAGGACGCATGAAGGATTAAGCCACGACTACGAGGTGAGCTGCAAGGAACTCGATTACTTGGTAGAACTCGTCCAAAATGATCCGCAAATCTATGGCTCGCGAATGATGGGAGGCGGATTTGGCGGATGCACAATTAATCTCGTAGAAAACAATCATATTGATGATGTAAGTAACATAGTGACTGAAAGATATAAACAGAAATTCAATATCGATCTCAAAACGTATATCACCTCGATCAATTCCGGGACGAATATTATCACTACGAAGAATTATGCAGAAGCCTGAGTTACTTCATATTCCTCATCGAAGAAAAAATATCCTGACAGGAGAATGGATTCTTGTTTCTCCGCAGAGAACTCAGCGCCCATGGCAAGGAGAGATCTCTGCTCCTTCAAATGCACAAAGCCTTGAATATGAATCAGGATGTTATTTGTGCCCCGGGAATAAGCGTGCAAACGGCGACACCAATCCTCAGTATACCGGAACCTATGTCTTTACCAATGATTTCTCCGCACTATTACCAGATATTCCGACCGAACAGATCCAAGAGAATGATTTGCTTATCTCGAAAGCAGAAAGAGGAATATGCAGGGTCGTTAATTATTCGCCGAAACACAACCTGACTCTTGCTGAAATGAGTGAGAATGAAATTGAACAAGTTATTGCCATCTGGCAGGAAGAGTTCAGATTGTTAGGAAAGAAACCTTACATCAACCACGTGCAAATATTCGAGAATAAGGGGTCGATTATGGGAAATAGTAATCCCCACCCTCATTGCCAAATCTGGGCACAGGAAAACATTCCCATGGAGACCCTGAAAGAGTTGAAACAATTCAAGGCATATTCTTCCAGGAAGAAACGAGGATTACTAACGGATTACCTGAAACTGGAGTTGCATTTAAAGGACCGTTTAGTTTTTGAAAATGCATCGTTCGTAGTGGTGGTTCCATACTGGGCAATATGGCCGTACGAAACTATGATCATTCCGAAAAGAAAAATCTCCAATATTCTTCATTTGAAATCCGATGAACGAAAAGACTATGCTGGTGCGATAAAAGCAATAACCGTTAAGTACGATAACTTGTTTAACACCTCATTCCCATATTCTGCTGGTTTGCATCAGGCACCGACTGATAATCGTCAACATAGGGAATGGCATTTTCATATGCACTTTTATCCACCGCTTCTTCGATCGGCACAGATTAAAAAGTTTATGGTCGGATATGAAATGCTCGCTGAGCCTCAACGAGACATAACACCTGAAGAAAGTGCAAGAACTCTCCGAGAGTTATCCATAGTACACTTTAAAATAGTTTGACGCTGTCAAATCAAAATACGCGGCCTCCTCAATCAGTTATTTATCACATGTATATCGAGTGATGTCTGAAGTGATTGGATGTTTGCCAATCCATGCTCTTCTGATAAACTCGAAATTTTCCGCTTCTCTGTTTACGATTACGATTTGAGTAATAACATTATTTCGAATCATCTCTAGCCATCAAGTCTCGGAGAGAGTTTTTAGTCGAACTGTAAATGGATTATGAGTCTGCTAGGAAAAGCTTAAATAATGGACATAGGAAAGAACAGTTGAACCTCTAAATAAAAAACTCTACATTATAATAACATCAATAGGTAATAATCTATAGCAACCTATACTAATCTTTGCCAAATTGTAACATATATGCTCTGATATTGTTCTTTAACGAGTTAGTAAAAGTATAGGCTTTAATTAGAATGGATGCCCGGATGGCGAAATTGGCAGACGCGCTAGCTTCAGGAGCTAGTGACCGCAAGGTCATGGGGGTTCAAGTCCCCCTTCGGGCACACAGAAACCTCCGATAGCTCGGGGGCTTTTTTTGTTGTTGACCATTTGCCTTACCGTCGAGCTCTTTATAGGAATTTAGACCGTATTTTAATGTGAATTAAACTACGGAGAGATCTATGGGAAGACAATCACCCAAAAGGACGAAAGAGTAGTTAATCCTTCTAATAGGAAGAAATTCTCTTCTTATCGCTTCCATCGGCCGCATCCTTCAAATAAACAATCTACTTTTGAATTGGTTCAGTTGTCTGTGAGGTTGCACCCAGTAGTTCTATGTCCTTCCAACATTCCCATTCTGAATGATTTTGTTTTTGTTTTGAACGTCCACAGCGCGGCGGGCGGTGTAATACATTTACCACCTCGTTCATCCACCACAGCATGTATTGAGGTTCATCGGCACAATCACAGTGCTCAATGGACCCCGGTGTGTGCCCATTCAAAGTGGTCAAAGTATGATTGTAGGCCCTGTCAACGGAGTTCAAGTATCCACGAACGCGGTCCACATCGTATACCGAAACGCAAACTGCCGTTTGGACATTGCTCGCCAACCGATCACACGCTTGGTGAGTTGCGCTCACGACTTCTTTATTGAAAACAATAAAAATAATTTGCTACCCGGCAAAGCGGAATATTAATAACAGTTCTCTGACTCTTACAACTTTGGATAGCTTCATATTACCACAGATGCCAATGGCTGGTCGTAATTCCTAATGGCTATAAGCGGCAGATCATTATAGACTTGCCGCTTTCCTCTCCTCTTCCGACAGTACAATATTTTATCAGAGTCTGCCGACCTCAATTAATGCCGGGGGCTGACAGAATCTTAATATATCCAACATGGCACACACACTGCAGTGCGGGTCAATGCTGTTGTTGTTTTACCCAGTTATCATGCTGGGGATGATCTTTGATCACAAAGTATTTTGGATCCTTGCTATCGCGAATTACCGGCTGATCCTTCTTACCTTTTAACGGTGCATATTTGGTTACATGCGTATCGTGTTTTTGATACGGCGTAGCTTCATTATTGATGACGACTTTATACGAATGGTATGGATCATAACTACCGTAACTGGCTGGCAGCGTTGCGCCATGCGTCCATGCTGATCCATCTCTATAAATATATTGATGTTCAGAGACAGAGTAATAACAGTCTATATCAGGGATGTAATAGTAATCAGCACGATCATATCCCTCAGGTCCCCAAATAGGCTGATCGTTGATATTAACACCGAGGGTTCCCCAGCAGTTTATAGAGGAAACTGCTATGCCCGTCAAGACCAAAGCATAAAGCAGGAAAATGAGCTTAGATTGTTTCATATTGGTCATCCTTTCATGGCGACTGGTGAACGTAAGCCATTCCACGAAACTTTCAACTCTTACTCGGATTGGAAGAGACGACTGGAACGACTGGATAATGTTGGATAACTGTCCAATGGGCATTATTCCTGCACTAAGGCTACCAAATAAATATGCAAAGCGTAATAGACCAAAGGGCTGAAAAAGGGATTAGTCCTTTTTTGTGAGCCGGCGGCGATGGGATTGCTCAATCCGATGTTTGCCGCCGGAGCAATAGCATTGAGTTCTGCGATGTTAAGCTATAGGATGGTTAGATTATTGTTTTGGAGGCGGCGGAAGTATAATTTCGTATAACGACCGCAACTAAACGCATTGCCGGTTTTGCAGTAGCGGTTTCTTGTCAGCCAGTTATGCGTTTTAAATGGGGCAAATCCATTTCAAATTTGCAACGTGTCTTAGGTAATTGACCTGCCCCGAATTATGTGCCAATGATAAGTTAGTATTTTTTCACAATCAAGCATTGGCCACCTGATAAGGGAAAAATGTTTCTGGTGCATAATTAACAAAACCAGTGCACATCTCACTGGGGGGCTAACACCCATCGGGGAGATGGGCACTTGCAACGTATAAATCGTCTATGTTTTTGCCAACTTGCCTACAGCGACCTTTTTCCAAAACCCAAATAAAAAATATGGAAATCAGTTCACTATATAGAAACAAATAAAATTCAGAAAATAATTTTATAGGAACCACTTTGTCTGCTTGAATCGATGTGACGGCCCGCCTTTACTCCGAAGCAGAAGCATCTCTTGAAACTCCTATAAGGCTTAAAAACGGGTCCCATATTTGACATTTCGCCATATTGCCAAATCCTTATAGCAGTGTTGGCAATGTCAATTGACAATTCGCCAATGTCCTTGAGTACTAGTATAAAATTCTTCTTTTAAGTTGATCGGCATAACATATAAGTACATTTTCGAATCTGAGTTGAACTACCGGGGAGTGTATCAGGTTTGTCTGTAGAGGTTGTCTGAATTGAATCCACTACCAATATTCGTGTTTCTCTCTCCTCTGCGTGGGTATCAAACTTATTGACATTAGTCTCGAATAAAAGGTAGATATCCTTTGAACGGGTTTTTATACGAACAGAATGAAGTTTGTACAACAATCCTCATTCATGGAGGGGGAACCACAACCTGCGTCTATCGCCTCCTGGCGGTGCAAGCAAAATATTTTAGCGAGCAATGATTGAGCGGAACGGAATGAGTGTACAAATGAGTGGAGCGATATGATTGCGAGCGTTCACGATTTAGAGCGACGACCGCAGGAAGGAGCGACTTGCCCTTGACGAGGGCTATGATTTATCAAGAGTATATTTCAACTTCAGCGGTCATGATACAAGAAGTAGAAATATTCAATCTTGTGTTATGCTTCGATAGAAGGATTCCGCATTAAAGCATTGCGTGATGCTCTTTTCATCAACAAAGTTGGTCTTACTTCGTTCCCTATTTGTAATGCTGAAAACCTGTATCTCGGAATACAGTAGAAAAACAGGAGTTCCTCACATCAGAGATCCTATTTTTCAGTCAGGTGATAGAGTGAAGTTTGCTTTTTCTCCATTTCCTCATAAAGAAGATGACGGAGAAATCGAAAACCGTGTACCCCTTCGAACAGCCATACTTCGACCCACTTGAAAGGATTCCATATATAGAGATACCACCGTTGCCAGATGCGCTGAACATATAATCTTGTAAAAGCTCCGGCAAACGGATTTCGTTTCTTGAACCAAAGACGTATAGTAGACGGAACTTTCATCTCCGGCATTTCAATCGATATCTTTGCATAGAATGCTGCGAGTTCTTTCGTACTTAGATCCCGCCAATCAATAATATCTTGCTTCGTCTTTGAGAGGAGATCATTAAGCGCCTCTTCGATGTTGCTCTTTGGCCGGCTCCGAAGCCACACCTCTTCAAGCTGCAAGAAAAGTTTTGCCATTCCCCCTAAACGGAAAGTAAGAACCTTCAATCGGTTCCACCAAAACAGAATGAATGCTTCCTGAGGAAAACACGACCGACGATCATTTCTGCGCCGCACAGTCCAGAAACCACAGTTCATTGGATGCAGACGCTCAATTCTAGATGAATAAAGATACCACATGAAAAAAGATAACCTCTCTCTATAATAGTGGTGATCGTGTCTCCATATCTTCAGAATATTGACCATGTGTTCTGTGGAATAAAACTGTTCCCATGAATCATGGTACGCTTTCATCAGCTCATCGCTTGACATGCGCTCCGGTTTAACAGCGACGTGTGCCGAATCATATCTATTGAAATCTTCATCCATCCACCGTCTCTCGCGCCACCATCGCTGATGATCTTTTGAACCGGGAAGCGGTGAGAGAATATAGAATGAAGCGGAATCGAACATCATATATTGTAGTTCGGCAACATCCTGTTTGATACTCGCTGTTGTATCGAATGGCAACCCGAGAATATACCCTGCATGGCAGGTAATGCCGAGTGAGTGGCAATGTTCAATAAGGTCTTTATACTCAGAAACTTGGTTCTGAAACTTTTCCTTAGACCGGAGATTCTCTCGGTTCACGCTTTCCACACCGAAAAACACTTGGTTGCAACCCGCTCGTGATGCGAGTTCGAAGAAATCTCCACCGGGCATTTTCCGTGCTGCAAGATCGCTTTGCATCATAAATGTGAACGGAATTTTTTCTTTTTCGCGCATATGGATGAGTTCTGAAAAAAGCTCTCGCCATTGCGGATTTCGCGCAGTGTTATCATCTGTAAAGAAAGAGTGTGAAACTCCTGCCTCGTGGTAACTTTGCCTCACAAATTCGACAACCTGTTTTGGATCCCGATACCGCATTGTTCGACCTTGCACATTAATAATAGTACAAAAATCACAGTTGAAGACACAGCCACGCCCTGTATCTATAGTGGTAAACCGTGATGCAAAATTTTCGAATTCATCTTTCGTAATGTGAGGTATCGGAACGTTGAGCAAGTCTGGTGTGGGATTTAAGAAATTATAAAGTGGTCGTGCTTTATCCTTGAGGACATCTTCTACAATCGCCGACAACCGTCCTCCTTCAACCTCTCCAGCAACAAGAGTGATTCCTTTCGACATTGCATTCTTAAGGTCACGTGTAACACCAATCATAGCAAGCATACCACTTACGTGGAAGCCACCGATCAATACCGGAATTCCATGCGGCAGAAATTTCGATGCAATATCCAAAGCACGAGGAAACTGATTCGTTTGTACACCAACGAGCATGATGATCGATTTAACTCCGGACACCTTTGAATGATTAATAATTTCCTTTACAGGTATCCATTCGATTGCTTCATCAATCTTATGAATGTTGATTGCTACTCCTTGAAAGAAAGGTTCGTTTACCAGATCATGTACAAGTGTTCCAATCTGAGTTAAAGTATTGCTTCGTATAACGCCAATACGTGTTTTGATCGGGTATCCGTCGTCCGTGTAGTTCGTCGGGCGGATGAGTGTGACATCAAGTTGTTGAACTCCGTAACTTGAGGCAGTTTTGCAATCATTTTGAATATCTTCGATACTATCTACTGAATTGAGTGCTCGCATTCTTTTTCCTTTAAAAAGTCAATATTTCATTTCTTCTTCAAAGTTTTAAAAATATTCAGGCATTTTTTGGATAGAAGTGGATAAATACGGTAACTATTTGCTTCAGAATGTTCATCCGGTTTCTCCTCCATCATCCTGCCAACGATTCTCGTCATCTTCTTGATCATCCGATTCCTCTTCTTGATCTAATTGCTGTTCAAGCAATTGAATATAAGGCGATTCATCGGAGTTTTGGTACGTTGACTTAAGTCCTATTTCCCATTCATGAAGTCCTTGATCAGATCTTTGAAAGGGCGGTGAGCTTCCGCGATGTCGCACTGTCTTATGGTTGTTATTTTTCAACATCAAACCTTTTCACGTTTCCTTGATGGGGTGGCGTTTGAGGAATTTTTAGGTTCTGCTTGTATAGAGTTTGATCCGAAACGGTAGAGTGATACAATGGATGATTTTTTGCTGTTACATTATAGAGTGGAAAGACTTCTCCTGATGGTGTTTTCTGCCATCCAATGAAGACGGCATCTGAATTCGTAACTCCAGGATTGTTTGATTTATGGTTTTGATTTCTGTGCTCAAAGATATCTGGATTTTGCCTATTTGGTAGCAGCCTCTCTACCCAATCATTAAATACTTGATGAATTTCTTTTAATGGGGATGAACTTTTGTTATCGCGATTTATTTGATGACCTTTATTTTCCATATTATCTTTTCTAATTACACAAAAAAATGATAATTACTTCTGCTTATGAGAAAAAGGATACTGATGGTTTTGTTTAATGGGAATAGCCCAAATGGGTGAAAAAGGGATTAATTCTTTTTTCGTCCTTTCGGACTATTACGCCTCAACGCAATCATTTATAAACTGGTTCACGTTTCAGTGGAGGTTTTCGTCCCTTCACCGACACAAAGGACGTGATTCTGCTTAAGTAAGAGTGCAATGGCACTCTACCCGCCCGACTTTCTTTGAAAGCAAGGCGAGCGGTTTGCCCGAAACGTCAAACGAAAACGCACGGTCAAAATGAATTCTAGCGTACATTGAATTGGATAGGAAGAAATAACCCGATGGGCTGAAGGTGATGTCGAAATGAGATTAAGAAGAGAGATTGACGAAAACAATGTGATGCCTACGAAGCCAACGTGGCGAAGGAGCTCAAGATTGTCGTCATTTGAATATGATTCTAACGCGACCATGTCAGAGCATATGAAAAGCTATCCTGTTGACGGGGAACAAGATCTATGAATACAGAAGCTTTTAATTTCATTCGAAAGCATTATGCACCGGCTCGAATCTGTCTGGTTGGGCTGAGTGACCCACTGTATGAGCTTGTCAGAATGGGGCAAGCAAAAATCACTCCGGACCACAAGCGTTCAAAATGGAATCATGCTTTCTTGCTGGGGAAACAACGAGGATGGTTTTGGTGGAAGAGAACCTACATACTTGAAAGTGATTTTCACTTTAGCTTCCGAGAGACTCAATTCATTAATGGACCCCGGGAGAGCTTGTTAGAGAAATGGTGCAAGGATTCAATCGAATACGCGTGCGTGCTGGGTATGCCTTTGACAGCAAAAGAGGAGCAGAAGGTTCTTGCAAAAGCATCGGAGATTACCCTTGACAAGCGGTATCGTTATCCTGTCGAAGGATTATTCGGCACTTTATGGGCAATGCGGACAAAAACGCTTCACAAACGAAACATCTTCGACATGAAGTATGCCATTCAATGTGCCACGTATGTGCGAATGTGCTACCAGGCAATCAATAAAGACCCGCTCGTTGACTCAATGGATGACATTACCAATACATCCCCGGAACGACTTTCACAAAGCGCGTTGTTCACCTTGCGTTACGAGTGGCACTGCTAAGCAGAGTTTTCTTTCAGCCGGTTCACTGTTATGACCTTTCCGTCCGCAAACCATAGCCACCTTGCCACAAAGCAACGGCGTTGTCCTGGTGTACCAATCATCTCAACTCAGCCCTCTCATTTTTTGGAGTAGACGCGGATGAAGACCGCTCCAAAGAAAAAGATCTGGATGGACGCATACACCCAGATCATAATCACGATCAAAGACCCCGTAGTCCCATAAAGGGAATCGAAGGACAGCCAGCTAAAATAAACTGTCAGGACCAATTTACTCAGCGCAAAGAGACCAGATGTGAGTGCCGCTCCCGGCCAGACATCCCGCCAACGTAATTCACGAGATGGTACAAATTTGAAAATTCCTCCAAAAAAAAGCGTAAAAAGAGCCAGAGAGCAAGTCAGGCTGGCGGTTTTCCAAAGGGCGGCCCGGCCCAATCCAGGGAGAACCGTCCCGAAAATCCGGCTG
>Ga0187861_10003123_pt1 | contig 14912 bp, 30 predicted proteins | sample June2016WEW_10_1_3_FD_132986 | JGI IMG/M metagenome (GOLD analysis project Ga0187861, IMG submission 132986) | Peatland microbial communities from SPRUCE experiment site at the Marcell Experimental Forest, Minnesota, USA - June2016WEW_10_100 | ecosystem: Environmental > Terrestrial > Soil >...
AGCATGAACTTCATCAAGCTTATCATGGGGATCTATCAACTGTATAAGTGCATGCACTGCGATTTCATAGGCATAGGATATATGGTGCAGAAGCATTTGCGCGACAAGGAACGGGTAACGGAATTCAGGAGTGGCATTGACTATGCCATGCTCCCTGGATTGACTGAGGATGACTTAGGGAAGGCAATAGCTGATGCAGCATATCCATAATCCGCGGTAGTATGATTCTGCTTCTTTGAGCACTGCTGTATTGCCGGAATCAGCCAGGCTTTCTGGAGAATAAGTGTTGTTATGCGCATCAACTATGGCGCATGCATTGTAGGTGCTGTTCATTATGAAGTGCACCTGAGAGGATGCATATATGTTGTAGGATACTGAGATTATGATCCCGGCTATGATGCCCATTAATGCTATTATTGCATTCCTTTGCATTGCCTTTTTGTTGGAAGGGCTGTTCAGGAAGTCATATATCCTGTCATCTACTTTTGATCCTGCTTCCATCTGTATCCCATGCGGTTGCCTAGCATAAGGAATAGCTCGTTGTAACTGCTGAGCTTCTTGTCATTGCGCATCTTCTCAAGCAGCATAAAGGTCTTTGCCTGTATGGAGAAGGAGTGTGTCACCCATCCTTCCAGCCCTTCCTTGTCCAGCACCATCTTGAGTTCAGCATCTTGCTCTTGCTTTTGTTCTATATAATCACTTCTTAGCATAAGCTTGGTATAAGCTATAGCAGTAGTACATGAATGCAGCTCCGAAAGTCAGGTACAATGGCAATGCATAGACGCTGCTGCTATCAATTATTATAAGCCCTACTATTGGCATGAGCAGAGCATTGAACAGATATACTGCTTTGAGCGGTTTGAATTGCTCATTCTTCTCGTTCACATATAGGTAGCCGAAGAAGAAAGCAATGCCTAGAAAGAAGAACTCATCAAATGGCATAGTAGCATATTGAAGAATAAGCTTAAATATATATGCAATAGGTCATTGGGAGTGCATCTCCCTCGCTTTTGTATATGATTACTGGTACTTCTTTGTGAAGTACAAGTAAAGCCCGTAGATGCCTAGCAAGATCACCAGCAAGATCAGTAGCTGGAAGTATCCTTGCGTGAACAGGACTGTGTTGATTGCGTCAACAAGGCTGTTCGCGAAAGTCCCAACTGCTCCTGGCTGTGCAGCTATCCCTCCTACAAGCGCCACTATTATTATCAGTGGTATAGCAAAGGCTGCGAGTGATTGCCCGAAATTTCCGAGCTCCCATTCTCCCTTTGTGCTCCCTTTGAGGTTAGCCCATATCCTTGCAAGCACCGATTGCTTGTTTTCCATAGAGGTATATGGAACAGAAGCTTAATAAAGAGCTATATACTTAAGTATAAGTTTAAGTATAAAAGTATATGTTTATGCTATAGTTCCATTGAGCACATGCCTGACAAACAGTGCAGTCCATGCTCCGATGTTGCATGAGAACCACATTATTCCAAAACAGGCTAGCGCATAGACTTGGGATACTTGGAGCGCGGAGAGATCTATCACTCCAGGTATTGTGAACAGGTATACCATAGTTGCTCCTCCTACTGTCACACCGCAGAGCATTGCAGCTCCTTTAATTAGAATATCGAATACATCCATATTGTCAGTCCCATTATAACTGTGTATATGACAGATACTTTGAACATCGCTCCATTATTGGAGAGATATCCGAATGCAGCCAGATATGCATATATAGCCACTTCTATGGCGCATATGAGATATATAGGCGTCATCATGGATACTGCGCTTGCTTGTGTATTGGCTAAGTATTGGGTAAAATACGAATCAGTCTCATGCTGTAGATTTTGGTATGTTCTTGCCATAACTCCTTCATGTCCTAGCATGAAGAAGAAGCCTGTGTACAAAGCTATAGCTAGGAACAGCAGAACAGTGACGAACAGTGATAGTTCTTCTATAGCATCATGCTCTTTAGCATCTTGTTTAGCTCCTTGCTCTTTTTGTAGTCTATGCTTTCCAGATACCCGTCTTTCTCCTCAAACAATATGTCATTGCCTTCAAGATATGCATAGCGCTGCTTCTCAGTGTCAGATCCTAACAGGCACTCGATCAATAGGCATTCATTGTAGTCTATGAGATCTGGAACATTGATATAGATATGATAGCCGCGCTTTGTCTTGTACACTATCAGGTTGCATAGCCAGTGCTTTTGCATGACTGTTTCTATAGCCCTGGTAAAGTACCTCTTGTAGCTGTTCCAGTTTCTGTTGTCTATGTCTATCTTTATATCCATTTTAAAACCTTGTTTTAAAAGGTTTAATGCTTTGCATTATATCCATTTTAAAGCACCTGCCCTAGAACTATCAATGCTGTTCCTCCTATCACTGCTGGGATTGAATACTTGGCATAGCTTGAGCTTTTGTCTATTCCTAACACTACTGCTAGAAACGCAAGAAGCACTCCTGCATATTGCATTGTTGGTATCATCTAGATCAACTTAGTCCTCCATATAAGGCTCAGTGCTATTGTGGAACCATATCTCCAGCCTTCTTGTTCTTAAGTTCATGCGCAACTTGATCGAGTGCTTGCGATTGGTTCCAGTGATGCTCCTGTTTAATTGTGCAAAGCCGGATCCATGCTCAGTCCTTAATGGTGCTGATTCCAGCTGCTGCATAAGCTTAAGCTGGACCTGTGGCTTATCTCCAGCCCATGCCCTGAACTTGTCCAGCATGATCTTCTTTAAGTCAGTCTTATAGTATTTGGTTGCGGTCCTGTATCTGTATTGGTATGTTCTGTACTCCTTGGCATGCTTCCTGTTGTAGCGCAGTTGCCAGGCTATGCGCTCCTTGCGGTGCTTAAGATATTGCTTATGCGCTTGCAGTTGCTTTTTGGTTCTTCTCAACTTGTCTAGCATGAGCTTTTTAACATCTGTTTTTATCAGTTTGGTTGCAATCCTGTAGCGCTCCATGTATATGCTTATTTTTTTTGCATGAGCTCTGTTGTATTTGAGCTGCTTTGCTATGCGCTCCTTGCGGTGCTTAAGATATTGCTTATGCGCTTGCAGTTGCTTTTTGGTTCTTCTCATTATGCAACGCCCCTAGTTTCATAGCCACAATGGATGCAAATGCCTATTGCTATTCCATCATCCAGTATTATATAATTAAAATGATGCTTTGGCGCTCTGCATTTCCTTACCGCTTAATCACCTGTTTCTCCTTGCACTTCATGCATTCATACACCACTAGCTCATATAAGCTGTCCGGCAGCGTCTCTGTTCTTATCCTCTTCCAGACATGAATATGAGCTTCCATCTTCTTGATGAACCTTCTTAATAAGAAGGTTCTAGAAGATAACTCTGATGGTGCCAAACTCATTCATTTGCGTGTTGATGGAGTCTCCTATTTCAGGATACTTTCCGTATGTTGTCTTCCACTTAGCGAGGCTTGATTTTGGATTCACCATGATTTCCCCGTTGGTGCTTGTAGTCAGGTTCATGCTGCACTGTGCTCCATTTTCGCATGATATCCTTATTGCAACTCCAGCCTTCCATGCTTCATCTTTGGGGTACTTCTCAAAGTACTTTACTCCGAAGAAGTCAGAGCGCTTGCCTTTCTCTATCTTTGTTATCTTTGACTTTTCGATGGCTCCTAATGAAGCCTCGCTTACTTTCATACCAGCAATTGTGTTTTGTTTTGGCATTTAGTTCACCATAATTATTCAAGAGCATGCTCATCTAATGCAATGGCTCCAGCTCTATCATCAGTTTGGCTGGATAATTGGAAACTGTTATCTTGAATGGAAAGCCTTTAAGGTACTTCTCCGGAAGCCTTCGCGCAAGCTTGAACGGTATAAGGAGATAGTAGCTTGAGCTGTATTGTTTGATCTTAGTAAATTGCATTGGCTCCATGATGCAAATTTGCACATGGCTATTTAAGAATGCTACTGTTTGATTCTTTTATTGTAGTACAATCCATGGATGTGTACTGTTCCATACAGCATGGCGTTCTTTAAGTATTTATGCGTTATATGTAAGAGCATGGAAGCTCCGGCGCTTGATCATCCTAGGAAGAAGCCTCCTAGGTTCTTTAAGTCAATAAAGAAGGTTAGCTATGGAACCAGGCGCAACTCTGCTATGCTCTATCATCAGTATGGAAAGATCTACACCACTGATGAGTATAGCAATGTATTGAGCGAAACCAGTGGCATTAGCGTATTCAAGAAGCGCAATACAAGAGAGAGCGAGAAGCTTAATAAACGTGCAGCAAAAGGAGAGCTTGAGTATCTTGCTTATTATCAGCAAAAGACTAATAAGATAGTAGCATGGAGAGATAATGATAAGCTCACTCTTAGAGTTAAAGGAGGGCTCTATGACGTGAACTTTGATTTAAGTTCTCAATATGAGATACGGCGCTTGATACTTCAATTATGCAAGCTTGCTGGATTTGCCCATGCATGGCATGACAAAAGGCATCAGACTATAGACGTATATATAAGGAAGACATGGCAAAGGCATAAATGGACTGATGCAGAAACTAAGGCTATTTAGATGTGCTACAAATGTCGCAAAGGAAGACTGTCATGCATGTGCTCTGAGCATAAAGGAGAGTGTAGGTTTAATGCAATAATCCTCTTCGAGAGCAAAGCATGTGAACATTGTGCATGCTTCGAGAGAGCCCGATATCTATTATAATATATATAATAATACTATCGGTCTTGCTCTCGAAACTGGGGGGGTACTTTGTGGGGTACTTTTTCTTTTTTGGAGCCCATTTTGCACATAGATTTAAAAACCTTTATGCGGAAGCTAAGTTTTATAAATACATTAGAACTTATACTTAAGTATATATATCTTTATAAAGCTATACATTTGTGGAGTCTAAGATACAGCAAACGCAGCAGCCCAACTCAATGCAGATGCTGCCGGTAGTCCAACAGGTGGGGAAACAGGTGAAAGAGCTCAGCCCTGACTATCAGACATATATAACTGAGACTGACTCCCTGATGCAGTACATGCTGTTCTGCTTCTGCGGTCACAGGTATGTGGAAGCCAGGCGAAAGGTTCCAAACAAGTTTTCAACTGGCACTAAGTATGAATCTTTCAAGAAGCTGGTTATAGACCGCAAAGCTAGGATCATGGATGAGTACCTTGCTGGAGAGCTGTTCTCAGGCATAGCTCCATTGATAAGCAAGGTGGTTCAGAGCTCCCATATGAGCAAGGAGCAGATCTACAAGCTTTGGAACGCTAAGATAGACACCCAGGTGTTTTCTTTATGCGATTCCTACTACCGCGAAGGGAACCCCCATCATTTGCGCATAAATCGCATTGCAGACATTATTACCACGCTATGCTCCTTTAGTGCGATTACTTCAAAAGCTGAGCTAGGCTTCTTTATGCGCGAAATAAGCGATACCATACAGTCCAGCGCTCAGTTCAATACCATGGATACGAACCAGCCTAAGAAGAAAGAAGGATGGTTGAGTAACCTTCTTCCATAACTATGGATAATACTAATAGGTTGTTAGAATGAAGATAACAGTAACTTGCTACGATGAAGCTATGAATAGGCTCTGGAAGAGGAGTGGCAACCTCAAGAAAAACCTGTTTCAGTACCACATAGCTCCCTTCCCTCTCTCCATACTTGAGAAGCCGTTGGAGATCAAGAACATAAAGGTGACTACTGGCTATGCCAAACGCAAGCAAAAAGGAGCTCCTTTTGGAGGCATAACCACAGAAATTGAGGTTATATATGATGGCAACAACTATACCCAGATACAATTTGCAAAGTATTCCCAGCCAACGCATATGATAGAGTATGAAGATGCAATCAAGACCGGGTTCCTGGCTAAGGAAGTTGCCATGACCAAACCTAGCGGACTGCTTCAAACTCTAACTAATGCATTCATTATCATACTGCTAATAGGCACTATGATAGTTCTAAGCCAAGTCAGCAATGCAGTCAATCATTGGCAACAGCCGGTGAACAAGAGCGTCAATCTGGCTTACAGCGCTTGCATATCTTTTATCAACCAGAGCAAATACATTGCACAGCTGGACAACACTACATTGGCATTCTGTAGGTCTAAGACATAATGGAAGAAGACACTTTAAGAGGCACTCAGTTCACTGGCAACCTGGAGATAGATGAAAATTTCAAGCCAATGGAGATAGCTAAGCGCCACTGGTTCGAAAGCCTAAGCCCTGACAATATCATCCAGTCATTGCTTGACCTTAAGAACATAATAGGCGAAATGCTGTCAATATTGGTTAAGTACTATCCGGAAGACAAAGCTAACAAGAAGCCCAGCAAAGTCCTTAGCATTAAGATCAACAACTATAACATAGTTGATGTCTACAACAACCTTTCAGAAGACGATGATATTGATACCCTCAGGGAAGGCGCTAGGATCGCATTCACATGCTACAATACTTTGATCAAGCCATTTGTGAAGATCCCGACCACATCTGAGGATTGGCGGAGTAAGCTGATAAACTCCATGTATGCAATTGAGCTCCATAACTACAATCCTGACGGATACAAGAAGTTCATGGCTACATTCTACAGGGCTTATGACTTCTACGGGTTCAGCAGAAACAGCGTGATAGACTTCTATTCCTTCTGCTTGAGCAGACTATCGGAGTATGACCTGGACGGGTTCTTAATCAATGTTGGCGACAATAGGTCTGGCAAGTCTACGCTTATGCTCCAGCTAGTGCGCAGAATCATATTGTTCAAGCGCATGCAGAAATATATTCTTGATGATATAGACAACTGGCTTGAGAAGACCAATTTTGTGGAGACGCACATAGCATTCAAGAACTACAAGCAATACCATAACAGCTTCTCCCAGCTCCATAATGACATCATCTGCGCGGATGAGCTAAGCTATATAGCAGACAGGAGAATGAGCATGTATCAGCAGAACATAGAAAGCTCTAAGTTTTGGAACTATTATGCATACAAGGATAACATAGTGATAGGGAATATGCGCAACCTTTCAGATGTGGACATGCGCACTGTGAACAAAGCCGGGCAGCTTTGCATAATCTCAGGCAGAGGCATGGCTTATCTTTATGCTAAGCGTGTGAATGTTCCCATAACAAAAGATTACTTCGGGTTTGAGCCTTTTGTGACTGGAAAAATAAGACCTGACTTTGACAATGTGCTAAGCACTGACACATTCATAGCTAAGATGCCATATCAAAGCCTAGACGGAAACAAGGTATTTGAGCATTATAAAAGAGTTAAGAATGAAGCTAAATGAATGGGGAGGATGTCATATTTCACACCTATTTCTTGATTCCAATCAGTAGCCCAAGCTCCTTGAATCTCACTCCCCTTGCCATGAACCTCCACTCAGCCTCAAAGCCGTCGTCTTTGAGAAGCTTTATCATCTTCTCCTTCGTGTCGTGCGTCTCCATTATAACAGCGTATATCTGTTTCATATCCAATCCCTCAAATAGCTCAGCCTCCCCACCTTCTATATCGCATTTGATTGCAATGTCACCCAAAACCAAATAGCCCTTGATTGCCTCTGCGTCGGCTTTCTTATTATAGAAGCTTATCTTGTGAGAGAATGGGGAGAGTTTGACATTCTCCGCACCTCTTTCCCAAATCTTCCTATCGCATTCAAAGGCGTAGACATGCTCCACCTCCCTGAACTGCGAGAAGTATATCGCAGTGTCTCCAATGCTTGCACCTATATCCAGAAGGTTGGTGTTAGGCTTCAGCAGCCTGACCAAAGGATAGTAAGTCTGCTCTATGAATGTGTCGCTCAGGATTGTCTGCTCCTTGCTCCTGTGATAGATACTCAGCCCTCTCCTTATCGCCTGCCTTGGCTTCTTGATCAAGTACTCCAGATTATAGTTCATTATATAGCCTCAAGAGAAACTCCTGCCTAGAGTGAATTGAGCACTTCAAGCAAAATATCTGCATGACAAGGTTCGTTAAGTTTACACCAACATGCTAAATTCTTCCCTTTTAATTGTTTAAGTTCCTCAAAGAATTGATGGTCTGTAACTATTCTATTCTGTAAATATTGTCTATAAGCATACATAACACTAAAAATTTTGGGTGCCTCACCAATTTGCGGAACATTCTCTATAGTATAAGGATTACCCCATTTGCTTGGTCTTCCAACATAGATTGTGTTCTTAGGCATTCTCCAACCTTTTGTTCTTTTTCTTTGTATTCTTTGCATTGGGAAGATTCTCCTTAGCTGTATGCTTGAGTTTCCCTTTAGGATGTTTGCAACGTATGAGGCACTAAACTTTGGCGGTACGCTTACGAATAGGTGTATGTGGTCAGGCTGAATCTCAAACGCCAAGACCTGCCAATCCCTTGCCTCGCACTGCCCCTTGATTATCTCCTCCAAGATTCTCTTGAATGCCCTACCGTTGAGTATCTTCTTTCTGTACTTTGGAATCCATACGAAGTGATAGTTTACGTTGTAAGTGGTGTGTGCTTCCTTGCGAATGGTATCCAACTTCTCGTTGAATAGAGGTTCTGCTTGAAAGTGTGGGTATTCGTTTCGCATTATATCAACTCAATGCCGATTATATCCCCAATTAAATCTCCACCAGTTCGTCTTATCAAAAGAACTACTTTTTCTTTCTTTGAGTTTAATCGCTTTGCAAGATGATAATGTGCCATGCAATTTCCACAATCAGAACGTGGTCTATATTCTGTAACCCTTGCTCTTTTGATAGTGTAGTCGTTGAGGTATTCGTTAATCTTTGTGTCTTTGCTTTTGGGTGGTGTTATACTTATCGGTAGTTTTCTACCATTTATATTTAATATTGGTTGTTCCACTATCTCACCTTTTCTATGGTTATCCTAACCCTGTCGCCTTCCTTGAGCTTGAGGACTTCCATGACCTCCTTCTTGATAGTAACCCTGTTGAGGGCTATGATGTCAGTTAGGAATGATTCTTGTGCCATCTAATCCACCAATACGTTAAATCCCTTTTGCTTTACTGTGCAACTGTCGCATAGTCTTGATGCCCCGCTTTTAGTGGTTTCATCTTCGTTACCGCACTCTTCGCACTTGACCAACCTTGCAACATAAATTTCATCATATGCCTCTGTTGGTTCTTTGTGCTCCGAATAATACTTGCTCATCGCAAGTCTTACCGCAACTAAGATGTTCCTTGCCTCAACCTCGTAAGGTGTCCTATTGATGGAAACATTGTATCTGTTTCCTGCGTATTTCTTTGTTGTTTTATCCATCCTAATCACCTTACTTAACGTTGCGAGAAAGCCTCGCAACGATTGCCTCAAGTTGTGCCTGTATTGCGTCTACTTCTTTCTTTGTTTCTTCATAATCCTTTGTGCCAGAGCAAGACCAAAGAAGTCTTGTGAAATCGTCAATGTGGCTTTGCCATCTTGCCACAAATTCCTTCTGCTTCTTCCCTGTTGGAAGAGCCTCATACTCTTCTGCCATTCTTTCTATAACTGTTTTTGCTTCCATTCTTATCACAATACCATTACGCAGTTAAGGTATATAAAGGTATGCTATATACCCGTTTCCTTCTGTATCTGCCACTTCTTAGATACCACGGACTTTAGCCCGTGGTTCTTCATTATCTTTAAATTTTCGATTATCTCCTTTTCCATCACTTGCTTCCTTTCTTTCCTTCGGGTTCTTTGAGTTCTTTTATTCTGTTTTCAACTGCTGTTTTTATAAGCTCTAAATTGGTTACATTTTCAGGCAAACTGAGGTTTATCTTGTCTGCTATGAAAGTTATCAGTCCTTCTTGAGTTTGCTGCTGAAATCCTCTGGATTGCTGAGGAGAAGTACTTTGAGCATAAGCAGTTTGTGCGGGTTTCATAGCTTGCACTCTCTCGTCGGCTCGTGCCAAATCTAATGCTTTGTTTATATCTTTTTGTGGAAAGTTAATGTGATATAAACCATTCTTCTTTATTATCTCGTCGTTTGTTGCCATGCTAACCACCTTTGTCAGCGTCGTCGGGTTCTGCTATTAAATTTCTTTTTGTTCCTATGCACCAAATAGTATCCCACTCAATATGATACCATTCATTACCGCTTACACCTGCTTCTTTTTTAATCTTATGCCCACAGTTTTTGCATTTAGTCATGCTTATCAACCTCGTCGTCGGAAAGCATTCTCTTCTTTAGAGACTGATATTTGCTAAGTTGATATTTATTTAAAGTTTTAATCCAACCTATTCGTTCCAAAACTTCAATTATTTCGTTTTTCATATTTATCTTGCCTCTTCTGGGGATACCGCGGATTTCAACCCGTGGAGGATGTCATTGAAATACCAGTTCCTAAATTCTACTCCCCATATTACAAATATAACACCAACCATAAAGGAAGTAAATGCAAAAGCTAAAAGAATAGGTAAGGGGTTTAACAACACTTCCTTTCTAAACAACCAAGTGAAAGTCATAACATTCACTGATTCAAACCAAACACTAAATGAAGATATTAATGCTAAACTTGCAATGAATAATCTTGTTCCTTTTTTCATATCTATCTTACCTCTGTCCTTCTTCAATCGGTTTGTTTTGCATCTCATGGTTTCATCTGATTTCTTGGGATAGGGATAATCTGTGTATTGTTTGCTACCGTTTCGTTACCAAGCCAAGAATCACAAATATTATTTACTGTAATTGTTCCATTTTTACAACCAGTAAAAAAGATATGTTGAATCTGCCCAATCATATAAATAGCTACAATAACTACAAATCCCCATAAAGCTATCAAGAGGTAGGTAGGAAATGTATCCTCTTTTTCTTTCTTGTTCATCTATTCACCTCTTTCCTTGTTATAGCCTAATCCTGTTATATTGCACCTCTAAGATGTTTACTGTTACTATATCTTTAGTTTTGATATTCAATGCTTTTGCCACTGCTTTTGGTATAGTTACCCTATTGCCAGATATCACAATAGCTTTAAATTGCTCCATGATAGCATATAGCATAAGAACGTATAAAAACGCATATGTTATAGCATAGCATAAAAGCTTTTACTTTGCTATATACATATGCCAGATAAAGTGCAGTTCATAATCGCGCTAGTGATTGCAATAGTGCTTATCTTCTTCTTTGGCTTCATGATCAACAAATTTGGCAATGCAATAAGCCATAGCTCAGTTCCAGCCAAAGCTGTAACTATCGGAATATTCTCATTCTATGGACTGGTTGACATATCCTTGCTTATAGTTATAATACTAGGATTGGGCTTTATGATCTACAAGAGCTCAAAGGAGGATGCTGTTCCAGCATTCTTGTTTATGATAGCGTTCCCTACAGTTGCAGAAGCAGTAAGCAGTAACATCGGGAGTTTCACCACTTCACTGCAAATCCAAACCCTGTTCCCAATCATGTATTCATTGTTCACAAGCATATACTGGATCGCGCTTATAGAGATAGCATGCGTATTAAGCATAGGTGTTACAAGATGGAGAAGCTCTTAATAATAATATTAACCCTGATGCTCGTCTCAAGCAGTGTCAGCGCATTCAACATATTTACCAATCCTATAAACCAGTATTACAACAAAGCGAAGATAATCAGCAACGTGAACTATACTTATACTCAGACGATAGGGAGCAACTCCATAGACGTGAATAACGGAGCATTCTATGCGCTGGTCCCTATGAACAACAGCGGAAGCCCCAGCACATTCACAGTGCAGGGCTTCGACAAGAATCAGCAATACCTTGGTAACCTCACATACTCGATAGTGAACCAGAACGGCACCAGCTCCTATATAGAGATACCGCATATGCCGGTCTCTGTATGCGCCCAGCTTGCAAGCGCATCAACCTGCCAGGCAGTGGAATGGAGCTACGCAGTAATCTACTATTCCCCTGTGCTTGTCAATCCTAAGCAGGGCAACTATTGCTCTAAGACCAATCCAGATCCCATAACAGGCGTATGCCCCATAAGGCAGTATCCCAATCCTGCGCAACTGTTCATTCCAACAGGAACTGAGAACCTCAGCATCAATACTCAGACCACATTCTATTCAGCACAATACTCCTATACTGGAGTGGTCCCGATACCGTTCGAGCTCCCCTATGTGTTCGTAGCCAACAAGGACCTGGCAGACAACACGTTGGTGAAGAACTTTAACATAACATACAGACCTGATGCTGCGCATCAGTACCAGATAGGAGAATGCACCGGAATAAACAACTGCTACTTTCTCCAGAACTTAGGATTGGCTAACTTCCACTGCTCATGGTGGATATTCGGATGCGGCAATGCATTCGTCACAGCTCCGGCATCCAATTCATTGAATGCGCAAAAACTGTTCTATGGCAAGACTGACGGAGTAGGATATGAAGGTTACTTTGGCTCCACTTCGCAGTCACTTCTCAACTTCACTGCATACCCGATACTTACCGAAACCGAAGGGGTGGACAGGAACCAATCATTCATGTTCAATGGCACAGTATCCAACGTACCCATAAGCATAGGAGCGAACTTGGCAGCAGGGCAATGGAAGTTCAATGTTGCTACCCTGAACGGCTCTGTAATAAGCACCATGCTGCTCCCTGCATTCACCATGAATTATACCACGAAGATAATCACCCTGAATGGGAGCAAGGTCTCTCCTTATTGCAGTGGCGGCGCCGGCGGATGGTATGCTTGCCAGTTTCAGTACAGAGTGCCATTCACCAACGTATCATGGACATATGGATTCAACACTCTTGCAGATTACCATAGCCTGGGGAATGTGGTTACAGAAGGATTCAACAGCATCAATGTGCACTATCTTGAGATAAGCATGAACTGGACACCATTGTTGGGAGGCAATTGCGCCCAGGTGCAATTTGATGCCAGCAACTATACTGACTCCTCATCTATTTCAATCTATGGTGAAAAAGGCGTGATACCATACTACCTTGAAAACTGCACTTCCGGAACGCATGGAACAGTCAAGTTCATACTTGACAATTTCACCAGCTTAAGCTTTGTCAACTACGATAGCTTTTACATGTACTTAAACGATTCCTATAACTCTGGAGAGATCTCCAACAGCATGATCTGGAGCAAATGGATGGTAGCTAATCATGTGAACTATACCACGCTGTATGTTGATCCTTCAAATATGCCAGTGCTTGTGAACCTCACTTATCCGCTTAATCTCCATTCATATCTCAATATAAGCACTAGCGCACATGCAGGCTTCTATTATGATCCATCATCTACGCTGAAATATATAGTCAATTCAGGATATGCAGCTGGCGGATCTGGAACACCAGCACATGCTGAATCCAGCGATGGAGACAGTTTATTCATAATTGGAGTTCCAAGCTACCAAGGCAGGTGCGGAGCATATGTAGTTGGAGCCTATTCCTACAGACTGGGCATTCAACCTGAAATACCGATATGCCACTACTATAACGTATCCAATGCAACCTCTGTAACCCCTGGAGGATTTTCCAGCGGATGGACATACTTTATAAGCCTGAATCTGACTTATCCGGAATATGCCGATATCTACAAGCTGTACACAACCAACTATACAATCCAGAAGAGGCAATACTATCTTTCTGGAGGCAATGCAACATGCACTGCATGCAAGCTCAACAAGCTGCCAACGCAGATCGCATTCAACCTAAATGTCACCACCACCTTGTTTGGCATAGCTATACCTGTTGATGTCGCATATGTCACTCTGTTTCTGCTGTTCATATTCGCATTCATAATAGGATCCAAGTCAGATATGTTCATACTTCCGGTGATTGCAGAGATATTTGGGTTTGTGCTGTTGCTGGAGATAGGAGGCTTTGAGGTAGCATTGCTAGGAGCGCTTCTCATGTTCATGAGCTATGAGTTCGGAAGAAAGGTGAAGGTGAAATAATGGCATTGGATGAGCTCAGTTTTAGCAAGAAGGTTGCAATTCTAGTGATATTCATACTAGGCATCACTTCATTCATAACTTATTTCTCCATTTCAACTGGAGCATTCAACCAGATAGGGCAGATAAATATATATAAGCAACAGCTTAACAACAGCATGGGAAACATAACAAAGGCAATTGCCTTCCAGAAGTTTAATACAACTGCAAGCAATGCCAGCAACTCAACAAGCATCTGGAAGCCGTTTAATGCAGTTTCAAATGCATTCCTGGGCTTTATAAACATCCTTGTGGATTTCATATGGCTATTGGTATCGCTTATAATCACAATGGTGATCGCATTTGAGTTTATGGCATATGTGATGCTCGCGCTTATACCAATGATCTTAACCAATCCGCAGCTAGGGGCATTTAGCCTGGTGCTCACGCCAATACTTGCTGGAGTGCTGATAGTTGTTGCATTCTTTATGTATAAGTGGATCAAAGAGCTTGTGCTAGCGATAGTGCATGGAGGTGGCAATGCATGAAAACCATTAATCTTTTGATGACTTTGCTGGTTTTCACCATGCTAATCCTAAGCATCCGCGCTCAGACAACAGACACAATAGGCGGAACTAACGGAAATGACAACAACCAGGCTGGAAGGCAGTGCATGAACCTTATCACTGCATCAGCTTCAGGAACTTTGCAGTCAATAGGCATCAACCTCTACAACAACCCTTCAAACATCGCAGTTGCGATATATTCTGACACTGGCGGTGTCCCAGATGCATTGTTAGGCAATTCAATAGGGACAGCAGCAACAACCGGATGGCAAGACCTTACGATTCCGCAAGCGCCCAGCATCGTCATGGGAACTTCCTATTTCATAGGATGGGTGTCTGACAGCAGCATCACGCACATATACTACAACAATGGAGAGGACTGCTACATATCTGGTGCTGCAACACCCTACAACAACTGGCAATCAACATTCTATTACACTGGACAGTTCGGAGAGGTGTTCAACTTAAGGATGACGTATGAAGCGGCAAGCAGCACAACTACAAGCACATCAACAAGCACATCAACAAGCACATCAACAAGCA
>Ga0187861_10003125_pt1 | contig 14903 bp, 13 predicted proteins | sample June2016WEW_10_1_3_FD_132986 | JGI IMG/M metagenome (GOLD analysis project Ga0187861, IMG submission 132986) | Peatland microbial communities from SPRUCE experiment site at the Marcell Experimental Forest, Minnesota, USA - June2016WEW_10_100 | ecosystem: Environmental > Terrestrial > Soil >...
CTTGAAGGAGGCCGCGCGGGCGCGCAGAAGATAAAGAACAGCAAGCAAGAGGACTGGCAGCGTCAGCAGCGCGGTATACTTAAGTCCCAGGGCGGCGCCCGCGCACACCGCGGAGAGCGCGAAGAAGCGCATCCGGCGCGTGTCGGCCCAGCGCAGCAGCGCATCCAGGGCCAGCAGTTCGCCCATCTCCAGGAAATCAGCCACACGTCCGGCTTTTTCCAGTTCCGGGTTTAGTTCCTCTGCCGATCCGGGGATTCTCACATCCTTCCAGAATTCAGCACGCAGTGCGCGGATCAGTGTAATGGCTTTCTTCAGACCGGCTTCATTCCTGCCCATCCCTACATATTCCCACATGATCTTTCCCAGTTCTTTATGAAAATAATCTACCGATTTAGTACCCTTCACTTCCATCAACCTCCGGATACGCTCTTTCACGCTTTTCTCTGCCTCTTTAAACTCAGGTCTGTCGGTCGCCATTCGCGGAACCCGGATCTCGCCGGCCAGGTAATTCTGAATGGTGTAAGGCAGCACAAAATAGCCATCGGCAAGTCCCTGCATCAGGGCCGAGGCGCCAAGACGGTTTGCACCATGATCTGAAAAGTTGGCTTCACCCAGTGCATATAAACCGGGAATGGTTGTCATCAGCTCATAATCCACCCATATTCCACCCATGGTATAATGTACAGCCGGGTAAATCATCATCGGGTTTTCATAGGGATTTTCATCCACGATCTTTTCATACATCTGGAAAAGATTGCCATAGCGTTCTTCAATGACATGTTTCCCCAGGCGTTTAATGGATTCCTCAAAATCAAGAAATACTGCCAGCCCGGTATCCCCAATGCCATATCCTGCATCGCAACGCTCTTTAGCTGCGCGCGAAGCCACATCACGGGGAACAAGGTTGCCATAAGCAGGGTATCTTCTTTCAAGATAATAATCACGATCTTCCTCTTTTATATCCTTTGCCTTAATGAGCCGTTTCCTGTGTTTCTCAGCATCTTCTTTGTTTTTTGGAACCCAGATACGGCCGTCGTTTCGAAGACTTTCACTCATCAGCGTCAACTTCGACTGGTAATCGCCGTGAACAGGGATACAAGTAGGATGAATCTGTGTAAAACATGGGTTAGCAAACCAGGCGCCTTTCTTGAATACTTGCCAGCAGACGCTGACATTCGATCCCATAGCGTTGGTGGAGAGGTAAAACACATTACCGTAGCCGCCGGTTGCAAACACCACAGCATGGCCAAAATGCCTTTCCAGCTTGCCGGTCACCATGTCACGGGCAATAATACCCCGGGCTTTCCCTTCGACGATCACGATATCCTGCATGTCATGGCGGTTGAACAACTTCACCGTTCCCAGCTTAAGCTGTCGACTGAGTGCACCATAAGCGCCCAGCAACAATTGCTGTCCTGTTTGTCCGCGGGCGAAAAAAGTACGTGAAACGAGAGCGCCACCGAAGGAACGGTTTTCCAACGAACCACCGTATTCCCTGGCGAACGGAACACCCTGTGCAACACATTGGTCGATGATGTTATTGCTGACCTCTGCGAGACGGTAAACATTCGATTCTCGCGAACGGTAATCGCCTCCCTTGATAGTGTCGTAAAACAGACGGTAAATGCTATCGCCGTCATTGGGGTAATTCTTGGCCGCATTGATCCCCCCTTGTGCCGCGATGCTGTGTGCACGGCGGGGAGTATCCTGGTAACAGAAAATCTTTACATTGAACCCCATCTCACCCAGTGAAGCAGCCGCAGAAGCGCCTCCCAACCCGGTTCCAACGACAATGATGTCCAGTTTCCGCTTGTTTGTCGGGTTGACCAGGTTCTGATGATCTTTATATTGGCTCCATTTGCCCGCCAGTGGACCAGATGGTATTTTTGCATTTAATTCAGTCATAATACCTGTCGAATAAGAAAAAAGAGAGGAATGATAATATAACCTAACGGAATAACAATCGCATAAAAGATCCCAAACCCTGTGATAAAAGGAGTATAGGTCTTGTGATCAAGACCGAGGGTTTGAAATGCTGCCTGGAATGCATGATAGAGATGGAATCCCAGTCCGATGATTAATGCAATATAAAAAATAGAATAAGTGGGTTGTGAGAAAAGGTATTGGGCAACACCTGCAAAATCAGGTTCTCCGCCCTTCATCGGAGGAACAATACTACTTACCCATCCAAACTTGATAAAACAGAAATTGAATAGGTGAATGATAAGGAAAGTCAACACAATGCCACCGGTGTAGATCATGTACTTGGAGAGAAAAGGAGTAGGAGTCTTGTTCGTCACCTTGTACCTGACCGGCCGTGAGAACCAGTTCTTTACCTGGAGAATGATCCCCAGCAGGATGTGGAAGATGAATCCGCCAAAAAGGATCACCTCGAAGATCTTGATAATATAATTTGTTCCCATAAAATGAGCCGCGTCACGGAACCACTTTCCGCCGTCATCTCTCAGTAAACACAGGTTAATCCCAAGATGGACCATGAGAAAGACCATCAGGAACAAACCCAATAAGGCCATCCATATCTTTTTCGTAATGGATGAAAAATGCAGGAAAGAAGAATTCATAACAAGCTTTTAAGTAATTTTGTTAATGGTTTCAAAATTAGAATATAATTTTTTCATTCAGGCAAACACTATTTAATATTTTCACTATTTTAAAACATTCTAAATTATGTTTCCGGCAAAAGTTTATTCAGACAGAAGAGCAATGCTTCGCAAAGAGTTGTCAAAAGGCCTTGTTCTCTTTTTAGGCAATCAGGATTCAGCCTTCAATTACCCCGCCAATACTTATAGCTTCAGGCAGGACAGCAGTTTTCTCTATTTCTTCGGGCTGGATCATCCCGATCTTGCCGGGGTGATAGACCTGGACGACGGAACCGAACAAATTTTTGGCAATGATATTGACATCGACGATATCATCTGGATGGGGAAACAACAAACGATAGAAGAACAGGCACTGAATGTGGGAGTGAATAATACAGCCCCATTGAAAGAGATGACATTCTTGATCAAAGATGCCCGGGAAAAAGGCCGGATGATTCATTTCCTTCCGCCTTACCGGGGCGAGACCATCCTCTGGCTTTCCGACCTGATGGATCTTGATCATTCAAACCTCAGGGAAAATGTTTCGATTGAACTGATCAAAGGTGTGATCAAGCTTAGGATGATAAAGGATGATCTTGAAATAAAAGAGATTGAAAAGATGATCGATGTGGCTTACCTCATGCATACCACAGCCATGAAGATGGCTAAACCCGGGGTGATTGAACAGGAAATCGCCGGTGTGATCGAAGGTATTGCGCTATCATATGGCGGGCCGGTTTCTTTTCCGGTGATCCTTTCCATCAATGGACAGACGCTTCATAACCATTACCATGGGAACACTCTGGCAGAAGGGAAAATGCTCGTTGTTGACGCTGGTTGTGAATCAGGACTCCACTATGCCAGCGATATTACCCGTACCAGTCCGGTGGGCGGTAAGTTCTCGGAACGGCAGAAGGAGATCTATAAAACAGTGTTGAACGCAAACCTTGCAGCAACGGCAGCCGTGAAAATCGGGGTTCCATTCCGGAATATCCATCTCCTCGCTGCAACCGAGATCGTAAAAGGATTGAAGGCACTGGGGATCATGAAAGGAGATATCCGGGAAGCCGTAAGAAAAGGAGCTCATACCTTGTTTTTCCCGCACGGGTTGGGACATCCTCTGGGCCTGGATGTGCATGACCTGGAAGGAATGGGTGAAAATTTTGTGGGCTATGACCACGAAGTGATCCGCAGCAAGGAATTTGGCATCGCCTCTCTCCGTTTCGGAAGAAAACTGCAAAAGAATTTCGTGATGACGATAGAACCCGGGATATACTTCATCCCCGAACTTATAGACATTTGGAAGAATGAAAACAAACTGGCGGAATTCATCAACTACGATAAAGTCGAAAATTACAGGGATTTTGGCGGTATCAGGATTGAAGATGATATCCTTGTAACTGAAAACGGGGCAAGGGTGCTGGGAAAACCTATTCCAAAGACGGTTGAAGAGGTGGAAAGTACAATGAAAAACTAACAGGTATTAGGCATTAGGCATTAGTATTGGATTAATAGAAAATTGAGAATACAAAGTTTCAAGAACCCAAAACCTAATGCCCAATACCTAATACCCCCAAACCTAATAAAATGAAATCTATTTTATACAAAGAAAAAAAGATTTTCTTTGCTGAATCAGGCAAAGGAAAGACAATAGTCCTTCTTCACGGATTTACCGAGACTTCGAAGATATGGGATTCCTTTCGGGACCAACTGTCAGAATCCTTCCGTGTGATTGTGATCGACCTTGCCGGCCATGGGAAAAGCGAATCTCTGGAACCAACCCATTCCATGGAATTGCAAGCGGATGTTGTTTATGAGGTGCTGAAACAGCGAAAAGTGAAAAAATGTATAATGATCGGGCATTCCATGGGCGGATATGTGACACTTGCCTTTGCATTAAAATATCCTGAAATGCTGAAGGGACTATGCCTTTTCCATTCACATCCTTTTCCGGATTCCCCGGTTGACCGGAAAAACCGCGACCGTACCGTCAATGTGGTGAAACAGGATAAATTCGGTTTTGTGGCCCGGTACATTCCTTCTCTCTTCCCGGAAGGGTCACGAAGAAAATTCGGAAAGGAGATTAAACAACTAGTGGAGAATGGTTCAGAAATTCAGAGAGAAGGGATCATAGCGGCTCTGGAAGGCATGAAAATCCGGAAGAACCAGTCAGCATTGCTGAAATCGATCAATGTTCCTGTCCTGTTTATAATCGGACTGAAAGATCCCAAAGCTCCCCTTGACCGGTTATGGAAAATGGTTTCCCTGCCACAGCGCTCGGAATGCCTGATCCTGAGGAATGTCGGCCATATGGGGTACATCGAAGCGCCCGAGGAGACCTTGAAAATGATCAAGGGATTTGCAAGGAAAGCTTTTAAGAAGTGATGTGTGATGAAGTGATGAGGAATGTGGGATAAGGGATGAAATTAAATCTCACATCTCACATCCCACATCTCAAACCTCACTATTTCGCTATTTCATAGAAATGCATCTCGGTCAGGTATTTCCACACCTTTTCAGGAAGAAATTGCCGCAGGTTCTTGCCCTCATTAATACCCTGGCGGATAAAACTTGAGGAGATTTCTATCAGCGGGGCCTGGGTGAAATGAACATGCGGGTGTTCGTCAAACGAACTAGGTTCCTTTTCTCCACGGGGATAGATGTAAAGATGATAACGGTCCAGGAGCTCTTGGTAATTTTTCCATTTTGAAAACGATGGAAGGCTATCGCTGCCGCAGATCAGTATAAATTCTTTCTCCGGGTATTTCTCTGCCAGGTAGGTCAGCGTATTAATGGTATAGGAAGGTTGTGAAAGGTGAAATTCAATGTTGGATGCCCTGAACCTGGAGTCATCCTCCACTGCAATATTTGCCATGGCGAGCCGATGATGATCAGCCAACAGGGAAGTCTTTTCTTTCAGTGGATTATGTGGCGATACGATGAACCAGACCTGGCTGATATCGGTAAACTCTACCATGTAATTTGCAATCATCAGATGTCCCTGGTGAATGGGGTTAAAAGATCCAAAAAAAAGGCCCGTTTTATTTTTTTCTTTCATAAAATACTTTTCCTACCCGGTTAATATGATCGATTACATCTTTATCTGAGATTCCTTTGAAAAGAAAAAGATCAAAGTTTATGGGGAATGATAAGGACTCTAATTCTGTCCCTATTAGAAATAATTCATCTAATCTGAGATCATCTCCAATCAATGCAAGATCAATATCACTGCCTGAATGGTAATTTCCCATCGCCCTAGATCCAAAAATTATTACTTGATCAACATTTGAATGCAATGAGAATTTCTCTGTGATAGAATCTTGTTGTTCTTTACTCAATCCGAATTCCATATCCCAGGATTATTAAAAAAGATCAGTTTTTGAGTTTTTTTGCTTCTTTTTCCAATTGTTTTATAAGGTCTTTGAATTTTGGAATATAGCCCTCTACAATTATCTCAGCAATTTCATTAGCTTCCTCCTGGTCGTACATATGTGAAGTTTTTTGTCGGCTTCCAATCATTTTCATCCAAACTTCTCCATTTTTTATTAATCCTCTTTCGAACGCTAATCTAAATGCGTCACGGCTGCCAGTAATTCCTGAAAATCCCTGATACTCAAGCAGATCTTTAATCGTATTCCAGGATAATTCATAAGTGTATTCAAATCTGTGAATTAACCCTTCCTGTTCAAGTTCGCTTAAATTTTCAACTTTTGCAGCAGATTCTAAGTTTTTATAAGCTTTCTTAAGATTTGAGAATCTTTGCAGCCACCGAATATCTTTTTCCATGATAAAACAAAATTTATTTTAAAACACCTTGTTGAATTATCTTTGCATTAAGTTATATCCACCTCGGGCAATTTCTTCAGTAAACCACTGGGCTACTTTCCCAGCCAATTCACGTTCATTGCTTTTGATGAGTTCTATAATTTTGGTATTTATCGGAATCCAGGAATGCCGTTATCAGTCCTTTTGCTTTGCTGCTCGCAGTGGAAATTTCATCATTAACAATAATATAGTCAAATTGACCGGAATAGATTAGTTCCTTTACCACTTTGTTCAACCGGGTTTGCAGGTTTTCTTCGTTTTCTGTTCCCCTGTGCCGCAGGCGGTTTTCGAGTTCCTGTAAGGATGGAGGTTGAATGAAGATTGCAAGTGCAGTATCCCCGAAATACTTTTTCAGGTTGATTCCCCCAAACACATCTACATCAAAGATCGGGATTTTCCCTTCCGACCAGATCCGGTCCATCTCCGATTTCAGAGTACCATAAAAACTTCCTGGGTACACTTCCTGCCACTCGATGAATTCATTATTGGAAACCTTATCCCGGAACTGATCTGCCGTAATAAAATAATAATCTTTTCCTTCTGTCTCTTTTTCACGCTTTGGCCTGCTGCAGGCTGAAATGGAGAATTCCAGTTCCGGGAATTCAGAGAGCATGTGTTTCACAATAGTGGTCTTTCCGGCACCGGAAGGAGCAGATATGATTACAGCTTTCTTAACCATCATACATTCCTATTAACCCCAATCCCTAACTCCTAAAACCTAACACCTTGGTGGAAATTCTGTCACTACAATATATTCAATAATTGTTCCTTGATTTTTTCCAGTTCGTCTTTCATCTGTACAACGATCTTTTGGATTCCGGCATCATTTGCCTTGGAACTGATGGTATTGATCTCACGCCCCATCTCCTGGCTGACGAATCCCAGTTTCTTTCCCTGCGAATTAGGTTCATTAAGGGTCTCGATAAAATAATCGCAATGCTTTTTCAGCCGCACTTTTTCTTCCGTGATATCTAATCGTTCGATGTAATAAATCAGCTCCTGCTCAAACCGGTTTTCGTCGGGCATGGTTTGCAGCAGATCAGATTTGGCGATGTTCAGAAATCCTGTCCGGATACGCTCACGGATATCGTTGAGGCGGTTCTGCTCAAAAGGATCGATTGAATTGAGTAAATCGAGGATCAATTGAACCCGTGCTCTCATATCGGTTTCAAGGATATTCCCTTCAGCTGTTCGGAATTCCTCAACAGATCGCAAGGCACTTTCAATCCCTTCCGCAAGAATTGCCCAATCTGTTTCCTCGAATTCTGCCTTTTCGTTTTGCAAAACATCCGGGATGCTCAAAATAACCGACAACAATCCCTCCCGGTCTGCTTCCTTCAATTCCGATAAAAGCGATTTCAACTCCTTGTAGTAATGAAGAAAAAACGGTTTATTGATAGAATATGAAGCTGTATCGGCCGATTTTTCAGCTGAAACGTAAAGTTCAACCTTCCCTCTTTCCAGCCGTTGTGAAAGCAAGGCCCTGATTTCCATTTCTTTTTCCCGGAAAGCTCCAGGCAATTTGACCGATAAGTCAAGTCCCCTGCTGTTCAATGATTTGATCTCAATGAGCAGTTTTTTTCCGGGAAGTTCTGCTGCAGCTTTCCCATAACCTGTCATGGAAATGATCATACATCCTTTTTTGCAAACTTACACAAAAAAATTATAATTTTACTTCATGGAATTCCTTGTACTCGACGATCCTCTGAAGTTCTATAATGTCATGCTCAGCGACATTGCCCTGGCACGGAATTTCATCTACCTGGAAACCTATAAATTCGCCAACGATCACATGGGTGTAAAATTCCGTGATGCACTCACACGCAAGGCGCATGCAGGCGTGAAAGTAAAACTTATGATTGATTCCTGGGGCAGGGGACCGGTTTCCGATTCGTTTTTTGAAGAATTGATAAGATACGGGGGAGAAGTCAAGTTTTTTGAAAAGATAAAACTGAATACTGATATATTCACGCGCGGCCACCGCAGGGATCACCGGAAAATAATCGTCATTGACGATGAAATCAGCTATATTGGTTCAATGAATATTACCGGTTACAACCTGAACTGGAGGGAACTCGCATTAAGGATCAAGGGAGAACTGAGCGTGTTGTTTAGAAAAGTCTTCCTTCAGAATTATGAAAACATCAACCCTTATCTTATCCCGAACAAACTGGTCTTCACGCGGACCATGAAAATGGGCGATTGGGAAATCGTGCGCGATGTGCCTTCCATCCCTTTGCAGAGGATGAAAAAGAAATATGTTCAGCTGCTCCGAAATGCACAATCTTCCGTCATCATTGAAACGCCCTATTTCCTGCCGGGATTTTTATTGAGAAAAGCATTGATGGATGCTGCAAAGCGGGGTGTCGATGTCACAGTGATCATGCCGAAACATTCAGATGTCAGGATGATCGATATCCTGCGGAATCGATATCTCGGTATGCTTTCCAAGAACAACGTAAGAATGATGTTTTTTATCCCCCATAACCTGCACGCTAAGCTGATGGTTATTGATAACAGGATTTTCTCCATCTCTTCTGCAAATTTTGATTACCGGAGTTTCCGCTACCAATATGAAATCGCATTGATCGGCAAGGAGCCTGAAGTAATGAGGCAGTTGCATGAGCATCTGCACGAAACCCTGACCAATTCGGAAACATTCGATTATGAAAAATGGACATCCAGGCCGTTGATTGAAAAGATCTTCGAAGCAATCCTCATTCCTTTCCGGCACCTGCTTTAACCCGTACAGACGAATTTTTCTTTACCCGGCTTACAAGGAAAACACCCCCGAAAATCAGGAAGGCTGATATGATCTTAGGAAACGTGATAGCTTCCGTTCCCAGTGAAACAGACATGACCGATGCAATGACCGGTTGAAGGTAAGTATAAAAACTTACCATACTTGCTTCAACCGTTTTCAAGGCAAAATTTATCAGGAGGTATGCGATAAAAGTGTTGAAAACAACCACATATCCAACGCCCAGCCATGCATTCACCGAAATGGACGCCAGGTGCAATTCCGTGATTCCTTTTACAGAGAAAGGCAGGATGAAGAGGAACCCGAAAAAAGAAACCCATTTTAAAACCGTCATCGAGTTGTATTTTCCCACCATGGGCTTCATCAGCACGAGGTACATGGCGTAACACAGCATGTTGAACATCACCAGGATATCGCCTGCAAAAGAGTTCGTACTCATATTCATCATTTTTCCGTAAAGGATCAGGATAAAGGCACCTATGGCTCCTAGTACGATCCCAATAACTTTGACAAAGGTTATTTTTTCATGGATAAGGATGCTTGCAAAAATTAGGACAAATATAGGATTCATCACATGTATGATGGATGCATCAACGGGCGTGGTCAGGTTCAGTCCTTGATAAAACAAGGCCTGGTTGGCAGCAAATCCAAAAAAACCACACAAGGCAAGCATCAGCAGATCTTTCCGCGCCACTTTTTCTTGGATAAACCATTGCTGGAAGACCCAGAAAAGAAGAACAGCTCCCAGGGAACGCAAAAACATTAATTGCATGGGTTGGAATGGAACAGGCATCAGGCTTTTGCCGATCGAATAATGTATCCCGAAAATTAATGTCGTCAGGAGAAGTGCCAGATGTGCCTTGATGTTCCGGTTCATGAATGAAAATTGGAACGGCAAAAGTAAAGAAATAAAAAGTTTGCAGAAAGGGCGTAAAAAAAAAGAGGCTCCGCGGGAAGCCTCTTTCTTACCTTAACAGAATGTTATGAAATCTTAATTTCTTTTTTAAGATCCAGCCTTGCTTCTTCTTTTTTAGGAAGCATGACTTTCAGAATGCCGTTTTCATAGTCGGCTTTAATTTTGTCTAGATCAACGATGCGGGGAAGTGTAAATGACCTGCTGAAAGAACTATAGTGGAATTCTTTCCGGGTGTAATTCTTGGTTTCTTCCTCCTTTTCATCCCTGACTTCCGAAGAAATCGTCAGGACGTTATTTTCCAGATGGATTTTAAAGTCATCTTTTTTTAACCCGGGAGCGGCGAGTTCCAGCTCAAAGGCATCAGGGTGTTCAAGGATGTTGGCTAAAGGATCCATCCCCTTGCGGTTGAATAAATCAACAAAATCATTGTCAAAAAAATTCTGAAAAACATCTGTTAAAGCGTTCGGTCTGTTAAATCTGATGATACTCATAATTCAATCCTCCCTTCATTAAATTAAATATTTGAATTTTGATCACTACTGATCAATTTTTATACCACCGGATTTTTTACTTTATTATCAGACGAAATGTCGTAAAATAACAAAATGCCTATGACAATATGTCATTAATTCTTTTTATATACTTGGTTATCAACCTCAACTCGCCAATTCGCCAGTTCACCAGTTCACCAGTTCACCAGTTCACCAGTTCACCAGTTCACCAGTTAATATTACCTTACAAACAAAAGCTCCCTATACTTGGGCAATGACCATATTTCATCATCAACAAGGAGTTCCAGTTTATTGGTATGATAACGGATCTTCTCGAAATAAGGAAAAACATGTTCACAGTAAGCAAAGGCTTTGTCTTCGGCATCATTCAGTTTATTGGCTGATTTTCTTGCTTCAAGCATTTCATTCACCAACGATTTTACCTGGGCGATATGTTCGGAGATCTCCGTAATTGTTTCAACCTGGTTCCCTGAAACTTTCGAAAAAATATTTCGGTCGAGGACTTCATTCAACCTTTGTACACATTCACAAAGTGTGTTAAGGTATCTGATGGCCCCCGGGATGATATGGTTGGTTGCAAGGTCGCCCAGCACCCGTGATTCGATCTGCAGTTTCTTTGAATAATCTTCCAGATAGATCTCATGCCGGGCTTTCAGCTCACGGCCGGTCAGCACTTTATTCTCTTCAAAAAGTTTGATGGTCTTTCTCGAAACCAATGCCTTGATAGCTTCGGGAGTAGTGGCATGGTTGGAGAGTTTTCTCCGGGTAGCTTCTTCGATCCATTTCTTGCTGTAATTATTTCCTTCGAAAAGAATATTCCGGGATTCCAGAATGTATTTTCGGAGGACATTAAAAATCGCGTCATCCTTGCTTACTTTGTTTTTGATTTGCCGATCAACTTCTTTTTTGAATTTCTGCAATTGATCAGCAAGGATTAGGTTAAGCACGATCATGGCCGGAGCACATGTCTGCGAACTTCCAACTGCACGGAATTCAAATTTATTACCGGTAAAGGCAAAGGGAGAGGTGCGGTTACGATCGGTTTCATCGACCAGGATCTCCGGGATTCGTGGGAGGTTCTTGAACAGGGTTGCTTTTCCTTTTCGTGCTGTTAGGGTAATTTTCTTATCACTTTTTTCGATCATATCGATCATGGCGGAAAGATGGGTTCCGAGAAAAACAGAAATGATTGCCGGCGGGGCTTCATTGGCACCAAGCCGGTGATCGTTACCCGGTGTTGCAATGATGGAACGGATCAGATCTGCATGGTCATGCACAGCCTTTATAATGTTGACAAGAAAAGTGAGGAACCGCTGGTTTTTCTCCGGGGTCTTGCCGGGAGAAAGCAGGTTTTCTTTAGTGTTTGTCGCCAGCGACCAGTTATTATGCTTGCCCGATCCATTCACACCACTATAAGGTTTCTCGTGAAATAGAACTGTAAAGTCATGCCGTCTGGCAATCGTTTCCATCAGGTTCATGATAAGCTGGTTATGATCCACAGAAAGATTGGCTTCCTCAAAAACCGGGGCACATTCATACTGGTTGGGGGCAACTTCATTATGCCTTGTTTTGATAGGGATCCCCAGGAAGTGGGCTTCAATTTCAAGTTCCTGCATGAAAGCGATCACCCGCTGGGGAATAGCGCCCAGGTAATTATCCTCCAGTTGCTGGTCCTTGGCGGAAGCATTCCCGAAAAGCGTACGACCAGTCAGGACCAGATCGGGACGGGCAGCATAAAGTGCACTGTCGACAAGGAAATATTCCTGCTCCCAACCCAGGGTGGCATTGACCTTTGTTACATTGGAGTCAAAATATCGGCATACATCCACGGCCGCCTTATCAATGGCAGCCAGCGACTTCAACAGCGGGGTCTTATAATCCAGCGCTTCACCGGTATAGGAAACAAACAAAGTTGGGATGCACAGGGTTTTATCGATGATGAAAGCAGGAGATGTGGGATCCCATGCAGTATATCCGCGTGCTTCGAAGGTCGAACGCATACCTCCGCTTGGGAAACTCGAGGCATCGGGTTCATGCTGTGAAAGCTGGCTTCCGCTGAAATTCTCGATGGCTTTTCCTCCTTCGACCGGATCCAGGAAGGAATCATGCTTCTCTGCCGTCAGGCCGGTAAGAGGGAAAAACCAGTGGGTAAAATTGGTTGCTCCTTTAGCCAGTGCCCAGGCTTTCATCCCGGCTGCAACCTGATCGGCGGTTTTCCGGTCGATCCTTTCTCCTTTTTCGATCGAATTTATTACCTGATGAAACGCCTCTGCCGTAAGGTATTCCTTCATGGCAGAATGGTTAAACGTCAATTCTCCGAAATAATCCGAGGCTTTTCTTTCCGGGAATTCTACAGGTTTGCGCTTGTGGTGGATAGAAATCTCTAACGCCCTGAAACGAATATTTTCCATTTCCAATAATTAAGATTCAATAAAAAATGCATACCGGGTTTATCCGCAATGCAGGTAAGCTTTGACAAGCTTCAGGACCTCTTTTTCGTTGTCCTGAATGCTTGCACGAAGTTGCTCATCATTATAACTCCTAAGTTTTTTGATAATGCCGTCGATAATCTGGTGAGGGAAAACATTGAATTTTTCATAAATCGCCCGTTGCTTTTCAAGGCAATCGGCCGAGTGCCAGCAGGAATCAGGAAGTTGCTTCAGATGCGTTGTACGGCCTTTATGTTTTTCTTCAAAGATATTTACGTCTACATAGGATTCTTTTGCAATGCTCAATGCGTTGTTCATGGTCAGGCCATGCCTTGCTGCTACGGTCAATCCGGCGAGTAGCAGGTAAATGTCGGCCGATCCATCCGGGCATCGGAATTCAACCGTTTGCCGGCGGGTAAAATCTCGTTCGCAATCTTTTTCATTGGGATTGCAATCGGAAATCATGCTGATATTTGAATTCCAGCCTAGGGGAACCCTAACCAGGACAGACCGGTTCCGGTCACCCCAGCAGATGTTAGTAGGTGCTTCCTGCTGGGGAACCAACCTGAAATAACTCGTAGGGATGGTGTTTCCGAAGGCAGTAAGCGATTGTGCAAGGTCAACATAACCAGCGATAATTTTTTTTGCCGCATTGGAAAGTAAACCATCTTCCACCATCGCATTATTGTTGTCCTTCATCAGTTTGGTATGGATGTGAAGGCCGCTACCGGCTTTACCGGTGGTTATTTTGGGTGCGAAGGTGGCCGTCACGCTATATTTATAAGCCAGGCAACGCAACACCCATTTTGCAATGAGAATCTGATCAGCGGCTTCTTCCAGCTTTACCGGGATAAATTCGATTTCGCTTTGCTCATAGGTAAAGCATCCTTCCGAAAAGTTACCAACTTCCGAATGCCCATATTTAATGTTTCCTCCGCATTTGGCAATGGCCCGCATAGCTTCCATACGAAGGCCTCCCCATTTTGTAAAAGGAGGTGATTCATGATAACCGCGCTCATCTATGGCTTCATAAGCAGAATCCTTGTCGCTGATGATGTAATATTCCAGTTCTCCCATCCCTTCTAAGAGCATCCCGGTTTGCTCCTGCAATACCTGGTGAGATTTCCTGAGGATGTATTCGGGTGAATTAGCAAAAGGAAGGCCGTCCTTGTTATAGTATGAACAGAGAACATCCAGTGTTGGAACCTCCGAAAAAGGATTGACAAAAGCAGTGCGATAACGCGGAATCACATATAGATCACTGGAACCGGCTTCCACGTAATGCGGAAAGAGGCTGGAGCCGTCAACCCGTTCTCCTGCACTGAGCATACTGTCGAGGTGACGCTTGCTGTTGATGATGAAGTTCAGCGTCTTTAACCTTCCGTCGGCTCCGGCATATCGGAAATTGATCATTTCAATTCCATTGGATTCAATGAAACGGATAAGATCGTTCTTAGTGAAATCCTGGCTTGGCTTTTCGAGAAATCGGGTAAGCGGGTTCGGGTTCAGCGCTAAAGTATCTTTCATAAATGTTCGTTACTTGTCAGTGTAGCATCGGCAAAATTAATAAATTTTCCTAATTTTGACCCTTTGCCTTCAATCAATATAAACCCGAAGAATGCTTACCGGAACGCATGAAATAATTGTCTTTGCCGGCTTTCTCCTGTTCATCATCCTGATGCTCAGCTTTGATCTCGGGGTGATTAATAAAAGAAGTCATACTCTTACTTTTCGCGAAGCATTATTCTGGACCATATTCTGGGTCGGACTGGCCATTATGTTTTACCTCCTGATACGGTTATTTGGTAAAAAACTAAATGGGATCAGAGGCAAGGAAGATATCCAGGAACTGATAAAAAG
>Ga0187861_10003126_pt1 | contig 14899 bp, 12 predicted proteins | sample June2016WEW_10_1_3_FD_132986 | JGI IMG/M metagenome (GOLD analysis project Ga0187861, IMG submission 132986) | Peatland microbial communities from SPRUCE experiment site at the Marcell Experimental Forest, Minnesota, USA - June2016WEW_10_100 | ecosystem: Environmental > Terrestrial > Soil >...
AACAAGCATAGCTGCTGGTATTTTAAAAATACAGGAACCAATGATCATCCTGTATTCCAGTTTCAGACCAATGCCTTTTTCCAAAATGAAATGATCGATGTGGGGACGAGTGCTTATCCGGTAATTGTTGATATTAATGGCGACGGGTTGCCCGATCTGCTGGTCGGGAATTATGGCTATTTTGATTCTGCCTATAGTTACCAGGGATACCTGCATGCTGTATTTACATCGAAAATTTCATATTTTAAGAATATCGGACAGCAGGGCAATCCTGTTTTTCACCTGGAAACGGATGATTTTGCAGGTCTTTCCAATCTGCACACATTGGCTTTATATCCTGCTTTTTATGATCTGGATGGGGATGGAGATATTGATATGATTACCGGGAATGCGGATGGAACCCTCTCGTATTTTAATAATACAGCCGGATCTGGTAAGGAGCCGGTTTTTGGTCCGGCACAGTTAAATTACAAGAAGATCGATGTGGGAGATTTCAGCGCTCCGCAGTTTTTCGATATTGATGGAGACGGGTTACCGGATCTATTGATCGGGAATAGAAAAGGAACGATCGTTTATTATCATAATACCGGAACCCGGACTTCACCTGAATTCACGCATATCACAGACAGTCTTGGAAAAGTTGATGTGACAAATCACAATCTCGATTATGATGGATTAAGTATACCTTTTTTTTTCAAGGATCTTTCAGGAAAAACAGGTCTCATTGTCGGTTCGAAAGAAGGAAAGGTTCATTATTATACAAATATTGATAATAACCTTGGAGGTATATTTACTTTATCAGATTCATTGTTAAGCAATTTATGCGGCGTTGGTCTTCCTGTTTCATATGGAATCACAACAGCAGCATGTATTGCAAACCTGGAAGACCCGGCTTTTATGGACCTTATTGTTGGAAATTTCTCAGGAGGATTGAATTATTTCAGTCATAAAACAAACCCGGAAGTCTATACAGCCATCGAAGAAAAAGCGCCTGCTTCGGCAACCGGGTTTTTGGTATATCCAAATCCAGCTAATGAGCAGCTATTCATCCGATCCACACAATGCTCCAATCCCGGGAATTTTCAGGTTATCCTTTACAACAGCCAGGGACAGCCTGTTGTTCAAAAAGTTTTCCTTGCCGCATATCCTGTCTCTATCCATGTAGGCAATCTCCCTGAAAGCATTTATTTCCTTACTGTTTCATCACTTTCTAGCCAGGAATTATTCAATCCATTCACTGCCAAAATCGTAGTGATTCATTGAGATCTGTCTGACTTATCACCATTTTATTCACAACATTTTTTAAGATACAGATAATGAGCTATTTGCTCATTTTTTTGTAAAAGTTATTAACATTTTTCAAAAATAATGGTGGGGATAAGTGGGGATTTGTGGGGATTATCATATATTTACACTTTCAAATTTCACCCCTGCTATGACTATTTTCCACGGTGAATATGAATGCCGTATCGACGATAAAGGACGGATAATCCTTCCTGCCGGGCTGAAGAAGCAGCTACAGCCAGAAGCACAGGAGAAATTCGTCATCAACCGGGGCTTTGAGAACTGCCTGACCATGTACCCTATGAATGAATGGAAAGAGGTCAGCAGGGATGTAAATCAATTAAACCTTTTTATTAAAGATCACCGGATTTTTGCCCGCAATTTCAACAGAGGGGCAACGGAACTTCAGCTTGACGCCAGTAATCGAGTCCTTATACCTAAAACTTTATTGGAATACGCCCGGATACAGAAAGATCTGATTTTATCAGCATTTTCCAATCGTATTGAAGTATGGGCGAAAGAGGAGTATGAGCATCATCTGAAAATGTCAGACGAAGAGTATTCTGACCTGGCGGAAAAAGTGATGGGGAAACTCCAAAAACCTGAAGAACCGGAAAATGTTTCATAATAGTGTGCTCCTTGAGGCTAGCATAAAGGCTCTGGCGATACAGCCGGGTGGCATCTATGTGGATGCAACCTATGGTGGAGGAGGACATTCAAAGGCGATCCTGAAAGAATTGAAAGGGGGGAAATTATTTGCATTCGACCAGGATGAAGATGCCTTTAACAATAAGATCGAGGACGACCGCCTGATCATGATCCATAATAATTTCAGGTACCTGCGGAACATCCTTAAACTTTACAAAACCGTTCCGGTTGATGGAATCCTCGCTGACCTGGGAATTTCATCTTACCAGATCGATCATCCCGAAAGGGGATTTTCAACACGATTTGAAGGGGAACTGGATATGAGAATGAACCGGGATAAAAAAATATCAGCGAAAGAAATTGTGAACCAGTATCCTGAAGAGAAACTGGCTTTATTATTCCGTGAATATGGTGATCTGCGGAATGCCACAAAAATCGCAAGACTCATCATAACAGCAAGAAAAGTGAATCCGGTCAATACTACGATGGAATTAAAAGAAGCGCTGACACATGCAGCCGGAAGAGGAAAAGAAAATAAATTTTTTGCACAAGTCTTCCAGGCACTGAGAATAGAAGTTAACCAGGAACTGGAGTCCCTGAAAGAATTTCTTATCCAGGCAACAGATGTTCTGAAACAAGGAGGTCGTATAGTTGTGATCTCCTATCATTCCCTGGAAGATAAACTTGTAAAGAACTATTTCCGTTCGGGAAATTTTGAGGGAACCCTGGAAAAAGATTTTTATGGAAACCCGGTCGTTCCATTATCAGCCATTAACCGGAAACCCATCGTTCCGGACGAGAGAGAGGTTGTGTTGAACAGCAGGGCACGGAGCGCCCGTTTACGCATTGCTGAAAAGATCTGACAAATGGAAGAAGAAAAGAAAAATGTTCCTCCGGAGCCGCAAATGCAAGAAATCCGAACCTTCAGGAGGTCCAATAAGATGACCAAAGGGCTTCATTACATCATCGGCGGCGATCTTCTCTCAAAACATGCCGTGCTCAGTAACCTGCCATTCCTCATTTTCCTGGCCATCCTGGCGATGTTTTACATCGGTAACACCTATTACTCGGAAAAGACCTTCAAGCAAATCGAAAAAATAAAAAATGAGCTGAAAGAATTGCGGTATCAGTCAATTACAGCAAAAGCGAAAATGCTGGATGTCTGCAAGCAAACCGAGATCGCAAAAAAAGTGGAACTGCTGGGGATTAAAGGAACCACTACGCCGCCTTATAAGATTTTTTATTCGAAAGCCCTCTTAAAAAAAGAAACTGGTACACTTCATAGAAATCCATGAAAGAGATCAAGAAAGACATATTGTTGCGCGTCTATGTCGTTTACTTCGGGATCCTGCTTTTCGGCATGGCGATCATCGGAAAAGCGATCTACATCCGGTCAACGGAAGGAAAAGAATTGCTGGAAAAAGCCCGTAAGCAGGAAATGCGTTTTTTCCCTGTCGACGCCATCCGTGGCAATATCTGCGCAGATGATGGGACATTGCTTGCCACATCTATTCCTATTTTCGATGTCCATATGGACATCAGTTCCGACCTGATCCCCGATGATCTTTTCGGGAAACAGGTGGACTCTCTTGCGACTCACCTTACAAAACTGTTCAAAGACAAAAAACCTTCAGAATATAAAAATCTTCTTTGGGAAGGAAGACGAAACGGTGAGCATTACCTGATGGTTCACCGTGATGTCACTTATCCGGAACTCAAGCAGATGCGCAAATTCCCGATTCTCAAACTGGGTAAATATAAAGGTGGGATGATCGTCGAATCACAATTCCAAAGAGAACTTCCTTTTAAAAACCTTGCCCGGCGTACCATCGGATATGAGAACACGGAAGCTGCACAAAAAGTTTATGTGGGGCTGGAAGGTTCTTTTAGCAAAAATCTCCAGGGCACAGGAGGGAAAAGACTGATGCGCAGGATTGGTAATGGCGCCTGGGTGCCTGTCAATATTGAAAATGAAGTTGAGCCTCAGAATGGTGACGATATCATTACGACACTGGATATTAATTTGCAGGACCTCGCAGAATCCGCCTTACGGAAGGAACTTGGTGCCGATAGCGCCGATCACGGATGCGCGATCGTGATGGAAGTTAAGACCGGTTATATCAAAGCGATCATCAATCTCGGCAAAAGCCCTAATGGCGGATATGAAGAGGTATTCAATTATGCTATTGGAGAAAGTTCGGAACCCGGATCGACGTTTAAACTGGCATCCTTTCTTGTAGGGTTGGAAGACGGGAAGATCTCCATGGACCAGCCGGTCGACCTGGGCAATGGCATCATGAATTACCATGGAAGGTCGATGACCGATGCACATAAGTTAACAGGAACCTTGTTGGCTCACCAGGTGTTTGAAAAATCCTCCAATGTAGGAACATCAAAACTGATCTATAATGCTTATTGTGATGATCCGCAGAAATACATCGACGGACTTTACCGGATGTCAATCAACCGCCCACAGAATCTCCAGATAGGTGGTGAAGGGATACCTTATATTAAGAATACAAAGAGTAAATGGTGGTCTGCCGTATCGTTACCCTGGATGGCAATCGGATATGAAGTCGCCATAACCCCTTTACAACTCCTTACCTTATATAATGCCGTCGCCAATAACGGGGTAATGGTAAAGCCGATTTTTGTCAGGGAAATCCGTAAAAACGGTCAGGTGGTTCAATCTTTTCAGCCGGTGGTTATCAATCCCCATATCTGTTCGCCGGCCACGATTGAAAAAGCTCATCTGCTCTTAGAAGAAGTTGTGGAACATGGAACCGGGACTGCTTTAAAAAACCCTTATTACAGAGTTGCCGGGAAAACCGGTACGGCTCAGGTTGCCATGAACAATAAGGGATATGGGAAGGGAACCAAAGCTATTAAATACAAAGGATCCTTTGTGGGGTATTTCCCGGCCGACCATCCCAAGTTCTCCATGATTGTGGTCATCAACAATCCTTCCAGGGGAAAATATTACGGCGGTGCGGTAGCTGCACCGGTTTTCAAAGAGATCGCCGATCGGATTTTTGCCAACCTTCATGATATCAACAATCCTCCTCCACAAGATACTACCGGGCACCTGATCCCCTATGCAAACGCAGGTGTGCAAAAGGACCTGGAAGATACCTATGCATGGCTTAACATCAAAGCAAAACCCGTGAACCCAGCGGCCCAATGGGTGATACCGGTTCCGGACAATTCATCGGTGATGCTACAGCCATTAAATCATTACCCGGGAACTATGCCGGATGTGACCGGAATGGGGGTAAAAGATGCTGTTTTTCTCCTCGAGCAAATGGGATTAAAGGTAGTGCTGAACGGGAAAGGCAATATTATCAGGCAATCGCTAAGTCCGGGGAGGATGTATATAAAAGGATCCATTGTGATGCTGGACCTGGCGATGGGAAAGGGATAATTGATAATTGACAATTGATAACTGATAATAAATAGCGAACAGTGAACAGTGAACAGCGAACATGAAACGGTTAGGTAAAATACTGGAGAAGGCAGGAGTGAAGGAGGTGTCCGGGTCAGTGGATATTGAAATTCATTCGCTGAAATTCGATTCCCGTATGGTTGAGCCCGGTTGTCTCTATTTTGCCGTGAAAGGGACGGCCTCAGATGGACATCAATTTATTCCCGATGCATTAAAGTCGGGTGCCGTTGCAGTTGTTTGCGAACAAATCCCAGAAAATCTGCAAGGAAATGCCACTTTTATTCTTGTCAATGACAGCAATTATGCAAAGGCTGTAATCGCTTCGAATTTTTACGGGAATCCCTCGTCCCACCTGAACCTGGTGGGGGTTACCGGGACCAATGGAAAAACGACGACGGTGACCCTTTTGCATCAGCTTTTTCAAAGACTCGGAACCAAAGCCGGGTTGATCTCCACAATACAGAATAAGATCCAGTACCGGATCCTGGCGACCACCCATACGACCCCTGACCCGGTTCAACTGAATGAATTGTTCGCACAGATGGTGGAAGAAGGGTGCACCCATTGTTTCATGGAAGTAAGTTCACATGCAGTGGTTCAGCACCGGATTACAGGCCTCAGTTTCCAGGGAGGCATTTTTACCAACCTGACACATGATCACATAGATTATCATAAAACTTTTGATGCCTACCTGAGGGCGAAGAAATCCTTTTTTGATGACCTGCCCGGTAGCGCATTTGCGCTTATTAATAAGGATGACAGGAACGCGAAGGTGGTGGTGCAGAATACAAAAGCGTCCATTTCCACGTATAGCATGCAATCCATGGCTGATTTCCGCTGTCGGATCCTCGAAAACCAATTCCAGGGATTGCATCTCTCAATGGATGGAACGGATTGCTGGTTCCATCTTATTGGGAGTTTCAATGCCTACAACCTGCTGGCAGTTTACGCCACTGCCGTCCTTCTTGGCGAGGAGCGACAGCAAGTACTGACCCTGCTTAGCCTTTGCGAGCCTGTTGATGGCCGGTTCAATTATATCCGGACACCGGATGCGATCATTGCTATTGTGGATTATGCGCATACTCCGGACGCTTTGCAGAATGTACTGGAAACGATCCATTCGATCCGTGCCCGGAAGGAAAAGATCATTACTGTTGTCGGGGCAGGCGGAAACCGTGATGTTGCCAAGCGACCGGTCATGGCAAAAATTGCATGCGACCTCAGCGACAGAGTGATCCTTACCTCCGATAATCCGCGTTTTGAAGAACCTGAATCCATCCTGGAGGATATGAAAAAAGGGATAGAGCAGCAGTTTGCCAATAAGGTTCTGGTAATAGTAAACCGCAAAGAAGCGATCAAAACGGCTTGTGCCCTGGCACAAGCGGGAGATATCATCCTGATAGCCGGTAAAGGCCACGAAACGTATCAGGAGATTAAAGGAGTGAGGTATCCATTCGATGATAAAATGGTTTTAAAAGAAGTATTGAAAATGGCAGTAGAATAACTCTTTAACAAGGACATAGTTATGCTGTATTATTTATTCATGTGGCTGCATGAAGCCTTTGATTTCCCCGGAGCCGGTGTATTCCAGTACATCTCGTTCAGGGCAGCATTTGCGCTTATCCTATCGCTCTTTATCTCGATGATCATCGGAAAAAGACTGATCGGGTTCCTGAGGAAAAAACAAGTAGGTGAAACCATCCGGGATCTCGGACTGGAAGGACAAACGGCCAAACAGGGAACACCTACGATGGGCGGGCTTATCATACTTGCTGCTATCCTGATTCCTACTCTTCTCCTGGCAAAACTTCATAACGTCTATGTCCTTTTGATCCTCGTTTCAACGATATGGCTTGGAACCATCGGGTTTCTGGATGACTATATCAAGGTATTCCGAAAGGATAAAAAGGGACTTGCCGGAAAATTCAAGATCATGGGCCAGATCGGGGTGGGTTTGATTGTCGGAATCACTATGCTTTTCAGCAAGGATATCGTGATCCGTGAAAAAACCAGCAGACAGGCCTATGTTCCTTCCTCCGAGATCTTAAATGTGGAAGGAAACTCGGACCGTGCAAAGATGTATACGAAAATTCCCACAAAATCCACCAAGACTACGATCCCGTTCCTTAAAAATAATGAATTCGATTATTCTGTTCTGATCTCATGGATCGGAAAGGGTTATAATAAATGGACATTCCTGGTATTTATTCCCATCATCATCTTCATAATAATTGCTGTATCAAATGGAGCAAACCTGACAGACGGACTGGACGGGCTTGCGACCGGGAGTTCGGCCATCATCGGGCTTACACTGGGAATTCTCGCTTATGTCTCCGGTAATATCGTCTTCGCCAATTACCTGAACATTATGTATATTCCAGATACCGGCGAGCTGGCAATTTATATAAGTGCATTCGTCGGAGCTTGTATCGGATTTATGTGGTACAACTCCTACCCTGCCCAGATTTTTATGGGAGATACCGGCAGCCTGGCGCTGGGCGGCATTATTGCTGTTTTTGCCATCCTGATCCGGAAAGAGATTATGATCCCGATCTTCTGCGGGATCTTTCTCGCTGAGAGCCTATCGGTGGTGATGCAGGTAGGGTACTTCAAATATACGAAACGCAGGTTCGGAGCCGGCCGTAGAATATTCCTGATGTCGCCACTACACCATCATTTCCAGATCAAAGGATACCATGAATCAAAAATTGTGATTCGGTTTTTAATTATTGGGATCATGCTGGCAGTTCTCACTATTGTAACATTAAAATTGAGGTAATATCAGTCATTCAAAGACGAACTCTATAAATCTGAAAACATGACATTAGAAACTTTGGCTTTACAAGGACATCCCGGTGTGCATAGTTCTATGGCCGCATCCATATCAGCCCGGATAAAGGAAGTCAGGAGCAATTTCATCAAGGAATGTTTTTGTGATTTCCAAAACATGGAGCACAGGATGGAATCCGTTGCAAATGTTCATGGGATCGAGTTTATCAATGATTCCAGGTCAACGAATATCAATTCTACCTGGTTCACACTGGAAAGCATGTCGAAACCGGTTATCTGGATTGCCGGGGGCATAGATGCCGGCATCGATTATACCCAACTTAAACCATTGCTACGGGCCAAGGTTAAATCAATTATTTTTCTTGGAATGGATAGTTCTTATATTATTTCGTCGATATCAGACCTTGAAATCCCGTTAACGGATGCATCGACGATGGAAGAAGCCGTGGAGTTGGCCTATTTTGCTGGAATGATGGGAGATGTTATCCTTCTCTCACCGGGATGTCCCAGTTTTGATCTTTTTAAAGACTATGAAGAACGTGGAAGCACATTCAAAAAAGCGGTAAAACAACTTTAATCTTCCTGGTCATGATGAAATATTTTAAAAATGTGAAAGGAGATGTGGTGATTTGGGTCGTTGTGATCATACTTTGCATTTTCTCCTTACTTGCAGTTTACAGTTCAACGGGAACGCTGGCCTATAAGAAGCAGGGAGGGAACACTGAATATTACCTGTTCAAACATTTTGTGATCATGGGTTTCGGGATCATGCTGATGTATGCGACACATCTTGTCAAATACACGTATTTTTCGAGGATCTCCCAGATCGGCCTGATCTTAACCATCCCTTTATTATTCATCACGCTGTTCTCCGGAACCAACCTTAACGAAGCAAACCGCTGGCTTACGGTACCCATCATCAATCTTACCTTTCAAAGTTCCGATGTGGCCAAGCTTTTCTTGATTATGTACCTGGCACGTGTGTTGAGCAAAAAACAGGAGGAGATTAAGCATTTCAAATCGGGATTTTTACCAGTCATTATTCCCGCGATCTTCATATGTACATTGATCCTGCCAGCCAACTTTTCCACGGCAGCAATTTTATTTGTTACCAGCATGGTGCTGATGTTTATCGGAAGGATCTCCATGAAATATATTTTTTCAATGATAGGATTGGGTATCGTTGCTATTGTTCTTATCTTCAGTCTGGCACAAGCTGCACCCAGCCTTTTCCATCGTGGCGGAACCTGGATCAACCGGGTGGATCATTTCCTGAATAAAGATAAAGCCGATGAAGATGCGAATTACCAGGTAGAGCAGTCAAAGATTGCCATTGTTTCAGGAGGAATATTTGGGAAATCGCCGGGAAGAAGTACGCAACGGAACTTTCTGCCTCACCCCTATTCTGATTTCATTTTTGCTATCATCATGGAGGAATATGGGATTGTCGGAGGAGGATTCGTGGTGTTGCTGTATTGTATCCTTTTTTTCCGTGTTGTAAGGATCACTTCGAAATGCCAGGGAAATTTCGGGGCATTCCTTGCGATCGGGATCGGTTTCAGCCTGGTATTCCAGGCCATGATCAATATGGCAGTAGCCGTTCATCTGTTCCCGGTTACGGGACAAACATTGCCACTAATCAGCATGGGAGGAACCTCGATCTGGTTTACCTGTATCTCTATCGGGATCATTTTGAGTGTGAGCAGGAGAATTGATATTGAAACCAAGGATGGAACTGAAGTTGAAATTCTGAGTGAAGGGAACCCGGTTCCTGTAACCAGCTAATAAAAAATTCTAAAAGATGACCCGGATCATCATCAGCGGAGGAGGAACAGGAGGACATATCTTTCCTGCTCTTGCCATTGCCAATGCCCTCAAAGTACTTGACCCCGGTTTGGAGATCTTGTTCATCGGTGCAAAAGGCAAAATGGAAATGGAAAAAGTGCCTGCTGCAGGATACAAGATCCGGGGTTTATGGATAAGCGGCCTTCAGCGCCGGGGTACTTTGAAAAACCTCAGTTTTCCGTTAAAGGTCATCTCCAGCTTGATCCAGGCTGACCGGATACTTGCGAAATTCAAACCGGATGCGGTGATCGGCGTGGGCGGTTATGCAAGTGGTCCTACCCTGCGGGTGGCAGTGAGAAGAAAGATCCCCACATTGATCCAGGAACAAAATTCCTTTCCCGGAATAACCAATAAGCTGCTGGGTGGGAAAGTAAACAAGATCTGTGTTGCCTATGATGGAATGGAGCGGTTTTTCCCTGCCGGGAAGATCGTACTCACCGGGAACCCTGTGCGCCAGGATATTATCACACCGGGAAATAAAACCGAAGCACTGGAATATTTTCATCTCAATAAGGAAAAAAACGTTGTGCTGTTCATCGGGGGTAGCCTTGGGGCCGGAACCATTAATAAAAGCGTTTTACACTACCTGTATCACCAGGATGAACAAGATAATTTTCAGTTGTTATGGCAAACAGGAAAGTATCATTATAACCTTATTAAATCCAATGAGAAAATCCTGAACAGGGAGGATGTTCATATTTACCCGTTCATCGACCGGATGGACCTGGCTTATGCAGCAGCCGATAGTATCGTATCCCGTGCAGGGGCCATCGCCATATCGGAATTATGCATCATCGGGAAACCGGTTATACTCATACCTTCTCCCAATGTTGCCGAAGACCACCAGACAAAAAATGCGGAAGCATTGGTAAGAAAGTCAGCTGCATTGATGCTGAAAGACCAGGAAGCTGTAGATAAGCTATTCGGTCTTATAAAAGAACTGGCTAATGACACAGGGTTACAAAATGAGTTGAGCAGAAATATCAAGACCATGGCTCTTCCGGAGGCTGCAAGCATGATTGCGGAAGAAACCATGAAACTTATCAGAAAAAAAGAATAAAAGACAGGATGGATATTCACCAATACAAGTTGGTATATTTTCTGGGCATCGGAGGGATCGGTATGAGCGCCCTGGCCCGGTATTTCCACCGGTATGGATTGATGGTTTCAGGGGTTGATAAAACGCCAACGAATTTGACCCATCAGCTTATTGAAGAAGGCATCCTTGTTCATTTTGATGAAAACCCGGAGCTAATTCCTGATCATCCCGATCTTGTGGTTTATACGCCTGCTCTTCCAAAAGACCATAAAGAACTTCAGTTCGTAATTAAAAAAGGATTTCTCCTGAAAAAACGATCTGAAATCCTGGGGATGATCACGCAGAATGCTAAAACCATTGCCATTGCCGGAACCCATGGGAAAACCACCATCACGACAATGGTTGCCCACCTGCTAAGAACTGCAGGTAAAAACAGCATCGCGTTTCTTGGAGGAATTTCTAAAAACTACAATTCGAACCTCATTATTTCCGATACGTCAACTCCACAGTCCTTTGATTCACCTGCGTATTACATTGTTGAAGCCGATGAATTTGACCGTTCGTTTCTCCAGCTTTACCCCGATATTGCCGTCATCACTTCTGCCGATGCAGATCATCTCGATATCTATGGAAATATTAAGGAAGTAAGGCTTTCCTTCGGCGAATTCACCTCCCACATGAAAAAGAACGGAACGCTGATCCTGAAAAAAGGAGTCGATATCGTACCGGAAAGAACTGACAACTATACCATTCAGACCTATAACTTAGAAGGAGATGCTGATTTTTATCCGGAGAAGATCCGGTTTGGGAATAGTCGTTTTGTTTTTGATCTTGTCACGCCCGCAAGGACTATCAGAAATATCACACTTGGCTTACCCGGGAAATTCAATCTTGAAAATGCCATAGCCGCCGCAGCAGTTGCCTATACGGTTGGAATAACGGATGAGGATATTGCACGGGCGCTGGTGACCTTTGAAGGTGTCGAACGCCGGTTTGATTTCCAGGTGATTCGTGATGACTTTGTTTACATTGACGACTATGCCCATCACCCTGAAGAGTTGAAAGCCTGTATCCGTGCAGTCAGAGAGATCTACCCTTCCAAAAAGATTACAGGGGTCTTCCAGCCGCATCTTTTTACGCGCACTCGTGATTTTGCAGATGCATTTGCACGTAGTCTGGAATTATTGGATGAGTTGATCCTTCTTGAGATCTACCCGGCAAGGGAAAACCCGATCCCCGGGATTGATTCAGCCATGTTGCTGGGAAAAGTACAACTGCTGAACAAAAAGATATGCAGTAAAGCCGATCTTCCCGGCGAACTGAAATCACGGAAACCGGAAGTCCTTCTGACATTGGGTGCAGGCGATATTGATCAATTGGTAAAACCGATACGTGAGTTGTTTACAAATTAGGGATAAAAGAAAATGAAGAAATTCCTGAAGATCCTTGAAATTGCAGCATGGGTGCTTATGACAGGCGGCCTTTTTGCACTTCTTGGGTTTACAACCATCGAGCATAACAGCGAGGTTTGTAAAAAATATATTATCCGTATCAGTTACGGCAAAGCAGATGTGCTGGTTACGGAAGGAGATATTTATAAAGTTGTAAAAACAACCGGGAATCTCCTGAAAAAACAGCAACTGGGGTTTATCGATTTCGAGCGGATTGAGCGTGAGATCAAGCGCCAACCCTATGTAGCAAATGCACAGGTTTACATGACACTGGATGGTGTTGTTGAAATCGATGTCGTTCAGCGCCAACCTATCCTCCGGATCTTTAATGAAAAGGGAGAGAGCTTTTACCTTGACGGCCTTGGGAATCTAATGCCCCTGAATCCTGCTTTTTCTGCCAGGGTACTTGTTGCCACAGGCTCTATCCGGGAACCCTTCTCGAAGAAGGTTTGCTACTTTAACGACTCAGTAAGAACAAAAGATTCGATGGAATACAGATCGGTGATGAACAATCTTTACAAAATATCAGCCTTCATTATCAAAGATAAATTTCTGAAAGCGCAAATCGAACAAATCTATGTGGACCCGAATGGAGAATTCGAGCTGATCCCCAGGGTTGGGACTCATACCATCCTGATAGGAAGAGCAGATAACCTCGAAGATAAATTTGAACGTTTGTTTGTCTTTTACAGGATGGGACTGAGTAAAACCGGATGGAGCAAATATAATATCATCAATATAAAATTTAAAAATCAGGTTGTTTGTTCAAAAATTTAGTCAGGATATGAAAACATCAGAAATCATTGTAGGATTAGATATTGGCACGACGAAGATTGCAGTCATTGTCGGACATAAAAATGAATTTGGAAAGATCGAGATCCTTGGCTATGGCAAGGTTCCGTCGATCGGTGTAAAAAGAGGCGTTGTTTCCAACATTGAAAATACGGTTCAATCGATCAAGGATGTTATCAAGGAAGCTTCGCAGAAATCGGGTGTCGATATTCAGTTTGTGAATGTCGGAATTGCTGGCCAGCACATTAAGAGCCTTCAGCATCATGGCAGCACCATCCGAAAGGACAGTGAAACGGAGATCGCCCAGGAAGAGATCGAGACGCTCGTCAACAGCATGTACAACCTGAATATGAACCCGGGGGAAGAGATCATAGAGGTCATTCCCCAACAATTCAGCCTCGACGGAGAACCTGTTGTCAAGTCGCCCAAGGGGATGATAGGCAGTTCGCTTGAAGCAAATTTTCATATTATCGTGGGACAAACGGCTGCTGCGAAGAACATCTATAAATGTGTAAGGAAAGCCGGTCTTGACGTGGTTGACCTGATCCTCGAACCTATTGCTTCAGCCGAAGCTGTATTGAGTGAAGAAGAAAAAGAAGCCGGTGTTGTTCTCGTGGATATCGGTGGAGGAACTTCGGATATAGCTATCTTTCACGAGGGCATCATCCGGCATACGTCGGTGGTTCCTCTTGGCGGAGATATTATCACGGAAGATGTAAAGGAAGGGTGTTCGATCATTAGAAAACATGCAGAAGAGCTGAAAGTTAAATTCGGCTCTGCGCTGGCAAGTGAAAACCGGGAAGAAGAGATTGTAGCCATCCCCGGGTTGAGAGGCCGTCCTCCGAAGGAAATCAGCATCCGCAATCTTGCCAATATCATCCAGGCAAGAATGGAAGAGATCATTGAATACATCTATTTTGAGATCAAGAATTCAGGTTATGAGAAAAAACTTATTGGCGGGATTGTGCTGACAGGAGGCGGTGCGCAGTTGAAGCACATTGCACAACTGACAGAATTCAAGACTGGCATGGATACGCGTATCGGTTATCCCAATGAACATCTTGCCAACGACGTTCCGGAAGAGATGGCCAGCCCGATGTATGCAACCGGAATCGGCCTTGTCATTGTCGGGATCGACCGGTATGAAAAGGAAAAAGAAAAAATGAAACCTGTCGTTGAGGAGGAGATCCAGGAACCCGAGGAAAAAGTTAAGAAAACAAAGAAGGTGAAATTGAAGAAACCAAAGGATCCAGATAAATCAGGGAAGAAATTCACTGATTCATTTATTGAAAAAATTCAGAAGTGGTTCGATGAAGAGAATGAGTAAATTCTGCTATTAACAACCGCTCTGTTAATAAAAAAAAAAACTTGCCATATTTAATGCCTTGTTTCTGTATAATTTTAAAAAAGCAAATTCCCATCCTATGTTAAAATTTGATTTACCTAAAAACCAATCATCAATCATTAAGGTGATCGGTGTCGGCGGAGGTGGCAGCAATGCCGTAACACACATGTTCCGGCAGGGCATTAAGGGTGTTGATTTCATTATTTGCAACACCGACATTCAGGCGATGGAATCCAGTCCGGTGCCTACAAAGGTACCGCTGG
>Ga0187861_10003129_pt1 | contig 14893 bp, 8 predicted proteins | sample June2016WEW_10_1_3_FD_132986 | JGI IMG/M metagenome (GOLD analysis project Ga0187861, IMG submission 132986) | Peatland microbial communities from SPRUCE experiment site at the Marcell Experimental Forest, Minnesota, USA - June2016WEW_10_100 | ecosystem: Environmental > Terrestrial > Soil >...
CCAGGCGCACTTCGCTGCCGGGCGTCTCGGTGACCAGTCCGGCGCGCCACGCGGCCTCGCCCGCGCCCAGGCGCTCCAGCTTCCCCGCGCTTTCCGTGCGCCAGGCCGGACTGTCCCCGAAGGCGATGTCCACCGCCGGATGCACGCTGATGCCCAGGTACACGACGCTGCGCCGTGCGCCCGCCAGGGCCGGCGTGCCGAAGTTGAAGGGCCGCTTCTCCCATTCCGCCTCGCCCCAGACGGGGTCGCGCAGTTTCAGCAGCGCGCTGAACTCCAGCGGATGAGCCGCGTCGGCGGCCTCGGCCAGCGACAAAGTCCACGCTTCGTTCGGGCCCTCGGTGGACATTTCGGCCTTCAAGCCGCGGTTCGTGCCGCGCTCATGCAGTTCCGCGGCATCCAGCGCCCACGGCGGCGGCACGTTAAGGAGCACGGAATAGACCCGCCCCTGCGCGGGTTGCACGGACATCAGCGCGTGCATGACGACTTGCTTCTCGTCAATCGCGACCGTCAAGAGCGCCTGGACGTCGTGGACCGCGGGCTGGACCGCAACCGTGACCGCCAGCTTGGCGTCGCGCTGCTCCACCAGGTAGGTGTGGGCCAGCCGGCCGCCCGCGACTTTGGGCATGGCAACTTCGTTGAGCGCCAGTTCGCGCCAGCCGGCGGGCGGCCCCACCAGGAGCCGGTCTTCGGGCGCCTCAAACACGGCCACGTACCGCGTGTCTTCGCTGGCGTCTTTCAACGCCGGACCGCCCAGTTCGTATTTGCCCGGCACGGCGGCGAGCAAACCTTCGGCTTCGAGCAGCACGTCGCCCAGCAGGGGCCGCTCCAGCAGCACGCGCAGGGTCTCGCCCACGCGGTTCCAGGAGTGGACCTCCGGCCCTGTCAGGCGCAGCACGCGGCCGCCGGGCGGCTCGATGAGGAACAGCTCGTCCGTCTTGCGGCGCGCCACTGTGACCCGCGCGGCCCAGACGAACGTCGGGCTGGCGCGTTCCAGCAGATAGCTGATGCGGTGCTCGGCCAACAGGAGCGCCTCGTTCTTCTGTGCGTCGTGTCTGCGCCGCCAGGCCAGGGCCAGCTCGCCGTTCCGGCCCAGCGCCAGCGAGAAGCGCGTGCTGTTGCGCGTCTCATCGTAGACGGTATCCAGCGGCAGCGGCTGCTCTGTGGCCACGGCGCGCCCGCTGACTTCGAGCCGCAGCACCGCGGTCGCCGCGCTGAGCAGCGTGCCGGCGATTTTGCGGAGGTCCTCCTCCTTCTGCGGCGCCAAGGAGAAGGAGAGCGTGCCTGAGTGCGTCCCCGCGCCTTTGACGAGCAGCCAGGCGCGGCCTTTGTCCGTCACCACCCAGCCCGGTTCGCCGTAGAGCGTCACGCGGCCCAGCCCAGGCAGCACCGGCCCCAGGTCGCAGCGCGCCCATTCCGGGACCGCGGACACGACTTTGAAGGCGGCGTCGAAACGCACCACTGCTTCCTGCGCCGTGCCCGTGTAGACGGCTTCAGCCAACGAGCACTTCACGGGCGGCAGCGCGGCCTCCTTTTTCGCCGCGCCGCGCAAGATGGCCAGCCCGACGAGCGCGCGGTATTCGTCCAGCGACATCACCGTGGCATCACTTTCCTTGCCGGTCAGCTTGAGGAACTCCTCATAAGGAACATAGACCTCGACCGTGCGCAATTCCGGTTGCGAGGGGCGAGGGGCCTGTTCCTCTCCAGCCCAAACGAGGCCGAGCGCAAGCGCGGCAAAAGAGGCGAGCACGGAAAAGGCAACGGAATTGAAAATTAAAAATTGAATCCCGATGGATCGGGAGAAAATTGAAAATCTAAAATCCGCACTGTGCGCGTTGGTGGGCAATTTGGGGTGCATCACCGGACTTGTGCCACGGATGTGGCCGCGCCGGTTGTTTGGCGCGGCCTCATCCGTGCCAGCAGCGGGTAGCACGGATAAGCCGCCGCGTTGCGGCGGCATATCCGTGGCACAAGAACGTCTGGCGCAATCCATCTCCCCACGGGAAGGGGGAACAGAAAAGCCATCGCAACTTGTTCGGAGAAGCCGTTTCACTTCTGCTCCTCCCCGCCAGTGCCCTTATCCTGGTCCTTCGGGCTGGTTTCAGGCTTCTCGCCTGCCGGCGTTTCCGGCTTGGGAGCGCCGGCATCCTTGGGGACCTCCGGCGGCGCTTCGGGTTTGGGAGCGCCGGCGTCCCGCCGGCTTTCCGGCGGCGCGGGCTTCTCAGGCGCTTCTTCGAGGAACGGATCGGGCGCTCTGGCCACGCGCTCCGCGCGCCAAACTCGGTACGCGCCCGCAGCGTGCCACGCAACGAACGCAGCCGACAGGGCCACTCCGGCGGCGAGCCACGCGCTGAAGAGTTCCCTGGCGTCGCTCGTGGCAAACCAGCGCAAGCACAGCGGCACCAGCACGAAGCCCAGGCAGACCCACAGGCCGGCGAGACGCCGGCGCTCCCAGCCCGCTTTCTTCCTCGCCAGCAATACGCCGGCGGCGAGGGCCGCGAGAAAGACCAGCACGTCGAAGACCACGAGCAGCTTGCGGTCGCAGTAGTTCAGCGACAGCGTGCCCATCCGATCCAGCGTCTGGAAGCTGAAGCGCCGCCCCTCGGTGACGAAGGCCCCGAGCAGCGGCGGCAGCCGGTCAATCCGGGCCGCGCCGCGCTGCTGGCGCAGCGAGTTGATCCAGGCCAGCGCGTTCGAGGGCGGTTCGTCCGCCGGGCGGGGATGGAGCGTGCCGCGGAAGCCGAGATAAGAATACTCTTCGGGCAGCCAGACCTCGGCCTCGATCTTGTTCACGGGCACGCCGTGCTGTTTTTCGCCTTCGAGCACTTCCAAGGTCTTCAGTTGCAGCCCGCCCAGAGGCCCCAGCTTGCTGCCGCCCTCGCCCAGCGGCATGGAGTAGATGATCTGCACCGGGAACGGCCCGCCCGCGGCGGCGAGTTTTACGAGCGTGCCGCCGCCCTTGCGTTCCAGGGGGCTGGTCGAGACGCCGTTCACGGCCACGGAACGCACGCGCACGTCCTTGTCGCCCAGCTTCAGCTCCAGGTACTGTTCGCCCTTTTCGTTCTCGACCCACAACTCGGCGCTCACCGCGAGTTGCTTCTCTTCGGAAACGACGAAAGTAACGCGCAGCAAATCCACCACGGCCTTGGCCAGCTCAATTGGCACATGGCGGACGAGTTTGAGCGTCAGCTTGCGCTCGGGCTGGTAATAACGGTAGGCCAGATAGATGTTGCTGATGCTGCTGGGGCGCATTTCCGTCGGCAGGTTTACGGTTTCCAGCGGCTCCAACCCCGTCGCCACGGGTTCGATCTCCAGCGCGCTCTCCTTGCACACGGCGATGAAGCCCGTCTCAGCCTTGACCTCTTCCGGGCGGACGTCCGGCACCGTGAGCTCCTGCGGTTTCTCAGGCTCCGACTCTTTCAGGTTCTCCTTGTGAATGATGGTCAGGGGCACGACGCCCAGGGTCTTCTCCTGGAGCAGCACTTCCCACGTGCTGCGGCCTTCCTTCTCGCCGGTCTTCTTCTTCTCCTTGAAGCCGGGACACTTGATGTCCAGCAATCGGTCGTCCAAGGTGCTGGGGACGCTGAACTGGAGCTTGTCCACGCCCGCGAACGTGATCACGTATTCCAGTTTGTGCGTCATGTCCAGCCCGGCCTCGGTGATGATCGCGGTGTGGTAGCCCGTGACGCGGATCTCCGTCTGGCGCCGCTCCAGCGTCACCTTCACCGACGCGGGCTGCTGGTTGTACGAGTACGCCAGCGGCAGATCGAAGTCCGGCGGTAGTTGCGCCAGCAGGCCGCTGGTGACGAGTTGCTGGACGTTCGCTGAAGACATATTCTTGCGCTCGACCGTGGTCAGCTTGAAAGCCTTCGGCGCGCTGACGCCCAGCAGGCCCTTGTCCTGCTGCGTGCCCGGCACCTGCACGCTTTCCAGCGTCAGGTCCTTGGGCTCGGCGCGGCTGGGGCCGGTGAACTTGAAGGGCAAAAGGAATTTTCCCAGCGCCTTGTTCTTCAGGTTGACGGTCAGCACCTTGTACTGCCCTTCCGTGGCCGTCTGAAAATCCTCGACAGTCGCGGGCTCACCGATGGTCACGGGTTCCCAGCGGCTCTCGACTTTCAGCTTCAGCGTGAAGACGCCCACCTTGGCAATCTGGTACTCGACGGTGCCGAACATGCCGTCTTCCTCGACGCCCAGGCTGGTCACGGCGATGACTGAGGACTGCATCTGCGGCTGGACCTGCTCGATCTTCAGCGCCAGGGCCAGCGGATGGGCCAGGTAACGGAAGCCGGCCAGCAAGTTGGGCCGCCGCAGCGGTTCGGGCAATTCGCGTGGATCAACCTGGCTCAAGCCCGTGGAGCTTTCCACGCGCACGCGCAAGCCGGCCTCGTGCGCCAGCGTGATGAAGCCGTCCTCGCGCAGCACGCCGGCCAAAACGGGAAAGGGCACTTCCAGCTTGTCGGGCGTGGCGGCCAGGACGCGCTCGAAGCGCAGCGCCAGCGCGTAGCTCTCCTTCACCGGCGAGTGCAGGCGCACCAGCAGCACGTCCTGTTCCGTGACCCATTCGCGGATGTTGTTGCCTTTGACGGAGAGCAGCCGCATGTCTTTGGGCGGGCGGATGCGGAAGACTTCTTCTTCGTTGCGCTCGATCTTGTAGACGATGGCCGTATCGAGGACCAGGATGCGCTCGCCAAGCTCCACCTGCATGGTCTGCGACGCGGTCGTGATGGCTTCGCCCTTCTCGACTTTGCCCACCGGCGGCATCCACGTCACGGCCACCTGAGCGGCGTTGCCGACGAAGGCCAGCAGCTTGGTGCCCGCGCCTTCGGGCGTCGTGACGGTTGCGGCCATCTTGGGCGTGACTTCGACGCGCAAGTCCTTTTCGGGGATGGCGATTTCCAGGCGTGAGACCGCTGTGGGCGGAATGCCGAATTCGATTTTGCGCAGGCCCGGTTTGGAATCCACGCGCACTGAGAACGCGAGCGTCAGCGTGTATTCGCCGGGCTTGAGAAAGAGCGCCGTGTAGCCGTCGCCCTTGGCCGCAAAGACGGCCTGCGGGTCGCTGAGTGTCACGGTTTCAACGGCCACGTCCTTGAGCGGCAAAGCCAGTTCGCTCCAGGCCTTGCCCAGCGCCTTGACCTTGTAAGTCACCTCGAAGCGCACCGCCGCTTCCTTGGCCACGCCGGTGTAACTGCCGCCGGAGATGACGGCGTCGGCGGGCGGCTTGATCTCTTCGGGCGGCTTTTCCTTGGGCTGGCCGGCGTTCCAGAGCTTGAGGAACTCTTCATAAGGCAGGAAGACGCCCTTGCCCTCCTTCTCGAAGGTCTCCTTCAGCTTCTCGTAAGGCACGTAGACGGTGCGCTCGCGCACGACGAGGGGCGGGGGCGTGGGTTCCTCGCCGGCCCGCAAGCCAACCAGGCAGGAGAAGACGAACATTGCCGCGAGAATGAATTTGCTCATGCGTTGCACCCCAATCCAAAATTGCAACCCTTCGATCTCCGAGCCGCGCGCGTAAGCAAGCGGTCATGGGGATCGCAGCCTTACGTGCTATGGGAGGAATGGGAAGAATGGGAACGATGAAACCGCTCCCTTACGGTCGCGGCTCGGTTACGCAATCCCCAACCCCCAATCCTTCCTGCTCTCCTACTCCATTAGACGCGGAAGCAGGTCACGCCCTGGCAAGAGCCTTGTAAGAAGATTGTAAAACTTCCCTCCGCACCTCGAAGAAATCCACAATCCGCAATCACCTGAGCTCCGCCATCCACTGCTTGACGCTCAACTCCTGCGCCTTCCCCACTAACTCTTGGACTTCCTTCCACTCCTCGCGTTGCTTGAAATCCGGCGGCAAACGGTTGAGTTGCTCCAGCACGGCGGCGTAGGAACTGTCGCGCACCCAGGGCGAGCCGCGCAGCAGTTCGGCAAAACGGGCCACGCAGGCCAGGAAGCGCAGGTCCGGCGAGACGCCTGGCAGGTCGCCGGCGAAGAGTCCTTCGCTCAACGGGTAGTTGCGTTCGATCACGGGCAGGTGGCGGTAGCCCGCGTCTTTCCAGCGCAGATACACTTTGCCCAACTGGCCGTGGCTGCCGGGCTTGCGCAGGATTTCGTACATCACGGTGATGAGCGTGCTGTGGGCGACTTCGCCGGCGACGATGTTGTCGTTGCGGAAATCGTTGTTGGCGATCTTGCGTTTTTCGTAGCCCAGCAGCCGGAAGCGAGCGACCACGTCCGGGTTGAACTCTACCTGCACCTTGGCGTCCTTGGCCAGGACGTTGAGGTGCGGCGGGAGTTGCTTGCTGAAAATTTCGCGCGCGCGCTGGAGCGAATCCACGAAATGGTAACTGCCGTTGCCGTTATCGGCCAGCTTGCGCATCATCTCGTCGTTGTACAGGTCCGTGCCGAAGCCGACGGTGCAGAGATCAATGCCGCGGCCGGCGAAGACGCGGACCAGTTTGAGGATTTCATCGGGGCCCTTGGCGCCCACGTTGGCCACGCCGTCGCTGCACAGGATCATGCGGTTGACCGCGTCCGGCGCATAGCACTCGTCGGCCACGCGATAGGCCAGGTTCAGCCCGGCCTCGACGTTCGTGGCGCCGTGCGGCTCCAGCGTTTCGATGGCGTCCAGGATGCGCTGCCGCTGGCGCGCCTGAGTGCGGGGCAGGACCAGTTCGGCCTGGCCGCTGAAGCCCACGATGGCCACGGCGTCATCGGGCGCCAGCTCATTCACCAGACCCGCGAGCGCCCCGCGGACCATCCCCAGCCTGTCGTCGCGGATCATCGAGCCGGAAGTATCTACGACGATGGTCAGCATGGCCGGCTTGCGCTCATCGGGCCGCGGCTCGCGCGACTTGATCCCGATCTTAAGCAATTGGAGCGCCGGCGTCCCGCTAACTGGGAGCGCCGGCGTCCCGCCAACTGGGAGCGCCGGCGTCCCGCCGGCATGTTTTTCGTAAAAGGCCGGCGAGACGCCGGCGCTCCCAGAGGCCGGCGAGACGCCGGCGCTCCCAAACGGCTCCGGCCCGCCTTCCGCGAAGACGCCGAAGGCATCCTCGCCGGCGACGGTATAGGGCTGCTTGAAGTAATTGAGGAACTCTTCGACGCGCACGGCATCCGCCTCGGGCAGCTTGCCGTCGCGCAGGCGGGAGCGGGTGAGCGTGTAGGAAGCGGTGTCCACGTCCATGCCGAATGTGGAGCGGTTTTCGCGCGCGCAATCCACGAAGGGCCGCGTGCCGTAGCGTTCGATGTAGAGCTGTTCGTCCAGCCCTAGGTCGGTGAGCTCTGGCGGCGGGACAGGCGCGGGGCGGCGGAGGAAATCGCGGAAAGTGAGCTGGGCGTTCTCGGAGCGGAAATAGCGGTAGGCGCGGAGGGCGGGTTCGAGACGGTTGGGATTGGGGCCGTAAAAGCTGAGTATGCCAACGGCGGCGTTGGCGTTCAGGTTTATGGTGGTAGCTGGCGCCTTTTTGCCGTCCAAAACAAAATAATAACCGTCGCTGCGGTACTTGCCACTCCAGCTCCCTGCGGTAACCGTATCAAAGCCCTTGTAAGTCGTTGCGGCGTTCTTTTCCTTGGCCTCCCTGCCCACGCCCTTGTCCATGCTGTCGAGCCACTTGGTGGAAACGTCTTCGACGTTCTTCATGTCTTCTTCTTTGTCAATCAACTCGCCGACGATGTCCTCCAGTTCCGCAGGCAGGTCCGCCAGGGGGACGTCGGCCCCCTTTTGCGGTTCCTCCATGCTCCATTTGGTCGTGTCGTCTTTGGCTGGGGCTGTTGCCTTTTTGGCGCTACCAGCCCGGCCAACCACACTGCCGCCCGTGCCAGGAATGGCCCCTCCGCCTACGCCAATGAGATCCTCAAGGGAGTTGGCGCCCCTCCCGCCGCCGCCTGCCTCATCCTTGCCGTGTACGCTGTAGAGCATGTGGGCCTCGGGATTGCCGAAGGCGCTTTTTGCATTCGGTTTATCAGGATTGACGGTTTCAAAGTGGTCGCCGAGTTGGGCATTTGCCGCCACCTCGGGGGGAACAGCGATTTCCAACGCTTTCTGGGCGTCCTGCGCTCCTAGAGCCTGTTGTTGTTTTACGATCACTTTCTTCAGGTCATCCAATTTAGTCTCTAGTGCCTTGGTCCCCACCACAGTCTTGAAGGCGATTTCGGCGTTCTTCTCCACCAATTGCTTGTTCTGGTCCGCGAGGGCTGCATTGGCATTGGCCAATTGCTCCTTAAACGCGCGTTCGTTCGCAATTTGTTCCTCATCCCTTCTGATTGTTTCATCCTTGCTGGCGATGGCGACTTTTTCGCGCTCGGGCTGAGGGGGTTCAACGCCGGCATCAATGAAGTGCATAACAAGGGCGTCCTTGTCTGCTTTCTTCTCCGGCGGCTGGAGGGCCACAGGCTGGTTCCCAGAGGAATCCCTCTGTGGCTCGTAATACCAGACCTGCTTGAGTCCGTGAGTAGTTAGTTTGCCCGACTTGGTCGTAACAGTGGTATTAGGTCCATACTTGCCAGCAAGCGCCTGGTCCCCGCTACTTCTGGGGGTGGCGGTCGCGCCGTTTCCCATTTCCTTTCTCAGACGTTCGATGTCAGTTTTCAGTTGCGCGATTTCTGCGGGTGAAGCATCCTTGGCAAGCCGAGGCCCATCAGGATTGGCATCACCGAGAGGCGCAGGCGGCGGCTTAGAAGATTGACGATCGTCTTCTGGGTTATGCAGCAGCTCCCGGAGATCGGTGCTCCGCGCATTTTCCGCTGCTTCCCGCGCCCTGGCCGCCAGTTCCTTTAGTTGTTCCTGGCCTCGGGCGTCGCTCTTGCTGGTTGTGCGCCCTGCATCCTCAGCCAGCCTGTCCACTTCTGCCTTTTTGGCGTCTTTACCGGGCCTATCCAGGGGGGGGGTGGCACCGCCCTGGCCAAGAGTTAGCGTGTTATTCGCAACAATGGTTCCCTCGCCCGCGAAGATAGGCGCATTGGCTGGGGCGGGTTCCTCCGTTAGTTTGAGCGTGCTTGAACTGAGCGTTGTCTTGCCACTATAAGTATTGGCCCCATTCAAGACAATCCTCCCCGCCGCTGCGGCAATCCTAGTGGCCGGGGCGGGTTCTGCCGGCTTGGATTGGGTTGAGGCGGTAGCCGTAACAGGTCTGCCAAAGATGGTGCCATCGGTGGCCAAAGTAAGTCCTAGCCCTTCCAATTCAGACGGTTTGGAGACGGGTTTAGATACGCCTGGCGCTGGTGCGGGTTGGGGCAGCTTGGATTCGGCTGTGCCTGCAGGAATCGTAGCCGGAGTGCCGGCAATAAGCCCGTCGAAATTATTCACAGAAAGGCGCGGGGGGAATTGGTCCAAGACTTCTGGCAACTTGGACGAGTCTGGCGCTGGCGTTTGCGCGATTCCCTGGCGCCCAGCTTGCCGGGCAGGGGTGGTGGAGTTAACGATTATTGGGGCATCCTTGGCTGCAGACTCGTAGGCAAAGTCCCTTCCAGGTAGTTTCTCTGCGGGGGGCGGGGCAGGGGAGGGTTTGGCCGGGATGTCAAGAGCGTTCCCCGATGAAAGAACATCATAACTAAAGGGTACCATCTCACTTGCTGTCGCGGCCACCGGCGATTTTACGTCGGCCTTCGATTCCTCGCGCTTGGCGGCGGCTGCCTTCCTCTGGGGTTCGGGCTTGGTTTCCCAGCCTGATATCGGGACGACTGGTTTCGTCACTGCGGCGAGTGTTGGTGTCTTCTTGGCGTCAACACCATGCCCGCCGCCCCAACCGCCGCCGGTGCCGGGACTGGCTCCGCCGCCTACGCCAATAAGATCCTCAAGGCCTTCGCGGCCCTTGACTGCTGGCGCATCAGCCGGTTTGGCCGCGGGGGCAGCATGGCTGCCGTAGTCCCTATCTGACGGAGAAGCACTGAAATCGATCCTCGCCTCCTCCAGGGCTTTTGCCAAAGCGTTCAAACTTGCTGCCTTGGCACACGGCGGCGGGGCAGAATCACCGCATAACGGTAGCATCACGCTGTGAGCCCCAATTATTATGAATGCAAGAAATGAAGCGGCCACGCCCGCGGCTGCCCAGAACACAGAGCGGCGCATACCCAGAATCCGGCCTGCCTGCCGCGCTCTCTGCGCCGCCTCCATCACGCGCTGCCTGCGGCGCTCATCGAAAACATACTCCTTTTCCTTCCCGCCGCCGCCGAGGCCCTTTGAGGCCGCGCCCAGTGTCCTGCGCAAAGTTTCCAGTTCAGCCCGGCATTGCGCACAGCCCGCCAGATGCGACTCAACTTCCTTCCGCCCCGCCGCGGACAGATTGTCGAAAAGATAGGCCGTCAGAAGATAGCCGAGATGGCCGTCTTTACGTCCAGTAGTGTGCTCAGTCATAGTTGAACCTCCGGCTAGTAGGACAGCCTTTCCAGCCTGTCCTACCGCACTGTCCGGACAGGCTGGAAAGCCTGTCCTACCGCACTGTCCGGACAGGCTGGAAAGCCTGTCCTACCGCACTGTCCGGACAGGCTGGAAAGCCTGTCCTACCGCACTATCCGGACAGGCTGGAAAGCCTGTCCTACCGCACTGTCCGGACAGGCTCGAAAGCCTGTCCTACCGACTCGCCCCTAACCCCTTTCCCAACTCCTGCATCGCCTCATGCAAGAGGAATCCCACGTTCGTCACAGTCAATCCCGTGATCTGGGCGATTTCCTTGTAGGACTTCTGTTCGCTCACTTTCAGGATCAGCAGTTCGCGCAGGCGGGGACGCAGGCGGTCAATGGCGGCGCGGACGCGCACGGATTCCTCAGCGTCCTGGGCCGCCGCGTCCGCGGGCTGGGCGCTGGTCTCGGCGCCCGCGGCCAGCTTGGCGACCGCTTTTTTCTCGCTGGCGCGCCGGCGCAGGTTGTCCACGCTCAGATCGCGTGCCACCTTCAGCAGCCAGTTGCGTTCAGTGGCGCCGTCGGCCTGGCACTTGAGCACCCGTTGAGGCTCGCGCGCGGCGCGCAGGAAAGTCTCCTGGACCACGTCCTGAGCCAGCGTGTCGTCGCGCAGGAATGCCGCGGCAAAGGAGAGCAGCGGGCCTTCATGCCGCTCGACAAACGCGCCGAAGGCCAGGAAATCGCGCCCGCCCGCGTACGCCTCCAGCAGTTGCCTGTCGGTCATCGCCTTGAGCCTGTCCCGGTCCTGGCCTGACGCGCTCTGCATCGTTCCCTGTCCCATAACCGCACCACCGCCGATTTTATTAGACTCTTTTCCGCATTCCTGGCAGCGGCCATTGTATACTACAACAACGACCCTTTGCCACAGAGGACACAGAGGACACAGAGAAAGGATTTCTAGTTTTGGAAAAGTTTAGATTCTGCCGTTCTCTGTGTCCTCTGTGTTCTCTGTGGCTGATTTGTAGTGTGTCGTTCCATGTCACCTGTCAGGTGTGGAGGCCAAAGGATGCGCTTTAGAATTACATCGCTTGTGGCGGCGGCGCTCGCCGGCTGTTGCGCGGCCGGGGCTGAAGAAAAAGAGAAGCCCAAGGCTGACGAACCGGCGCGGGCCGTGGTTGTTTCCACGGAACAGAATCCGGAATGGCTGGCGGCGATCGAACGGTTGCGCCTGCTGCCGCGGCCGGGCGAGATCAAGGCCGTGGGGGTGACGGCGGGCATCGCCGCGGTCTACGGCCTGGCGCCTGAAGCCACCGCCAGGTGCGCGGCCACCGTGAAGGAATACGACGCCGCGTTGTTGAAACTCGCCGCCAAATGGCTGGAGGAGGCGAAGGCGCTGCGGGCCGAACAGGAGGCCAAACTGGTGCAGCTTCTGCCTGACGAGAAACGCGAGCCGGCCAGGAAGGTGTTGGAGTTCAGCCACACGCATTGGGTCACACCCAAGGACCACGAGGACCCTTTCGTGAAAGAATTCAGCGAGAAGGCCGCGGCAGCGCAAGAAGCCAGAGCGCATATCAAAGCGGAAGAATATGAGGCCGCCAAAGCCAAGCTGCAGGCGTGGGTCAAGGAACGGCGCGCCCAGTTGAATCAGCAGGACCAGGAACTGCTCAAGCAAATCCGCGAGATGCTCACCCCCGAAGAAGCCGCGCGGCTGGACCAGTTCGATATAAACAGGCCGGCGAAGAAGTGAGAACGGCAGGGGCGAGGGGTTAGGGGCGAGGGGTGAGGGGTGAGGGGTGAGGGCGGGTGCATGTCAGTAAATGCGTGGCCCAGAGTGTACCGCGGGCGTCCCGCCCGCCTTCGTCCTCGCGCCGTGCCAGCCTGCCACGAGCGGGCGGGACGCCCGCGGTACATTTACTGACATGCACCCGGTTAGGGGCGAGGGGAAAAATGACAAATGACAACTGGCGGATTGCAGATATAATCTGCGCATCATGTCAAGGAAGCGCCCAAATGAGCCGGGCTGGCGGTTCAGCCGCAGGGACCTCAACCGTTGCGGCAGCGACGGGAAGAAGCTCTATCTGACGGCAGAGGAAGCCGCGCGGTACTTCGGCGTCAGCCTGCACGTGGTGCTGGAATGGTGCAAGCTCGGCGTTGTGCCTGAACACCGCATCGGCGGGCGCATCTATCTGAACCGGGATGAAGTCCTGAAGTACTGGAGCATGTTTCAGGGCAAACGCTGAGATTTTGGATTTTCGATTTTCGATTGCCGATTGAACTGCGGACTGGCGGCGCCTCCGCCAATCCGCAATCCGCAACATTCACCACAGAGACACCGAGGCACAGAGAACAGCAGAATTTAGGTTCTTCCAAAGTCTTTTCTCTGTGTCTCTGTGCCTCTGTGGTGAACTGTTCAGGTTAAGACTTGTAGAGCCTGTCGAAGTTCTGCTGCGCCTGCACCAGCGCGCCGCGCATGATGTCCTCGGCCTTGGCGGTTTCGCGGGCGGCCAGGACCTTGCCCAGCGCCTTCATATCCAGGTCCTTGGCTGCCAGGGCGCAGGCTTCCCAGCTCAGCACGCTGCGCACCACGCGGTCAATGGCCTGCGCGCTGTTGTCGTAGGCCCGGGCCTGCATGTCGTGGCCCTTCCAGCGGGCGAACTTGGCGTCCTGAATCAGCCGCGCGATGGCGATGTTCATGCCGTTCACGCGCGCGCCGTGGTCAATGTCGTACTTGCCCGGCCCGCCCAGGATGATGCCGTCGTTGTAGCCCTGGCTGTTGAGGTGCATGTGGACCATCATGCCGTTGTCCAGTTCCTCGACGCTGTCATAGACGTGATCCAAACCGATCATCTCGGAGTGGCCGAACTCCTTGTTGACGCCCTTCTTTTGCCGCGGGATGCCAAACTCTTCTTCGAGCTTGCGCCAGAAGGCGATGGCGCTGGCGACGGTCGGGATGAGCATCGCCGGGTGGCCTTCGTTGGGCTTGGGCTCAAAGCCGATGAAGAGCGCGCCGCCGAGCTGGACCTCGAGCTTGCAGAGGTGGGCGACGCTCTCCTTGAGGTTCTGATACATCTGCCGGATGCAGGGCGTGGCGATGTCGTAGCCGAAGGAGCCGTTCCAGAGGATGAACGAGGGCGCCTTCTCAGGCTCAGGATGCCAGGCCTTCTTCAGCGGTCCGTAAGTGATCTCCAGGGCCTGCGCGCCAAACTCATCGGCCGCCTTCCTTTCGAGCGGGTCCATGGAAGAAATGCCGCCGTACGCGAAATGGCTGTGCGCGCCCGGCGTGCTCATCGCCAGGTAGACTTTGTTCGAGACCAGCGCGTCGGCGACCGCGTGCGCGGTCTTCTCCGAGACCTCGCTGTCGTAGTGCATCTCAACGCCAAGCACGACGTTGTCCGGCATGCGCGGCGCGATTCTCTTGCGGACCAGTTCGATCATCTTGACCGTGTCCATGCCTTGCGCGAGCCAGTCGGGCCGCGCGTCCGCCGGCACGAAACCGCCCTTGCCCGCGTTGAACGTCCAGCGGCAAATGCTGTGCAGTGACTTTTCCTTCGCCATTTTCCCCTCCTTAGCGTTGACAAAGTTGTCCAAAACCGGCAGCAATAATGACGGGACAGCAGGGCAGAGTCAAGGTGTTTTGGCGGGCGGGACACAGTATCAGGGCGTGAAAAACTGGCGCGCGTGCTTTAGTTCGCCTTTGGCTGGGTGCCTGACCTGAGAAGTCTTGGCTGCGGCAACAATCGCCGTCTTGCCATCGTAAGTGGTGAACTCCACTTCCACTGCCTTCTGTTTCTTGTTGATGTAAAGCACCCTTCCGACATCACCCGCTTTCAGCTTGTCATCGGGGATATCAACGGTCAACACTACTCTGTCAAGTTCCCTAATCATTGCTGCGCCCTCATGCCGGCCGGACGCCGGCGGTACAAAGTGTCAGGATGTGGCAAGCTGTCGCGCGTGGGGCAGTTCACCCTTGGCAATGTGCCTGACCTGGGAAGTCTTGGCCCCGGCAACAACCGCCGTCTTGCCGTCGTAACTGATGAACTCTATTTCCACTGCCTTGTGTTTCTTGCAGACGTAAACCACCGTTCCGACATCGCCAGCTTTCAACTTCTCATCGGGGATATCAGCGGTCAACACGACTCTGTCAAGTAGCTTGATCACGGTTGGCTCCATTCCGCCGGGTAAGCGTTGACGAACCGTGGAGACTCTGTTCCCGCGTCAACCATCCAAACTGTCTTCACGTTTGGCTGCCGTCGATCCGGCGCCTGCAAAGGCCCACTAACAGTGTACTCGGTCCCCCAGGGAAATTCCACCACTTTGGCAACTTCATTCATCTTCGCATGCATCTTCAGCGCAACGCCTTCCAGTTCTTTCTGCTGAAGCCAAACCGTGAGAAGAACGCTTCGTTCGGCGCCCCGTCCGGATGCGTTGGCGAAAGAAGGTACTCCGTAATAATCCTGCGCTCTACACGAGCGTTATCCGCATTTGGCAGTCGCACCGTCAAACGCCCTCAGCGCGGCACCCGCGCAATCCCCAATCCGCAATCCGAAATCAGTTCGGCCCGTCCTTGGGC
>Ga0187861_10003132_pt1 | contig 14892 bp, 9 predicted proteins | sample June2016WEW_10_1_3_FD_132986 | JGI IMG/M metagenome (GOLD analysis project Ga0187861, IMG submission 132986) | Peatland microbial communities from SPRUCE experiment site at the Marcell Experimental Forest, Minnesota, USA - June2016WEW_10_100 | ecosystem: Environmental > Terrestrial > Soil >...
CCCCGCCATACGTCGTATTGAAGAGCGTGACCGTGGTGTTACCCGGGCCGGGCTGGAAGTTGGTACCGCCGAGCGTGAACGTGATGAGGTCCGTCCGCACGCCGGTCAGAGGTGTGATGCCTCCGGTAATCGTCGGCACGGGTTTCAGGAGCGTGAACGGGTTGTTCGTGGTGCTGGTGCCGCCATCGACCGTGGTGACGTTGACGAGCCAGCTGTTTGATCCGACCGGTGCATCGTCCGGGAAGAAGACCCGGGCCGTGATGCCGGTCGACGTTACGCCCGTGACATTCGCGTAGATAAGGGTCGCGTTGGTCGTGAAATACGTCTGGTTGAAGAACGAGACGTTCGAGCCGGTGCCGACCTGGAAGTTGGAACCGGCCAGCGCGACCGTCAGGGTCCGGTTCCGGAACCCGGTTGCTGGTGTAATCGACGTGATTGCCGGTTTCAGCTGCTGCGTGACCGTGAACGTGACCAGCGAGGTGCTGGTACCGCCGCTGACCGTGGTGACGTTGACAAACCATTTCCCGAAGGCTGCATCGGCCGGTATCGTGAAGTTGCCGGTGATGGAGGTTGCCGTGACGGTGGTCAGCCGGGCGATGATGAGGCCGGGGTACGTCTGGTTGTAGAGCGTGACGTTGGTGTTCCCTGTGCCGGGCTGGAAGTTCGTACCCGCCATCGTGAACGTGACGAGGCTTGTCCTCACCCCCGAAGTCGGTGTTATGGAAGTAACAACCGGTCTTGAGAGGTTCTGGATGGAGAATGCATTCAGTTTGGTATTTTCGCCGCCATCCACGGTTACCACCCGGATGTTCCAGGACCCGGCAGTTGCATTCTCCGGGATCACGACCGTCCCGTCAATGCGGGTGGCCGTGATATTCGTAAGCGTGGTGGCGATCATGCCGGTAGACTGGTTCCGGAACTCCACCGTGGTATTGCCGGTTCCCGGCTCGAAGTTGCTCCCGATAATCGTGAACGCAGTCGTGCTGTTCCTGAACCCGGATCCCGTCGGGATGGATGAGATCACCGGCGCCGGGAGGACCGGAGCGGGTGTGCGGGAAAGGGTGATCGTCCGGTCCGGGGAGGCATCGCCCATGCTGTTCAGGGTGGCTCCTACCCGGACGGTGTAGGTACCGTTCCGGTACAGGGCATTCCCCGTGTTCCATATCCCACCGGTATCGTAGGGTGATGATGGGACCCTGATGTCTGTGAGGTCCACGGTCCCTCCGGTCATGTTGATCACGGACGGGAGTTGTGTCCCGTCCGGGCCGATCAGGGTGATGTTGAACGGGATGCCGTTCTGCATCCCGCGTTCGGTAATGATACCCGTGATAGTGGTGGTGATCCGGAACCCGAGCTCGTCGCCGACCGGGACCGTCTTGCCGGTGACATCGGTCGAATTGATGGTGATATCCCGGATCTGGATCTCCGTTACCGGAGCCACCACCTGGAACGCCAGCGGCGGTGTCCCGGATGACCCGTCCCCGCTGTACCATGCGCCGGTCCGGCCGGCAAATTCAGACCGTGACACCGTGAAGTTGTGGATGAGGCTGCTGATATCGATGGTCATGTTCGGCGGGGTCGAAGAGATGTCCATTCCCTCTGACCACCATGAGATGGAGGAGTTGCTGTCAGTACATGCGGTGATGTCGAGCCCGGATTCTCCGATCGCGACCGTTCCACCCGAAGGTACCCACCGGCTCCGCTTGACGGCATGGATATAATTGTTCCTCCGCGTGCTGTTGGGTCCGTAACTATTGTATGCCTGCAGGACCACCGGGTAGGTTCCCGGCGTGGTAAAGGTGTGTAACGGGTCCTGTTCCGATGATCCGGCGGGCGTGAACCGCCACACGTCATTCGTAGAGGGATAACCTCCCAGGAGGACGACGCTGCCGTCCGGCATCGCCACGCTGCTGTGGCTGTAGCGTACCGGCCATCCGGCACTGGCGTTCACCAGTGTCCAGGTTGCACCGTCATCGGCTGACCGCCACACGTCATTCGCTATGCCAAGGGTATACCCGCCCATCAGCACGATACTGCCGTCCGGCATCGCCACGCTGGTGTGGAAATACCGCGGGGTCCACCCGGCACTGGCGTTCATCTCCGTCCAGGTTATGCCGTTATCGGCCGACCTCCACACGTCATTCACTAAGCCGCCGGTATCCCCGCCCATCAGCACGATACTGCCGTCTGGCATCGCGACGCTGGTGTGATAATATCGTGGGGTCCACCCGGCACTGGCGTTCATCTCTGTCCAGGTCGCGCCGTAGTCCGTCGACCGCCATACATCATTCGTATAGGGGTAACCGCCCATGAGGACGATGCTGCCATCCGGCATCACCACGCTGCTGTGACCATAGCGCGTGGTCCACCCGGCGCTGGCGTTCACCTCCGTCCACGTCGCGCCATCGTCCGTTGACCACCACACATCATTATAAATGCCGCCGTAACCGTTCCATCCCCCCATAAGGATGATGCTGTTGTCCGGCATCGCCACGCTGCTGAAGTAACACCTCGGGGACCACCCGGCACCGGAGGTCATCTCTGTCCAGCTCGCGCCATTGTCCGTCGACCGCCACACGTCATTGAAAGCGCTGGCGCCGTTCCAGCCGCCCATCATGACGATGCTGCCGTCCGGCATCGCCACGGCACTCTGGTAATATCGTGCCGGCCACGGCGCGCTCGCGTTCATCTCCGTCCAGGCCTGCGTGTAGTTCTCGTCGCCGAAATACCATGCCCGGCCGGTGGGAGTGTTCAGCGAGTGATCGGTGAACGAGGCCGTCAGTGGTACCGGGCTATAGGTGACGTTGACCGAGAAACGGGGAATCGGTTTTGGACCCGTGACGGAAATAGCGTTCGTCCATACTGAGGCATTCACTCCGTAGGCATTGGAGACCTGCAGCGCTACCGTATAGTGCCCCGGCACGGTATAGGTATGCACCGGGTCCTGCGCCGATGATCCGACGAAGGGCTGGAACCGCCACGTATCATTCATAAAGGTGCTGCCTGTCCAGCCGCCGGTCAGGATGATGCTGCCGTCCGGCATCGCCACGCTGCTGTGACTGTATCGTGCCGGCCATGCGGCATCCGGAAGCTGTGTCCACGTTGCGCCATCATCAGCGGACCGCCACACCTCCTGTGAAAAGCCCGTCCCCAATGGCCCGGTCGCATAGCCTCCGGTGACCACGATGCTGCCATCCGGCATCGCCACGCTGCTGTGAAGACGTCTTCTCGACCACCCGGCATCCGGCAGCTGGCTCCAGGTGGCGCCGTCATCGGTTGAGCGCCACACGTCATTTCTCAAAGTGCCGTCATCGCCACCCATCAGCACGATGCTGCCGTCCGGCAACGCAACACTGCTGTGCCATTCTCGTGCTGTCCACCCGGCGCTCGCGCTCATCTGCGTCCAGTGCTTGCCCAGATCGGTGGACCGCCACGTGTCATTCTGGTAACTGCCGCCCATCAGGACGATGCTGCCGTCCGGCATCACCACGCTGCTGTGGCCGGCTCTCGGGGACCACCCGGCACTGGCGTTCATCAGCGTCCACGTAGCACCGTTGTCTGCTGACCGCCATACGTCATTATAATAGATACTGCCGCCGTCAACCCCGCCCATCAGGACGATGCTGCCGTCCGGCATCGCCACGCTGCTGTGATCGTATCTTGCCGACCATCCGGCACTCGCGGTCTGCTGCGTCCATGTAGTGCCGTTGTCCGTCGAGCGCCAGACGTCATTATAATAGATACTGCCGCTGCTCCCGCCCATCAGCACGATGCTGCCGTCCGGCATCACTACGCTGCTGGAATCTTCTCTTGCCTGCCACCCGGAACTCGCGTTCATCTGCGTCCAGGGCGCGGTGTAATTCTCGTCGCCGAAATACCATGCCCAGTTGGTGGGGTTGTTCAGCGAATGATCGGTAAACGAGACCGTCAACGGTTCAAGGCCGGAAGTGATGTTGGCCGAGAAACGGGGAACCGGCTTTGGACCCGCGACGGCGATATAGTTCTTCCGGACTGAGACATTCACTCCGTTGGTATTGTAGGCCTGCAGCGCTACCGTATAGTGCCCCGGCAAGGGATAGGTATGCACCGGGTTCTGTTCCGTTGAACCGGCCGCGGTGAGCCGCCAGACATCATTCTTGTAGCTCCCGTCAAACCCCCCCGTCAGCACGATGCTGCCGTCCGGCATCACCACGCTGCTCTGGTAGGATCGTGGCCCCCACCCGGCACCCGCTGTCACCTTGGTCCATGTCGCACCGTTATCGGTCGACCGCCAGACATCACTCAGGTGGCCGTAATCGTTGACACCGCCCATGAGGAGGATGCTGCCGTCCGGCATCACGACGGTGTCGAACGCGCACCGTACGGTCCACCCGGAACTTGCATTCACCAGGGTCCATGTCGCACCGTCATCGTCCGACCGGTACGTGTCATTCAGCCAGCCGTAATGCTCACCGCCCATCAGGAGAACGCTGCCGTCCGGCATCGCGACGCTGCTCTGGAGGTGTCGCGGCGACCACCCCGGACTTGCATTCACCTCGGTCCACGTCGCACCGTCATCGGCTGACCGCCAGACATCATGCTGGTAGCCACCCTCGCTTGAGTAACCGCCCATCAGGAGAATGCTGCCATCCGGCATCGCCACGCTGCTCTGGCTGAATCGTGCCGACCACCCCGGACTTGCATTCACTAATGTCCACGTTGCGCCCTCATCGGTCGATCGCCACGTGTCATTCACGCGGACGTTGGAATCAATCTCACCGCCCATGAGGACGATGCTGCCGTCCGGCATCACCACGCTGCTGTGTGCAGATCGCGGTGCCCACCCGGAACTTGGATTCACCAGCGTCCACGTAAGGCCGTCATCGTTCGACCGCCACGTGTCATTCCGGTAACCATCAACATCCGAATACCCCCCCATGAGGACGATGCTGCCGTCCGGCATCACCACGCTGCTGTGCTCCCACCGCTCCGACCACCCGGGGCTTGTGTTCACCTGTGTCCATGGCACCGTGTAATTTTCATCACCGAAGAACCAGGCCCAGCCGGCCGGGTTATTGGATGAAGAATCGGTGAACGAGACCGGTAACGGCGCGGTGCCGGAGGCCGGAGCTGCCGAGAAATCGGCGGTTGGTGCCGGAAGATGGACCGTGATATACCCTGCTTTCAGCGTACTGTTGTATCCGTTGGTATTGTATGCCTGCAGCGCCACCGGGTAGACCCCTGGTGCAGGATAGGTATGCGTCGGGTTCTGTGCCGACGATCCGGCGGTAGTGAGGCTCCACACGTCGTTCTGTAAATTGTTGTAAAGGTCAATACCCCCCATCAGCACGATGGTGCCGTTGGGCATCGCTACGCTGGTCTGCCAGTATCGTGGCGACCACCCGGGATCCGGGAGCCGTGTCCAGCTGGCGCCGAAATCCGTCGACCGCCACGAATCATTCAGCCAGTAATTAGTCGGGGTATCGCCGCCCATGATGACGACGCTGTCGTCCGGCAGTGCCACGGCGCTGAAAGTACGTCGTGCCACCCACGGGCCGCTCGCGTTCGTCATCGTCCACGTAGCACCACCATCAGTCGACCGCCACGTGTCGTTCATCATGTGTGAGTAGCTGGGATCCCCAAACTGGCCGTTCGCAGTCAAACCTCCCATGAGGAGGATGCTGCCGTCCGGCATCGCTACGCAGGTGTGCTCGCTCCGATCCGCCCACCCGGCAGTGGCGTTCACTTCCGTCCAGGTAGCGCCTTCATCCATCGACCTCCACACGTCCTTGGTATCGCCACCTAAACCGTTCTCGTCATTACCGCCCATCAGGACAATGCTGCCGTCCGGTAATGCAACGGCGTTCTGGTTATATCGTGACGTCCACCCTGAGCTCGCGTTCATCTCCGTCCAGGTAGCGCCTTCATCGGTCGACCGCCATGTGTCATTCAGGGTGGGGACGCCCCAGTAGCCTACACCCCCCATGAGGACGATGTGGCCGTCCGGCAGTGCCACGCTGCTGTGGGCTTCCCGCGCCGGCCACCCGGAACTCGCGTTCATCTCGGTCCAGGTTGCACCGCCATCGGTTGACCGCCACGTGTCATTTACCTGCGGGGGAATTGCGTTGTATTCATTACCGCCCATGATCACGATGTTGCCGTCCGGCAACACCACGCTGGTGTGGTGGTCTCTTGCAAACCACCCGGCGCTCGCGTTCACTTCCGTCCATGGCGCCGTGTAATTCTCGTCGCCGAAAAACCAGGCCCAGCCGGCGGGGGTGCCGGTCGAAGTATCCGTGAATGTTACGGTAAGCGGAACCGTCCCGCTTGTCGGCGTCCCGCTGAACGCCGCTGTCGGGACCTGTGCACTTGCACAGCCGAAAAGGATGATGAGACCGAGTAAAACCAGGAAATACCGTGTGGAATTCATGCAGTCACCAAGCCGGAGAATATCCAACGACCCATTCTCTTTTTTTCCTGATTATATACTTGACTGTATAAATTCTGGCCGGCTCCTCCCCCTCATCCTCCGGAACCTCCCTCTCAACACGCAGGGGGATCACACCTTCCGTGGCCATGAGGCCTGAGGGTCATGGGACAGACATCCCTAAAGATTCTTTCGAGAGAGCAATGAGATGGATGCTCTCCACTCGTGTGCACTTCTCACGGGGTCGGGCACGGATTCACAGAGGGGAGTTGTAACCGGCAGGTATCCACTCTACCGGCTGGATAGCGGGATACCAAAGTGCCATTTTTTTATACTCTTTTCCCCCACCTACATGATGTGTCAGGAACGTACGCTCTTGTTCTCATCCTCATCGTTTCAGTCGTCCTCTGTTCCGGATGTGCAATGACCGGCGACACGGCAAAAACCACGCCAACGCCAACCCAGACATCCGTCGTTATCGTGGCATCGGAACCCGCGACCCCCCCGCCCGCTGCCACGGCACTGCCGGTCACGGTCACCCCTGCCCCGGCCAATGCCACCGTCACCCCTGTGCCCGCACTCCCTTCAACGGCAATGCTGGAGACCGGGGCGAAAAAACAGGCATACCCCTATGCAATACGGGGCATGCCGCAGTTCCTCTACTTTAACACCTATGACGGGGTCCGGGACTATCTCCGTGACCGGTATCCCGATCGCCCTACGGATTTTTACAATGTCTCCACTCTTGAGGACTACTACCAGCACTATGTCAGTGATCCCGTGCAGAAGAAGTACCTCGACGCATTAGTTGAAAATATCCGGGAACGGAGTGAACTGCCACCGGAACGCGCCCGTATTGCCGTGAGCCTGATCCAGCACATCCCGTACGCCCCCACCACCCAAACCCTCTACCCGTACGAAGTCCTGTACTACGACATGGGGAAATGCGAGGACAAATCGATCCTCATGGCCTATGTCCTCTCGAAGATGGGATACGGGACTGCCCTCTTCCTGTATTACCCGGAACACCACATGGCCCTTGGCCTGAAATGCCCAAAACAGTACAGCATCGCGGGATCCGGCTACTGTTTCGTCGAGACTACCTCCCCGTCGATCATGACGTACAGCAACGGGACGTACGCGGGTGTCGGGAAACTTACCTCGAAACCGGAGATCATCAAACTCTCGGACGGGGACTCGTTTGACCAGATTGCCGAGGAGTACACGGATGCGCAGTCCTACGATGCAGTCATCAACAGTGCTGTCTGGAATGACAGCGGGATGTTTCTGGACACCTTCAACTATGGCCAGTTCGGGTACCTCAGGGAAAAATACGGGCTCTTCGATCTGGATCTCGTGAAAATCCCGTGATGGCGCCATGGCTCCTTTTCGGGGGATCACGCATCCCGCCGGATGCCGGTGCATGTGCCGGTCAGGCCCTGAGCAGGCAGGTGATCGCAAGGAATGCAACCCCCATTACGCCGATCAGGAAGAACTTGAGATAGACCCCGTGCTCGAAGAACGGGACGGCGAAGACAATCATCAGCCAGAGCCCGATAACAAGGGTAATTCCTGATACGATCTTCCAGAACCAGGACACTTTTTTCCGCCGGCGCTGCATCACACATGACGTTACTGTTCTTGTATATAATGAGTGTTTTTACCGGTACTCCCCGCGTTGCCTGCCCGCTTCCCGGGAAGCACCACCTGCCACACTTTCACGTCCTGCATGCCTGCTCTTTATCTGCCGGTGCCTGCCAACAGGGATGCGGTGATGGTATGCGAAGGACGGAACTGGACCCGCTCATCTTCCGGTGGAAGAAGACCACCCGTGCGCTGAAGATCCATGAACAGCCGTACGGGAAGTATATCACGGATATCCTCGAGCGGCGGACCGATGCGGAACTGGCACGGTTCAGCGACCCGGTCGAGGCGGCAGCATTTTTCTGCCTGCTCGAGCTGGTAAAGCGGAGCTGGCCCGAAGGAGACATCCGTACGGGTCACCCTTCCGGCATACCGGGGCAGTCCACGCTTGTGCCCGGGGACAGTGCGTCGTGAAACGGAGGGATCATCCCGGAGCGGGAAAAAGTGATGAGAGTACGAACCACCCGTTACGATGAACGCCGCCGCAGTCGAAGTTATCACTTCTCCACAGCCTTCAGCTGTCCCCGTCGGGGCGTCTTCGAAGTTTGATAACTTCTCGGATTCGTGGGTCTGATGAACCACTCATCAATCGAAGCAGATTCGCTGCTTCTCCTCCTCAATGTTCTGACGAACATTTCGGAAGTCGAAGAATGCTGATGGAAATACACAATCAATTGTGAATTTCATATAATTTTTAATTCTTTTATCCATTCTGGACCAGTATTTAGATAATTTCTTATAATTTTCCTTCTTCGGTTTTGATCTCGATTCCAATCAATTTTTTTCCCAATTGTATCATTAATTAAAATCTCTAAACTTTTGGGGGTTCTGATGCGTTTGCGGTTGATGACCATTATTTCACCTCGGTAAAATTCCATAATCAACCGCCAACGCATCAGCCCTGCCCCGCCGCTGGAGCATTCCTTATAGAGAGATAATTCCCGGGAAGGTAATACCCGCATCATCGCAAAGCGCGGGGGCGGTCGGGCAACATACCAGCCCGAAGGACTGGTGTGGTGCGCAGAAGATTTCCCGCGGAAATCTTCGAGGGGACAGGCACTGTCCCCTCCGTCAATGTGCATTTTGGATTAAATAAGGTTCTTTACAGAACGAAAAAAAGAGATGCCCGGGTAAATTGTTCAGTGTCCCGGTTTTTTGTACACTTTTTCCGGGTCGAAGACCTGTGTCTCAACAACCGTGCCGTCAAGCGTGCGGAAGAAGCAGCTCCGGTATCCCAGGTGGCAGGCCGCGCCGGTCTGTTCCACTTCGTAGACAAGGCAGTCCTCATCGCAATCGGCACGGATCCGCACCACCTTCTGGAAGTGGCCGCTCTCCTCGCCTTTCTTCCAGAGCTTTTTTCGGCTCCGGCTGTAATAATGGGCAAACCCGGTCTCCTGCGTGAGGCGGACCGCCTCGTCGTTCGCATACGCCATCATCAGCACATCCCGGCTTTTTGCATCCTGCACGATGACCGGGATCAGCCCGTCGGCAAATTTCAGCGTGAGCATCTCATACACCTCCCGCCACGATCCTCATGATCGCAAACAGGAAATCCCCGAAGATGACGGCAGTGAGAAACCCTGCCGTGATGGGGATGATGAACGGCACCGCGTAGGAGATCCAGACCGTGCCGGCTTTCTTATATATTGCCAGTTCATGCGTAAATTCTTCCGGGTGCTCCCGGAGATCCTTGGTATAGACCCGGTTCTCTCCCGCGTACATCCGCCGGATCGCATCGAAAAACGTAATGAACTTCCGGCTGACCCCGTCATCTGTCTCCTCAATGTCTTCCATCACAAAGCCCCACTCGTTCCGGATCTCCTCCCCGTTGACCGGGAACCCGAAGAAGAGGTACATGACCGGGGCGCGGTTGCCCCGTATGACGTTGATGAGGAAGATCCCCACGGGTGTTAAGAGGTTGAGCAGGAGGGCGTTGATCAGGACCGAGAAGGCGAGGAAGCCGAGTGGGGATGAGCCGAGGAGAGGCGTAAACGGGAAGACCGGCACGCAGACCGCAATGAAGATCAGTGCCCATGCATCCGCCCCGCCAAAGAGGTTCAGCCTCCCGAAGATGTAGAAGACGCCGCAGAACACGGAGAGGAGCACGATCACCAGCGCCGGTGCTCCCCAGGCACCGGTGCCGAAGAGCATAAGGACGGACGTGATCGCAAAGATCAGGATGATCACCACGAAGTACCACCGGGTCAGCACCTCATTGACATTCAGTTCCCGGGCAGCAGCCTTCTGCTTCCCCTTCTTCTTTAAGGTTTGTGCCGGCCATCCCCGGTATTCCATCCAGGAGATATAGCCAAAGATCCCGGCGAACATTGCGTACCAGGGGATGAGCTGGACGTTCACGGAAGGGGCAAGGACAAACCAGGAGAGCGCCGGCAGGACGAGAACGGGGACAAGGTACCAGAAAATGCGGGATTCTGCATAATACCCGGCAAGGCCCGGCGAATCCTTCCGTCCCCGGTTGTCCAGGTAGTCCGCATACAGGAAGCTTGCGACAAGGGCAAGGTAGCCGGCAACGAGGCTCGCGCTCGCGGTGGTCTGCCACAGGAGAACGGACGTGCAGGTAACCCCCACCGCGAGCATGGGAAGCCAGTGGATGAACGGAACGCGCCGGTCCCGGATATCCAGGTACGAAGTATAGATCAGGGTCAATAAGACCGCGATTGCCGCAATCACCATCGGGTAAAACATAATGCCGGTATACCATCTTTTTCTTGGAACACTTATGCATGGCGATGCCGGTTTTGCAGATTCCGCAGATATATATCATACCCTGTCGCATATTCCCTTAACAGAGCAGGCGCATCCGAGAAAAAAACGGGTCCGGCACGGGATGGAGAGGTTCATGAAAATACAGGAGCTGATTGAAAGCATTCTCAAGGGTTCGCAGAACCTGGGCACCTTTACCCTTCCCGAGCTGCTCAGTTTTGCCAAGGCGGGAAGCGTCAACGGCCTTGCTGTGGCAAAAGAGTCAGGAAAGGAGTTCTACCTTGCCCTCATCGGCGGTGAACCCGAAGGTGCGATCTATACCGATGAGAAGGGAGAGCGCTACGGTGACAATGCGGTGATGCTGATCGCCGGCCATGAAAAATTTGTGCTCAGCGAGGTGAAGCCGGATCTCGTCGACGCCGTAGTCATGGGGTGCAGGATCTTCGAAAAGAGCCGCCTGACGACGAGCACCAACTACGCGATCCCCGAGTTCGGCAAAAAAAGCCAGGGCATCGGGCTCCTCACCCTCGTCATCCAGCGGGACCGGGAACCGCAGAACGGTGTCCGCGTGTCCATCCGGAGAGACGGGAAGGTTGTGGGCAGCGATGTCACAACGGATAACGGCAGCGTCGGGTTCAGGGTGATGCACGGCGACTACGAATGCATCGTGCAGGATCGCAACCAGCAGATCATGTCATCCCGTATAAAATTCAATGAAAAAAACCCGAAAATTATACTCGAACTTTAATGCCGGATTTACCGTTTTTTTCTTATTTAAACCCAGATCCTTGGTATCCTGTCGTTACAGGATAAGACGAAACGCTTTAATTGGATCATGACAGAACAATGCTTTATGAAGATCGGACGTGAAGACTTCGAGGCGCTCATCAAAGGCGACAAGACCATCGCCCCTTATGTCGAGCTCGATCCCCTTGCCGGTACGTACTCGGTGTTTGGGGTCAAGACCGCGAGTAACCCGAATTACCTCATCAAGGCAATTTACGAGATGTATGAGGCAAACCTCAACAAGAAACTCGCCGTCAAGGCAGTGCGCAAGCTCTTCCGTTCGGTCGGTGCAGGCTCTGTCGGGCTCAACAACCTGTTAAAGAAGTTCGGCATGGACTTAAAACCGGCCGAGTTCCTGATGCTGGTCTTCAAGCTCCAGCACCAGCAGGGCTGGGGCGCCCCTTTCGAACTCGTCGAGGCCAGTGAGAAGAGGATCGTCCTGCGGACCAAGCACACCTTCGAGTCCGAAGTGCTCAAGGACTGGAACATGGCGGTCTGCGGTATCCACCAGGGCTGGATCGAGGGCGTCCTCATGGCAGTAACCGGTAAGTCGTGGTTCTGTCTCGAGAAGAGCTGCCATGCGAAAGGCGACGAGTACTGCGAGTTCGTTGCCGACCAGGTCTCTTCGAGCTGGAAGTTCAAGGCAGAAGCGGTGGTCAAGGGTGAATCCGCGATCACGGAGTTCATCGAGCACAAGCCGCTGGAAGGCAAGATCCAGCTCATCGACGAACCGGTCGTCATGATGCCCCGTTTCATCTTCACGTCCATGACCAACTCCCTCAAGAAGACGATGGGAGAGGCCCCGGCGAGTGGTGTCAACTACCGCGCCTACATGGACATGGGCAAGGAGAACGTCGAACACTACAAGAAGATGGGCATCACGAACCCCAAGACGCTCTCCGACATGGCCTTCACCTTTTACTCCCAGATGGGCTGGTTCAATTTCGTCAAGGAAGAGTGGGACGAGAAGGCCAAGCTGAAGACGATCACCCTCTCCCACACGGTGGAGTCGGAATCGTTCGGCAACACCGGGAAAAATGTCTGTTTCTGCACGGCTGGTCTCCTTGCAGGAGTCATCGAAGGCTCCTTTGGGATCAGGGTGCAGGCAAAAGAGATCAAGTGCAAGTCCAAAGGCGACGAGCACTGCGTCTTCACGATCACCAACAAATCGGAATAAACCCTCTTTTTTAATCTTATTCATACCATCAATACAGGATGGCTGGTAAAGAAGGCCTGAGTGGCCTTTACCCTCTGGATGCAGGGCAGAGGGCCGGCAGCCCCCGTTCCTGCCGCGGGATGCACGTGTCCCGTGCGGGGAATTCCGGTTTTCCTGAGGGAGCGGTAAGAACCGGGAGGTATCATTTTTTCTGTATCAGGAAACGCAGGGGAAGCGGAAGGGTTGCCTTCCGTGAATGGGCATGCCGGTTAAAAAAGAAAACGACCAGGATTATTTCGCGGGTTTCTTCTTGAAGAGCGCCTTGCTGAACCGGTCGATGAACCCTTCCTTCACTTCCACGGTTTTCTCCTCCTTGTAGGCAACACCGACAAGATCGGATGCAATCCGTTTGATGGCCTTGGATGCCGGGGAGGACGGGAACTTGATCACGATTGGGGTCTTGGCGGATGAGGCACGCCGTACATTGGGGTCCTCCGGGATGATGCCGAGGACCTTTACGCCAAGGACTTTCTCCATCTTCTTCGTGATGATATCGGTCTTGTCCTGGTCAACGCGGTTGATGACGGAGCCAAGGACATGTCCGCCGACCACTTCGGTCAGGATCTTGGTCTTGAGGGCATCGACAATGGAGGAGAGTTCAGGGTTGACAACAAGGATCACTTCATCGGCCACGGCAAGGGGGACCACGCCGTCCTTGCTGATACCGGCCGGGGCATCGATTAACAGGAACTCGCAGCGCTTGACCAGTTCGCTCATGACGTCCCGGATCTTATCCGGGTCTGCCTGCTGGAACCCCTGGAGAGAGATACCGCTCGGGATCACCTTGAGCCCTGCCGGCCCTTCGTAGATCGCATCGTTGATGTTTCCCTTCCCGGCGAGGATTTCGTGCAGGGTGATCGGTGCGTCCTGGAGTCCCAGGATAAGACCGACGTTTGCCATGCCGATATCGGCATCCATAAGGTATGTCTCTTTTCCAAGCTGGGCCAGCATCGTTCCGAGATTGACGGCAACCGTAGTTTTCCCTGTGCCGCCTTTACCGGACGCGATCGTGTAGACTTTGACCATTAAGCACCCTGTGGTGATGAGTATTTTATGTTAAATTTATATAAGATTACTGGAGTCTTCGCATATTCGATTCTTCGAATATTCGATTCCTTGCATATTCTCTATTCGTGTTATATCCACCAGTTTAAAATATCTTTTGTATCCTTTTCAATCCTCCGGCAGATTTCTTCAGGTATCTGGAGATTTGTCCGGATGATGCCGACAAGGTTTGACCCCTTATGGGTGAACCCGAACAGAAGAACGCCAGGTGTTTCCGCGAGTGGATCATTCACGAACAATTCGCCGTACCGGGCGGCGTCGGTCTGTGCTGATCCCCCCCCGCTTGAGGCAAAGACGAGCCCATCGGACGTTGCAATGGTGAACTGGTCCAGCGAGTATTTTTCCACGAGTGCATGGAGGCTTCCGGTCACATCCGGCAGTCCCTCAACAATACTGACCGGTTTCGGCTGGGGGAGCACTTCCGGCCTCGGTACGGGCTGCGGGATGGATTTTTTAGAAACAGGGGAGATGGGTTTGGACCCGGGCTGGTACGCGAGATTACGGGGGGGGGAGATCAGGCGGGTCTTTTCAACTGGCACTCTTATTTTTCCCGGCCTGCGCAGGAGATAGTACGCAGCCGCAGCCACGATGACAAGAATAATGATCACTGCGATGACGGTGAGCTGGGAATCGGGGAGTAAACCTGCGATGATTGATCCTCTCCTTTGAGGGTATTTCAGCGTTCCATCAGGTGTTCAAGATGGAGCTGCTTGACCATGGTTTTGCAATCGTTGCGGATCTTGTCTGTCACGTTTTCCATATCCAGGGTGTCAAATGTGTCGATATCCTTCTCAAAACTGCCCTGCCCCTGGCCGGAAGATAAAAGGTCTTCTTCCGCCCGCGGTGCCGGTACCCGGGGGGCAGGAGGGATCTGGGAAACCTGCTCGGTGGCCTCCTGACGGGCAGCGGCATGGAGAGCGGGTGGTGACTTGTGAGGGGGGGTAACGGGATGGGGTGCAGCGGGTGCTGTTGCCGGAGGTTTCGGGGGGATTTTGACCGGTGCCGCAGGTGGGGCAGCGGGATGGGGTGCAGCGGGTGCTGTTGCCGGAGA
>Ga0187861_10003137_pt1 | contig 14879 bp, 10 predicted proteins | sample June2016WEW_10_1_3_FD_132986 | JGI IMG/M metagenome (GOLD analysis project Ga0187861, IMG submission 132986) | Peatland microbial communities from SPRUCE experiment site at the Marcell Experimental Forest, Minnesota, USA - June2016WEW_10_100 | ecosystem: Environmental > Terrestrial > Soil >...
AAGAAGCTTGACCCGTGCGAGTTCTGCGATGGAAAGCAAGTGCAGCAGCGGGTCCGCACCAGCTTTCATTTCAGAGGCAAGACAATATATGTGGACAATGTCCCGGCTTGGGTTTGTACCAGGTGTGGGGAAAAATACTTTGACGCGCCGGTGTACAAGCGCCTCGAACTAATCGCGCAGAATCGCAGTCGCATCAAAAAGACGGTGCGTTTCCCATTGGCGGAGTTCGACATGGCGTTGCAGTCGTCGTAGTACGCCTTGGGCAGGCATGGCGGGCTCAACCGCGCTTGGCCTGGACTGCGGATGAGGAGGCCTGCGCTTTGCCTTCCTCCTGCGGGACAGGGTATCCCGCGTGCTGCATGGCAACGAGGATAACCTGAACCGCCGCAGGAATCTCAAAGCGGTCGGTGTTGAGCACCAGATCGTAGTTGCCGGCGTCGTTGATGGAGCGTTTGAAGTGGGTCTCGATGAAGGCATGGCGCTCTGCATTGGTTTCGGCAACGCGCTGCCCGGCCTCCTTCAACGGGATGTGCTGCTTCTCGGCCATGCGCTGCGCGCACAATTCCGCCGAGCCGGTCAACCGCACGCGGAAGGCCCGGCTCCTGGCCAGGATCAGATGGGCCCCGCGCCCCACAATGACCCCGCCGTGCGCGGCGAGGTTGAGGATCACGCGGGACATGCTGCGCCAGTAATCCTCGGGCGAGACGTTGCGGCCAAAGAGTGTCGAGTAAACCCAGGCATCCATCTTGCCGCTGGCCCGCTCATCCAGGCGTTCGAGGGTCGCGCGGTCCTGGCGGGTCTCCCGGGCAACGGCGTCCAGAAGCTCCTTGTCGAAACAGCGCACGCGCAGCTTCCTGGCGAGCAATTGGGCAATCTCTTCTCCGCCGCAGGCGCAGTCGCGGGACAGCGCCACAACACAGCCTTCGGGAAGAATGCGAGCGAGGTGTCCCCGCTGCTCTTCCGCGCCCAACAGCGCGCGCACCAGTCTGGCGGCATCATTTCTCATAGTGAACTTACTCCTCTTCCTTCTTTCATTATATACTGGGGACGGTTGGAATCCCTGCTCTTTCTGCCTCAAGCTTAATATAAGAAGTTGAACGCGAATTCCAGCGTATCGTGCTGCGCCAGTGCCGGCGGGAACGGCTCGCTCAGCGGATCGGCAGCGCGCTCGATGGCGATTTTGGCGCTGGCCGCGTATTCGTCAGGTAGGTCCTTGGGCGAGCGCGCGGCCTCGGTGGCGCTGAGCAGTTTGCCATCCTTGCGCACGATTATCTTGAACGTCACCACGCCGTGCAGTGGCCGCCAGCGATTCCTGGCGACGCGCTCCGTCTTCCATTTGCCATCAATCCGCCTGGCCAAGGGCTTTACATACGCTGTCTTCGGATCGAATACCTTGGCGAAGCGCGCGTCGTCGTCGTCCGCGGCGCTGGAGTCGAGGTTGATGGTGGTGACGTCGCTCACGGCCTCATCGTGTCCCGGCCGCAGCGTACCGTCGCCTTCGTGCCCCTTCTCGCCGGGGCGCGCGTGGACTCCCGTCTTGGCGCCCGTGTCGCCGCCGCGGCCGGCGCTGCTGCCCTTGCCGTCCAGCAGCGCCGCGAAGGCCTCCAGTTCGTCCAGCGGTGCGGGCGCCTTTTGTAGCGGTTCAGGGGTCCTGGCCGCCGCAGGTGCTGGCCTGCGTTCCGCTGCTTGTGGGTGGCGCGGGGGTGGAGTTTCGACTGGCTCGGCCTTGGCAGCCGGTGCGGGGACTGCCACCAACCCCGGGCCGTCCAGCGCTTGGCTACCGGTCCGCGCCCCCGCTTGTATTTCCTTTGTCTGCGCCACGGCAAACGGCTCGGGTCCACGCTCCGTGGTCTTCGGGTCCATAGGCAGGCCTGGCCCCGCTGGCAACTTCTGCTCTTCAACCGGCGCCGGCTGGACCTGCGCCTTCAGCGGTGGTTTGGCATCGGGCGGCCTTAGATCCGGCGCGCCGTGGCCGGCATCCGGGTTGCCTTCTTTCTTCACCGAGCCGCTCGTGTCGAGGGATGCGATCGGCGGCATGTTGCCTTCGCCGCGCCGCTCCTGGTAGCGGATGGCTTTGCTCTCGCCCTTGTCCATGTACGGGTCACCGCGCGGCAGGTTCTTGGGCCCGTGGTCGGCGGCGGTGCTGGTGCGATCGGACAGGTAACCTTCTTTCGGTGCTTTCTTGGTGGACTTGCTTTCATCAAAGGCCACCCCAGGCGCAGGAAGCAACGGTTCCAGATCCAGTATCTTGAGTTTGGGCTTCTCTTCGGACTTGCCAGCAACAGGCGCAAGCAGCACGGCTGCCTCTGGCGCTCTGGGCAGCTCGGGTTTCGCCGCAGGCGCGTCCGGAGCCTTCTCAATCTCAGGGGCGCCAGACGGCAGGGCCAAAGTTTTGGCGGCGGAGAGAGCTGTCTTACTGGGAGGTTCGGCGGGATTTGCCGCTTCAGGCCGCTCCCCCGCATCGTCCGCGAATTCCACCGTGACGGTGAAGTCGTCCGACAGAGCCGGCGTGCCGGAGAGCGAAAGGCAGAACATAGGCACGCAATGCACGAGTAGTGCAAAAGCTAACGGCACGAGCCAGCGCCCTGCCGGCGCCGCGCCGTAGACTTCATTCCCCGCGTCCGCAAACCCCGCCATGCCGGCTCCTGAACCGGTATATTAGACGCCTGGGGCGAGCTTTTTAAGTGGAGATTCTGGAACCGTCTGCATTCATCGGCGGTTACCTCTTCCGCCGCGCCGCCTTCAGCGTCCGGTCAATATCGCGCCGCACTTCGGCTTCGCGCAAGGAGGCGCGCTTGTCGCCGAAGGTTTTGCCGCGGCCGACGCCCAGGAGAACTTTGGCCCAGGGCCCTTTGAAGTAGATTTCCAGCGGAACGATGGTCCGGCCTCCTCTCTCGGTCTTCGCGCGCAGGCGGTCAATCTCGCGCCGGTTCAGCAGCAGTCTGCGCTTGCGCAACGGATCGGGGAGTTGCACGTGGGCCTTCTCATAAAGATCCAGTTGCAGGCCGATGAGCCAGCACTGGTTGTCGAGCACCCGCGCATAGCTGTCGGCGAAGCTGACGCGGTGGCTGCGCAAGGTCTTGACTTCGCTGCCCCGCAACTCAAGCCCCGCCTCAAGCGTGTCCTCAATGACATATTCATGCCGGGCCTTGCGGTTGGTTGCCACCACATGCCGGAAAGTCTTCTTGGGGGAGGCCGCTGCCGTTGGCTTCATGGCTTCTGCTTTATCCTAACCTGTTTTTGACTGCAACAGCCTGTTTGACTTGCCGATAACCTTCTAGCCCGGACTGTTCACCGCAGAGGCGCGGAGGACGCAGAGTGGGGTGATGAATAGAAGACTATCCCGGAATTATTTCCCTGCTGTTCTCTGCGCTCTCTGCGTCTCTGCGGTGAATAATTCGGGCTAGCTGTGGGCGAGACGCCCGCGGTACGATGGTTTCTTCAGGGTCCCTCATGCGTTCGGTTCTAGGGTTCTTCTCTGGGATGATTACCGGCTTGGGCAGGACAGCGGGGCGGGTCCGGCACCAAGCCAGGCCGCGCGGCGCGCGTTCAACGGGCCGTAGCGCCTCCGCCGGAGGTGGGAGCGGCCCGCCCTTAGGCCACTTGGCCGTGCTGCTCTTGGCGGCTGCATGCGGCGCCGCCGCGCTTACCGCGGCCTCGCATGGCCAGAAGATTCGCGGTCTTGAAGGCCCTGCCACCGGGCCAGCCGCCACGCCGGCGAGTCCTGATGACCTGGCCGAAGTGCTGGCCACAGACCCGGGCGTGGTCCCGCATGATTGGCACTATATAGTGATGCATCATTCCGGCACCGCGGGAGGCAGTGCCCAGAGCTTCGACCAGAGCCACCGTGAGCGAGGCTGGCGCTGCCTGGGATACCATTTCGTGATCGGGAACGGCAACGGGCAGGGCGACGGGGCTATCGTCGCCGGACCACGCTGGTACAGCCAGGAAGGCGGCGCGCACGCCAATTCAAATGAATACAACCAGCACGGGATCGGTATCTGCCTGGTGGGCAATATGGAAGAACTGCCTCCGACGCCGGCGCAGTGGGCGGCCGCGCGCGCGCTGGTAACCCAACTTCGGCGCGCGTACAACATCCCGCCGGAGAACGTCGTCGGCCACAACCAGGTCCGCGAGGGCGGCTCCACGGCCTGCCCCGGCAAGCTCATGCCACTGTCGGAGCTGCGCGAGGACGTTCCTTAGGCTGGACGTTTCATGTTTTGCGTTTCACCTTTAAGCCTTACAGCGTAAAATCCGGTTGTTGCTCCGGGGTTGGGGAACAGGCGTTCGGGGAGCGTCTTTGCAATGCCAGCCAAGCGCATATTGAGCCTGCTGAGTTTCGACATAGACGACACTCTGTACTCCAGCACGGATTTTGCGCGTCTGGCGCGGGAGAACGCGCTCAAGGCCATGATCCAGGCCGGGCTGGATATTGACTTGAAGGCGGCGCTCAATGAACTGAATGAGGTCGTCGCAGAGTTCAGCTCCAACGATCCCAATCATTTCGACCGCCTGTTGCAGCGCCTGCCGCAGGAGCGCTTGAATGGCATCAACCCGGCAATTCTTGTGGCCACCGGCGTGGCGGCCTATTCGGATACGGTGCATGACAGTCTGGCGCCTTACGAGGATGCGCTGGACGCTTTCAAACGGCTGCAGGCCGCCGGCTTCAGGCTGGGAATCGTTTCCCAGGGTTACACGGTCAAACAGGCGGTGAAACTGGTGCGCCTGCGGCTGCTGCCGTATCTCGACAAGAGAGCGATCTTCTTCAGCGATCAACTGGGGATGAGCAAGGCGAACCCCAAGTTCTACCAACGCTCCGCGGAACTGCTGGGCGTGCCGCAAGGCCAGTGCATGCACGTCGGCGACCGGCCCGACCGCGACATTGACCCCGCCAATGCGGCCGGCTGGCTGACAGTGCTGAACCGGCGTTCGGGACGCTATCACGAGCGCCCCGGCGTGACACCGCCGGCGTACGTCATTCAGAATTTCTGGGATCTGATCGAGATCGTGGAGCGGGACTTCGAGCAGGAGGTGAAATCATGAGCCGTCAACGCGTGATGTTGTTCAGCGCCGCAGTCTTGGCCGGCGCGCTCGTGGCCGTCGCTTTGCGTGGTCAGCCTTGGCATTCGCCGGTTTGCGCGGAAGAACAGCCGGCGCCCAAGGGCGACGAGCCCAAGGTGGTCCCCGCGGCGGAAGCGGAGAATCCGTGGAAGAATGAGCCTGCGCGCGAGCCGGCGGTGGCCGGGAAGTTCTATCTTGAGGACAAAACCAAGCTGGCCGCGATGATCCAGGGCTTCCTGGACAAAGCGGGCGGCGAGCGCATTGAGCGCGTGCGCGGCCTGGTGTGCCCGCATGCCGGTTACGAGTATTCCGGGCAGACGGCCGCGTATTCCTTCAAGCAGGTGCTGGGCCGTGACTATCGTACCGTCATCGTCATGGGCCCGAGCCACCACACGCTCTTCGCCGGGGCGTACATCGCGCCGCTGAGCGGCTATAAGACGCCCTTGGGGCTCGTGCCGTATTCGCCGCTGGCCGCCAAGCTGGCCAGTGCGGCGCCATTCGTGACTAAACCGGAGTTCGAGAGCGCGCCGGCGCCCTGGCCGGGCGCTGAAAAGATAACGCGGCCCGACCAGTTTGAGCACTCGGTGGAAGTCGAAGTTCCTTTCCTGCAACAGGTGTTGAAGGATTTCAAGCTCGTGCCTATCGTTTTCGGGGAGGTCGAGCCCGCGGACGTGGCCGCGGCGCTGCGTGACAAGGTGGATGAGCAGACGCTCGTCGTCGCCAGTTCCGACCTGAGCCACTTCTATACGGACGAGCAGGCCCGCGCACTGGATACGGCCTGCACCAAGGCCATCTGCGATCTGGATGTGGAGACCCTGAAGCGGCGGGAAACGGAAGCGTGCGGCAAGGCGCCCGTGCTGGCGCTGGTTGAGCTGGCGCGGATAAAAGGCTGGAAGACCAAGCTCTTGGACTACCGCAACAGCAGTGCTGCGACGGGTGACAAGAGCAGGGTGGTGGGTTACTCGGCAATCGCGTTCTTCGACGCGGGAGGGGAGGGAGCCATGGAGAAGGCGGGCGCCGCCGCCGGCGGCAAGGCAGAGCAGGCGCAGTACAACGCGGATGAGCGGAAGTGGATGCTGGAACTGGCACGGCTGACGCTCACGGAAGTGGCCAACGGGCGGGCGGCGCCGGAGCCTGCCGAGAAAGATGTGCCCGCGAAGCTGCGCCCCAAAGGCGCGTGCTTCGTGACCTTGACCATCAACGGCGATTTGCGCGGCTGCATCGGGCACATCCTCGCACATGAGCCGCTGTACAAGTCCGTCAGGGACAATGCGCACCACGCGGCTATGGAGGACCCGCGCTTCAATCAGGTGCGGCCGGAGGAAGTGGGCAAGATTCACATTGAGATCAGCGTGCTGACCAATCCCGAGCCGCTTGCGTTCACCGGGCCGGATGACTTGCTGAAGAAGCTTCAGCCGAACAAGGATGGCGTGATTCTCAAGGTTGGCGGGAGCCAATCTACCTTCCTGCCGCAAGTGTGGGAGAAGCTGCCCGACAAGGTGGAATTCCTGAACCACCTCTCGCAGAAGGCCGGCATGCCGGCCTCAGCCTGGCGCGACCAGGACACGCAGGTCTCGATCTACCACGTCGAGGCGTTCGAGGAGGGGAAATTTTAGATTTTCGATTGCGCTCCCGGACATGCGCAAATCGAAAATCGAAAATCAAAAATCGAAAATTTAGTACAACCTCACCCCCACCAGCCGCACCGTCTTGGGTTCCAGCTTGGGGATGTTCAGCTTGCGCTCGTAGAAATCCAGTGTGGCCGGCGGCGTCTTCTCCGGGGCGAAGGTGCGCACGCGCACGAATTCCTGCCACGGCAGCTTGGGCACCAGGCCCAGCGCGCCGAGGTCAATATCGAGCTTCACGTCTTTCGCCTTGGCGGCATTCATGTTTGCCACGACCAGCAACACGCGGTCAGGCTGGCGCCACGCCGCGATCTCAACTTCCGCGTCGCTGCACGCAACCTCGTGAACAGCCTGGAACCCGAGCCACTCCGTTTGCGGCGACACCAGGCCCCAATCCAGCAACTCCACGGGATTAGCTCCTGACAAGCGGTTCTGGGCGTTCACATGCGCGGCCACTGTGCCAAATGCGGCCAAGACCCGTTTCAAGTCCTCCTCCCGTTCCGTGCGCAGCCCGATGTACCGGCCCGTGTGCGGCAGCAAGCCCGGGACCGCGAGCAGCCGGGCCTGGGAGTTGAGCAGCACCGCCGGATCGCCGCATCCGCCCAATTCGCTGATCGAGCACTGTTCCGGTTTGCCCAGGCCCAGCGCGTCGAAATCCAGCTTGAACTGCGCTTCCTTAGTCTGCTCCCGGTTATTGTTGAAGACCAACAGCAACACGCGGCCGGGCAGGCGCCATTGCGAGACGAGCAGGTCTTTGTCGTCGCTCAGAAGTTCCTTGTTGCGCCAGTAGGGCACATATTGCAGGCGCTCGTCGTTCAGGCCAAAGTCCAGCACGGCTTGCGGCGGGAAGCGGCCGTCCTGGCCGGTCCAGGTGTCATGCAGGCGCTGGTAGTCCATGAAGCCGCGGAAGAGCTTCTTCTCCCGCTCCTTGTCCGAGACGTGAAACAGGCTCATCCAACTGATGAGCGTGCCGAAGTTCTCGGCCAGGGCCATGGGCCTCATGCGCTGCACCGGGTAGAAATCCACCCAGTCGCGCGGCGTGGCGTCGGTGATCTCGGCCCATTCGCCGTCGAGGACCGCGTCCATCCACGGGAAGGCCGCGAGCGGGAAACTGTTCGTCGCGTGCGAGACGTTCGAGCCGGGCGTGAGGCCGTGGTCGTACATCAGCGCATAGAGGCGCATCATGTACTGGCGCAGATTGAAGCCTTGATACGTGGGCTGCAAGCGGCCGTCAGGCAGGCGGTACGCCGTGCCGTTCTGCTCGTTCTTGGAACAGTGAATATAGAAGATGTCCCAATAGATGGTGCGCAGGCCGCCTTCCGCGAACGCGCGGCCGCACAGCCCGATCAGGAAGTCGCGCTGCGAGGGGCTGAACGTGTTCTCCGCCCACTCCGGCGCGAAGTAGCCCGGCGCGACGGGGTCGCAGGTCAGCGGACCCCAGCCCACCAGCGGCACGGAGGTGTGGACGTAGTTGCGGTTGCGCGCCTGCGCCGGATTGAAGGGCTGCTCGCGTTTCACCTTGGCGTCGGCTTCCTGCTTGAACTGCGCCCAGAGCGTGCCCCATTCGGCGGGGTCATAGGAGGGCGGATTGAGCCAGCACCAGCCGTCAATGCTCTGGCCCGTCTTCGGGTCCTTGCCTTTCTTGTGCGGGCCGTCGAATGTGCCGTCTTCCGAATGGATGGCCATGCGCCAGCCCTTCACCAGCGGCCGGAATGGGGAGGCCATGTAACTGAAAGTGATGGTGCGCGGCCCGGTGAGCTTGAAGGGCTTGCCAATGATGTTGTTGCGCAGGACCACCGTGGTTCCCTCGCGCAGGACTTCGTGCGCCGGCACGTCGTCGTCCGGCACCCAACCCTGGTCGCTGTCACCCCACCACAACAGCCCGCGGCGTTCGTTGCCCAGCCACACGTCCGGATAGAACGAGCCTACGTTCATCATCGAGCCGCCCTTGCCGGTGTCGAGCGTGCACCAGAGCCGCCCTGGCTTGTCCGCGGGCAAAATCAGGTGCGACAGCGACGCGAAGTTCCCGCCCGGGCCGCCGCAGAGCAGGCATTCGGCGGTGTCGCCGGCCACTGGAAATTCAAGGCGCAGCGCATCCAGCGTGACCGCTTCCTTCTCGGCAGGAGCAAAAGTGACGTGCAGCAGCACCAGTCCGTCCTGTTCGACGCTGCCCGTGCTCGTGAAGACCAACCCGGCCTCCTTGGCCTTGACCTTGCCCTTGAAGGAATGCCGCCATTCTTTCTTCTCGTCGAAACTGACGTCCTCATCTGCGATTATGGCCAGTTCCTTGCCGCCAATGGTGACGACAAACCGCGCCGGCGCCGCCGAGACGGCCTGGCCCTGCGAAACGATCTCGCGCGGCAGGCCCAGGGCATCCAGCGTGTAGCTCCGGCCCCAGACGCTGACCGTGCTGCCTTTCTTCTTGAGCGGCTCGAAAGGCGGGATAACGCGCTCGGTGTCGCCCAGTTTGTTCTTCCACCACGCGCTGAAGACTTTGGCCTCATCGAGCTTCTTGAACGAAGTCTTCACGGGGCCGAGCTCCTTGCCGCCATCGAGCTGCATCGTGGCCTCGACCTGGTACTCGCCGCCTTCCAGTTCCGGGAACTGCAGCAGCGTGCTGAAATAGCAATACACGGTCCCTTTGATGTCCCCTTCAGTGACGGGCAGTCCGCCTTCGCGGCCCACGCGGAAGTGCAGGCTCTTGGCCAGTGCGGGATTGTCCAGATAGTAAGTGTCGGCTTGGAGCAGAAAGTTGTTGCGCGCGGGATTGAACGAGCCGGAAAGCGGGAAGGCCGCCTGCGGCGGCGTGTACTTCACCCAGCGCTCCTCGTAGCCGAGCTTGAACCAGACGAAGTAGCGGAAGAGCTCCTTGTCGCCCTGGCTGACGCGATAGAAGATGCCGCCGGTGCCTTTGCCCAAATCGCGCGGCAGCTTCTCGCTCACCTTGAACGCGGCGCTCTTGCCCGGCTCGACAGTGAGCGTCTGTTCTTTCTTCAGCATTTCATTGAGTTCCATTTCCTTCGTGCCGGCCTTCTCGCGCGCCTCGCAGTATTGCGCCAGAACGCTGACCTGCGCGGGCTGCGCCGCGGGATTGAAGACGCTGAACTGCGCCGCGGCTGTGCCATCCAATGGGCCGGGGAGTTCGTCCATGCTCACGTGGACGCCGGGCGCGCTGTCGGCCAGGATGAATTCGGGGAAGCCGTTCGCGTCAAAGTACCCCGTGTTGATGGGGATGGCCGCCTGCATCCAGCCGGGGATGTGGTTGAAGGCCAGCAACATGCGCCAGACGTCGCCCGCCTGATTGGGTCCGCTGAGCTCGAAATCCTCAGTGGACAAGACCACTTCGCCTTCCCACCAGCGGCCGCCCAGCGGCGCCGAGCCGGGTTCGCTCAGGTGCGTGGCGGCCTGGATATGCGGCTGCCAGTTGCGGAAAAGCTGGCCGACTGAGACCCGCGCCAGGTCGCCGTCACTGCCCATGCAACTGATGAAGAATTTGTAGGAACTGTCCGCGCGGCCGGCGGGCACGTTCTTGCCCATAGGCTTGACGTTGAACTCCATGCCGTCGTCAAAAGCCGTGACGGCCCCGGGCGCGCGCCCGCCCACGCGCGGCTTGTAGCCCGGCATGATCCAGGTGCGGCAAGCGATGTAAACGTGCCCCGGGTCCCAGCCGATGAAATACGTCGTGGGGCGCATGATGAGCCAGTTGCCACCGGGGTTCTGCTGCGCCAAGCCGCTGATGGCGACGGCCTCCTTCCACTCGTCCGGGTCAATCTTCCCGTCCAGGACAGGCGATTTGGTCATGCGCGGCACGATGAAGCGGCCGAGCTTGCCGTCGGGAATGGCGGCGGCGAATGCCTCCGGCAGGAGCGCCAGGAGGACCGGCAGTGCGGAAAGAAGCATTCTTTTCATGGTCTTATCATTGTCCTCCGGTATTGTCCGTCAAGACGTTTTCGTGGATGTCCCACGAAACGAATCAAGGAAGGCAGCCGCCCATGAGTGAGTCTTCAGTCCGCGTCCGTTTTGCGCCCAGCCCCACGGGGTATTTGCACGTCGGCGGGGTGCGCACTGCGCTCTTCAACTGGCTGTACGCGCGCCACACAGGCGGCAAGTTCATCCTGCGCATAGAGGACACCGACATCCAGCGCAACAAGGAAGAAGCCACGCAGATCATCCTTGATGGCCTGAAGTGGTGTGGGCTGGACTGGGACGAAGGCCCCGACGTGGGCGGCCCCTACGGCCCGTACTACCAGAGCCAGCGCCTTGAGCGTTACAGGCAGGTGGGGTCGGAACTCGAAAAGGCCGGCCGCGCCTACTGGGCCAAGAAGGAGGCGGGCGGCCAATTGCCGGACTGGAAGATCGAGAAGCTGAAGAAGCAGGGCAAGTGGGACGAGGACAAAGCCCAGGCCGCAAGCGACCCGCACCCCGCGCTCTATCTCAAGCTGGACCTCAAAGGCCGCCAGGAAATAGTCTTCGAGGATGCGGTCAAAGGGCATTGCGCCAAGCCGGCGGAAACGTTCCTGGAGGTGGAGCAGGCCGGCGGGACGCCGGCGCTCCCAAAGGACTTCGTTATCCTGCGCGGCAACGGCATGCCGGTGTACAACTTCTCCTGCGTCGTGGACGACTTGGACATGCGGATCAGCCACGTGATCCGCGGCGACGACCACGTGGAAAATACCTTCAGGCAACTCTTTATCTACGAGGCGCTCCAGTCGCTGCCCGCGCCGGCTACGGCAGATGGGAGCGCCGGCGTCCCGCCGGCCTGGCAGGTCAAGATGCCGGTCTTCGCGCACCTGCCCATGATCTTCAATGAGGAAGGCAAGAAGATCAGCAAGCGCCGCGACCCTGTGGCCGTCACGCTGTACCAGAACTGCGGCCTGCTGCCGGAGGCGTTCGTCAACTTCGTGGCGCTGCTGGGCTGGTCGCCCGGCGACGACCGCGAGTTGCTGGCGCTGCCGGAGATCATCCGGGAGTTCTCCCTCGACCGCGTCAAGAACTCCGCCGCTCAATTCGCGCTGAAACGCCGGCGCCCGCCGCCGGTGCCCGCGGGCGGGGCGACGACGGACCCCGGCATCGAGGCCCAGATCGTGGAGTGGCTCGCGGAATGCCTGGTGGACTCCAAGCTCGAATGGCTGAACGGCGAATACCTCAAACAGCTCGCCCCCGCCGAACTGCTCAACCGCGTCACGCCGTTTCTGGAGCGGTGCGGATACGACTTGTCGGGCAAGGCGCCGGACTGGTTGGCGGCGGTGCTGACGTTGCAGCGGGAACGGGCGAAGACACTCAGGCAGCTCGCCGAGAAATGCCGGCTGTTCCTGGAGGCGCCCAAGGCCCTCGACCCCAAAGCCGTTGAGAAGGTGCTCAGGAAGAATGACGGCCTGGCGCTGCTCAAGGACAGCCGCGAACTCCTGGCGCGCCTCGAATCCTGGACGGCGCCGACGTTGGATCAGGCGCTCAAGGACTTCTGCGCAGGCAAGGGGCAGCAACTCGGCAACGTGGCGCAGCCCATCCGTGTGGCGGTGACCGGCACCGCCGCCAGCCCGCCGATCCACGACACCTTGTATCTGCTCGGCAAGCAGGAAACTCTGCGGCGCATTGACGCGGCGCTTGCGCAGCTTTAACCTAAACGGGGGTACTTTTATGCGATCCATCCTCTTCATAGCGCTCGCTCTCGCAACGTCGCCGGCTTTTGCGGAGACGCACGCCTTGCATCTTGTCCCCGCAGGCGAGCCCCGGGCTTTGCCGGAACGCATCCTGGGGGCCTCCGCCGAGCCGTTCTGGAAAGCGGACAGATTTCTCAGCGATCCGGAGAGGATAGCGGCGGTGAAATCGCTGCGCCTGGGTTACGTGCGCTTCCCCGGGGGCTCGCAGAGCAACTACTACGACTGGAAGCGCGGGCTGTTCTTCGTGGAGCCGAAAGCGGATAACTCGGCCTACTACGAGCGTTTTGTGGATCTCTCAAAGTGGGTGGTGCGCGCCCTGCCGCAGGGCGTCTCCTTGGAACAGTATGAGGAGTTCAGTGAGAAAATCGGCGCCGCAGTAATCCTGGTGCCGAACCTGGAGACGGCATCCGTCGGGGATCAGGTGGAATGGTTCAAGCACCTGGCCGCGAAGGGCGCCGTGCCGGACCATATCGAGCTGGGAAACGAGTTCTGGGGTTGCATGGGCCAGGACCCGCACGTGCTGAAGCACTGGCCGGACGAGCCGGAATCCATGCGGATAATGCGGCGGTATCTCGAAGCCTTCAGGCCCTGCTTGCCGAAAGGCGTAAAAGTTGCGGTACAGGCCGCCGCGCCTTCCTTCAGAGGCGAAGAATCCGGCCACAGCCGGGCTTTGGAACGTCTGCGCCAGTGGAACGAAGACTTGAAGCCGGAGCCCTGGTTTGATGCCGTGACGATCCATCTGTATCCGCGCCTGAACGAGGTGCTGGGCCGGCCGGACGCAAACAAGGACCCGATAACGCCACAGATTGCCGAGCGCAATCTGCGGGCGTTGCTGGCGCGCGTGGATGAGGGCACGGATGAAGCGTTGCGCGAAGTCGCCGAGCGTGTGCCCGGCAAAGAGATCTGGGTCACGGAATGGAATCCTATGGGCGCGCCGGGGGCCGGGGTGGAGGACAGGATCGTGCCGACGACTCCTCCGCTGCTGCTGCAACTGGCGACACGCATGACCCTGGCCATCCTGCGCCACCCGCAGGTTGCGATCTCCCAGTATTTCTCGATCCGTTTCCCGGCCGACGATCCGCACTGCATGTTCTTGCAGGGCCACGAAGGCTACCAACCGGTGCCCGTCGCGGCGGCGCTGGGCTGGCTGAATGAAGCCGCCAACGGCGGAGCTACTTTCCAGAGGTTCACCGAGGCAGGCGCCCCGCGCATCCCCGGCGGCGGGGTGCGGAAGGAGAGCTATGCCGCCGTCGAAGCCGCGCTGTTCCGCGGCCCTGGCCACGCCACCCTGATTCTCCAGAATGTTTCCGCCGAGGCGCGCGACTGGCAAGCCGGCCGGGACCTGAAACTGGGCAAACCGTCGCGCGTGGAGCAGTTGGGGATGCCTGATCTCGCAGACCCCAAAATTCATGCAGCCCAGGTCGAAAACCTCCCCCTCTCGACGGACATTCCTGTGCCACCCTATTCCGTAACGCGCGTCGTCTGGAAAATCCACGGCCCATGAGCAGCACCCTTCTGTTCGCCACCGACCTGCACGGCAACGCGCCAGGGTACGAGCAACTTCTTCATAAAGCCGTGGCTGCACAGGCTGCTGCCATAGTTCTTGGCGGCGACCTCTGCCCGCACGCGCGCCCGCCCGGCCAGGCAGCCTTCCTGCACACATGGCTCGCGCCGCGCTTGCGCCGTTTCCGGGATGAACACCGGCAAATCCGTGTCTTCGGGATGTTGGGAAATGACGATTGGGGCGTACTGGAGCCTGAACTTCAGGACTGGGAGCAGGAAGGCGCCTTCTATTGCCTGCACCAGCGCGCGCACAAGCTCACCGCTGAACTGTGGATCGCCGGCAGTTCCTTTGTCCCCGTTACGCCCTTTGGCATGAGCGACTTCGACCGCTTCGACGCGCCAGACTGGAAGCCGCCCGCCAAGCTGCGCCCGCCGTTGTTCAGCGTGGGGCGGTCCTCTGGAGCGGGCCGCAAGCCGGAGGCTTGCGCTACAGGCGAGCTCATCGAGGGCACTATGGGGGAACTCAGCCAGCGGGAAACGCTCGAAGAGTGCCTTGACGCGCTGGCCAAGCTCAGCACGCCCGCGCGCACTGTCTACGTTTTTCATGCGCCGCCGGCGCGGACGGAACTGGACCAGATCTGCGGCCGCACCCACGTTGGCAGCCTGGCGATTCGCAGGTTCATCGAGAAGCACCAGCCACCCTTGACGCTGCACGGACATATTCACGAATCGCCACTCGTCACCGGCTCGGTCTCCGATACCATCGGCCAGACAGTGTCGCTCAATCCGGGTGACAGCCAGACGAAGCTGCGCGCGCTGCTGGTCAGCCTGGGTGGAGCGCAGATCAGGTGGGAGGGGGTCTAAGGATTTTAGATTTTAGATTTTCGATTGCACTGCCGGACGTGCTCAAATCGAAAATCGAAAATCGAAAATTTCCTCTCTGTGTCTCTGTGGTGAATCGAACCGGCTAAGTAAGGAGGGTGAAAATGAAGGTCTCGATCGCGTCGTACGCATTCCACGGGTTGCTGGC
>Ga0187861_10003140_pt1 | contig 14874 bp, 8 predicted proteins | sample June2016WEW_10_1_3_FD_132986 | JGI IMG/M metagenome (GOLD analysis project Ga0187861, IMG submission 132986) | Peatland microbial communities from SPRUCE experiment site at the Marcell Experimental Forest, Minnesota, USA - June2016WEW_10_100 | ecosystem: Environmental > Terrestrial > Soil >...
CGCCCTCTCCGCCACAACTAGTTTATTTCCCAATTCCATCGCTGCCGCTTAGATGAGTGCCCTTGCGACTGATCCGGTCACTTGATCACAGCGCGGACATAGGTCGCTTGCCCGTCTGCCAGGATGACATTCTCCGTGTAACTTGCCACCAAACCACTTCCACTACCCGCGCTTTTGCCGATCACTTCCACGGAGACCCTGCCTGCAGGGAGATGATGCAAGCTGAACGAACCATCTTCGGAGGAAAACGGAAAGTCCGCATTGTAGGAATTCTCCCCCGGCTGAACCACGCTGACCTTGAAATTGCGTATGGGCGCGCCCGCTTCGTCCATAACCAGACCATCCAATCTTCCCTCGCCGAGCACCAGCCGGATTTCTTCCTGATATTTCGCGATCCAAACATCTTTGGTCACCCCCGCGTCTGCCTCCCCAACCAGAGCGGTCCGGGCATAAATCCTGAAAGGATACTCAAGGGCATAGTATCTGCCTCTCTCGGCAGTAGCATATAGCGCCTCCGTGCCGCTCCTCGTTTCGGCTACTACATTGGCTCCCTCAATCGCGCGGCCGCCGGCATCCAGGACTTTCACGGTAAAGGTCGGGTGGCACTTGAGGTGTACATCCTTCGCAACATTCTCCGTTACATTCAACGACTCGTTGGTCGGCTCACATCCCGCAACGCCGGCCACCTGCAAAACCGCATCGTGCTGCGGCAATACCTCCAGGGTGCAGCGACCGTCGGCATCTGATATTCCGGAAACTCCCTGCTCTGCCTGGATGAAAAGGTCGTCTTGTCTATCCGTCACATGAAATCCATTCATCGCCAAAATCCTTAACAGTGCACCCTGCACGGGCCGAGCCTGATCGTCGAATACCCTCGCAGTGACCTTGAAAGCCGGCGTCTCCCTCGGCAGCGTGATCTCGATGAAGGATTGATTCGTTTTCCCGATGGAAACCGGCCCTATTTCCGCGACTGCATGCGGCGGTTGGAAGGCATATATCTTGTCAATCTCGCTTGAAAAAAGCTGAATTTCAAATCCACCGTCTACGCCGGTGTGAACGGTTGTCCGGTAGTCTCGCGCAACCACCACAACACTGGCTCCTGGCTGAGGCGTGCCCGTGCTGTTTCTGACCATGCCGCGAAGAACGCGCGCCCGGACCAAAGCAATGCTCTTGGAGACATGATCCTGATTGGAATCTAAATCCATGGACTCCACAACGCCAATGTATCCCCGGGACGCCAGACGCATCAGGTATTTGCCGGGATCAACGTCGAACGACACACAACCGGATCCGGCGAATTCCTGGTCGAGAAGCGTGGCGCCTGACAACCTATCCTCGAGGATAACTTGGCCCGCCGCGACCGGCAGTCGTGTCATTTCGTCGATGAGGCAGACCTCGATTGTCGCGTGTGCGCTCGAGACGCTCTCGGCTTTCATGACGGCGGCGCTCCGCCACACGGGCAAGGAAGCTCTGAGAGCACCACTGTTGTCGGCCCGACCGACGAACGGCCGCCCTGCTCCGTTTTGTACCGGGAGATGACGTGCGCTTGTGCCTTCCACCAACCAAGACCGGATCGTCCGTCCTTCTTTCCAGAGCAACAAAGCACAAATCATGCACAGCAGACAGCAGATCATTTGTAGTCGGCTGACACTCAAATTGCCCATGCGATGCATGGCGTCCTCTCCAGGCTAGTGGCGCTCTCGGTTGCACTCAGCACATCCAAAGATACAGGAAGTACCTTACACACGGATAGCATTGATTGAGGGTATCGCAAAGTTGGTTGCTCGAGGCGCTAACTTTTGCCACTGCCTCCTCGTGGACTTAGACTTGGACCTAGTTCTGGACGTGGACTTGAGTGTTCGTGTGCTCGACACAATCTCAAAAGCATCGTAGCGGTCGAGAGAAGAACTTCGTAAACGTCCAACTTGCGAAAGCTTACGTTGGGCAGGATGGTCCAATTCCACATCCAGGTCCAGGTCAATGCCCACGTGCATTAGCGGTCGTATGTCAGCGCCTATGGAGCTCACGCCCTGGATTTTTGAGTATGCTCAGCCTATTTCGGACTTGCTTCCAGAGGGACAGACGCGCTAAACAATGCGCATTCCTGGATGGCCTCGCTATGATCGATAAACGGATCACGTACACTGTGGCTTGTTTTCTCCTTTTGAGCGGCCTGTCCTATTCGTGCCTGGCAGCCATCACTTCCGGCCAAGACGAGCCGGAAACCGCAAGGGTGTACGGGCCGTATCACGGCCTATTCATCCAGGGCGGGCTGGGGCTCAAAAAGCCTTTCAGCCCGCTGGATGCGCCGCTGGCTCCCGGCTCGCCTTGGTCGATTTATTGCTGGGTGCGGAGTGATGGACTTCTTCCCGCGCACACCCTGCTCGCGGGGTTTGGCGATTTGAACGCAGTTGCCGGCGGCCAACGATTCCTCGCTATCGTGGACGGCCACCCGTCCTTCTGGTCGGGGAGCACCAGCGTTACCGCACCGGGGACTTGTACTCCGGTGAACTGGTGCTTTTTAGCTGCAACCTTCGATGGCACGACCGTGAGACTCTATCAAGACGGCGCGGAGGCAGCCGCTTCAGCCGTTCAGCTGCAGCCCGCATCTGCGTTGATCCAACTTGCTCCGCAGCCGCTTCCCTGGGCCGACGGCGCGCACTTTAGCGGCAAGATCGCGCAGTTTACGCTTGCGAACCGGGTGCTGACGGTCGAAGAAGTCCGGGCACTGCTGCCCCAGCCGATTCCTCTTGATGTACTGCCCTTTGAAGCAGGCTCCAAAGCCTGGCCGGTTTCAACGAGAGCTACGTTTGGAATGCGCGCACCACAGGATCCGGCAACGCTGCCAAAGTCAAACGCCGCGATTTCAATGCCAACGGCGCAGGTCCCGTACAATGGACCTGCTCTTGTAGCTCGCGGCGCCGACCAGTGGGTGCTCGCGGGAGGCTGGCGACTTACTGAGGGGCCCAGGGTCTTAGCCGGCGCCGCATCCATTTCCGCTCCCGGCTTTCACACAGATGGATGGCTCGACGCGACCGTGCCGGGGACGGTGCTGACGACACTCATCGATCGCGGCCTCTATCCCGATCCTGATTACGGTCTGAACAACCTGGCAATTCCGGAAACGTTGAACAAGCAGGATTACTGGTATCGCACAGAATTCCTTGTGCCTCTGTCCATGAAAGGACGACGGCTCGCCATCACGTTTGAAGGTATCAACTATGCCGCCGAAGTCTGGTTCGACGGCAACCGGTTGGGCGACATCCAGGGTGCGTTTATACGCGGCACATTCGACATCACCGATGTTGTCAATCCAGGAAAGCTTAATGCGCTGGCGGTGCGCGTTTCGCCTCCGCCCCACCCCGGGATACCCCACGAGCAGTCTGTGAAAGCCGGCGCAGGGCTTAACGGAGGCATGTTATGTCTCGATGGGCCGACATTCATTTGTACGGAAGGGTGGGATTGGCTTCCCGCGATCCGCGACCGCAACACCGGCATCTGGCAGGATGTTGTGCTCACCGCGACCGGCACGGTCAGAATCGGAGACGTTCGCGTCGTCACTTCCCTGCCGTTGCCGAGTACCAACCGAGCCGATGTGCAGCTTACGATTCCACTGTTTAACGATTCTACATCGGCGGTTTCGGGCTTGCTCGAAGCTTCGTTCGAGAGGGTCAACATCACCAAAAAACTCCAGGTGCGCCCGGGTGAAACTCAGATCACGCTCGCGCCTGTCGATTTTCCACAGCTATCGCTCGCCAACCCCCGGCTCTGGTGGCCGAACGGCTACGGCAATCCCGAACTTTATCACCTTAAAGTTTCCTTCAGCGGCGCACGGGGTCAGTCCGACACGCGTTCCTTGCGCTTTGGCATACGTGAAATCAGCTATGAGCTCACGCTCCTGGACAAAGCCGGCCAATTGCGTCGCGTCGAGTACTCTCCGACAGCCGCAAACGGGCGCCGCGTAGTAGACGTGCGTTACGAGGCGGCGCTGGAGAGCTCGGCAGGTTATGTATATTCCCTCATTCCCGGCGCCGAATCCTCGCCCTCGATTCACGCGCTCGATGACTTGCGCGCATCCCCCTATCTCGTTGTCCGGGTCAATGGCGTGAGGATCGCCTGCAAGGGCGGCAACTGGGGACTGGACGACTCGCGCAAGCGCGTTTCGCGTGAGCGCCTCGAACCGTACGTCCGGCTGCATCGGGATGCTCACCTGACGATGATCCGCAACTGGTGCGGCCAGAGCACCGAAGAAGCGCTCTACGATCTGTGCGACGAGTATGGGCTCCTCGTCTGGAACGATTTCTGGATCACGACTCAGGATTCCAATCTTGATCCCAGCGATACGGCGCTGTTTCTGGCAAACGCCCGCGACACGCTGCTGCGCTTCCGCAATCATCCCTCTGTCGCATTGTGGTGCGGCCGAAACGAGGGAATGCCCACCCCTGCGATCAACGACGGGCTCGATGATCTCATTCGAACCCTCGACGGAACCCGCTGCTATTTGCCGAATTCGCGCCTGATCGATCTGGCGCCGAGCGGGCCGTGGAACCATGGGGAGCCCGTCGAGTTCTTTACTACGCGCGCGCGCGGATTTTCCACCGAACTTGGCCTGCCGTCCCCTCCCACGATCGAAGCCTTCCGCGCCATGATGCCGGAGTGTGACTTGTGGCCGCCCAATGACACCTGGGCCTATCACGACTGGCATTCGGATGGAGGCGGCCGCGTGGCGCCGTTCATGGCATCGATGGAGCAGCAATTCGGAGCTCCCACCAGCCTGGAGGATTTTGAGCGCAAGGCACAATTGATGAACTATGTCGATCACCGGGCGATGTTCGAAGGGTTCAACGCCCATCTGTGGGCGCCCAACAGCGGGCGGCTCCTGTGGATGAGCCAGCCCGCATGGCCCAGCATGAGCTGGCAGCTATTCAGCCACGATTATGATACGCACGGCACGTACTACGGCGTCAAAAAAGCCTGTGAACCGATCCACGTTCAGCTCAATCTGCCGGACCTGACCATCATGATCGTCAACAACACGACGGCTCCGCTGACGGCTCTTTCGCTGACGGCGCACGTGTTCTCGATGGATGCCCGGTTGCTATGGACGCGCGACACGCGGCTTGCCGCCGGGCCGAATATGACCACGCCGGGTTTCCCTCTTGATCTTCCGAGCGAGGCATCGTCCGGAGTTGTGTTCGTCAAACTTGAATTGAAGGACCTGGAGCGCGGGCTTCTATCTGAAAATTTCTACTGGTACGCAGACCAGCCTAGCGCCTCTCGCCGCCTGGCCGAATTGCCCGCAGTTTTGGTTAACGGCAGTGCGAATCTGAATCGTTCAGGAGACCATGTTCGTGTTTTCGTCGATTTGGCGAACGACGCACATGGCGTCGCCCTCATGAACCATGTGACGCTGAGACATGTGGCCGACGGCCAACGCGTCTTGCCTGCCTACTTTGATGACAACTATGTTTCACTTCTGCCTGGCGAGACTCGCCGGATCGATATTGATTGCCCTGCAAGCGCTGTCCATGGAGATCTGGAAGTCGGCCTGGAGGGATGGAATGTGTCTCCCATCGTGATTCCCTGCCGCCAATCGCAGGACATATCCAGGAAGCAGCCGGAATCGCGCCTCGCGAGATCATCTCCTGCCATTCCGAGGGGTCGCATTCCTCGCTAATTGCGTGCCTAAGAAGGGAGACGAAAGCTTCGGGCATTCTGTTTACTACCTGCTTTCTTCCGAGTATCCTTGACGCTAGTGCGCAGGAACGCCTCTGAAATGGGCCTCATTCTTAATGCAGATTCATACGGAAAACCAATCGCGGCCGCTGGAATTATCCAACGTCGTATGGCATTGCTTGTCCTTCTTGCCGCATGCCTGTCGAGTTGCAGCCCCGGCCTCAGTGGCAATCCCGGCACGGCGCCTGCGTGGAAAACCGGTTTCTGGCTGTGGTCTGGATCGTACGTCGAAGCCGCAGCGGCGGGCGCGCATCCCTTCGACGTGTTGTATGTACAGAGCGGGCGGATTGACAGCTACAATAAGAACTCGGTGAGTTGGCGCTGGCCTGTGCGAATACCTAGAGCGGCCGAGTACTGGGCGGTGTGGCGCTACGATTGGCAGGCACGGCCGGCCGAGGCGCAAATTGCCGTTATCGCAGGCGCTTTCCAGAAGCGCCAAGCAGAGGCTGCGGCACAGGGGAATACCGTTGTCGGAATTCAGCTGGACTACGACTGCCCTACCGATGATTTGCAGGAGTATGCTTCATTTCTTGAGATAGCGCGCAAAGCTCTGCCTGCGGGAACCCGGATCTCCGTCACTGCCCTGCTTGACTGGTTCAGGCCCGGCACTCGCGTCGGCGATGTGCTGGCGAAGACCAGCGAGTTCGTGCCGCAGTTTTATGACGTGGCGCCCTCGTCCCGGATTGAGATGCGAGGGATTGCCGAACCCATCGATCCAGCGCGCTGGGGACCGGTGTTTAACTCATTCGGCGTGCCATACCGCGTGGGAATATCCACATTCGGGCGCACCCTTTTCATCCGCGGCAGGTCAACACAGTTCTTCCGCGATCTTACGCCGCTGGACGTGTTCAGTCATCCCGGGCTGTCCGCTCCAAGTACCGGGCAAACAACCGCAGGCGAACAGCAGTCTGTATGGCGAGTCGACCAGGCAACAAGACTGAATTACTGGAGCATAAAACCTGGCGATGAGATTGAGATGATCATGCCGACACGTCGCTCGGTGCTTTCCACTTATGACGCCGTCAGGCAAATGGGAGGTTTCTGTGCCGGAGTGATATTCTTCCGCTGGCCCACCGCCCAGGAGACCCTTGTTCTAGACCCTGCCCAAGTGCTGAGTTGGATTACGCACACCGAGATCGCACCGGCGCCGCCAGCGATCGAGGTAACTGAAGGAGACTGCGTAGCCGTGCACTGCTGCGATCTTCAGCTGCGCATCGCCAATCGACTCCCAGAGCATCCAGTGACATTCCTTGTTCATTCATCGCGTCCATTGGAATACTTCGTGCCCGACCAAAGGATCAGTTCGAGAGTCCTGATGACGAGCCCTGCAACGATCAAGGTCTCGCTGCCTGCTTCCCACGGCGTGGGCACCCTGTCTCTAGGCCGGGCGGTAACTCTTCAGCCGGCTGTTTTCACGGTTACAGAGGAGAAATGAATCCCGTGGTTGAACGGAAGTGTCCATTTCGTCATATGGTTGCCCTGGCGATAGTGCTAGCCGTGGCGATGGCTGCCATCATTGCGAACGTGGATGCTCTCAGGGCATGCGGGCCTTTCTTGTCGTTCCGAGCGTACCTGACTCGCGGCTTCTGGCTCCCAATGTACTATTCAGTAGATAATCTGCTGCCCCCCAAAATACCAGGCGGCGGCATTCCCTACGCCGGCTTTTCGATGGCTGACGCACCCGCGGCGCTCTCCGCCCTGCGCGAATCGTACAGACGCCTCACAGATGTCGCGAAAGCGGATCAGACGCAATCGGCACTCGCAGAGGCAGCCAATGCCACAAAGCGCGCGCTCGCTCCCGGCGCGTTGACGAACCGCGATCTCGAAGAAGCACGGCTGATCGCCTGCAAAATCGCCTTGCGCAGGGCAGAGGGAGGTCCAGGTGCCCTTGCCGAGGCGCGCAAAAAGCTGGAGGAATTCATCGGATCCGCTGCGAATCCGGCATTCGCGAGCGAAGCCCGAGGTTGGCTGGCTCGAATCTGCTATCTCCAGAAGGACTATGCTCGTGCCGCTTTGATCTACCTGGACGAGGTGAACTCACCACAATCCCCCCTGAACCGCGACACCTTGGTAACATCCCTTCGCTGGGTGTATTCGGATGGAGAAGATCAGCTGTGGGATCACCTTGAGGAGTTTTTCGATACGCCACGCCACGCACTGTTCATGGTCAATCTCATTACAAATCTGTACCCAGGCGGGCTATTCGCCACGACAACCCAGCCTGAGACGAAGGATCGTGGCGCCAGGGTACTGAATCTCCTGCAAGACCAGCCCGATCTTTTCAAATCCGGCGCCGATTCCGAGGCTCTGGTAATGGCGCTGATGCGCGCCTCGCTTTATCTCGGCGATCCGGCTGCAGCCCTGAAATACTCCAGTGCGATCGACGAATCAGGGACCCTGCCGGCGAATCCCGAGTTCAACTGGATGACAGCGATCGGCCATTTTGTCCAGCGCGACTACGCTCGAGCGGAAGCGCCGCTGTTGCGGATGCTGCGCGCTTCGTCCGCCACCGGCGCGGATCGCATCACTGCGGCACAAGCCCTGGTCGGAGTTTATCTGAAGACACATCGCCCCGTTGATGCTCTGTATGCAGCCTTCATTCAAGCTTCACAATCAGTGGAAGACCAGCCTTACGAGTATTTTGGCTTTCCGCGCATGCAATGGTGTTTCTACGGCCTGAACCTTGACCTGCCCTATCTGCTGGACGCTTATCTTACGGACGAAAATCTTCGCGAGTACTTGCGTAAGTACCCGAAGCCGGTTGGACCGCCGCTGCGGATCACGTGGAGTCCCCTGCCGACGGTTTCCGCGCCGCAGGCAGTTCGCTATTCACTTGCCGTTCGTTCCGCACGGCACGAGGAATATGAAGAAGCCGGGAAGATCTTCTCGGATTTGGGATTCGGCACTCGTGCCAGGCGAATGAAGAATCTGGGTGAATTGCTCGCCCGCACTCGGGACGCAAACTTGTCACTGCCGGAGCACCTGACTGCCTTGTATGACTACGGCACGTATCTCGCCGACAACCCCGAACGCTTGTTTTTCAACGACCTTTTCTGGCATGGAATGCAGAGAAACGTGTTTCTCGAACAGGGCGGCCCTGATTTGTGGCCCGCCAGCTCCCGGAATCAGCCAGGTTTGACGCGCACTGAACGTCAGGCCATTCTGGCGGATGACCGGACATTGCGCGACCAACAGGAAGAGCGTTGGCATGCATTCAAGGTCCTCGAGCAGGTTGCACAAGAGTCCGGAGCCTCTGCACTAGGCCAGAAGGCCGCGGCAAAAATCATCGATTGCCTTAGCCACATCAATACTGGCCGCTTCGGGCGTGAGGCCGAGATCCGGAAAGCAATTTCGACCTGGAAGCGCTGGCTGCGGGAATAATTCCTGAAAGGAGATCCTGAAATGCGTCGTCTCGCTTTTCACTGTCTGGGGATTCTGGCCGCGACTCTTTGCACTTTTTCGATAGTGCCGCGCTCAGGCAGCGGCCAGGCTTCGAACCCGTTGCCGCCCTTCCAAAATTCCAAGCTCCCCCTCGATGACCGCGTCAAGGATCTGGTCTCACGCATGACTCCCGACGAAAAAGTGTCGCAGATGATGAACTCGGCGGTTGCCATCGACCGGCTCGGCATTCCCGCTTACGACTGGTGGAGCGAGTGTCTGCACGGCGTGGCCAGAGCCGGGATCGCGACGGTTTTCCCACAGGCCATCGGGCTCGCTTCCACCTGGGATCAGGACTTGCTGCACGATGTAGCCACCGCGATCTCGAATGAGGCGCGCGCAAAACATCACGAGTTTATCCGCAGAGGAATGCGGGCCCGGTATATGGGCCTTACATTCTGGTCTCCCAACATCAACCTCTTCCGCGACCCGCGCTGGGGCCGCGGCATGGAGACCTATGGCGAGGATCCGTACCTGACGGGAAGAATGGCGGTGCAGTTCATACAGGGACTGCAGGGCGACGATCCTCGCTATCTGAAAGTAGTGGCAACCGCTAAGCATTACGCCGTGCACAGCGGCCCGGAATCGACGCGGCACACCTTCGATGCGCAAATCAGCGAACGGGACTTACGAGAGAGCTACCTTCCACACTTCGAAGTCAGCATCATCGAGGGTCACGCCTTTTCCGTCATGTGTGCATACAACAGGTTCGAAGGTGATGCCTGCTGCGGCAGCCCCCTGCTATTGGAGAAAATACTCAGAGAGGAATGGGGTTTCGCAGGGTACGTCGTCTCCGATTGCGGCGCCATCGATGATATCTACAGGACGCACAAGATTGTTCCCACCGCCGCCGAAGCGGCTGCATTGAGCGTCAGGGCCGGGACGGATCTGGAATGCGGCAGCACCTACCGCGGCCTGAAACAAGCACTTTCACAAGGATTGATCACCGAATCCGAAATAAACACAGCCGTGACGCGCCTTTTTACCGCGAGATTCAAACTGGGAATGTTCGATCCTCCCGGCATGGTCCCTTTCGCGCGCATTCCTTACCGGGTGGTCGACGGCGGAGCGCATCAGGACCTCGCCGTCAAGACCGCCCGCGAATCTATGGTCCTGTTGAAAAATGACGGGAGTGCTCTTCCTCTGCGCAAAGATTTATCTTCGATCGCAGTCATCGGTCCCAATGCCAACGACGTCGAGGTGCTTCTTGGCAATTACAACGGCACCCCGTCTCATCCCATCACGCCGCTTCAGGGCATAAGAAACAAGGTGTCATCGAAAACCCGCGTCACATACGCGCTAGGCTGCGATTGGGCCGAAAACCTGCCATCCTTTGAGCTCATCCCCACCTCTGCTTTTTTTTCTTCAACCGGGCCGGTCAGACAAAAGGGCCTGAAGGGAGAGTATTTCAACAATCGTGATTTTAAAGGAACTCCCGTTTTCACGCGCATCGATCCACAGGTCGATTTCAACTGGACGGACGGCACTCCGGACAAACGCATTCGGAATGATTTCAATTTCGCCGTACGCTGGACGGGTGAGCTCGTCGCACCGGCAACCGGCGATTATGCCTTGGCGGGGTACGGCATGTCCGGCTTTCGCATCTACCTGGCAGACAAACTGCTGACCAGGTTTGAGAGCGGGCACCAGCCATCCAAGAATTCAGCGCAGGTCACCTTGCAGGCCGGCCATGCCTATCCTATCCGCATCGAGTACTACGTCATGGGAGGCGACGCGCACATGCAGCTGCTGTGGACTGTGCCGGGTCGCGATCTCGAAAAGAAGGCGGTGCAGGTGGCCAGCCAAGCGGATGCGGTTGTGATGGTCATGGGGCTGTCACCCCGGCTCGAAGGAGAGGAAATGCGCGTTGACGTCGAGGGATTCAGCGGCGGAGATCGCCTCGATCTGGAACTGCCCGCTCTCCAGGAAAAGCTCCTTCAGACCATCCAAAAACTCGGGAAACCAGTCGTGCTTGTCTTACTAAATGGCAGCGCACTGGCCGTAAATTGGGCCGCCGAACACGTGCCGGCCATCGTGGAGGCATGGTATCCCGGCCAGGCTGCAGGCACGGCGCTGGCTGACGTTCTCTTCGGCGACGCCGATCCGGGAGGCCGGCTTCCCGTGACCTTCTACAAATCAATCGACCAGCTGCCGCCATTCGACGACTATTCCATGGCAGGCAGGACCTATCGCTTTTTCAGCAGCGAACCTCTCTTCCCATTCGGGTTCGGCCTGAGTTACACCCGATTCAAATACAGCAACCTCGAGCTTCCCAAGATCGTAACTGCAGACCAGCAATTTCGTGCATCAGTTATCGTGCAAAACACGGGCAACCGGGCCGGAGATGAAGTCGTGCAGCTCTATCTGACTCACGAAACGGCGTCGGTGCCTGTCCCCATCCGTTCGCTGCAAGGCTTTCGCAGGATCTCGCTGAAACCCGGCGAGCGGCGCAAGGTGGAGTTTACCCTGACGCCGGATCAACTCTCCGTTCTTGATAAGGACCTTAACCATTCGCTCGAGCCCGGAATCCTGCAAGTGGCCGTGGGCGGGAAACAACCTGGATTCACCGGCCGCGCCGACGCATCCACAACGGATGTGCTCACGGCCCGATTCGAATTAAGAATGAAGTAAGGGAACAGGAAGAGCTCAGCCGGGCCGATTCCTGATTATTTTTCGAACGCGCCACACAGCGTTTTGATGTCCTGATCGCTGAGTTTTGCCGTCCTGTGCAGCATCAAATAATCCCAGGGGGGCATGTCTCCCGCCTGCACCGCTTCGCAAGCATTCATCAACTTCTGCTTTGCCTTGGCGGGAGTGAGCGCGTTCCATTGTGAAAAATTCATGTGCGCCCGCGCGCCTTTTACATCATCGGCTACCAGCCACGAAATCGGCGCGATCCTGCTGTACCATGGCCACTCGGCCGTGTTGGAATGGCAGTTGTAGCAAGAGCGTTCGACGATTGCGGCTACCTCAGGACTGGGCTTCGCGACGCCTTCGAAGGTTGCGTCAGGATTGACAGGTGGATTGGTCCGGTCGGGTCGGAAGAATTGCCCGACTACCAGGAACAGCACGATGCACGTCAGCAGAATCTTGGTTATTTTTCGCATGCGCGGCTACCCTCATCGTGAGAACGGATGCGTCGAATCTCGTCTGCCCGCCTCTTGTGAAGCGTACCGCGCAATTATACTAATGTCTTTATGGAATCAGCGATTTTCATAATGCACTGAGGTACTCGTGCATGGATCTTGCTGCCTTGCGTCCGGCGCCCATTGCCAGGATCACGGTTGCCGCACCGGTCGCAACATCACCGCCGGCCCAGACCCTGGGCTTGGCGGTCCTTCCTGTGGCTTCATCGATGACTATATTGCCTTTCTTGCCGACCTCCAGACCGGGCGTCGTGGCCGCGATCAGCGGATTCGGGCTATTTCCGATGGCGCACACCACGGCATCCACTTCATAAATGGTCTCGGAACCTTCGATGGGTATCGGTTTTCTACGACCGGAAGAGTCGGGCTCGCCCAGCCTCATTTTGAGACATTCGAGTGCCTTCACCCAACCGTTCTCGTCGCCGATGTATCGCGTCGGAAGCGTGAGAAACTCGAAAACCACACCTTCTTCCTCGGCATTTTCGACCTCCTCCAACCGGGCCGGGAGTTCCGTGCGTGATCTCCTGTAGATGATCTTCGTGTCGGCGCCGAGCCTGAGGGCCGTGCGCGCACAGTCCATGGCAACATTGCCCCCACCCAGAACGGCCACGCGCCGGTGCTCCTTGATTGGGGTGGGATATCTCGGAAAGAGGAAACCTCCCATCAAATTCATGCGCGTCAAATACTCATTGGCGGAATAAACGCCGTTCAGATTCTCACCGGGGATTTCCATAAACCACGGCAGCCCTGCTCCGGAACCGACAAACACCGCATCGTACTCCTCTAGCAGGCTGTCGATGGTCCTAGTCTTGCCTACCACGTAATCGGTCACGATTTCCACGCCGAGCTTCACGAGGTAGTCGACTTCCCTCTTCACGATTGCCTTCGGCAGCCGGAACTCCGGAATTCCGTAAACAAGAACACCTCCCATCTTGTGGAGCGCCTCGAAAATCGTCACTTGATGGCCCAGCTTGATCAAGTCTCCAGCCACGGTGAGTCCCGCGGGACCCCCGCCGACGACGGCCACTCTCCTCCCGGTCGGCGGCGCCAGTGCCGGAAGCTTCATCTCACTTTGACTTGCCTCCCAGTCGGCCAGGAATCTCTCGAGCCGCCCTATGGCGATCTGTCCGCCTTTCTTGACCAGAGAACAGCTTCCTTCACACTGTTCCTCTTGAGGACACACTCGACCACAGATCGCAGGAAGACAGTTCTTCTCCTTCAGAATCCGCACACCCTCGGCGAAGTTTCCTTGCGCGATACACTCGACGAAGGGAGGGATATTGATTTCAACCGGGCAGCTCTTGACGCAGTTCGCGCTTGGACACTGGAGGCAGCGCGCTGCTTCCTCCATTGCCGTCGCGGCAGAATAGCCCAGGGCGACTTCACTGAAATTATGATTGCGAACCTCAGGTGCCTGCTTGGGCATCTCTCTGCGGTTCAGATCCACTTTCTTTTTCGGTGGCTTCGGAGACTCCATATTCTGTCCTATGCCTTCCTCATATGCTCTTCGCAACGGCTCGTACTGAGAGGGACAACCTCTTCCCTCAGGTAAGCCTTGCGCCGTTGGAGAAGCTCTTCCCAATTCACCTGATGACCATCGAAGTCCGGCCCATGGACGCAGGCAAATCTGGTGGCCGTCCCAACAGTCACGCGACAAACCCCGCACATCCCCGTACCATCGATCATGATGGGGTTGAGACTGACGGTGGTAGGAATGGCAAAAGGCCGGCTCTCATCCGATCCTCTCTTCATCAGAAACGTGCAGCCGTTGATGATGATCCGATTCACCGGTTCCTCGAGTGACTGAAGGATCTCGGGAAGCCTTCCCGCGTGTCCGCGCAGGCCCTTGGTTCCGTCGCGCGTGATGCAGATCAATCTGTCGACAAGTTCCTGGTATCTTTTCTCCCAGTAGAGAAGATACGAGCTTCTGGCCTCCATCAGCATGATCACCCGGTTGCCCTTCTTTTTCAGCGCCCTGGCGATCGGATAGATGCTTCCGATTCCGTAGCAGCCACCGATGCAGAGAACCGTTCCGTGCTCGCCGATCTCGGTCGGGTTTCCCAGCGGCCCGACGACAGTAGGGATGCTCATGCCCGCCTTGAGCGCCGCCATTTTTCCGGTCGTTACGCCGACGTTGAGGAGACCGATCGTGACCGTACCCTTTTCAGCATCCCAGTCGGCAATCGAGAGCGGAATCCGTTCACCCTCCTCATCCGCGCGCACAATTACGAACTGGCCCGCTTTCACCTCGCGTGCAACCGCGGGCGCTTCAAAGGTAAGCAGGTGAATATTGGGCACGATCATCTGGCTTTCGGTTACCCTAAACATCGCTTTTCCTTATCCTGACTGGGAGTGGGTTGGGATTGAACATTTCTCCTGGATGCAGCACCGCATGGATGAACCCTTCCGGCTGACCCTCGAGGATTTGCGCCGGCAGAATTCTTTCGAAATCGTCGCCGGTTAAAACCATCGAGTCTCCGGTGGATATGCCCGCGTTCTCAGCGTCTCGCGCATTGATCAGAGCAACACCCTCAGAAAACAGTTCCTTTGCTCC
>Ga0187861_10003144_pt1 | contig 14857 bp, 6 predicted proteins | sample June2016WEW_10_1_3_FD_132986 | JGI IMG/M metagenome (GOLD analysis project Ga0187861, IMG submission 132986) | Peatland microbial communities from SPRUCE experiment site at the Marcell Experimental Forest, Minnesota, USA - June2016WEW_10_100 | ecosystem: Environmental > Terrestrial > Soil >...
AGCGTGCGTGTATTCGCGCCTGACAACAGTGAACGCACGTATCTGGCGGCCACAAAGTACGTGACTGACAGGGTTCTGCACCATAGCGTGCCGCTGGCCTGCAACGAACCAGCGGGCAAGTGGAAGATCGTGGTCCGCGACTTGGCTGGAGGCGGCGAAGCCACAACCACCGTGGAAGTGGGCGCGGCGGAGAGCAACAAGTAAAGGGCATTTACAGCTTCTTCAGGCGAAAATAATTGACATCCAGTTTCTCATAGGCAGGGAATGCAGCCCGCACTTCGTCCAGTGTCTCAAACAACCACGGGGAAGTGAAATGCGGCCCATTCTTGGTGAAGAGAATGTCGTCGGCCACGTACACTGCCGAGTGTATGATGGCGTGCTCCGGCGTAAAAAAGAGGGCCACGTCGCCGAACGCAGGGCTGCCCGGCACGGGGTAGTAGTCCTTTTCAAGAGTAGGGGCGATCGTGTCGGCGCGGCCCAAGCGGTCGTCGGGCAGCTCATTGAAGAAGTTCAGGGCGGTCCAATGGCAGTCCCGCGCGAAGCCCTGCTGGGCCGGGCCGGGCAGCGGGTAGGTATACACTCGTTCCCGCGCGAATACCGGCAACAACAACGAGACGTCCACCATGATGCCGTTCTGGGTCGGAGGGATGGACTCCAACAACGGCCTGACCACCACCTCCCGGCCGCCTTTGCCCCAGTAGTTGCACAGCGCTGGGATGTCGGAAGCCGAACTCACACGCAACTTCGGGAATACGGCCCGCCGGCGGAAGAGGACTTTGAGCAGCCGCACACGCTCGCCGGCATCCGGCAGTTGGCTCATGACTGTGTTGCAGTCGGAGAGCAGCATGAATTCACCGTGAGGGTATAGCAGGCCTTTGACCAAGGCGACCGTTGAGGGCTGCAACCCGGCGTTGTGCAGCCAATCGTAGATCTGCTCAACCTTGAAGATGAAGGGGTCGTGTTGGCCGGGATTCTCAGGGAACTTGCCAAGGACTGCGTAGATATGGGAACGGGCCTCAGGGCTGAGTCCCAGAATGAGTTCCTTGCCGGGTTTTGCCACACACAGGTTGGCGGCAGGGGAAAACTCCACACTCCTATCTATGGTGCTGCGTTGCTCTTGGGTTAGCCCCACCGACATGAGCAGTTCATCCAAGGCTTCTCTCGTATAGCCCTTGAATAGCCAAGGGGGCGTGGGCTCGGCGAAGAAGTTGGACGAGATAAGCTCATCCGGCGGCCGCGTTACGATGTCAAAATACTCAATCGCGCCCCAGGGCCCCGGTTTGCAAAACCGCTTGTCTGCTCTATGAGGCGGTGTGACCGCAGCCACAGAGTCGCCAGGGCCTTGGGACGACCGCGCACGCAGGGAGTACGCAGCGATTACTACTACCCACGGCAGCAGCAAGGCCAGAACGAGAGCGAAGACCGCGGACCGCGGTATGCGGAGATAGTAGACCTTGGCCTTTGTTTCGAGGCTGCGGAGCGTGCTCTCTACTCGCTTGGCATGTATGGCGCTATCGTACTTGATGCTGGGAGTCCTTTCGTCCCTCGCTGACTGCCGGTTTCCCACCCCCACCCAACAGGAGGCACTATGCCACTTGGTGCAATTACGCAATTCTTGCACCAATCACAATGGTTACGTGGCGCAACGTCAAACAATCAGGACTGAAAATTCAAGCCGATGTCAACTGTTGGCCGGGGCGCAAACACAGCGGGCTGGAAAAGACCTTCCCAGCCCGCTGGACTTCCTTTGTTGGGCCGCAACCCAGAGGATTGCGCCCCAAATCTACTTTGCCGGTTCCGCGCCTTGTGTCTCGCGCTTGGACTGCCAGTATGCCCAGCCCAGGCAGACGACGGCGATGGCAATCGCCAAGACACGGAATATCTGGCTGTCCGCCACGGCGAATGCCTTGGGCAGCTCATAAGGCGTGGCCTTGCCGGCCGCATCCGTCAGGTTGGCGGCTGCCTTCTTGACGCTCTCTACGATTTCCGGATCGTATACGGCCATCAAGGGCACTGTCAGAATGGCCACCATGTTCATGACCTTGAGCAGCGGATTGACAGCCGGGCCGGCCGTGTCTTTCAGCGGGTCACCCACCGTGTCGCCGGTGACGGAGGCCTTGTGTTTCTCGGAGCCTTTGCCCGTGTTCTTCACGGCATCGCGCGGCTCGTCTTCGACGGTCTTCTTGGCGTTGTCCCAAGCGCCGCCGGAGTTGCACATGAAAGAGGCCATCAGTTGGCCCACCACGATGGCGCCGGCCAGGAACCCGGCCAGAGCGATGGGGCCAAGCAGGAAGCCCACCAGAACGGGAGCGAACACGGCCAGCAGAGCGGGACCAACCAGTTCCTTCTGTGCTGCTTCGGTGCAGATATAAACGACCTTGCCGTATTCAGGTTTCACGGTGCCTTCCATCACACCGGGGATGTGGAACTGGCGGCGGCATTCATTGACGATCAGGTACGCCGCACGCCCGACTGCGCGAACGGTCATCGAGGAGAAAAGCATGGGCACCGCGCCGCCGAGCAACATGCCGACCAGCAGGGTGGGGTTGGAGACCGACAGCATCCCCGCCACGTTCCTGAACAGCTCGATCGGCAGCGCCTTCTCTTCGCCTCCGCCACCCGAACCGATGACCGTGATGAAGCTGGCGTACAGCGAAACGGCGGCGATGACCGCCGAGCCGATGGCCACGCCCTTGGTCACAGCTTTGGTCGTATTGCCCACTGCGTCCAGGTCTGCCAGGATCTGCCGGGCTTCCTTGTACTTGGCGTTATTCTCTTCTTTGCTGGCCCCTTCCTTGCAGCCCAGCATCTTGTCCGGTTCGTAGCCCATTTCGCCGATGCCGTTGGCGTTGTCCGCGACGGGCCCGAAGACATCCATCGAGATCGTATTGCCGGTCAGCGTCAACATGCCGATGCCGCACATGGCCACCCCGTAGGCGATGCAGATGGGGTTGGTGCCCGAGTAGACCAGGACGGATGCAATGATCGCCACGCAGAGGACAATCGCGGTCACCACCGCCGATTCGTACCCCACCGCGAAGCCTTCGATGATGTTGGTGGCGTGGCCCGTGGTGCAATTCTTGACCAGGCCTTTGACCGGCGAGTATTCAGTGCCCGTGAAGTATTCAGTGGTGCGATTCAAGGCAATACAGAGAATGATGCCGATGAAGCAGGTAATGGCCGGACGCATGTCGAGGTCCGCTATGCCCCACGAGGCCCAGGCTGGCAGCGGCTGAGTGTAGTTGCCGTGGGCATCCGCCATGTGCCCGACCCAGGGCCGCGAAGCATCCACATCGAAATGCAGATAGAAGTAGCCCAGGATCACGAAGCCGATCACGGAGATGGTGGAGCCGAGGATGAAGCCGAAGTTGATGGATTTCATGGCCTCGGCGACATTCCCGCGGTCGCCGGCGCGCACCGAGTACGTCGAGAGTATCGAGCCGACCACGCCAATGGCGCGCACCAGGATGGGGAACATCACGCCCTTGTGTCCGAAGGCCACGTAGCCCAGGATCATGGCGGCCACGATGGTGACCTCATAGCTCTCGAAGATGTCCGCGGCCATGCCGGCGCAGTCGCCGACGTTGTCGCCCACGTTGTCCGCGATGGTCGCGGCGTTGCGGGGATCGTCTTCAGGGATGCCGGCCTCAACCTTGCCCACGAGGTCCGCGCCCACGTCCGCGGCCTTGGTGTAAATGCCGCCGCCGACGCGCATGAACAGCGCCAGCAGCGTCCCGCCGAAGCCGAAGCCCAGCAGCGCTTCGTAAGCGTGCTCGCCGTAAGTCATGAAGATCAAGGTCCCGCCCAGCAGTCCCAGGCCGTCAGTCAACATGCCCGTGATGGTGCCGGTGCGGTAGCCCAGCATCAGCGCCTTGCCGAAGCCCACCGGGGCGGCAGCGGCGACGCGCAGGTTGCCTTGGGTGGCCAGGCGCATCCCCACGAACCCCACTGTGCCGGAGAAGAACGCGCCGACCAGGAACGCCCCCGCCCGGCCCCAGGCAAAGGGATCGCCGAAGCCCTTATTTGAAGCGAGGGCCTTGGTCAGGAACAGGACGCCCACCAGGATAAGGATCATGATCGCCACGGTCGTCAACTGGCGCTTGAGGTAGGCGTTGGCTCCTTCGCGCACCGCGTCGGCGATCTCCTGCATTTTCTTGGTGCCCAAATCCGCGCCGCGAATCTGGTACATGAGCATCAGCGCGTAACCCAGCCCCGCGAAGGCGATGCACAGCGTCACAAACAGAGCGATCCTCTCGCCATCCGAGAACAGGGGCTTGCCCGTGCCAGGTTCAGGCGTCGTGTCCATGAACTTGAACCAGACAAAGGGCTTCTCCACGGCAGCAGCGACCGCGGCTGCGGCTGCCGGCTTCTCTTCTTCCGCCAACACCCCGCGCCCGTTCAGGAACGTGGGAAGCTGGAACAGGAGCACAAAGACGCCTGACAGCACACAGGCCGCCAGCCACTTGTGCCTGCTCACAAAACTGCCTCTTGCAACACGCATTCAGTTACCTCCACTCAAAGCGCGGCCCCTACCCAGCACTCAGTATTTAGTACTGAGTCCTCAGTAGAAACCCGCAACCAGAAACCAAGTCCCCTCCGTCCCGCCGTCCCCCGCCAATGAATGGATTGGCGCTGGACATGCGGAAGCCGGAATCCCGCCGCGACAACTGTTCCTTGCGGTACACCGAGGATAGCAGAGTGGCTCTTTCTTTCTAGGCCATAAACGTGGATTTAACCTCTTGCTCACCTCGTCTTCTTCCCCGGCCCGCTCACCTCGATTACCTCAATGCTGTGAAAGACGAACACGGTTGCGTTGGTCAAAAGCCCCAGGATCGCCGGGTCGCGCAAGACCGCGTCACCAGCATTACTCATGTCCGTGTAATCCGTCTTCCATTGAGAAACGCACTGCCCGTTCACAAGAGCCTTGAGGCCATCATTACGGACTTGAACGCAGGCCGTGCAACGCTGCCCCGTGGGGAGGCCGGCGCTGACTTTGGTGGGGTTCACATTGCCTTTCTGCCCCCGGACGAGCTCAAAATACATGAGGTTGCCATAGCCGCCCATGACCCAGACGAACGAGCGGCCTGATTTCGCGAGGGTCAGCGCTACCCCACCGTTCCCTTGCACCTTCGTGAATGAAACGCGGAAGTCGTATTCCTCGGGCGGGCGGTAGGGAATCTCGATGAGGGCCATTGGCGTCCCGTCTGAAACCAATCCCCCTGGCGCAACCTTCCAGACCCCACGCAGCGGGTCTTTCTGAGGATCAATGAGTGGCAGCAGGTTGACTGTCTTCCCGGCGTCCTTGGCCAGCGTGCCCGCGCCCTTCTCCGGCTTGGCCTTGACCTCCAGGCTGCTGCTGGCCAGCCCGGCCTTGTCCTTAATGCCATCCCCGGCTACCTCGACCTTCTGTCTTATGTCCTTGAAACTTTCCTTGGCCAATCCGAGCTCGTGCCCGCCCAGGGACAGTTCAACCGTACACGGTGTTAAGGTGAACTTGCCGTCGGCGTTGCTGGCGCGCTTCCCGTCAACGAAGACCTGCCAGCCCTCCTCAAAAATAATGTCTATGCCAACAGTCGCGGCTTCGAGCTTGACGGTTTCCGGCTTCGCGATGCCTTTCCCGTCAACGTCCACGGGGAGGAACGCAGGCTTGTAGCCCTGCAGCCGCAGTCCCAACGTCTGCCGTCCCAGCGGCAGTTCGACGACAGCGGGCGTCTGCTTCTTCGTGTCCATAGCCGCGGCGCCTGGCGTCACCAGGCATATCATCGCCCCGGGCGGCTCGGATTTGACGAACACCTTGCCGTCAGTGGGAGCGGGCTTGTACTCCGCCAGCTTCGCCTTTTCTCCAACCTGTTGCATGGCCTTCAAACAAAGGTCAATGGCCTTGCGGCCTGCGTCAGTGTCCTTGAAACGGTCGCCGACCTCGAAGTACCTGATCGCCACCAGCAGCGGATCGCCGGCGTGGCCCTTGGCGAACTCAGCGGCGCGCTCAAACCACTTTTGCGCGTTGCCGGGGTCCACCGGCTTCGCAGCCGTTTCCAGCGCCTTCACGGCATGTTCGTCACCCTTCAGGGCTTCCGCATCGGCAAGCGTGAACTTCTTCTTGGCCCAATAGAGTGCGGAGTTCACCTCGGCGGCCTTGGCCTCGTCACCCTTGGCTTCGTACTGCGAGGCTGCCTGGGCCAGGAGCTTCGTGGCCGGCACGAGAGCGGCGTGGTCGTATTGCGCCTCGCGCAGCTTGGCCAGGCCCTCCTTGTAGGCCTCATCCGGTTCCTCAGCGTAAACGAACATGGGAAGAAGAGCGATCAGGCAGCAAGCGGAAACCAATACACGCAGCATGGGTTCACCTTCGGCAACAGGTAAAGACGCGGGCACAACCATAGCCCTGCCAGCACGGGCTGGCAAGCGCAAGCAGCCGGGCTTGGGAGCGCCGGCGTCCCGCCGGCACTCGTCGGCCTGCCATTACGTCGCCGGGCAAAGGCCGGCGGGACGCCGGCGCTCCCAGCTACGGCTCAACTTCCAGCCTGATGGCGTCGTACATCACGTGCCCAAGCCGCGCGTGTTTCATCTGCTCCTCAGTGGGAAAGGGAATTGCTTCGGCGTGGCCGAGGGTGATCTCATTGGCGCCAGTCCTGAAAACGCCCGCGTCGAAGGTGATGTACTCAACGTTGTACGCGCTGTCCTGGCAGCCGCTGCGGTAACCGGCGCTGCCGCTCTTCTTCAAACGGACCACGCCAATCTCCTGGCCGTTCGCTTTCACCTGCAAGTTGGTCGTCTGGCCGCCCACCGGCTGAGCGGCGGCGAAGCCGAGCGTGAGCGTCGCCTTGCCGGCCAGGGCCTGATCGAGGTTGAACTGGATCGTCCACACAGGTTTCTTGTTGTACCAACTCCACTGCGCAAAGTTCCAGTCTGCGCTCTCCTTGCTCTTGCCAATGACGAACGTCACGTCGTCGGGGAACTCCTGCGGGTAGCGGAGGAAGTTTCCGTAGTGCCGGCAGTTGTCGCCCCCTTTGAACTCGCGCGCGGAACGGTCTGCAACGCCTATCTGCCACAGCGTGTTGCCGTGCTTCTTCGTCTTCCAGACGAAGGGGACGAGCTTTTTGTCCTCGCCCCAGTCGCCAAGAAAGCTGTAAAGGCCCGCCTGGACCTCGCAGACATCCAGGCGGAGATCTTCAAACTGGTTGGCGCCGCTGATAAAGAGCGTGTATTTCCCCGGCCTGACTTTCCCAAAGGTGAATTGTCCCTCAGCGTCCGTCTTCGTCCAGAACTGGTATCCTTTGCTGCACTGCGTCCAGTCTTCCCCGGGAGGCGCGAGGATGGCCCAGGCGTCTTTCACGCTGCCGCCGTCGTCGAGTTGCACGTGCCCGCTCAACGTGCCGCCCTCCAATGGATACTCGCTGTGCACCAGCCACGCATAAGGCCAGGCAGCGATTTCTTCCCGCGCGCGGCGTTTCGCGTCGTCGTACAGGGCTTCGATAGAGTCTCCAGCATTGACGTAGACGAAGACCGGGCCATACAGCTTGTGCCATGTTTCGTTGTCCTTGAACTCGAGGCCGCCGGAACCGAAGTGCCCGCCGAGGAGCATAGCCAGCACCACGTTGTCTATATGGACACTCAGTTCCTGCTTCACTGGCCCGCCCCCGATGAACTCATTGCTGGGGAAGATCATCCACAGGCCCAGCCCATGCCCGGCCATGCCGTGGACGTGGTGCTCGCCCTCAGCGACGGTGTTGTCGTACTTGGTGTAGATCGTGCCGTCCTCGAGGCGCACCGTGGCATCCTGAATCGTCTCCACTTCCTGCGCCGTCGGGAACGGACCCTTGCGCTGCTCGTCCACAACGTGATGTGTGAAGAGCCGCGGGCCGGGCACGCCTCTGACCACGAAGCGCGTCTGGCCGAGCGCCGCGGCCGGCATGTCCAGGCCGTGCTCGTAAAGCGCATACGCGTACCAGCCGCTTTGCCCGCGCCGCAGGATGTAATGGACCGCGATGCGGAAGGGGAACCAGAAGGTGGGCTTGCCGAAGATCGCCACTTCGGCGTCCTCCGGTCCTTTCTGGACCACCTGGAATTCCGCGCCCTTGGTTGGGTTGGCCAGGTCACTCTTGGGACGTTTGCTTTCCTGGTCGGCTGGCACAACAACCGGACCGCCGTTGGCGTCAAAGTACATCGCATTCTTGCCGTTGCCCAGTTCTGTCATGCGGCCGTTGTGGTTGTACTTGATGGAGCTGATGGAGCCGCTCTGTTTCGAGATTACCAGGCTTAGCAGCCCGTTCTCCATGACGATCTCCTTGTCGTTCTCAGAGGCTGTAGCGGGCGCATCGGCGGCGGGAAGGAATGAAGCGGCCAAAACACAGACCGCAACCAGCCACAGAGGACACAGAGAGGTTCTCATTGTTCTATCCATGTTCTCTGTGACCTCTGTGCTCTCTGTGGCGATTTTTTCTCTGGCCTTCATGTGAGCCCTCCGCGTTCCCTGGGGTAAGTAGTCCAAGCCAACACCCAAAGTCCCCGATAGTTTCCATTGCTCTAAGTCCTTAAAATACTGCCCTTTTAGGGATAGATTCAAGATATAATAGGGATCGAATCGAGATATACTAGGGATCGAATCAAGATATAATAGTGATATAATCAGGTGAGAATAACGATATAACCAAGTGTGAATAACGATATAATAAACGGGCTTAGGCATTGAGGCACAGAGGCACAGAGAATGTATTCGTGGCCTTGGATCTTGTAAAAGCATAAATTTTTCAGTTCTCTGTGTCACTGTGGTTGCCCTTCAATCCCAAATCCAAAATCGAGCGGGACCATCCCTTGTAAAACAACTCCTACTATAATACATACGAGTGTGGCGCGGCGAAGTCAAGGACAAAATCAAAAAAAATCTGGAAAGGCAGGGGGAATGAGGTGCCAAGCCAAGATGCGCCACTGCCCCTTGGATTTCGCAAGCCAGGCTAATTGTCAATTGAATTTACAATCAGCCGCACAGCGGCGCGCCCAAGGGTGTCGTCCGAGTTTCGACGCGTCCCCGAAACTCCGCCGAACCATAAAGGGGAATGCACCGTATTCTGTTATGTCTGTTGGGGCCATCGGGTTCGTGGTGTATTCTGTCATAATCAGGCGGAGAGGCGGCCATGTACCGGAATCGGCGCTTCACAGGCAGAGGCGATCTTTACAAGGGCGTTATGCGGCTGAGGAGGTTGGCGGCTCTTTTTTTCTTGGCGGCGGGGCTGCTGGTCTGCAGTAACCCCAGTCTGCACGGCTCCGACACGATCACAGCCATCGCCGCGGGAGCTGACTTCAGTGCGGCACTTGAATCGGACGGCACAGTCTGGACCTGGGGCCATAATGACTGTGGCCAGTTGGGCAATGGCTCGTACGCAGATGCTTGTCTGCCGGCGCGGATATCGGGATTGACCGGCGTCACGGCCATCGCCTGCGGGCACGGCGGAAAGCACTGTCTGGCCCTGAAATCCGACGGCTCCGTCGTGGCTTGGGGAAACAACTACAACGGACAACTGGGTGTTGGTTCGACAACCAACAGCGCCGCTCCCCAGCAAGTCCTGAATCTGGCCGGTGGCGTCATCGCTATCGCTGCTGGTTGTGCCCATAGCATGGCCCTGAAGTCTGATGGTTCCCTTGTCACGTGGGGATATAACGATTATGGACAGTTGGGCGACGGCACGACCCAGCAACGAACCCAGCCCACAGCGGCGTTGATCGCTAACGTGGCGGCAATCTACTGCGGCGCATACCACAGTCTTGTTCGCAGGACAGACGGTGCGGTGTGGGTGTGGGGGAACGATAACTACGGCCAGTTAGGCGACAGCCTGCCGCATAATCAGGCCAGTCAACCCGAACAGATTGCGGGGCTGATGACAATGCTCGCCGGGGGCGGTGCGCATAGTCTGAGCCTGACAGGCACAGGGAAGGCGAGCGCGTGGGGCCACAACCTCTGCGGGCAACTAGGCGACGCCACCAACGTGGACAGGCCCTCCCCGGTTTCGGTGGACAACACTAATCTGGCCGGCTCCGTCATGGCCATCGCTTGTGGCTGGGATCATAGCCTGGCGCTGAAAACGGACGGCAGTGTCTGGTGTTGGGGATATAACTCTTCGGGCGAACTGGGGGATGGCACAACCGGGGACAAGAATGTTCCCGTACAAGCAGCGCCTTTGGCCCACGTTGCGGCGATTGCGGGTGGCGGCCTCGGGACTAATGGTGCTACCAGCACTGGAGGCCACAGCCTGGCTCTGAGGTCGGATGGCACGGTTTGGGCCTGGGGAGCGAACTACTATGGCCAACTCGGCGACGGGTCGTGGGCGAACCGGACGACGCCCGTCAACGTCAAAATCCTCCTCAATCCGCCGCCGGTTCTCGACAGCCTCAGCCCGGCCTCGGCCACGGCAGGCGCGGGCAGCGTTACTGTGACGTTGACAGGCTCTGGTTTTGTCGCAGGATCGGTCGTGACGTGGACCGGCCACCCGGATCTCACGCCGGCTGGTCTGACACCTAACCAGTTGACTGTTGCCGCGCCCGCCGGCTATCTTGCCGCGGGAGGGACTGCGAACCTTGCCGTCTTCACGCCCGGACCCGGCGGCGGCGTCTCGCTGGCGAAGACGCTGGTAATCGCACCCGGCACTGGAAATCCGGCCGTAATCAGCGTGAAGGCGGGCGCCGACTTCAGCGTCGCGCTCATGTCCGACGGCACAGTCTGGACTTGGGGGCATAACGATCAGGGACAACTGGGCAATGGTTCGGGCACGGATGCTTCCGCGCCTGTCCAGATACAGGGCTTGACCCGCGTCACCGCCGTGGCTTGCGGCCCCGGCGGACAGCATTGTCTGGCGCTCAAATCCGACGGTTCCGTGGTAACGTGGGGTTCCAACTATAGCGGCCAATTAGGGAACGACTCGGCTGCCTGCAGCCCAGTGCCCATACCGGTAACCAACCTTGGCGGTGGTGTGCTGGCGATCGCTTGCGGCACCGGCCATAGCATGGTGCTAAGATCCGACGGCTCGGTTCTGGCCTGGGGTGACAATTCCTGCGGACAGTTGGGCGACGGGACAACTCAACGGCGCACGCAGCCGGCGCCGGCCGCCATCCAGGGCGTCATGGCGATCTTTTGCGGCACGGACCAGAGTTTCGCGATCAAGAGCGACCGTTCGGTGTGGGCGTGGGGAGACAACGGCTGCGGCGAGTTGGGGTATGGCACTACGGACGATAGCAGCCTGCCGCTCCAGATTTCGGGTTTGACTACTGCACTCGCGGGCGGTGTGGATTATAGCCTGGGGCTGCAAGTTGGCGGAACCCTCAACGCCTGGGGGAGCAACATTTATGGCCAGCTTGGTGAAGGCACCCAGAACGATAGAGTTTTGCCCGTTCAGGTGGACAACACCGATTTGGCCGGCAGAGCGGTAGCCATCGCCTGCGGAAATTATCACAGTATGGCGCTCAAGGTGGACGGCACCGTGTGGTGCTGGGGCTTCAACTCTGTGGGCCAGTTGGGCGATGGCACAAATGGGAATAAGAACGTCCCCGTCGAGACCTCCTGGCTGATGAACGTAACGGCCATTGCCGGCGGCGGCGTCCAAGGTTTGTGGTCGAACGATCCGGGGCAGAGTCTGGCCTTGGAATCCGATGGCACGGTCTGGGCTTGGGGCAGCAACCAGTATGGCCAAGTCGGCGATGGCACCATTGTTGACCGGAACGTTCCCGTGAAGATCAATTTCCGGAACGTGCCTGTGATTACCAGTCCGCTGACTGTAACGGGAACCGTTGGGACAGCATTCAGCTATCAGATCACAGCCACAAACAGCCCCACGAGTTTCAACGCCGCGGGTCTGCCGGCGGGCTTGACGGTCAACTTTGGGACCGGCCTCATTTCAGGCCTTCCTGCCGGCGCGGGAGTGTGCACCGTTACGCTGAGCGCCGCCAATGGGGACGGCAACGGCACGGCAAAGTTGGCGCTGAGTCTCTGCGTGCCGCCCGCCATCACTTCCGGGCCGTCCGCAGTGCCAGGCTTCCCCCAGGTTGACGGCGAGGCAATTACTTTCACCGTGGCCGCCGGCGATGCCAACGGTTATGCTCTGGCCTATACGTGGAACTTCGGCGACGGGAGCGTCGGCTCCGGCGCACAGACGACACACACGTACTCGGCCGCGGGCACATACCAGGTTGCCGTGACGGTAGACGATGGGCAGGGGAATCAGGTACTGGGATATATTACCGTCACGGTAGCGGATAATACCCCTGGCGGTCCGCTGGACTTGGCTCTGCTGCAGCAGGTTCTCGTAATACATGAAGTGCGGCCCTCAAACTTCGCCCTGGGCTTCGATCCGGTGGCGTACGATGAATACAATGGCCTTCCGTGGGCCAGCGAAACGAAACACCGAGGGTTGCCTGCTATTGGTATCGGATATTGCCTTAAGGACCCAAACGTGACAGGCGCGCTGAAGAAACTTAAAATTGGCTGTAAAGCGCTCTTAGGGGACACACCCTTAACCGCCGTTCAAAATCAGCAAATCTTTGACGCGATAATACCGTACCATATAAAACGCGCGAAAGAATTCGTTGGCGCCGGCGCCTACGCCAAGCTTAAACCGCTGGCCAAGGTTGTTCTTGTAGACCTGATGTACGTGGGTGTGCTCAGCAGGAAGTGGTTTCCAGGCAACAAGCAGTTTCCCGGCAAAGTCAGAGATTTCCAGAAGGCGTTGACAGCACAAGACTACCAAGGCGCTGCAAATGCGATTGCTGCTTCGAAATGGGCTGCCGATCTCAATTACAAGAGTCGCGCTGCCGGCGACGAAACGATGCTCGTGGAGTAGCCGTAAAATCACTTCTTTCCCGCGGCCCAATTGACGCGCTGCTCGACCGCAAACTGGAGTAACTCGTCGTACAGGAGCATCTCCAGATCGAGAATCTGGGCGTGATCCACTTGCGGGTAACGCTTGTCATCCACGCCCATGCAGACCTCATAGACCATCGCCACGGCGCCGCAGGTGTGATGCAAGGCGCTGGCCAGGTTGAAGGACGGCGGCGGGAACGTGACGCCGTCCTCCTCCGGCTTGGGCCCGCCCTGGCGGTGCGGCAACCCGGCGGCGGCATAGCGCTCTTGCAGCCGGGCGCCCAACTGCTCAATGGCCGCCTTCACCGTTCTGGGCACGTAGGCCGTCGGCAGGACCGTGGCATAGCTGGCGCGCGAGTGCAGGGAAACGATGAAATCCGGGGCCTCCTCGCGGGCCAGGTTGAGGAAGGCCACGGTTTCGTCGGCCATCGGCGCAAACCATTCGTCGTGCATCAGGTTGATGCCGCGATCGTTGAAGTACGTGCCGGGTTTTCCGACCGTGGGGCCGCGCATGGGATGGAGCCGCTTGACGCCCGGCCAGTGGAACGACTGGCCGTCCGCTGTCACGCCCATCTCCAAGCGTTCGTAATCTTCCAGCTTCTGCCCGACGGAACATTCCCACGGAAAACGGGCGCGGCCGTCGGGATTGCCCGAGGGCACGATGAGCAGGCGGCACTGGGCGATGTTCTCCGCCAACCGCTCCCACTTGTGGCCGCGCGAGTCCTGGCCGCTTTCCGCCACGCGGAGCAAGTTCAGCAGCCCCGCGATCCCTTCCACTTCGCCCCCGTGCACCGGCCCCAGCAGAAAGACCACGGGCCGCTGAGTGCCGTCCTTCAGCGCGTAGGCCGCCGGCGCCAGGCCGGCGCAGGCGGAGCCGTAGTTCGCCGTGCCCTTGCGCTCCACGCGCGGCCCGTAGGAGACCAAGTGTATATTGCGCTGGCCGGCGGAACGAGCCAGCACGCGGGCCTCGCCCTTGCGCACCGCGCGGACCGCCTCATCCACGTCCGCCAGGCCGCTCTTCCAGAACTCGGGCGTCTTGGGCGGTTCGGCTTGTGCGCTCCCCAACCCGCCCAGGGCCGCGGCGGCCATCCCGGCGACCACTTCACGGCGGCCAAGTACCGGCGGAGTTTTCATGCTGCGTTCATCCACGGTGCAATCGAAAATAGAAACTGTTCAGTCTCCGAGCCGCGCGCGTAAGCAAGCGGCAATGTCCGCTCCCTTACGGTCGCGGCTCGGACTGAGCGGTTACGAAACCCCACGGTTCCTTCTCTGTGTTCTCTGTGTCCTCATGTGGCAAGAAGTTCTTGTAGTACCGGGTCTCAGGCCTTCGGATCGAACTGCGGAACCTTCAGGCTCTCGCCGTCCTTCAGGGCCGACTGGTGGGCGACGATGCCGGGCACGGTCATGGCCAGCGCCTCGTAAACGTTCACCAGCGGCTGGCGGTCTTCCAGGATCGCGCAGATGAACTCATTGGCCAGGTTGCCGTGCGAGCCGCCATGGCCGCCCGGCGGCATGTTCGGAGGCAGCGGCGGACGCGCGGTGTCGGGCAGGTTCTTCTCTTCGCCGTGATAGCCCGTGCCGTCCATCCAGCCCCGCTCGCCGAACACCCGGCCGACTTCCACCACCAGGCCATTGATGGACCCGGACATGAGCATCCGGGAGCAACCGCCTTCGCTCGTCTGGAACAACGCGATCTCGTCCCGGAAGGGGTTCTTGTACTGGTTGTTGCCGTCCACGTAGAGCGGGGTCGTGCCGCGGAAGCCCTGGCAGGAAACGGAGGTGAAGCGCTTGCCTGTCACGGCCACGTAGTAGGCCGTGGAATGCGTGGGATACCAGAGCGGCGGCAAGCCCAGCCGCCAGCCTTTGTAGGAGTCAATGGGCGTCATCGTATGGTGGTAGTACTCGCCCTCCGAGTACACAATGCGCCCGAAGCCCTTGGCGCGGTAGATTTCCCGCATGGCGTAGCAGTCGGGCCGAAAGAAGCTCGTCTCGGCCATCATGTACTTCTTGCCG
>Ga0187861_10003149_pt1 | contig 14845 bp, 9 predicted proteins | sample June2016WEW_10_1_3_FD_132986 | JGI IMG/M metagenome (GOLD analysis project Ga0187861, IMG submission 132986) | Peatland microbial communities from SPRUCE experiment site at the Marcell Experimental Forest, Minnesota, USA - June2016WEW_10_100 | ecosystem: Environmental > Terrestrial > Soil >...
AGGACGTAGATATTAAAATGAATACTCTTGGGCCCCCCAGGCGGTAGTTCGCGGAAGGAGAAGGTGATGCTCCGTCTGCGAAGCCTGTATCCTCAGGGGGTCATCCCCCCCCGACCCAGAACCAGTATAGAAATGCGCTTTTGCTAAGTCAAATCATGAGGCCAACTCTCAGCCGGTGCGGCGGCGAATTTCTCCGCGGCGAGTCCTGAGAGAATCCTGCCGTTGTGCCGGTAAACCCAGGCTGATTTGATTCTGCTTGGTGCGCGGCCCGGCCTCGTTGATAATGGTGGCGCATATGAATTTTGAATTCTTTGTGGCGCTTCGCTACCTCAGAGCCAAGCGGCGCCAGGCGGCCATCTCGATTATCACGGTGATTTCGGTGATCGGCGTGATGGCGGGCGTCTGCGCGCTGGTGATTGCCCTGGCTATCAACAACGGTTTTCGCGAGGAATTGGAGAGCCGCCTGCTGGGCGCCACCGCCAACGTCAACCTGCTGCGCACTCAGAACGACGGTATCCGGGACTACGGGCAACTTTCCGACCGCCTGGCGCGCCTGCCGCACGTGGTTGCCACCGCGCCGACGCTCTATGAAGAAGTTCTGGTCTCCACCCGCTCACGTGCCCAGGGCATCGTGCTCAAGGGCGTTGAGCCGGAACGCGAAGTCGAGGTGGGCGACCTCCTGAAGCGCCTGCGGGAGGGCTCGCTGGCAGGGCTGACGGAGACTTATCCAAACGCCGACCCCATCATCATCGGCAAGGAACTGGCGAAGTCGCTGGGCGTTTATGTGGGCGACACAGTGCTGGTGACCAGTCCGCAAGGCTACCTGACGCCGCTGGAGGTGGTGCCCAAGTTCCGGCACTTCCGGGTGGTCGGAGTCTTCGATTCCGGCTTTTACGATTTCGACGCCACCTGGGCGTTTACAAACCTTGGCGCCGCCCAGCGCCTGTTCGACCTTGCCGATGTGGTTTCGGTGATCGAATTCAAAGTCGATGACATCTACCGCGCTCCCCAATTGGCGGAGGAGATTCGGCGCGCGGCGGGCCCGGGCTTCGACACCACCACCTGGATCGAGCAGAATCATTCGCTATTCAGCGCCCTGCGCGTGGAGAGGCTGGTTACCATCCTGACCATCGGCCTCATCGTGGTGGTAGCGGCGCTCAACATCTTTATCGCCCTGGTGATGATGGTGATGGAAAAGAACCGCGACATCGCTGTGCTGATGTCCATGGGTGCGCGGCAGCGCCAGGTGTGGGCGGTGTTTACGCTGCACGGGGTGGGCATCGGCGCACTGGGGACACTGCTGGGGTTGGCCCTGGGTTATGGGGGTTCCTGGCTGGGCAACACTTACAAGTTGATTCCGCTCCAGGCCGATGTGTATGCGCTCTCCTCCGTGCCCTTCCATGCGCGGCCACTGGACGGGGTATGGATCGCGCTAGCGGCGCTCGTCATCAGCTTCCTCGCCACGCTCTACCCGTCCCTGGCAGCTGCGAGGCTGAACCCAGTGGAAATCCTCCGTTATGAGTGAGGAGGGGGCGACGTTCGGCGTCACAGGCTGCGGAAAAACCCGTCACACTGTCATCCTAAGGAGGCAAAGCCGACGAAGGACCTCTGTATTTGCTTGAAAATTCAAATACAGGGGTCCTTCGCTTCGCTCAGGATGACAGCATGGATATGTTTTTCCGCAGCCTCGTCAGCCCTTTGGGAGGTTGACATCACGCCAGGCAGGCTCGATCGAAAAGCATGGACGGTGGATCCGGAACAGTACTACACCCGCATAACGCCCCAAGCAAAGCGCAAAGATCTCGCCCAGTTTTTCACCCCGCCGGAAATCGCTGAGTTCATGGTCAAGTGGGTTCTGGACGTGCGGCCCCGGACGATCCTTGATCCGGCTGCCGGCACCGGAATCTTTGTTCGCAAGGTCAGCGCCATCAACCGAGCGGGAGGTAAAGCACCTTCCGTACTGGCCATGGATGTTGACCCGGATATCCTCAGGGTCGCGAAAGAGTCCTTGCAGACCTATCGGAACGTCCGGTACGAGGTGGCCGATTTTCTAAAGTGCGGGTTGGAAGAACCATTCGACGCGGTAGTCTGCAATCCCCCCTACTACAAACACCATTTCGTCGAACACAAAAAGCAATTGGTAGAGCAGTTCAACCGGCGTTACGGCTCATCCCTGACCGGAATGACGAGTGTCTATTGCCTGTTTCTGATCAAGGCGGTGAATCTGCTGGCCGCAGGGGGGCGAGGTGCTTTCATCATCCCATCGGAGTTCATGAACGCGGACTACGGGGTGGCGGTCAAGTCCTACCTGCTGGAGCATCGTTTGCTGGATGCCATCCTGGTGCTTGATTACGAATCGCGGGCATTTCCCGACGCCCTGACCACATCATGCATCCTCCTGATATCCAGAGACCCCTCAAAACCTCGGGGGGCTCCAGTTGAGTTATTTCGGGCTCGAGGCGCGCGGGATTTTGCCGACCTCTGCGCACGGATTCTCAACCGAACGGCTGTGCCTCTCAGGTCCCTTGAGCCCGGGAGTCTTGACCCCAACCTGAAATGGCACAATTACTTCTATACGGCGCGCCGGCGGGACCACTCGGATCTGTTTTCGCCCCTGGAAAGCCTGGCAAGGTGTTCCCGTGGGATTGCCACGGGCTCGAACGAGTATTTCACGCTGAGTGAATTGGAGAGGAAGCAAGGCGGGCTATCGGAGGATGAGGTCAGAGCTTGTGTGACCAAGTCCGCTCAGGCGGGCGAGTTAGTTTTCACGGCGAGGGATTTTGAACGTCTCAGGACCTGCAACAAGAAATGCTACCTCTTGTATCCGGGCGGCGAGCTGACCCCCGCGATGCGCCGGTACCTCGCCCGCGGGGAGCGCCTTGCCGTCCACGAGAAGTTCCTCACCCGGAACCGGCATCCGTGGTACCGCCCGGAACAACGTCTTCCGGCGGACATTTGGGTGACCGTATTTTACCGAGGGCGGCCGCGGTTCGTCCTGAACGAGGCGCGCATCCTCAACCTTACAACGTTTCATGGCATCTATTTGCATCCGTCGTTATCCAGTCTTCGCGAGATCCTGTTTGCCTATCTGAATTCTTCCCTGTGTACCGAATTCATCAGACCACAAAGCAGGGAATATGGCGGCGGACTCCTCAAGCTTGAGCCCCGGGATGTGGAGCGGATTCTCCTCCCGGAGTTTGCGAAGATGTCCGGGCCGGACCTGGATGCAGTGAGGGATGCCGTCGCTTTGTTGCGAGAAGGACGATTGGATACGGGGCGCTTTCTCGAGAGCATCGACCCTGTTTTCGAAAGGTATGGAAACGCGCCCTCTGGCGAGCACTCACCGGCCTAAAAGTCCTGGCAGGCTGCTGAAAGAGGGCATATGTCATGCTGAGCGCAGCGAAGCATCTCGCCTTGGTTCGGCCCTTTCACGCAGAAACCCAGAGCCAGATCCTTCGCGGAATTTACCCTGAGCCAGCAGAGCGAGATCCTTCGCGCAGTTTATCCTGAGCGGGCAGGGCGAGATTCTTCGCTTCGCTCAGAATGACAGCGAAGGACTCAGGATGACAGCGAAGCGCTCAGGATGACATCAGCGCAAGGCTTCTTCAGCAGCCTCGCAAGAACCGGGTGGTCTCGATCGATGTTTTTCCACGTCTGGACCCTGCGCGGGGGGGGTGGCGTCAGGGTAAACCGTGGGGTGCATAGTCTTCCTGTGGTAAGATGGCTTGTGGTGCTCTCTCAGGACAAGCTAAGGGTCTCAACGAAGGCGGTATTACGGGCTGAGGGCCTTGCCAAGATTTTCCATTCCGGCAGTGAGCGGGTAGTAGTTTTTGAGGACTTAAGTTTCGAAGTTAGCTCCGGTGAATTCGTGGCGCTGGTAGGAGAGTCGGGGTCCGGCAAGACTACGCTGCTGCATTTGCTGGCCGCTCTGGACACTCCAACGAGGGGTGAGGTATACTTCGAAGGGAAGCGATTGAGCGAGTTTCCTGAAGATGAGCGCGCTCTGTATCGCAATGAGAAGATAGGCTTTGTCTGGCAAATGCACTATCTGCTGCCGGAGTTCAGCGCGCTCGAGAACGTGGTGATTCCTCAGTTGATTGGCGGGCGTCAATTTCCCGATGCCCGGACGCGCGCCAGGGAGTTGCTGGACGAAGTCGGCCTGGGGAACGCCTTGGGGCGCCGCGTGGGAGAGCTTTCCGGCGGGGAACAGCAGCGGGTGGCGCTGGCCCGAGCACTGGCCAATCAACCTGCCCTGCTGCTGGCGGATGAGCCCACGGGAAGCCTGGACCACAGCACGGCGCAGCGCGTGAGTGATTTGCTGGAAGGCCTGCACCGGTCGCATCACCTGACCTCGGTGCTGGCGACGCACAACTTGGACTTGGCCCATCGCGCCAATCGGACCTTGCGTTTGGCGAATGGAAAGCTGACGGAAACGCTAGTTCCCATGGTTCCATGACCCCCGCACTCCCTGGGCAGGGCGTGTGGCAGGGGAGGCGGGGGTTCCAGAAAGAACTGAGGAGCTATGTTCGAGAGGTACACGGAAAAGGCCCGGCGTGTCATCTTTTTTGCGCGCTACGAAGCCAGCCAGTTCGGCAGCCCGTATATTGAGACGGAGCACCTGCTCCTGGGATTGCTGCGCGAAGACAAGGCCCTCACGAACCGTTTTCTGCGTTCCCACGCCTCCATTGAATCCATACGCAAACAGATTGAGGGGCGCACGCCCATTCGCGAGAAGGTTTCCACCTCCGTGGACCTGCCGCTCAGCCAGGAGTGCAAGCGCGTGCTGGCTTACGCCGCGGAGGAAGCCGAGCGCTTGGGCCACAAACACATCGGCACGGAGCACCTGCTGCTCGGCCTGCTGCGCGAGGACAAGTCGTTCGCAGCCGAAATCCTGCACGAGCGCGGCCTGCGGCTCTCCGCGCTGCGTGAGGAAATGACCCGCGTGCAGAGCGAAAAGGCCACCCCCAGCCGCCCCAAAGAGACTTCGCTGCTGGGTGAGTTCAGCCGCGACCTGACGCAATCGGCCATGGAAAACCAGCTCGACCCGCTGATTGGCCGCGAAGCCGAACTGGAACGGGTGGTGCAGATTCTTTGCCGCCGTACCAAGAACAACCCCGTGCTGATCGGCGAACCGGGCGTGGGCAAGACCGCCATCGTGGAAGGTCTGGCGCAACGCATCGCCGATGGAGATGTGCCGTCGTTCCTGGCCGACAAACGCATTCTGGCGCTGGATCTCTCGCTGATCGTGGCGGGAACCAAGTATCGCGGCCAGTTTGAAGAGCGGCTGAAGACCATCATGAAGGAGCTGATGGAGGCGCAGAACGCCATCATCTTCATCGACGAGTTGCACACTTTGGTGGGCGCGGGATCGGCGGAAGGGTCGCTCGACGCCGCCAATATCTTGAAGCCGGCGCTGACGCGCGGGGAGATTCAGTGCATCGGCGCTACGACTCCGGCCGAGTATCGCAAGTCCATCGAAAAGGACCGCTCGCTGGAGCGGCGCTTCCAGGCCGTGAAGGTCCCGCCGCCCTCGGAAAGCGAAGGCATCAAGATTCTCTTCGGCATCAAGGACCGCTATGAAAAGTTCCACGCCGTGACCTACACGGACGAGTCCCTAAACGGCGCCGTCTATCATTCCAATCGCTACATTCCCGATCGCTTCCTCCCGGACAAGGCCGTGGATCTGATCGACGAAGCGGGCGCGCGGGTGAAGCTGCGGCAGAGTTCGCTGCCCGAGGAAATGATCGACGTGCAGAAGCGGATCAAATTCGTGGTGCATCGCATGGAGAACGCCATCGCCAACCACGAATTCGAGAAGGCGCGCTTCTACTCCGACGAAGAGCGCAAGGAGCGCGAAAATCTGCGCCTGCTGCGCGAAAAGTACAACATCGACGAGACGGCCATGGGCGTGGTGACGCGCGAAGACATTGAGGAAGTGGTCTCGCGCTGGACGGGCGTCCCCGTCACCTCCATCAAGGAAGAAGAGGGCTCCAAGCTGCTGCGGATCGAAGAAGAGCTGCACAAGCGCATCATCAGCCAGGACCGCGCCATTAGCGCCCTGGCGCGCGCCATTCGCCGCTCCCGTGCGGGATTGAAGGTGCCGGGCCGGCCCGTGGGCTCGTTCCTGTTCCTGGGTCCGACGGGTGTGGGCAAGACGGAGATGGCCCGCTCGCTGGCCGCCTTCATGTTTGGCTCGGAGCGTGCCCTGGTCCGCTTCGACATGTCCGAGTTCATGGAGAAGCACTCGGTGTCGAAATTGATTGGCTCGCCGCCGGGCTACGTGGGTTATGAGGAGGGTGGCCAGCTCACGGAGCGCGTGCGTCGGGCGCCGTATTCCGTGATTCTGCTGGATGAGATTGAAAAGGCCCACCCGGATGTGTTTAACATTCTCCTGCAGGTCTTCGAGGACGGCCAGTTAACGGACGGACTCGGGAACACGGTGGATTTCAAGAACGCGATTATTATCATGACTTCGAACATCGGGGCGCGTTATCTGGAGCGCCGGTCCCACCTGGGGTTCCAGTCTGGCGTGGAAGGCGCCACGGAGAAGAAGGCCGAAGAATTGGTGATGAGCGAGGTGAAGCGACTGTTCAATCCTGAGTTTCTGAACCGCCTCGATGAAACCATCGTGTTTAACGCCCTGACCGATAATGACCTGATCCAGATCCTGGAACTGCTGGTCGGACAGATGAATCAGAATCTGACGCAGAAGAGCATTTCGCTGACGCTCTCGCCCGAGGCTGGCAAGTGGATTATGGACAAAACTTGCGCTGACCGCTCTTACGGCGCTCGGCCACTGCGACGCGCTTTACAGAAGTACGTTGAAGATCCGCTCTCGGAGGCGTTAATCCAGGGTGAGATTCACCCTCCGGCGGTCCTGGAAGTTATCGTCGAGAACGAGGGGCTCTACTATCGTTCCGTGAACGACAAACTGGTCGGGGCCACACCGCTCTCCCACTAGGGCGAGTCGCCACGGTTTTACCGGCCGCCAAGCGGACAATCCACGCACCCGTTCCTGCGAAGCCCAAATCTCCAGGAGACGGGGAGGTACTTTCTGGTATAAGAATACTTCCGGCCAACTTCTGGCGGAATCCTGGCATCGGATTGTCTTGATTTTCCGAGGTGTGAGGGGGGAACGCGTTCTCTTGAAAAAGACGAGTTTGTGTGTGGCTGGACTTCGACGCAGGCCGTGCAGGTTAGGTGTTCTCACCCTGGCCCTGATTTTGTCGTTGCCTCTGCTGATGAATGCGCAGAGCCCTCCCGCGGATGCGAAAACACAGAACCCTCCGCCCGCCGCGGAGAAGAAAGAATCCACGCCCCCCCCACCTGCGGAGAAGAAAGCTGTAGAGCCGGCCCCGGGGCAGCTTAAGTTGGAAACCCCCGAGGCTCCCCAGCCCCCTGCCTCGCAACCCGCGCCCAAGGCGGGAGCGCAGCCTCAACCGCCACCCCAGAACCTGCAACTGGAGACTCCCAAAGCTGCCCCGGCGGAGGGACAGAAACTGGAAAATCCCCCGGCACCCACTCAACCACCCGAGGAAGAGCACAAGCCGACGATCGAGCAGGTCGTGTTTCGGGGCAACCGGAGGGTTCCCGCAGCCACACTCCGAGCCCGGGTCTATTCCAAAGCCGGCGACGTCTACGATGAGAGCGTCCTGGAGCGCGATTTCATGTCGCTGTGGAACACCGGCTTCCTGGATGATATTCGGCTGGAAGTCGCCGACGCACCCAATGGCAACAAGATTTTGACCTTTTACGTGCGGGAGAAGAAGCTGGTCCGCAGCATAGACTACAAGGGCTTGAGCAGCGTGCAGACGTCGGATGTGCTGGACGAATTCAAAAAGCAAAAGGTTGGCCTCTCCATCCAATCTCAGTATGACCCGGTCGTCATCAAGCACGCGGAGGTGGTGCTGCAGGGGTTGTTGGCCGCGCACGGCAAGATGTTCGCCACCGTGCGTCACCGCACCCGTACCATTCCGCCCAACTCTGTGGCGCTACTTTTCATCGTCGTGGAAGGCCCCAAGGTGAAAGTCGGCAGCGTGCGGTTTGATGGCAATACAGTGTTCTCGGACCTCCAACTGCAGCGTGCCATGAAGTATTCGCGCCCCACGGGGCTGCCTCCCTGGTTCTACTGGTTCCACAAGACCTACGACAAGGACCGCGTCTACGCTGACCTCGAAAACCTCCGGGACCTTTATCGCGACCACGGCTATTTTTACGCCTTGCCGAAGGAGCCCCAAACCAAGATGGTCGACACGGGGCGGCGCTGGCCGTTTTTTTTCTGGAGTTGGGGGCGTGGCAAGCAAGTGGACCTGAAGATCCCCATCGAGGAAGGCGTTCAATACCGATTGGGCAGATTCGTAATTCGCGGTAACAAGCTCTTCAAACAGGAGCAACTGGCGCCCGTGTTGCAGCTTAAGCCCGGCGATGTCTTCGCTCTCTCCAGGGTGCGAAAGGCGATTGAAACTTTCACCAAGCTCTACGGGCAGTTCGGGTATATCAACTTTACGGCCTCGCCGGACATCGAACCCGACAACAAACGGAAAGTCATCAACCTGGCGCTCGACTTCGAGGAAGACAAGCAGTTTTCCGTCCACCGCATTCAGTTCTCCGGCAACACCAAGACTCGTGACAAGGTTATCCGCCGCGAACTGCTCGTAGATGAAGGCAGCATTTTCAACTCCGGCTATTGGGACTTGAGCGTTCTGCGCGTGAACCAACTGGGGTTCTTCGATGAGGTCAAGAAAGAGGATTACGAGATCAAGCAGAACACCAAGGAGAACAACGTTGACATTCTGCTGAAGGTTAAGGAGAAGGGGAGGAACTCCATCGGATTTTCGGGCGGCCTAAGCGGACTGGCGGGCAACTTCGTGGGGGTCAATTACGCCACCAACAACTTTCTGGGCCTGGGTGCAACACTCAGCCTGCAGCTTCAGTGGGGCACTTTTCAGAAGCTCTATTCCTTCGGCTTCACGGAACCCTACATCTTTGACCGTCCCATCACCGCCGGTTTCACGGTGTTCAAGAGCGACTACAACTATAACCAAATTCGCCAGCTCGCAATCTATAGCGGTCTCAATCCCAATCTCCTGGCTCAATCCACTTACGCCCAGTTCTATGGGCAGAATTTCACGCAGAATTCTGACGGCTTCACGCTCTATGCCACCTACCCGTTGCGGCGCAGTTTTGCGCGCCTCGGGGCGACCTACAGCTTCTCACGCAGCAGCTTGCAGGCTTTCAGCGCGGCCTCTACGGCCTATTTTGAAGCCATCAACTTCAGCGGCTTGACGGGTCCCAGCGCTCTGAGCGGGATCATTTCCAGCTCCGTCATGCCGACTTATCTCTACAACACGATCAATAGCGTTTGGAATCCGACACGGGGCAGATATCTTTATGCCTCCGTGGCCTTCTCGGGGAGCGTTCTGGGTGGGAACGTGAACACCATCCGGCCGGTGATCGAGGTCAAATATTTCCACCCGGTCCAGCACGTGCGCTCGGATAAGCCCACGGCCATCGGCATGCGCTTGCTTGCGTCCACGGTTACAGGTTATGGGGGCAGGGTGGCCCCGCCCTTCTCCCGCTTTTACATCGGCGGTGAGATGGATGTGCGCGGCTTTGACATTCGCACCGTCAGCCCGGTGGCGTTCTATCCCTCTACGGCGTCAGTGTGCAACCGGGACAACCAGGGCAACCAGATCATGGCGGTCGATGGCAATGGCAGGCCCACCGGCGCGTGCGGATCTTCAACGTCCTTTCCCATTAATTCGCCCATCTTCCCGGGCGGTGATACCGAGGTTATCGCCAACTTCGAGTATCGTGTCCCCATCGCCGGGCCGGTCACAGCGGCGTATTTTGTGGACGCCGGCAGCGCAATGGTCTTGTGGCCAAACCAGCTCAAGCTCACGACCGGTGCCTTGAGCACGATTGAAAGCAAATATCCCTATTTCCCTATCCCCGCCCAATTGAGGCCGATCGGCGTGACCAATTTCCACCCGCGCAGCTCGACGGGACTCGATTTACAGGTCATTCTTCCGATGATTAACGCCCCGTTCCACATCTTCTACGGATACAATTGGTCGCGCTTGGACAGTGTGATCACACCGCCCCAAAATCTACCCCCCGAGTCGCTTTTTCCGAACCCGGCGACTTACCTCGACTCCTTGCGGTACTTCGTTCCTTTCCGGTTGCGGGAGCGCAAGGGGCGGGTGGGATTCACGGTGGAGCGGACGTTCTAGGAGGTTGATGAAAAATGTCCTCGCGGCCTCTGACCAGGTTGATGGCGTGTTGTAGCGCTGAGCTTTAGCTCAGCACGTGCCGACCCTTCGCCCCGCTCAGGGCAGGCTCTAAAGGTCGGCGCTACCATGTTTTTCATCAACCTCCCAGACGCTGGGAAAATGAGTTAGAATATAAGCACAATTGCGGATATTACATTCCAAAGGAGTTTGAATGAAGAACCGATTGACTGCACTCACCGCACTGCTGGCGCTTCTGGGAGTTCCTATCGCGTTACGCGCCCAGAGCCCAGCCGCCACCCAGAGCAAGATCGGGGTGATCAACATCCAGGAAGCGATTGGCACCACGGCGGAAGGCAAGAAGGCTTTCGCGGACTTGTCGAAGAAGTATCAGCCCCGCCAGCAGGAACTGCAGCGCCTGCAGCAGGAGATCCAGGCCATTAATGACCAGCTAAGTAAGGGGGCGAACACCCTCAGTGATGAGGAGCAACGCCGCCTGAGCCGGGAGGCGGAGGACAAGCAAAAGCTCTTGAAGCGCTCCACGGAGGACGCCCAGGCTGATTTTGGAACTGACCGCGACGAGGCCATCCGCCGGATCGGGCAGAAGATGGTCCGCATCATCAGCGAATATGCACCGCAGAGCGGTTTCTCGCTGGTGATCGATAATGCCCAGATTCCGGTTTATTACGCTGCCAAGGAAATTGACATCACTGAGGAAGTCGTGAAGCGGTATGACGCCGCGAACCCGGTGGCCGATGCTGGCGCAGCAGGTGCGCCTGCCGCGCCCGCCGCACCCGCGACCCGGCCAGCCACCAGTCCCAAGCCGGTCGTGATCCCTCCGGCGTCGGCGACCAAACCCAAGCCGTAACTCCCGCCGCGCCGGAATGCCTTCCTGAGGTCTCTCACCGCGACCCCGTGGAGACACGGGGTGGGGTGTCTTTCGAGGTCGAGCCCCCAACTTGCCGGTACTTTCCTAACTTCGTCCACTTACGGCACTTTGGCGGGCGCGACCACGTACACGTACTCCAAGAGCGCATCACCGGTGTTGGCAACGTTGTGCCGCGTCGCGGGCGGAATATAGGCGAGCGCCGGCGCGGCGAAGGCGCGGGGGGGCTGGCCTTCGAGGCGCACTTCGCCGCGGCCTCGCAGCACGACCAGCGATTCTTCATTCTTGCCAGTCGTGTGCCAGCCGACGGTTTCGCCCGGCTTCAGCCGGACGAACCCCGAGCGCATCCCTGCCGTTTGGGGTGTCCCTCGCAGCAAGGGACAATCTCCGCCCGGACATTCGAGGGGCAAAGTCAGCGGCTGGGGCCGGGGCTCCTGGGAGGGAAGGGGCAGCAGGGCAATCGTGAACAAAATCAGGGTGGCTCCGATAACAGTTGGCGTGATTCGCTTCATAAGATCTCCTGGATGATTTGGCCTTCCGCTTAGATGCGGCCTCGGCGCAGCTCCCTCAAAACTTCAGATCGATGCCTCCGGCGGCGTTGGTGCCCGGCATCCGATAGCCTGCCAGTACTTCATAGCGGCGATTGAAGAGGTTGTCAACCATCACGAAGAGGCTGGTGTGTTTTCCCATCGGCGCCGTGCATTTGAGGTGTGCGAGCGCGTATTGGCTCACGGGCGAGGTCTGCCCGAACCCCGAATAGGTGCGGCCCACGGTATTGCCTCCTACAGAAATGAACGCACGCGTGGCATCAATGTCGAGAGAGTAGGTCAGCCTATTCTGCGGGGAGTAAGGCGCCAGGTTGGTGGAATGGAGATAGGCATAGGCCGCATTGAAACTCGCCCTCCGCGCGGGTTGCCAGCGGGCATGCGTCTCGATCCCTTTGTTGATGGCTTGGCCGGTGTTCTGCAGCATCATGTTTGGCCAGTAGCCGGTGGTCACAATCAAGTTGTCGATGTTGGAGTAGTAGCCCGTCACCCAAGCCAGCACTGTGGAGATGGGCCGAGCCTGAAACGTGGTTTGGTAATTCCACATTCGCTCGGGCTGCAAGGTCGGCGTGGGCGCGGGGAAAAGGTAGAGCTCGCGAATGGTGGGGTTTCGGAATCCCCGGGTGACCGAGGCCGAGACGGAGTAATTCTCTGCCAAGCGGTAAGTGGCGCCAAATTCCGGCACCACAATGTCGCCGGAGTGCGAGTTGTCATCGTAGCGGATGCCGGCGTTGAGCTGAAGGGTCTTGGTCGCGGCGTAGCGGGCGCGCGCAAATCCAGCGTAGTCGTTGATGTGGAATTCACCGTAGGCGTAATCCGCGCTGATGTCGCGGGCGCTGCCACCGTAATGGATGATGTCGGTTCCACCGTCGATCGTGACCTGCGGGGCGACCAGGAAACTCTGCTGGACGCGCACGCCCACGGAATTGTCCACGGAACGGAAGCCGTCGCAGATCATGTTGTGTCCGAAGCTGGAATAAGCTCGTGCGAGTCCCCAGGTGCGGTTGCCGGTGTTGTCGAGATCCCAACTGAACCCGCCGCGCCCCACCCGCGACCAATTTCCAACCAAGGGATCGTCAACCGTGCCCGGGTCTTCGACATAGAAGTGCCCGTATCGGCCTTCCAGCGAGGTTCGCCACCTTTGGGAAAGGTCGTAGCCGAGCGCGAGCGTGCCGTCCTGGTCGCGGAACGCGGAGTCCACTCGTGTGCCGTTGGTGTGGCCGAGTCCGCCGGTCAGGTTGTAGAACCAGCGTCCCAGGCGGGCGCCATTTGTCAGCCGGTATTGTCCCGTGTAGTAAGAGCCGAGGCTGGCAACCAAATCGGTGTGCACACCCTGAAGAGGGCGGATCGGCTTGATTTCGATGGCGCCACCCATTGCGTTGCTGCCATAAAGAACCGAAGCGGGACCTTCCGTCACGCTCAGACTTCCCACGTCGGTGAGCGTGTAGAAATCCGGCATGGGATGTCCCATCAGCCCCATGAAGTCAGGCCGGCCGTCCACGACCACCAGGAGCTCCGTGGTGGGCGAACCGCCAAGTCCCCGCAGAGTCATCGATCCGGACTCGCCTAGCCCGAGGCCCAGGATGCCCATGCGGGTCACATAGGCACTAGGCACCAGGTTTTCGACAGCATCGAAGACCGTGCGGGCGCCGCCGCGCTCAATCTCCAGTGCGGTCTGCTCGACGGTAGTTTCTGGCGCCGCCGCGCTGTGCACCACCACATCAATCGTGGTGTGAATGACAGCGGAAGTAAGTTGGAGCCTAACGCCGCCCGGGGAACTGTTTCCCACCTTCCGGCGCAAGGGATCAAAGCCCGGAGCCGCGACTTGGACTTCCACGGGGAGATCCGCCTTCACGGAGAGCATTCCTTGGGCATCGGTGACTCCCGAGAAGACCCTGGGACTGGCGTTGACACTTCGGACTTCAAGCGCGGCGCCGGGGACGGCCGCGTCCTGGGGATCGACGACTCGAAACGAGACCTCTTGCGTGGCAGCAGCCAGCGGGGAGAAAAGTAGAACAACCATCAAGAAGGAAGGGCGCAGATTCATTCTAACTCCTGGTCCGACAGTAGTAGCACGAAAGTGTATTTCGTAACACAACCTCAGCATCCTACCCGTTTGCCTCCAGGAATGCCAGAGACATGATGTCCGGCTGCCTCGTCGCCCCAATCATTGTTTGCTGGTAGTATGGGAGCTGTCTCACGAGATTATGCCCGCGCCTAAGGAGAGGCCATGTCGACGCTGATTCGCACCGGGATATCACTGGATGGCGAACTACTAACGCGATTCGACCGCGTCATCCGTAAGAAAGGTTACAAGAACCGTTCCGAGGCTATCCGGGACCTGGTGCGGGATTATGCGGTCGCAGAGGATGTGGAAGAGAACCGCACGGTGGTTGGAACCTTGACGATGGTGTACGACCACCATCGCCCCAAGCTCTCTGAGAGGCTCATCGAGGCTCAGCACCACGCGCAGGGCATGGTGCTTGCCGCCACCCACGTCCACCTGGATCACCACAACTGCTTGGAGGTTGTCATCATGAAGGGCCGAAGTTCCGATGTGAGACACATCGCGGACCAAATTCTGAGCCTGCGAGGTGTCAAGCACGGGAAGCTGGTGATCACCACCACGGGGAGGGGGTTGAAGTAAACCCCCACAATGACCGGCCGTGTGTGGCGGGAGAGTCGTTCCGGCTATCCCGGCAGGTCGAACCGCTAGCCTGAAAATCCTAAGACCCGCCGCAGGTCATACCGACACAAAGCATCGGGGCACGTAGACCGGCGCCACAGCAGACATCTTCACGCGGGTTGGTGTGGGGAAGCACCCTTGCGGTGCTCCCCCGCACGGAGACGAGAGGGGTACAAGACCTCTCCCTTACATAAAGCGCCCTTCGGTCCGAATAATCACACCTTGCACCGCACTCAAGCCTTAGAAGCTTTCGTCCAGGCTGATCTCCGCAAGGATCTGGTCGAGTTGCTGGCGGGCCTGCTGGCGCTTGCCCTTCAGGTCGGCGATCTGGCTGCGCAGCGTCGCCAGGCGGTCTTCCTGCTCATCCAACTGGCGCGTGTAGCGCTGCAGCAGAGCTTTCTCCTCCGGGCTGCCCTTGAGCGCCTTCATGTTCTCGCGGATGCGGGCCTGGTCGCTCGAGATGCTGGTTTCCTCCTGTTGGCGCGAATTCAGTTGCGCG
>Ga0187861_10003158_pt1 | contig 14814 bp, 9 predicted proteins | sample June2016WEW_10_1_3_FD_132986 | JGI IMG/M metagenome (GOLD analysis project Ga0187861, IMG submission 132986) | Peatland microbial communities from SPRUCE experiment site at the Marcell Experimental Forest, Minnesota, USA - June2016WEW_10_100 | ecosystem: Environmental > Terrestrial > Soil >...
CGGATTTCGGACAGCGCACAATTGACCTGTGAGGCGATTTCGTGTGCCAGAGCTCGGTCCTTTCGTGCAACGCTGATCTGGAGTTCCGCGTCATGGCCCCCGGGCAAGGCTTCGAGGGCCTTGAGTGACCTGGCTTTCAGACACAGGGAGGCGCCGAAGCCGAACCAGCCCTTACGGAAAACAAGCTGCTCAATCTGCCCGAAGGGAATGGTCACATTGCGAACCTCGGTTTTTAAGATATTCAGCACCCCGTCCTGCAACTTGAACTCCAGCACGATTGCCTGCTGCTCAAGGCATAGGAGGCCGCGCACTTCGGCCAGACCGCCATACGCTTCTATGACAAAAGGCAGGCTCATGTTCTTAACAATCCTGCCTTGTGCCGGCTGTTTGTCAAGTTGTCCGCGCTTGCAGGGTCATGTTCGCGGGCCTTGCTGCGACTCATTTCGCCGCCATCGCCCCCGCGAACTTCCCATTCACCCCCACGATCCGCTGTTCCGTGACCACCAGGTTGGCCAGCGGTCCGATCTTCTTGTCCCACTGGAATGTCCCCGCGGGCTGGCCGGAGCGCGCGTCGAGGAGGACCAAGCCGCTCGCCGTGGGCAGGTAGAGTGTCCCGCCTGAGAACCCCGGCTGGCCAAGGAGCCGCTTGTCTTCGAGCGCGTATTCCCACGCCACTTTCCCCGTGCTCAGCGAAAGTGCGCTCACGGTGTTGTCGGCCACAAGGACATTGTCTTCGTACAGGCCGGCCATAAAACGGCAATCCAGCAAAGGCTGCGACCAGCGCAGCTCGCCGTCCTTGCGGTCAAAGGCGAGCACGCCCGTGGCATCTTTGGGGACGAGCACCACCACGTCATCGCCCAGCAACGGCGAGCACGGCCCGCGCGCGTTGAGTTTCAGCATGCGCGGGAGGAAATCGCCCGCGCCGGAGTTGCCTTCCCGCAGATGCTCCACGCGCAGCCGCGGATAGGCGGACATCCACAACAGCTCGCCGGTAAAAGCATTGAGCGCCGCCAGCAGGCCCAAGCCGGTTTCCGCGTAGACCACACCCCCGTCCGTCGCGGGCGGTCCGAGTTGCATGCTGCCGCGGTAGAGCGCGTACTTCCTGTCGCGCTGGCGGCCCTCTTCGTATACGCGGATGCCCGTCATGCCCGTGGCCAGGACGCGTTGCCAACGCAGGCCGCCCGTCTCCGCGTCCAGCGCCAAGACACCGTGCAGGTTGTTCCCGTCCGGGCCGCCGCCTTGCGCCGGTGGCACCAGGAAGACCGCCGTCGCCAGCCCGTAGGCCACCAGGGGATCGCTCAGCCAGATTGTGTCCCTGAAGGCCGGGACTCCCTCTGTGCTCCACACCAGCTTGCCGTCAGAAACGCGATAGCAGCGCAACGCCGGCTGCTCCTGGCCCAGCACACGCAGGTACGCCAAGCCGCCGCATACAGTCGGGCAACTGACGGGAAAGCCCGTGAACTTGTCGTTCCACAGCGCGCCCGGCGAATTCCACGTCTGCTTCCAGGCAAGCTGCCCGGTCAGCAAGTCGTAGCACTGCGCGCTCTCAAGGGCGCTCACCAAGACCTGGCCGCTGGAGATAACAGGGAATGATTGCCAGTGTGAGAAGAGCGTGTCCTCACGCCAGAACCTCTGGGCCGTCTCGCTGCTCTGCGACTTCGGCAAAGCCGCGGACCAAGCCAGCGCCTCCGGCTTGGGCGCGGGGCTGTGCGGCCCCGGCCCGCAGCGCCGGGCTTTGGCGGCGACGGTTTCCGTTTCCTCGACGAACGACGCGCCGGCCGCGTCCGCCGCCGCCTGGGCAATCCGCGACTCGATGCTGGAGGCGCAATCCGCGGGAGTGACGAGTTGCCCGCCGAATTTGAACGGCGCCGCGCCATAGTTGGTGCGCAGCCGGGAAAGCGTTTCTCGCGCCTCGGCAGCTTGGCCGGCTCGCAGCAGCGCACTGGCCAGCTTGGCTGTGACGAGCGGCTCGGAGAGGCCCCCTGGCATCGTCCCCGGGGAGGCCTGCGCGCCGGTGCCAACGGAGGCGGGCGGGACGCCCGCGCTCCCGGCCGGCGTGCGGTAGTCCCGCAGCAGCAGGCGGAAAACGGCTGCGGCCTGCGCATAGAGGCCGTCATCCAGATACAGGTTGCCGGCCTGGTTGAGCGCCTTGGCCGCCGCGGGCGTCAGATAGTGTTCCCAGGCCATAGCTTCGAGAGCGAAAACGCCGCCGGCCGCCTTGGCCGCCTGGTAGTTCCGTTCCGCCTCTGGGTCCATCGTCTTGCGGTAAAGCTCCAGCGGCTCGTTTCCCAAGCCGGCCAGCAGCGCACGCAGATACTCGCGCAGGCCCGCATAGCGCGGAGTGAACGGCGAATCGCCGGCGCGCAGCACGGCCTCGCCGTTCGTGTGCATCAGGCTTTCCACGGTCCGCACGGCGGACTCGATGTCCGCAGCGTTGCCGCCCGTGAGCTGCCGGCGCACGGCGTCAACCTGCAATTGCAGTTCGTGCCCCACGGGGACCTCGGCCAACTCCGGCCGGTAGCTCCGCGCCAGCGCCAGCGCGTCCAGGATGTCTCTGGCGTCGTCCTGATCCAAAGCGAACTCCCGCAACGCCCGCTCGAAGAACGGCTGGCATTCGCGGCCCCAACCGTAATCCAGCCTCAGCACGCCGCGGGTGGAAACGGCGGCGCCCGTGTTGCGGTTGAAGGGAAAACGCGCCGCGAAAGCGCGCAAGAGCCTGTCTGCCGGCGCGGCCTCGCCTTTGTTCAAGAGCGCCGCCACGCGGGCCTTGACCGTGCCCCAGGCCAAAGTGCTGTCTCCGGCCTGCTCTTTCTCCGCGCGCAGCAGACGCTGCGACGCAGCCGCTGCTTCGGAGGCATAGTCCTCATCCTTGGGGAACGCCTCGCGGACTTTCTGATACAGAGCCAGGGCTTCCTTGGACTGGCCCGCGGCTTCATACTTCCGCGCCAGCTCAAGCTGGGCCTCGGCCCCGCGCCAGCCGGACGCTTCGTCGGGGTAGAGTTCGCAGAGGCGTTTGAGGAGCCGCTCCCGCCAGGCCAGGTCGTTGCGCTCCAGCCGCAGGCTGAAACTGAAGCCGAATTTCCGGTCGTCATGCGGAGCCAGTTTCAGTTTGAGGATGTTCTTGCCGGGCTGCATCTGCACCCAGACAGGGCAGAGCTGCGGCTTGAGCCGTTCGCGGCGGCGCCTGTGCGTGTGCGCAAAATCCAGCGGCGCGTTGTTCAGATAAACCAAGGCCCGCGAGAAAGTGTCGAACCAAAGCAACGCCGGGCCGGCGGCGGGCCATTCCACGGTGGTCTGAGCGAAGACCAGTGTGTCGCGCTTGCGGCCCAGTATGGCCGCCAAGTCAACTTCGCAACCTTCTTCGTCCTTGGGGCGCGTCCAAGCGGCGGGATTCAGCGCGCGCCAATCGTCGCTGCTTTCGGCCGGCAGGTTGCTGCGCTGCTCAAATCCCTTTTTTGCTTGCGCCGCGGGGACGCTGACGAACAGCCATGAATCCGGCACGCCGAGGGCGGCGAGGTCTTCGAGCGACTCCTGCCAACTCGCGTGCGGCTCCAGTTCCGGCAGGTCCGCCGGCATGCGGCAGACGCCGCCAGCCACCAGCGCCGGCTCGGCTGCCAAGCTCAGGACCGCGCCGAGCAGGATAGAGAGGCAACTCACCAGGCAACACATGCCGACACTGTAACAGGCGGGGCCACGCGGCGCTAACGGCAACAGAATTACAAATTCAAAATTGGGGGCGTGTTCGGAAGGGAGGATCAGGTTCGTCGCTTGCCTCGCGGCCTGATTCTGGGACACTGCCGGCTCGATCGGGATTCGCTGGAATTGTTCAAAGGAGACGGGAATGGTCGCTAGTCCTGCTGTTGTCTTGCTCGCGTTGTGCCTGCTCACGGTGTCCTCCTGCGCCGCTGAGGAGCAGCCAGCTCCCGCTGCGGCGCCACACAGCATTGCCGCGCTCTTGCAGCCGTTCGTGGACCGCCACGTGCTCGCTGGCGCGGTTACGCTAGTGGCCACGAAAGACAAGGTGCTCAGCCTTGAAGCGGTGGGCTTTGCGGACATCGCGGCCAACAAGCCGATGCGCACTGACGCCCTGTTCTGGGTCGCGTCCCAGTCCAAGCCGGTCACCGCCACAGCCCTGATGATGCTGGTGGATGAGGGCAAAGTGAATGTGGAAGATCCCGTGGAGAAATACCTGCCGGAGTTCAAAGACCAGATGCTTGCCGTGGGGAAGGAGGAGAAGCGCAAGCCAGCGCATCCCATCAAAGTGCGCGAGGTGCTCAGCCACACCAGCGGCCTGCCTTTCGCCTCGCCCATCGAGCACCCTACCCTGGACCTGCACCCGCTGTGCGATGCCGTGCGCAGCTACGCGGCCGTGCCGTTGCAGTTTGAGCCGGGCACCAAGCACCAGTACGCCAATGCGGGCCTGAACACCGCGGGCCGCATCATCGAAGTCGTCAGCGGGATGCCCTATGAGGAGTTCCTGCAGAAGCGCCTCTTCGACCCGCTCGGCATGAAGGACAGCACCTTCGTGCCCAGCGAGGAGCAGGTGCAGCGGCTCGCGAAATCCTACAAGCCGAACGCCGACAAGACCGGCCTCATAGAGACGCCCATCGGCCAGCTGAAGTACCCGCTCACGGACCGCCAACGCTATCCAATGCCTGCGGGCGGCCTGTTTTCAACCGCTGCGGACATGGGACGCTTCTGCCAGATGATCTTGAACGGCGGCGAATTCGAGGGCAAACGCTACGTCTCCGAAGCATCCGTGAAAATGATGACGAGCAAACAGACCGGTGACGCGCTCAAAGAAGGGTACGGTTTCGGCTGGGGCGTGGGTGGCGGCGGCTTCGGCCACGGCGGTGCATACTCTACGGACATGAGCATTGATCCCAAGCGCGGCCTGGTCCTGGTTTGGCTGGTGCAGCACGCGGGCTACCCTGGCGATGGCGGCAAAAGCCACAACGTGTTCAAGTCCGCAGCCGAACAGCAGTTTGGGAAATAATAGAACGGACGGACCATCATGCACCGCACGGCTACGCTGCTCTTCGGCATCCTCGCGCTTCTGTCGCTGGCCGGCGGCGGCTGGGGCGGCGAAACAGCGGAGCCGCAACAGGGCCTGCGCACGGCCGCGAGTGTCAATGTGCAGTACTACCTGTCGCTGCCCCAAGGCTGGACCGCCAAGTCCACCTGGCCGATTCTGGTGACGATTGACGGCTCCGGGCACAACTTTCAGGGCAACTTCAATGGCTTTATCGGAGCGCGCGGCGCGCAACCGTTCATTATCGTGACGCCCTGCGTCAGTTCCAACGGCAACGATCCCGCCGATCTCAAGGCCGTGCTCTCCATCGTGAAGGAGGTCCAACAGGCGGCGCAAGGACAGCCGCAATTCTTCATCACCGGTTTTTCGGCGGGCGGACACGTGGCGTGGCAATGCATCTTCATGCATCCCGAATTGCTTGCCGGGGCCGCGCTGGCCGCGGGCAACTTTCGGGCTCGCGGCCTCGCTGAAATCTCGAAAGCCCCCGAGCGCGTCCGGCTGCCGATCCACGAGTTTCTCGGCGAGAAGGATGGGGTCAAGGCCGCCCTCTCCCAGCAATGGGGAGACGCCGTCAAACTCGCGCGCGAAAATGGCTACGAGAACCTGACGTTCACCGAAGTGCCAGGCGCGGACCACAAGCCCTTTGCAGAGCAGGTGCTGGCGTTCTTTGCCTCCTTGCTTCCCAAGAAATAACGCGGACCCGTTACCTCCTATGGGAAGAATGGGAGGAATAGGAACGATGGAACCGCTCCCTCAAGGTCGCGGCCCGGACTGAACGGCTGCCAATTCTCAATTCCCTTGCTGTTTCTGCCCCAGATCCTTGAGCAGATCCTTGGCGTGTGTAGCGGCCTCAACGGTGCCATAGAGGCGTTCAACTTTGCCCTCCTTGTCAAGCACCACCGTTTGCCGCTTGCCGGGCGTCACACCCAGCGCCGCGGCCAGCTCGCCCTTGGGGTCCGAAAGGAGCGGAAAGTTCAACTGATACTTTTCTTTGAACGCCTTTTGCGCTTCAGGCCCGTCGCGCGAGACGCCCAGAATCGCGTAGCCTTTGTCGGAGAACGTCTTGAGTTCGTCACGGAACCCGCAGGACTCCTTAGTACACCCCGGCGTGTCCGCCTTGGGGTAGAAGTAGACCACCACGCCGCTCTTGCCCTTGAACGAAGAGAGCCGGATCTCTTTTCCGTTCTCGTCCGTAGCCCCAACGTCCGGCGCCAGGTCACCCACCTTTGGCGCATCCGCGCCCATAGCCAGGCCACACGCCACTGCCAAAACCAGCAACCCAACATAGTAGATCACGATACACCTCCCTTTCACGGGGCGCCCATCGCCCACCAGTATTCTACCCTGTGCGCGGTTGAAGTGGCGAATCATTGCAGCAGGCTCCGCCGAATGACCGCCTCGGCCGCATCGAATTCCGGCTGCCACTCAATCCGCGGCTGCAGGTCGCGCAGGCAATTGCGCACTTTCTCCAGCGTGTTTTTGGCCATGTAGGGGCAGGCGTTGCAGGCGCAGGTGACGCCGGGCACGGGCAGGAAGGTGTGCTGCGGGAAGCGGTGCTCGAACTGCCAGAGCATGTGCGGTTCGGTCGCCACCAGGAACGTGGCCGGCGCGGCGAAAGTGCCCACGAACTTCAGCATCCCTTCGGTGCCGGCGATCTTATCAGCGAGGGCCAGCATGTTCTGCGGGCATTCGGGGTGCGCGATGGTGACAGCCTTTGGGTAGCGCTTCTTCAGCTTGAGCAGGTCCAGGACGGAGAACGCCTCATGGACCACGCACGTGCCTTTCCAGAGGATGAAGGGCCGCTGGGTTTGCTCCATGAGATACCGGCCGAGGTGCTGATCGGGCGTGAAGAGAATCCGGTATTCCGGCGGCACGCGCGCGATGATTTCCAGGGCGTTGCCGCTGGTGACGATCCAGTCGGAGAGCGCCTTGGTGGCGGCCGTGGAGTTGATGTAGGTCACGGTCTGAAACTTCACGCCCTGCGCGCGGAGCTCGTCCTGGAACTTCTTCAGCGCGGGCGCGGGGCAGGCGTCGGCGAGCGAGCAGCCGGCGCCCAGGTCGGGCAAGAGCACGATTTTTTCGCGATTGAGCGTCTTCGCCGTCTCAGCCATGAAGTGCACGCCGCAGAAGACGATGATGGGCGCCGTCGTTTTGGCGGCTTCGCGCGCGAGCTTGAGCGAATCGCCGGTGAAATCCGCCAGCTCCTGGATCGCGCCTTCCTGGTAGTAGTGCGCCAACAGGACCGCCTGGCGCTCTTTCTTCAGTGCGGCGATTTCTTCGACGACCTGGAGTTCTTGCATCACGTCGGGCATCTTTTCAGCCTTCCTCCCTCAACTTCATATTACCACAGGCGGCGGCGCCTGGCCCGTGGGTGTGAACGGCCCATCCTGCATTTCTCACCACTCATTCAACACAGAGAGTTCTTGAAACCGCAGATGAACGCAGATGAACGCAGATGGGAAGAAAACTCTCTTGTATCTGCGTTCATCTGTGTCCATCTGCGGTTCCAATCCCCTCTGTGTTCCTCGGTGTCCTCTGTGTTGAGAAACAGTGGTTAACGCCTCTGGCCCCGCGGCCCGCTGCGCGCCTCCACCAGGGTTTGGCTCAGCTTCTGGTCCTTTTCCAGCTCCACCGGCTTCAGGCCCCAGATCTCCTTGGCGTACTCGGTGATCGTCCGGTCCGATGAGAACTTCCCCGAACAGGCCACGTTACAAATGGCCTTGTGCGCCCACTCCTCACGGTCCTTGTAGGCTGCCTCGACCGCGGCTTGTGCCCGCGTGTAGTCCGGCAAGTCCGCCCAGTGCATGAAGCGGTCTCCCCGCTCCAGCAACGCCTGGCGGATCGGCTCGAAGATGCCCGGCTCGTTCGGACTGAAGAACCCGGAAAGGATCAACTCCAGCGCCGCGCGTCCCTCGGGGTTCTGGTTGTAGAAGTACCACGGGTCGTAAACGGGCCCCAGCCGGGCGACGTCATCACGCGTCAGTCCGAACAGGAAGAAGTTGTCGCGCCCCACTTCTTCCAGCATCTCCACGTTCGCGCCATCGAGCGTGCCCAGAGTCAGGGCGCCGTTGAGCATGAACTTCATGTTGCCTGTGCCGGAAGCTTCCGTGCCCGCCTGCGAAATCTGCTCGGACACGTCCGCCGCGGGAATCAGCCGTTCCGCCAGGGAAACGCCGTAGTTCGGCAGGAAGCAGACCTTCAGCCGCCCGCCCAATGCCGGATCGTTGTTCACCACCTGGCCGATGTTGTTGATCAGCTTGATGATGACTTTGGCCAACAGGTATCCCGGCGCGGCCTTGGCGGCGAAGAGGAACGTGCGCGGCTGCACCTCCAGCTTCGGGTCCTGCCGCAGCCGGTTATACAGAACCACGATGTTCAGCGCGTTCAACAACTGCCGTTTGTACTCATGCAGGCGCTTGGCCTGCACGTCAAAGATGCTGTCCGGGTCGAGGCTGAAGCCCTGTTCCTTGGCCAGGTACTGCGCCAGCGCCGCCTTGTTGGCGCGCTTCACCTGCCTGAAGCGCTCCCGGAACGCCGCGTCGTCCGCCCACGGCAGCAGTTTCCGCAGCTCCATCAAGTCCGTGATCCACTTGGCGCCGATGGTTTCGGTGATCAGCGCCGCCAGAGCGGGGTTGGCGTCGAGCAGCCAGCGCCGCTGAGTGATGCCGTTGGTCTTGTTGTTGAAGCGCTCCGGGTATACGTCCTGGAAATCGGAAAACAGGCAGGTTTTGAGCAGCTCCGTGTGCAGCCGCGCCACGCCATTGGTGGAATGGGAGCCGACCACCGCCAAGTGGGCCATGCGCACCTGGCGCGGCGGGCCTTCCTCGATCACGCTCATCCGCTTCAGCCGCTCCCCATCTCCGGGGAATTGCACCGCGACATGCTCCAGGAAACGCCGGTTGATCTCGTAGATGATCTGCAGGTGCCGCGGCAGCAGCCGTTCCAGCAGCTCCACGGGCCAGCGTTCCAGGGCTTCGGGCAGCAGCGTGTGGTTGGTGTAGCCCAGGCTGCGCACCGTCAAGTCCCAGGCCTGCTCCCATTCCAGCCCCTCGCGGTCCAGCAGCAGCCGCATCAGTTCGGGGACCGCCAGCGACGGGTGCGTGTCGTTCATCTGGATGGCGGCCAGTTCCGGCAGCCGGTTCCAGTCCTCGCCGTCCTCGCGGAAGCGCCGCAGGATGTCGTAGAGCGAACAGGCCACGAAGAAGTACTGCTGCTTCAAGCGCAGTTCGCGGCCGGTATAGAGGATGTCGTTGGGATAGAGCACCTTGGTCAGGTTCTCCGCCGCGACCTTGTATTGCACCGCCGCCACGTAGTCCCCGGCGTTGAAGTCGTCGAGATGGAACTCCTCGGCCGCCCGCGCGCTCCACAGCCGCAGCGTGTTCACCGTCTTGCCGCCGTAGCCGACCACCGGAGTGTCGTAGGGAATCCCGATGACCGGCTTGGTGTCCAGCCAGCGGACTTTCAGCCGCCCATCCTCCGGCGTCATCTCCACGCGGCCGCCAAAGTGCACGGGGATGCGGAAATCGGGGCGCGGAATCTCCCACGGGTTGCCCATGCGCAGCCAGTCGTCGGGGTCCTCGATCTGGTAGCCGTTGTCAATCCGCTGCCGGAAGATGCCGTAGTCGTAGCGAATGCCGTAGCCGAAGGCCGGGTACTGCAACGTCGCCAGCGAATCCATAAAGCACGCGGCCAGCCGCCCCAAGCCGCCGTTGCCCAGTCCGGGGTCGGCCTCTTCCTCCAGCATGGCCGCCCAGTCCTGGCCCAGTCCGCCCAGCGCTGTGCGCACTTCCTTGTCCAGGCCCAGGTTCACGACATTGTTGGAGAGCGCGCGGCCCATGAGGAATTCCAGGGAGAGATAATAGACGCGTTTGGCTCGCCGCAGGTGGTGCATCTGCTGGGTTTCGATCCAGCGTTCCACGAGCAGGTCGCGAATGCTGGCGGCCAGGGCCAGGTAACGGTCGTGCTGCGTGGCCGTGAAGCGGTCGCGCGCCAGACCGTACTTGAGATGACGGGCGAGACTGCTCTGCAACGCCTCCGCATCCGAGCCGTTCTGCCCCAACTGTTTGTTTTGAACCACGATGCGCTTCGCCATGTCAACCCCCTCCTTTGGAAACGATTTGATCGCCACACCCTACTACCAATCCCAGCAAAATGCCAGCAAAACGAGCGCGAGCACCACCAACAGGGCAATGCACATGCCGTACCACCGCGGCTCGTCGTCCCGCGCCGCCCTCCAGGTCTGGTGCACAGACTTGCACACCAGAACAATTGCAGCCACGCCGCAAACCATGGCCAGCACTGCTTGGTCCTCAGAATCCAGTTGGAAGAAGCGGGGACTGGCACTTGGCAGAGGGTGCAGCGGGACGGGGGGAATGGGAAGTCGCATACGGAAATCTCTCTCTTCGTGGTGAGAATCCAGCAGGAAGAGGCTAGCGCAAACGATGAGCACAAAACCGCCGGCCACCGCCAGCCAAACCACAGCATCCCGCGTATGTGGACTGAGGCGTTTCGTTTCGTCCTCTTCCTTCGTTGCCGCACTCTCGTTGCCCTTCTGGCACGACCGGCGCTCATTCGCCACAAAGAAGGAGAAAACACTCGCCCAGGACGCGAACAAAAGCACGGTCAGACCTGCTATCAAACCCAAGGACTCCAAGAATGTAGTCCAAGTGTCCTTGTCATACGAAGACTTGTACCAACGGCTCACATTAACACAGTACGGCACACCCAGGAGCAGTTCAGCTATACAGCCTATCAGCAGAATCCTGAGTACTCGTTGAAAAGCCCTTCCTGGATCATTGGAAAATACCTTTTGCAGGAAGATAAGGGACCACGCTGCCCAAGTGAGCAAGGCCAATGCGACCGCCACGAGCACCACCCAGCGATGGACCCAGTCATTCTTGGCGTAGGGCGAATACATTGCCATTTCGCCAACGGTTAGAACCAGGCCAAACATGAGCAGGCCCATCATCAGCGCCGCCACAATTGCCATGACTACCCAGTGCCGCCGCGTCACGGGTTTCTTTCGGGCTACGTCAATGGGCAATAGCAGGAAAATGGCCTGCAGAACCATCAACAGGTCAACCACGAGCCAGAAGGGCGTTTCCCTATAGATGGGCAACGCAGGGCTCTGCGAGGGCCATATCTGCTCTTCCCAAGGCAAGTAAGGCCACTGGGAAATAAAAATGTGTGGAGCCAGAACCACGCACGCCGCGCCATACAGCAGCACGGTCAGCAACGCCCAGTGCCGGACCGGTAGGTTCTTCGCCTTATGGTCGCCGCCTGTAACCTCATCCCGGCAACTCATCCCTTGGCCCTCACGTATCTGCCCCCTAGCCAACACCCAACGTCCCAGGTAGCTTCCATTGCTATAAGTCCTTAAAATACTGGCCTTTTAGGGATAGATTCAAGATATAATAGGGAGCGATTCAAGATATAATAGGGATCGCATCGAGATATAGTAGGGATCGAATCACGATATATTGGGGATAGTATCAGGAGAAGATAACGATATAATAAAGAGGTAATAACGATATAATAAACGGGCATAGCCGTAGAGGCACAGAGACACAGAGAACGGCTTCTGGTTCTTGAATCTTGGCCAAGCATGAATTCCGCCGTTCTCTGTGCCTCTGTGCCTCTGTGGTTCCGGCTCAAGCCAAAGTCGTGCCGGACCATCCACTGTCCAAACAACATCCCCCTATAATACATACGAGTGTGGCGCAGCAAAGTCAAGGACAAAATCAAAAAAATCTTTGGAGTGCGGCGCCTTGGCGCCGCTTTCAAAGCGGCGGAGAGCCAGTACATGTCGCTGAGTGTGGCACGTCGAGCGATGCGTAGCACGGGCGTCCCGCCCGTGCAGTTCGCACAAGCGCCAAGCTGCACGGGCGGGACGCCCGTGCTACAACCCGCGGCAAGCCGCCGCACTCCAAAGCGCTTGCGCTTGGGCCGCGGCGCGCTAAGTTGGCGGGCACTGTTTGAGGAAAACGAAGATGTCACGCCCCGCTACATCCGCTGTCCTGGTCTTTCTCCTGGGCTTCGCGGCGCACTGCGCCGGCGGCGAGACGCCGGCCAAGACTGCTGAGGGCCACATGAGCAACCCGTTTGTCTACGTCAGCGGCTATGACGAGACGATAAGCTGTTTCGTCCTCGACCTGGCCACGGGCACGCTGCAGCCGGCGAGCACTTCCAGCGGCGGCAAGAACCCCACTTACCTGGCCTGGCACCCCTCGCGGAAATACATGTACGCCGCCAACGAGGGCCAGCCGGGGCGCGTCACAGCGTTCGCCATCAGCCCCAACGACGGCGCGCTGACGAAGCTCAATGAGGCCTCGTCCGCGGGCAACGGCCCGTGCCACGTCTCCGTGCACCCGAGCGGCAAGTGGGTCTTCGTGGCCAACTACGGCAGCGGGACCATCGGCGTGCTGGCTGTGCAGCCCAATGGCGGCGTGGCTGAACCCCAGGCCAAACTGGAGCCGGGCAAGAACGCGCATCAGATCATCAGCGATCCCTCCGGCCGTTTCGTCTTCGTGCCGTGCTTGGGCTCGAACCACGTCGCGCAGTTCCTCTTCGACGAGGCCACGGGCGAGCTCAAGCCCAACAACCCGCCCAGCGTGCCCACGGCCCAGGGCGCCGGGCCGCGCCACATAGTCCTGCACCCCGCGGGGCGCTGTGCCTATCTGGTCAACGAACTGGACAGCACCATCACGAGTTTCGCGTATGCCTCGGCCACGGGCACGCTTTCCGATCCGAAGACGCAGTCAATTCTGCCTGGCGGCCTGGCGGTGAAGGGCAATTCGGGCGCGCACGTCCTGGTCTCACCCAACGGCAAATTCGTCTACGCGTCCAACCGCGGGCACGACAGCATTGCGATTTTCGCTGCCGATCCCAACGACGGGCAGTTGAAAGTGGTGGGCCACGAAACCGGCGGCGGAGACATCCAAGTGCCGCGCGATTTCACTCTCGACCCCAGCGGCAAGTACCTCCTGGCCGCCAACCAGAAGAGCGGCACGGTGACCATTTTCCGCTGCGATGCCGAACATGGCACGCTGGAGAAGCTGAACACCATGAAGGTCCCGCCAGGGCCGGCGTTCGTGGGGGTAATGCCACAGTTGAAAATTGAGTAACGGTTCAGTTTCCGAGCCGCGCGCGTCAGCAAGCGGCCCCGACCGGTCGGACTGATCTGACCGATCCGACCGATCAGCCCGCAATCCCAAGCCGCTTCTTGCCTTCATCCAGCATCTCCGCGGTCCGGGTGGCGCCGCAGCGCGCCACTCCGATGGCGCGGACTTCGAGCAGCGCGTCCAGGGTGCGGATGCCGCCCGCGGCCTTGACACGGACGGCAGGGGGTGAATGCCGGCGCATCAGCTTCAGGTCTTCGAGGGTCGCGCCGCCTGAGCCGTAGCCCGTGGAGGTCTTGACGAAGTCGGCCTGGACGGCCGCGCAGATTTCGCAGAGCTTGATCTTCTGGACGTCCTGCAAGTAGCAGTTCTCAAAAATGACCTTCACAATCGCACGGCACGCATGGGCCACGTCCACGACAGCCCGGATGTCGTCCTGGACGAACTTCCAGTCGCCGCTGAGCACCTTGCCGATGTTCACCACCATGTCCAGTTCGGTGCCGCCGTCAGCGAGCGCCTGCTGCGCCTCGGCGACCTTGAGCGCCGTGGCGTGGCCGCCGTGAGGAAATCCGATGGTGGTGCTGGGCTGGACGGTGCTGCCGCGCAGGAGTTCCGCGCAGCGGCGCAGGTAATACGGCTTGATGCAGACGCTGGCCACGTCGTATTTCAGGGCCAGGCGGCAGCCGGCTTCAAGCTGCTCGTCCGTCATCACGGGGTTGAGCAGCGAGTGGTCAATCATCTTGGCGATCTCTGCGTAGCTGTATTCCATTTTCATTCTCCGTAATTGTTCAGTCCGAGCCGCGACCGTGAGGGAGCGGACACTGCCGCTTGCTTGCGCGCGCGGCTCGGAGACTGAACGGTTGTCATGCTCCCATGAATTGCCTTAGGTAACGCGCGGACTGGCGCAGGGCCTGCTTGCGCGTCTCCAGATTCCTTTCGTAGGCGCGGTCTTCCACTTCGATGCACACCGGGCCGTCGTAGCCGGTGTCGCTGAGCACGGAAAAGAAGGCGCTCCAATCCACGTCGCCCAGCCCGGGAAGCTTGGGCGCGTGGTAATGCAACGGCATGGCGAGTATGCCCACCTCGTCCAGGACGTGCTTTTCCACGCGCGCGTCCTTGGCGTGGACGTGGAACAGCCTGGCGCTGAACTCGCGCAGCGGCCGCAGGTAGTTCATCTGCTGCCACACGAAATGCGAGGGGTCGAAGTTCAGCCCAAAGTTCTTGCTGGGAATTTCCGCGAACATGCGCCGCCAGATCGCCGGGCAGTAGGCGAGGTTCTTGCCGCCAGGCCACTCGTCCTCGCTGAAAAACATCGGGCAGTTCTCGATGCCAATGCGCACGCCACGGCTTGCGGCGAAGCCGACCAGCGGCTTCCAGACGCGCCGGAAGGCGGGCCAGTTGTCGTCCACCGAGCGCGTCCAGTCGCGCCCAATGAAGGTGTTGACCAGGTTTACATCCAGAAGCTGTGCGGCCTGGATGACTTTCTTGAGATGCATGAGGCAGGCGGCGGCTTCCTGGCGGTCGGGGGAGAGCAGGTTCGGGTAATAGCCGAGGCCGCTGATGCTGACGCTGGTTTCGCGGCAGAGGCCCTTGATCCTGTGCGCGCCGTCCTGGTCCAGAGCGCCCGCGTCAATGTGCGTGACGCCCGCGTAGCGCCGCTCGGCC
>Ga0187861_10003160_pt1 | contig 14809 bp, 12 predicted proteins | sample June2016WEW_10_1_3_FD_132986 | JGI IMG/M metagenome (GOLD analysis project Ga0187861, IMG submission 132986) | Peatland microbial communities from SPRUCE experiment site at the Marcell Experimental Forest, Minnesota, USA - June2016WEW_10_100 | ecosystem: Environmental > Terrestrial > Soil >...
AGTTCCTGCACCCCGGACCGGGCTACGGCGGCTCCTGTTTCCCCAAAGATACTCAAGCCCTTGCACGGACCGGCCGTGAACACGGCGAATGCCAATCCCTCCTCGAAGCCACGATCCAGGCGAACGAACGGCAAAAAGCGCGAATGGTGGACAAAATTGAGAGCGGGCTGGGAAGCGTCTCCGGAAAGACCCTTGCCCTTTTAGGACTTTCCTTCAAGCCTAACACTGATGATATGCGAGACGCACCTTCGCTTACGATCTGCGAAGGGCTTGCGTCCCGTGGCGCTCATCTCCGCGTGTGGGACCCTGCAGCCATGAAAGAGGCCGCGTGGCGGCTGAAGCCGCTGGGAAAGAAAGTCGTGTTCGCCCGTAATGAGTATGATGCCATCACAGGAGCCGACGCCCTCGTCATACTCACAGAATGGAACCAATTCCGAAATCTCGATCTGGAGCGAGTCAAGAAACTCCTTTCGACGCCGATGTTCTTCGACCTGAGGAATATCTACAGGCGCCCGGTCGTCGAGGCCGTGGGGTTCAAATACTTCGGGGTAGGCCAATAGAGACCCTGTGGGCGGCGATCGCCGCAGCGCTCATCTCCTCGGCTGTTTCGGTGCACCTTTCCGAAGTGAGGCCAGCATTCCAAGACTTGTCCGCAGAGTAACGCGCCACCCTTGATCAGGGCCGTGTCGCCCGGGAACATTGGCTGGTACCTGTACGGCTTCAGGCATTTTTCAGCTATTTCCTCGAGATGAGGGCAGAAGGAGCGCAACAATGGCCAACACGACTTCAAAAGCCACACCTGATAGCACGAAGTACCTTGTATTCGCGTTGCTAGTGGTCTTCTTCTGTTCGTACCTGCTTTTCGATGTGTTCTTTGCCGGAAGAACGAGCCGTTCGACCACTAACGGCGTTTGGAATAGCATTGACGTCACAGAATGGGCGTACAAAAGTAAGCGGGACAGAATAATAGGTGGAGAAGTAATTTACGTACCAATCATGGGGACACTCATCCGGCTGTTCGATTCGTCTCCCCACACCCCATATACATTCCAGAAAATGGCAGCAGTCAATGCTCTTCTTGGGGGAATAGCTTCGGCGGTATTCTTCCTGATCGTCAATACAATAACCAGGCGGCTTGTGTTCTCCATGGTCGCCTCGTTTTTCCATTTTGTCCTGGGATTTGTTCTTCTGTTGTCCACGATATCTGAAAACGTAATGCCGGGCTATTTCTTCTACTTGATCGGTGTGCTCTTTCTCTTTGCATGGCTTCAAAAGCCGCGATACGTTTTTCTATTTCTCTTTTCCATTCTCTTCGTTCTCTCATGGCTGTCTCAATGGATATTCGCCTTGGGAATAGTAGCCACGGTTGCGATCGGCCTGGGTATTGCCGAGATCAACATAGACAAGAAGATCAGTTCTTACTGTCTGGTTGGTCTCCTGTTTGGCTTATCTTTCATCGTAATGGGGAAATATGTGCTTCACGTCTCTATTTTGTCTCTCATATTCCCTGGGAAGGGTCTCGGAACAGGATGGGGAGGATTCAAACTAGAGAAGGTGCTTTACCTGATGGCTGGAGCGGCCAATTATTTTGTTGGCGGTAATAATCTGACGAATCTAAGCGCTCTGACCGGTGCACGTCTGTGCGCCTTCCTTATGGGTCTGGTATTCGACATTCTTGGGGTGTTCAGCGTGGTCTGGTGCCTTCTCAAAGAGAGCGGACCTACTCGGAAGCTGCTTCTCGCGCTTCTGGCAGGTTTTCTTGTTTCAGAAGGCGTCAACTTTTACTCCCAGCCCCAGGATCCGCAGATGCAGATTCAGCCCATGCTATTCCTTAGCCTTTGCATTGTTTTGGCTGCGCACGCTGCGTTCGGGAACAAGCCACGATCTTCAAGAGGACCTATCGCCGCCGTTTTAGGAGTGTGTCTCCTTGCGGCCGTAAATCTCGGCAGTGTGTGGGCTTCGACCGGAACCGACAGGCCTGACATTGAGAGAGTGAAATCTGTGACCAAGACGCTGAACATGTCACGATCCTTGCTAGTGGTTCACGGGTTTGAAGGCTGGCTTTCTTACTACTCGGCAATAGTTGACAGGAATCTCTGGCGCCGGAAACCGAGGAACCTGCTCAGTGTGGTAGAAGTCCCAATGGCGCACCCTGACTTTACCGCTGCTCAGACGGAGTTTGCTTTCTCCGAATACCTCGCGGACGGCACGACGGCCGGATACGACATATATGTCGATGACACGATTTGGAGTTATGATGCCGACGCTCTCTATTCTGCTCTTGCGACGATTGCTTCCAGGTCCCAAAGTGACTCCATCTACATTTTCCTGCATTCCCGGTTAAAGATCGACAAGAGAGTTCCAGTTGCGGCCGGACTAGTTTTCGACAAGATGAAATACGCCGAGTGATGCAGGCTATTGTATGAGGGAGACATGAAAAAAACTAAGCTTGGTATCGTCGTGCCCTGCTACAACGAAGCGGCGGTAATTGACGAGGCCGCGTCGAAAATTACCGAGAAACTCGCGCTGTACATGAAAGAGAACTTGATCACGAAAGAGAGCAAGGTAATCTTCATCGATGATGGAAGCAGAGATGAAACGTGGGCGAAGATCGTTCGATGGCACGTGAATAGCAAATACGTCAATGGGGTGAAGCTCGCCAGAAACTTCGGCCACCAGGGTGCTTTGATGGCCGGGCTCCTGACTTGCCGCGACAGTTTCGACTGCATAATATCCATGGACGCCGACCTTCAGGATGATGTGGACGCGCTCAGGACGTTCGTCCAGCGCTATCTCGAAGGCAACGAGATCGTGTACGGAGTGAGGAGGAACCGAAAAACAGATTCGCTGTTCAAGAAGGTCACTGCAAGACTGTTCTACGGTCTGATGAGACTGATCGGCGTTGATCTTGTGGCTGATCACGCTGATTACAGATTGATGAGCAGGAAAGCACTCCACATACTGTCCGATTTCCAGGAATCAAACCTGTTCCTGCGTGGTATTGTCCCGATGATTGGTCTGCAGTCCTCGGTCATAGAGTATGATAGAAAAAAGCGCGCCGCAGGGGAGAGCAAATATCCTTTCCGAAAAATGGTTGCATTCGCAGTCGATGGAATAACCTCGTTCAGTATCGTGCCCATTCGGTTGATCGGGTTTCTTGGCCTCGTCGTTATCATGGTAAGCATATTCAGCATCGTTTATTCGATTTTCGCGAAGTTCGGCGGAGCAGCCACGCCGGGTTGGACCTCCCTGTTTGTTTCGATATGGTTCTTGGGCGGGGTTCAGCTCGTGATCATCGGTCTCATCGGTGAGTACGTGGGAAAGGTCTACAAGGAAGTGAAGCGTCGGCCCCTGTTCATTATCGACAAGACGGCGATCAAGGAATGACAGTGGTGAAGCCAGGGAGAAGGCCATGGACAAAGAAATGTACGATTTCCACAAGGGGCAGCAGGATTCTCATTGGTGGTTTCGCGGACGGCGGAAGTGCATTGAGGCTTTTTTCCAAGCCAGTGGAGTCGGGGGGCAGGGACATGAGATCCTGGACATCGGCAGCGGATTTGGCGCCCTCGTGCCGCTCTTGCGCCAAATGGGAGAGGTCGACGCGTTGGAAGTCAGTAGTGAAACATTTCCCTACTTGAGGACCCGGGGAGTGCGTGAAATCTTTCCCGTAGGAGATTTCCCACAATCGTTCCCTCCGAAAAAATATGATATTGTAACGATGTTCGACGTTTTGGAACATATCGAAAATGATGTGAAGGCGGTCCGCACCATTTGCAATAGGTTGCTGTCGGAGAAGGGTGTGGTGGTCGTCACGGTACCCGCGTACAAATGGCTTTGGTCGACGCATGACATAAGAAGTCATCATTTTCGCAGGTATGGGAGAAAAGAGCTTGTGGCGCTGTTCAAGCAAAACGGTTTTCAGGAAGTCTATGCATCGTATTTCATGACTGTGCTCCTGCCTCTTGCAGTATTAGATCGTCTCGTTGCGAAAATGCTCCCTGCTTGCAATCATTCGTTGGTCATGCCAAAGGCTCTAAATGCACTGCTTTATAGCCTTTTTGCATCAGAGAGACTGTTAATCCGAAAACTCAGGCTGCCATTGGGGCTGAGTCTCGCTCTCATGGGAAGACTGGGCTGAAGACTCATGCTGAGTGAAACGAACGGCCAACTTGCGCGGTTCCTGATCATTGGGGTGTTGAACACGGGGATCGGATTCGCCACCATTCTCTTCCTTACGGTTGTCGTCACGCCGCCTTATTGGATCTCGAATGCAGGCGGATACGCTGTTGGTCTCGCGTTCAGCTATCTCGCGAACCGAATCTGGACTTTCCAGGCCTCCTACGAAAAGCAACAAGTTCTACGCTTTTTCCTTTCTTTCGCAGTCTCCTACCTTTTGCAGCTGATTCTTCTATTTGTCTTGATGGAGAGAGGCCGCATGAATGTACTTCAAGCGCAGCTATTATCTATTATATCATACACTATCCTAAGTTTCTCTCTCCAAAAAGGCTACGTATTTAACCCGCGAAAGGGTATCCTGCGCTAATGCATCCACAACTAAGCATCAAGCTCCGTTAATGTTACGCGCCTAGCACCTGGCCGAGGGGTTTCGGTATTTCAAGGCGGGACAAGAGTGAGAAGAGGAAGGAAAAGATTTGGAAAAGACAGGTTCTGAAGAGTGGAAGACGATTATTCGGCCAAAAAGCGGCCTCTTTGATTTCAACCTTAAGGAGTTGCTTCATTACAAGTTCTTGATGTATCTGTTCGTGCGGCGCGATTTTGTGTCACAATTCAAACAGACCATACTCGGGCCTTTATGGTTTATTATTCAACCGCTTTTTACAACCGGTATCTACAGCATTATTTTCGGAAACCTTGCAAAAATCCCGACGGACGGAGTACCGCAACCGGTTTTTTACATGGCAGGGACTACGCTTTGGAACTATTTCTCCACGTGTCTTACGGGAACCGGATCGGTATTTGCAAGCAATGCAAACATATTCGGCAAGGTGTACTTTCCAAGATTGACAGTGCCTGTCACAGCCATAATCACCAAACTTTTCACGTTCATCATACAGATGGCCCTGTTTCTCATAGTGTATTTTGCATACCTTGCTCGAGGAGCTGTCATGAGGCCGAACCTTTGGCTGCTCTTGTTGCCCCTGATGGTTGCGCATACGGCCATCCTCGGGATGGCTGTAGGGCTCTGGTCTTCCGCACTTACAGTCAAGTATCGTGATCTCAGCTATCTCGTGAGTTTCGGCGTGGGCTTATGGATGTGGGCGACCCCAATAGTGTATCCTCTTTCACTGGTTCCCGAGAAATACAGATTGGCGTTCACCCTGAATCCTATGACACCGATCGTAGAGATTTTCAGGTTTGCATTCACCGGAGCCGGATCGCTCCCGATTGCACAATACTTCATGAGCGTGGCGGTGACGGCCATGCTACTTGTAGTTGGTATGATTCTGTTTCACAGAACTGAACAAACATTTATTGACGTGGCGTAGTTCTGATGTCAGAAACCGTGATTAAGGTCGAACGCCTCTCAAAAAAGTACCAACTCGGGACCATCGGCTACGGAAGTCTGGCCAAGGATCTCTCGACATGGTGGGCAAAGGTTCGCGGTAAGGAGGATCCGAATGCTGTCATCGGAAGCCGGAGTAAACTGGAGGTGCATCGCGACTTCTGGGCGTTACGGGATGTGGACTTTTGCGTAGAAAAAGGGAACAGAGTCGGAATCATTGGGAAGAATGGGGCTGGAAAATCTACACTTCTGAAGATTCTTTCCCGAATCACTCGTCCGACTACGGGAGAGGTGAAGATTCGCGGCAAGATCGCAAGCCTGCTTGAAGTAGGGACCGGATTTCACCCGGAGCTCACTGGGCGTGAGAATGTCTTTCTGAATGGCGCGATTCTCGGCATGAAGAGGAGCGAAATTCAAAAGAAGTTCGACGAAATCGTCGATTTCGCTGGCGTGGACCAATTTATCGACACTCCGGTCAAACGCTACTCAAGCGGAATGTATGTTCGCCTCGGATTCGCTATCGCTGCGCATCTAGATGCTGATATTTTGATAATCGATGAAGTTCTCGCAGTTGGAGATTCGGAATTTCAAAGGCGCTGTATTGGCAAAATGGAGAACGTGAGCTTGGAAGAGGGGCGGACGATCATATTTGTCAGCCACAACATGGCAGCCGTAGCGCAACTCTGCACGCATGGAGTCTTGCTCGAGTTGGGAAAAGTCAAAAGCATCGGCGAAACAGAAAGAATCATTGCTCAGTATCATGCCTCCTCAAGCATACCACTTGGAGAAATATCGTTTCCGCGCGAGGCAGGACAGCACGGAGCCGGGTTTTTGGAAGTCTACCTTGTCGATGATGAGAACATAAGGCGAGCTGCTTTTCAGCATACCTCTTCGATATCGATGGTCATGAATTATTGGGTAGATATAAACCGACCTGGATTGCGGGCGGGATTCAAATTGATGAACTCGTACGGCGTTGTTGTTATGAGCGCCGCAACCTCTGACTCTGAAAGACTGGATGGGAGTGTCGGCGCACCAGGGCTTCATGTATTACAGGCGAGAATACCCGGTTCACTGCTGGCACCGGGAGGATATACTGTTGAATTGGGGCTGTGGTCTCCAGGGGTGGGACATCACCAACATGTGATGCCTGCATTCGTTTTTGAAATAACTGTGCCGGATGGGATGGACGGTATCGGTGATGAAGTGTTGCGGCCGAGGCTTGAGTGGAGGGTACAGACGTGATCAGGTCCTGGTTTGCGCCGGTGAAACGGCTGTTGCAGAAGGTAGGGAAACGGCAAGAGGACACGTTTTCAGGAGATGCCGATGAACAGGGATGCTCCGTTGCCGTCAGCACAAACGTGCCAGGAAGAAATCCCATCCGGCTGCCGGCGTTCTATGAAGAGTTCCGCGAGTATTACCCGAATTGCGAAATGGAAACAAAAAACTGGTTTGTCACTAACATTCAGCCGGAGTGGACGATGCTCGACTGTGGCGCGAACATAGGTTACTACTCGATCCTTTTCTCGCAACTAGCCCCAAGAGGCAAGGTGTATGCTTTTGAGCCGACATCGACTGTTAACCTCCTAAAGGCAAACCTTGAGGCCAATTCATGCGGTAACGTGGAGGTATTGAAGCTTGCAGTTGGAAAACATATGGGAAGGATACAAGAAGGAATATTCAGGATTTGGGGTCATGATGCCGAGATGGGAGAATACGACTTTATTACCATTGATGGCTTCATTCTTGACCGACGCCTAAGTCGACTCGATTGTATCAAGATTGACGTTGATTCCTTTGATTTTGAGGTGCTTCTTGGGGCAGAAGAAAGTCTGGAAAAATTCAATCCCTGGATAGTAGTCGAGTTGAATCACGCCCTTAACAAAAGGGGACAGAGCGACATGGAGGCTTTGGAATGGCTTGCATCGCGCGGATACAGCGAGGCGTTAGTACTAGACCAAGAGAATTTTGTCTTGCACAAGGCCTCAGAGTCGATCGGAAGGCCACAATTGACGCTGAAGTGGAAGGCGCAAGTGAGGGCCTAGAAGAAGTGACATGAGTGCATTCAAGAACCTGATGCAGAAGCTCCATGTGCGGCGTGCCGGCGCGTTAGATTTTGAGCGGAGGCTACGCGACAAGTGGCGCGAGGTGCCATCCAACGACCAGGAGCGTGCTTTCTCGAGCGACCTGCTCCGTTTGGATGACGAAGCGCTGCTCCGCGCCTGGAAGACGCATGACGCCAGCACGGCGACCCGGGAAATCCGCGGCTGGTATCGCGAACGATACCAGGATGTCGTGAAGGACCGAGACATTCTCGACTTCGGCTGCGGCTTCAGCGTGGACGGGATCCACTTGCTCCAGCACGGGGCTCGGGTGACGTTTGCCGATATCGTCGAGGACAACATTCGCCTGGTAGAGCGCGTGGTCGGGCTCCTGGGACTGGAGGCAGAGTACTACTTCGTCGACGATCTTTATTCCTTTCGCTTCCGGCATTCGTTCGATTACATATTCGCAATCGGCAGCCTGATTCACGCTCCCTTCGAGATGACGCAGAAGGAGGTGGCTGCGTTGGAGGAGCATCTGAAGGTCGGAGGGGCGGTCCTGTTCTTCGGCTACCCGCACGAGCGCTTCGTTCGCAGCGGAGCGAGGGATGGTGCGGACTTCGCCCGGACTACGGACGGCGAGCGTACGCCGTGGGCCGAGTGGTACGACGGCGCCAAGATCTGTGCCTTGTTCGGTGAGCGGTTCGAGTTGGAGTTTGAGCGGAACTTCGGGCCTAGCGGCATCGACTTCAACTGGTTCGAGCTGAAGAAACTGCGTTGATGCCCCTGCCGCAGCCACCGGCGGCCTTGAGGCAAGCCCCAAAGTGGCGAATGAACCGAGCCAGCGGCTTTCACGAACCCACAAACCCGGACGTGACCAAATGGACAGGAACGCAAGGTTATGACCGAAATACATAGTGTTATTCAACGACCAGGGGCTTTGGCCCAGCGAACCTTGTGTTGGGCCACACATGAAGAAGCAAGCCGTTTAAACGTTGAGGGACAGGGGACACGTCACTGGGCATATCGATGGATAGAAGAGCACGTGAAATCGCTAGAAAACATTCATTCAATAGTGGATCTTGGCGGCGGAGGAATTGACTCAGAATTCGCGCAACTCATGAGCGCGCGTGCGGACTCGTATGTAGTGGTTGATGCCATGGGGGAGAATCGTTCGCACGGCAAAATGCGCCAGGTAATTTGGGACATGGAAAATGGGCTGCAAGGAATATTTCCCGATAATTCCATAGATGTTTTCATTACTGCCTCAACTATCGAACATATGTCAGCTATCGGCCAAAAACGAATCTTTGAAGAGGTTGAGCGTGCTCTTCGGCCGGGGGGCATTTTCTGTGGTACAATTTCATATTTTACGTGCCTTACGCCTGCTGTACTGGAGCTTGTCAAGAGCGACCCTGTTTTTTTGCAAGTCGGCAGCCCGATATACTCGACATTCAATGCCTGCGAATGCACCAAAGATTTGCGCTCGCTGAAAGTGCCTTTCCCTCCAGTCTCATGGGAACTATTTCCTGGTTTTGATGGTTTCAATGAGCGTAAGCTGCTTGACAATTCGGCATTACTATTCAATTATGTAGGCTCGTATGGTAACGTTAAGGTGAAGCCGGAAATAGATGCCCTTAAGATGAAGTGGTTTGAGATGGGATTCTTCTTGGTCAAAGATAGCTAGTTTCCCGTCCAGGAGGTAGCTTGCAACGACGGACCAAGCCTTACCAGGTTTGACTTATTTGTGGTGGCAAGTTTGAAATACATCCCCAATACGGCTTTTCAAGAAGTCTGGTGCGATGTGAAGATCGAGGTAATCTGCTAGATTGGTTGGGATGAAAAACGGGAGAAGGCATTCCTTAGCCCCAGCAACTATGTCAGCGGAATTGAGCATGTTGAACTGTTCTTCAAGCGGTAAACGGTGGAAATGCTGCGCTGAACCGGGCGGAGGGATTCCACTACATTAAGGAATGGAGAAAACATTCTTCAAGGATATATGACCAGATCGAAAATGACTCGTGCCAAGACTCGATTTTCAAGAGATATTGAGACGGGCATAGTCGAGTTCGAAGGCAGGAAAGCAGTCAAGCGAGAGTTATCGCGGATGATTTGCTCATGCAGCATCAATATGGCTTGTTCATCTCGAATCAGCTAGTACTATGCGTCCATCAAGGCCGGGATCCCGGGGGAGATTGAATTTGAGGGTCCTATCGCAGAGGTTGATGAAATGGCTCAGATGGAGCAGAATGCCAAATCCCTTATATGACCGGAAGAAGCAACAAGCCGAAATCGATGCGATCCACAGAATGCGAGATCAAAGTGGCTCAACTAATGCCGAATACGATGAGCTTCAATATTCTTCACATAATGACCTGAAGAAGCAACAAGCCGAAGTCGACGCGATCGACAGGATGCTGGATGAAAATCGTCCAACAAATGTTAAATGCAGTGAACTTCATTTGCATTTAGGCTTTTCTGAGGTCTTCCTCCGCCCCGATGCGAACCAGGTGCGAGATCTGGAGAACTGGGTAATGGAACTAGATGACTCGTTTATCCTGCGTTATGTCTATCGGAATCTCTGTCCTCGAAGGCACCTTGAATTTGGAACATGGCAGGGCCAAGGGACCGAATACTGCCTGAATGAATGTGATGCCACAGTGTGGACGATAAACCTATTGGAAGGTGAGAGAAGGCCGGACGGAACAGGCGCAATGTACGGCCCCGGAATGAGTTCACCACTTGAATTACAGAATTGGGCTAGTCAAAATGACCTGAGAGACATCAAGCAAACTGATTCGCTGGGTTTTGTGGGCTGGAGATACCTTGCACAGAATCACGGGAATCGAGTGTGCCAGATATACTGCGATAGCAGAACATGGGATATCAACAACTATCCTCCCGACTTCTTTGATTCTGTTTTGATTGATGGTGGACATACAGAGGAAATTGTGCTAAGCGACACTGAAAAGGCATTAAGGCTGTTGCATTCAGGAGGTATCATAATGTGGCACGATTTCTGTCCCAAAAAGAGGGTGTATTCGGTGCGCGAATCAACGCGGGGAGTAATCAAGGCAATCTTGCGAGAATGGAAATCGATATCTGAAGATATGAGAGAGATTTTCTGGATAGACCCAAGCTGGCTGCTTTTAGGGATAAAGAAATGACCGCCGACGATTCGACTTATCTCTCCATTGTCGTGGTTTCACGGAACGACGCACACGGCGGAGATGTACTGGGGAGGATGCAGGTTTTCGTTGACAACATTGTCCAGCAATTTCGTCAATTGCAGATGACCACAGAGCTAATTATCGTCGAGTGGAATCCACCGGCAGATCGGCCATCCCTATCTGAAGCACTCCGATGGCCACATGCGTTGGGGAATTGCGCCATCAAGATAATTACCGTTCCCGCAGCCGTACACAAGAGGCATCGGTATGCCGACAAGCTTCCGCTGTTCCAAATGATAGGCAAGAACGTGGGCATCCGCCGCGCAAGTGGCAATTTCATACTTGCGACAAACGTGGACATCTTGTTTTCGCAGGAACTGGTTGACTATCTTGGACAGAAGATGCTCGAAGAGGACAAGATCTATCGTGTCGACAGAACAGATGTCCCTTCAAACGTTTCGGAAATCGCCGAATATGACGAACGCCTGAGGTACTGCAGAGAACATGTCATTCGAGTGGCGACAAGAGGTGAGACCCTTCGCAACGCAGATCAGGTATTTTTGCATATGATTTCAAACCTTCGAAGGGAATTCGTTGATCCTAAGGAAGAACTTCGCAAGTGCCTTGGCAGTGGGCTGAATCGTCGTCAACTGTTGATTGATCGTACACAGCAGATCCTATCTGATGTCGGAAGAGAAGGGTTGTATTTGCTCTCCCAATTGGGAGACGAGAAAGGGGCAGTAGTAGACAAGGCGCACGATTTGCAGCAAGAGCGCAAAGGTAGGCTCAGACTTTTTCTGGGGCTATTACGGTACCTGGTTTGGGACAGTCTTCGCGCGCTGTATGGTTATTACATTCGTGGATCGGCCGAACGCCTTGCGCGAAAGTCAAAGAAACTGATGCAGATGGTTCAAAACGCAAGAAAAGCGCGGAAAGGAATTCCAGTGATGAAGCCAGATGCTTCCATTCTCGATAGGGTATCAAAGCTGCACTTCAACGCTTGTGGGGACTTCACTCTCATGTCTAGGAGGATTTGGAACGGAATAAGCGGTTATCCTGAACTAGAAATGTACTCCATGAATATTGATAGTTTGGGACTTGCGCGCGCGGCGCTCAATGGCGCTCACGAGATCGCGCTTCGTTTTCCATTTCAAGCTTTCCACATGGAACACAGCATGGGCTGGACCCCCGAATCGCACGTGGAGTTGTATGACCGCATGAAGAGCAAGGGAATCCCAATCCTTTCATGGGAGAAAGTTAATGAAATACTCAAGTCAATGGTTGAAACGGGGATTGTTGAGAACGCAAATTGGGGATTGGCGGAAACCACGTTGCCGGTAACCCTTATATCTGAACTGAGAGCGGCAGATCATCGGTAATCGATCCTGATATTGACATGGTGCGGAAGACATCGAATGAGAATGGAGAGGAGATGGTGAAGGGATGAAGTACTCGGTGATTGGACTCGGGAAGCTTGGCGCAAGCATGGCAGCTGCGATCGCGAGTCGAGGATTCGAGGTTGTTGGAGTAGATGTGAACACGAGGGCCGTTGAGCTCGTGAACGCGGGGCATGCTCCAGTTCAGGAAACCGACCTCGAACAGACAATCGCAATGCATAGGAAGCTTATCCGTGCAACCGAAAGCTACGAAGAGGCAGTTCAGAACTCCGACGTGGGCTTTGTCATAGTCCCGACACCGAGCGACGATCGAGGTGCATTCTCGCTTCAGTACGCCGCATGGGCGTTCAAGGAAATCGGCAGAGCCTTGGCGACAAAGAGCGGGTATTATGACGTGGTCTTGACAAGTACCGTGCTCCCGGGGGCGACGCGATATGGTCTCCTTCCCATTCTTGAAAAGGAGTCGGGAAAGAAGTGCGGGCGAGATTTTGGCCTCTGCTATAGCCCGGAGTTCATCGCCCTGGGGAGCGTTATTCAGAATTTTCTCTATCCTGATTTCACGCTCATCGGTGAGTTCGATCCGCGAAGCGGTGATCGGCTTGAAAAAGGCTACGAAGAAATCCTTCCCGATCATCCGCCGTGTATGCGCATGAGCCTGGAGAACGCAGAACTGACGAAAATCTCCGTCAACACTTTCGTCACGACCAAGATCACGTTCGCCAACATGCTCGCGGAAATCTGCGAGAGGATTCCCGGCGGCGACATCGACGCAGTAACTAAAGCATTAGGGGCCGACTCTCGCATTGGCCCGAAATACCTCAAGGGTGGTCTAGGGTACGGCGGCCCCTGCTTTCCGCGGGACAACAAGGCGCTAGGATTCCTGGCCCGGGAGCTCGGGTGTCAAGCAGGACTGGCAGAAGTGACTGACCGGGAAAATCGCTCCATGCCGGATCGAGTCATGGAAAACCTCGCGCATTATGTCCGTCGCGGAGCTACCGTTGCGGTCCTCGGTCTTTCCTACAAGCCGTACTCCCATGTGACTGAGGAGTCGCAGGGAATCGCGCTGGCGAAAAAGCTTTCTGGCTTGGGCGCGCGTGTCATTGCGTACGATCCGCTTGCCGGCGCCGGGGCGCGCAACGAGCTGAGGGACCACGCCGTCGTCCTCGATTCCCTGCCGATTTGTCTCGAGCAGGCCGATGTCGTCCTTGTGACGACCGCCGATCCTCAGTTCAAAGCCTTGAAAGCGGCCGATTTCGGTAAAAGGAAAACTGTCGTTGTAGATTTCTGGCGCATATTGGGCCAAGAGCTTTCGGGATCCCCGAACGTTCGCTATGTCGCATTCGGGCGGAGCGGTGAAGTGGCGACCGGCACAGCCATCCTGCAGAATCTTTGGAATGGGACATAGGGAAAGGCAGCCGTGACCGAGCCAAGTCGTTTCGGGTTTTTGCGCGCCGCAGTCGCCTCACCCGAGCTGCGTGTCGCTGACGTGAGCTACAATGCAGGAAAGATCGAAGAACTGATCGAGCAGGCTGCGGCCGGCGGCTGCGGCCTCGTGGTCTTTCCCGAGCTTTGCTTAACTGGCTACACGTGTGCCGACCTTTTCTATCAAGGAGCGCTTCTCTCCGAAGCACTGGCGGGGGTGACGAAGATCGCTTCTACGGCGATGCAGGCGAGGATACTTGCTATCGTGGGACTGCCATTTGCGGTCGATGGGCGCCTGTTTAATTGTGCGGCGCTTTTGTCAGGCGGGCGCGTAGCTGGCTTGGTACCGAAAAGCTATCTGCCGACGACGAATGAGTATTACGAGGAGCGCTGGTTTTCCTCAGGCAGGGTTTCGCGCGCCGATACGGTTCCATTCGGGGGCTATTCCGTGCCATTTGGCACAGACTTGCTCTTCAGCGTGAAGGAAAATCCGGCCTATACCATGGGAATCGAGATCTGCGAGGATCTCTGGGCTGTCGAGCCTCCAAGCGGCCGCTACGCAGTGGCCGGGGCGATTTTGATCGCAAATCCCTCGGCCAGTACCGAGTTGCTCTCGAAGGCCGAATACCGGCGTGAGCTCGTGAAGCAACAGTCTGCGCGTTGTCTTGCCGCATATTTGTATGCAGGGGCGGGACCAAACGAGTCGACGACGGATGTCGTCTTTGGCGGGCACTCGTTGATATTCGAGAACGGTGTGCTTCTGGCTGAGACCGAGCGGTTTTCCTTCGGCTCCCAGCACGAGAGCGCCGATATCGATATCGAACGGCTCAGGAATGAACGGATTCGCAGTAGTTCTTTTTCTGACGCACCCTCCTCCATGTTTCGTCACGTCGAGATAAGCGGCTTCGAGCCGGCGAAGGAGCCGATCTCACACTTCGCCTTGAAACGTCCCGTCCCCAAGACGCCCTTTGTTCCTTCCGATGAGCGCAACAGAGACGTGAATTGCCGCGAGATATTCTCAATCCAGTCGATCGGACTGGCAAAGAGACTTCTCCATACGATGGCACAGAATGTCGTCCTCGGCATCTCGGGTGGACTCGACTCCACACTCGCTCTCCTAGTAACCTGCAAGGCGTTTGATCTGCTGAAGCTTCCCGTCTCGGGGGTTCTTGCGGTGACAATGCCAGGATTCGGCACGACTGGGCGCACGCGTGGCAATGCCGAGCGCCTTATTGCGGGACTCGGAACGAAGTA
>Ga0187861_10003162_pt1 | contig 14801 bp, 9 predicted proteins | sample June2016WEW_10_1_3_FD_132986 | JGI IMG/M metagenome (GOLD analysis project Ga0187861, IMG submission 132986) | Peatland microbial communities from SPRUCE experiment site at the Marcell Experimental Forest, Minnesota, USA - June2016WEW_10_100 | ecosystem: Environmental > Terrestrial > Soil >...
AATGGATAGTCGCTGGGACCTTGTGGCCTTGTCCCGGGGTAACGGGGGGAAAAGGGGACAAGGCACTTGAACTACGCCCCAGATCGTGGAACGTAGCTCGCTCCCCGAACCCCGCTCCCCGAACCCCGCTTCACGAACCCCGCTCCCCGCTAGTTCCCCGGTGCATTTGACACGTTCCGGGTACAGTGACGCAACTAGCGAAGGCCAGGATAATGGGAGCTTCACTGTTCAGGCCGTGCGCTCCAACGAGGCGGCAGTTGAGGCCACTCCCTTGGTAAAGCTCCTCGGTCCTTACGCAAAGGGCCTGCAAACCCTTTGCAGAAACCGATCAATCATGCGACAAGACGTTTCAAAAGTTAACTGCCTTCCGTACTGGTGTTTCTCTCATAACATCGGAGCCTTATGGCACTTGCCGCAATTTTACATGCTCGATACCAGGGAGAAGTGGTACGCGCACCTCAAGGATTGCGCTGTAGGGCGAGTTGGCAACTTGCGCCACAAGGAATGCCCCTTCTGCCGGAGACACACTCGGCGGCCGGAGTTGATGACCGGACTCGATGTTGCAATCACGCCTACGTGTCTCCGCGCCTCTTCTCGACTTCATCAAGAACCACAGAGAGAAAAAACGCGCGGCTCAAGAGCTTGGCAACCCCCGCGGGGGGACGGTCCGAAAGGGCCGTCCCTGCCGCGCTCCCTTTCCCTTCGGCCTGGCGCGCTTTTGTCTTGGCGTCGCGCCGGCGAGGCATTATGGTGTGCGCTCATGATTGAGGGCTGGAACAAAGCGGTCTTTTCACTCTGCGTGCTAGGCGGCTTGTGCTGCGGCGCGCTTGCGGGCGACGTGCAGCTTGCCGGCTTGGAGGATGTGCCGCTCGTGGCCGGCGAGGTCAATGGCGTTCTGATCACGCGCTACGACCTGGTCCGCGAACTGGTCGGAGCAGCGGCCACGGAAGCGCTGGACCGCCTGGCGCGGCGCGCGCTGGTCGAGCAGGAGGCGCGCAAGCTGCAGGTCGTGGCCACGGCGGAAGACATCGAGCGGCAGTTGGCCATTGACACGCGCGACCTGAATGAGGAGCTGATCCGCGATTTCCCCGACCTGAACAAAGAGTTCCCAATGGCCGACCTGATCTACGCCCGTTTCCGCATGACGGTCGAGGAGTACAAGAACCTGGTGGTGCGGCAGCGCTTGCTCACGCGGCGCTGCCTGGCCAAGGGCTTGGCGCCCACCGAGGACGAACTGCGGCGCGCCTTCGAGGACAACCCGGAGCTCTTCCAGCCGCGGGCGCTGTACCATGCCTGCCATATCCTGATCTCGCCGCTGGACCCGCGCGACATGTACCGGGGCTTCCGCTTTCGCAATCCTGTTGCGCAGATGATGAAGATTGACGCGGAACGCCGCAAGAACATTGACCTCTACCGCGAGCACGGCATTGATCTCGAAGGCAAAGGTTTTGAGGGTGACCCGGCCTGGGCCAAGTTCAGGCAGGACCATCCGGACTTGCAGCTTGGCGCTCCGCCGGTGGACCAGATTGGACCGGCCTGGAGCAAGTCCGAGCAGATTGCCAGGAAAGTCCTCGCGGACATCCGGGCCGGGCTGATCTCGTGGGAAAACGCCGTGCGCAAGTATTCTCAGGACCCGCTCGATCACGTGCGCGCGTGGCCGGATGGGCGCAAGGAGTCCGAGCGCGACAGGGCGCGCCGGCCGCTGCCACCGCTGCCACCGGGCGACGTGGGGACTTTTCACAGCCGCGGGCCGCTGGTCAAGGAGTTCTATGAGGGCGTCAAGGACCTCCGCCCCGGCGAAATCGGGGGGCCGGTGAAGACCGAATTCGGATACCATCTGGTCAAAATGCTGGAGGTGCAGAAACCGCCTCCCGTGACCTTTGCGCAATGCCGGGAGAAAGTTGAGGAGTTGTATATCGAACGCGCCACCCTGCGCCGCGCCGAGAAGTGGATCAGCGGGCTGCTCGAACAAGCCAATCTGAAAATGGAACGCAGCCCTCTCTGGCCGCCGGAGCCAGGCGCCCCGGCGACCCCCGCCCCAGCCGACCCCGACCCGGTTGCCGGCGCCGTCAATGGCGTCCCTTTACGCCGCTCGGAAATCTGGCGCGAGCTGCTGCGTTCGGACGGCGACGAAGCCCTGGCCCGCCTGATCCACTTTGAGATCGTGATGACCATGCTCAAGGACTTGGGCGTCGAGCGGTTGGAGTGGGAAAGTTCCAACCCCGCGCGCCGCGACCCACGGGCGCCGCCCCCTCAGCCGATCAGGATCAACCCGGAAGCCGTGGAGATGGAACTCAACAACGATCGCCTGCGCAGAGACGCAGAGGCGCCCGACATGTCCTTGCCGGACTACATCCGCCTCTGCTATGGGCAGAGCGTCGAGGAGTACAAGCGCAAGCTGGAGGCAGGGCTGATCCTGCGCGAGGCCATCGGGCGCCGGGTGAGCGCGGACGAAGGCACTTTGCGCGTGCAGTTCGCGTTGGCCCGCGACCACTACTCGGAACCTCCCTCGTACGATCTCAGCCACATTCTGATCAAGCCCACAGGCGGGATGGACAACAGCGACGATAACACGCGCCTCCAGGCCAAGCTGCTGGCAGACCAGATCCGCAAGATGTGTGTGGCGAAGCCCGACAGCTTCGCCACCCTCGTGCAGGACTATTCGATGGACACGGCGGAGAACAAGGAGCACGGAGGCGCGCTGGGCACGTGCTACCCCGAGGTCCGCAACGCGAGCTTTCCCGAAGGGCCACAGCTCTATGCCGAGATAAGCAAGGAGAACCTGCAACGCGGCCAGTTCAGCGCGCCTATCGCCACGCGCCGCGGTTGGCACATCGTTCGCGTGGACGCCGTGCACCCGGAGAGGCGGGCGGAGTTCGAACAGGTCAAGGAGCGTGTCGCAAGGGATTACCTTCAGGAGCAGGCCAGAATCTGCACCGACATGTGGCTGCGCTTGCTGACGGCCCAAGCCAAGGTGAAGCGGTACTTGTTTCAACGGAACGCGCCGATCATCGAGGAGTTGCCGCCGGACAATTTCCAGCCGCCGAAAGACAAGTAGCGAGCTGTGTTCCCGAAGCAAAAAGAAGCTTGTCAGAGCTTGGCCCTGGCGGTCTACTATACAGGGCACGATTGCAGTCCAGGCTTTGGGCATTAGGCTTCAGGCATTAGGGCCGCACGGTTGGCAGATAAAGCCTAATGTCTAATGCCTAAAGTTGGAGTTCTTGTGTGACGACGCCAGGCAACCCCAAGCCAGAGCCAAGCGCCGCAGCAAAGGCCGGCGCGCCCAGGAAAACGCACCGGCTCGGTGATTCCGACTACGAGCTTGAGGGCAAGCTGGGCCAAGGCGCGATGGGCAAAGTGTACAAGGCCAAGCAGCTCTCGCAGAACCGCATCGTGGCGCTGAAACTGCTGCCCAAGGACATGGCGCAGGATGAGGAGTTCCTCGAACGTTTCCGGCGCGAGGCCCGGGCCGCGATGCGGCTTTCCCACCCCAACATCGTTGCGGCCTACGATATGGGCATGGCGGAGAACTATCACTACTTTGCCATGGAGTTCGTGGACGGTCCGAGCCTGGAGCTCTACCTGCAAAGGAAAGGACGGCTCACTCAGGCAGAAGTGCTCAAGGTTGCCTTGGATATGTCCGCCGCGCTGGGAGAGGCCGAAGCACACCATATAGTCCACCGCGACATCAAGCCGGGCAACATACTCTTCAGCAACTCGCAGCGCCTGAACAAGCTCACCGACCTGGGCCTGGCTTCGGCGAGTGAGGGCGACAGGCGCGTGACCATGGCCGGCTATTGCGTGGGCACGCCGTACTACGTTTCGCCCGAACAGGCTCGCGGCGAACGGGATGTTGATGGCCGCGCAGACATCTACAGTCTGGGCGCCACCCTTTATCACCTAGCCACCGGCCGGCTGCCGTTCGAAGGGCTTAACCCGCTGGTCATCATGGGCAAGCACCTCCAGGAAGAGCCGCCGGCGCCAAATGTGCGGGAACCGGCAGTTTCTGCGCATGTCAGCGCCCTGATCCAGAAGATGATGGCCAAGGATCCAGCCAAGCGCCCGCAGAACGCACTGGATTTGCGCGTGGACATTGAACGCTGCATGAAGGGCGAGATGCCCCTGCCCCCCGGCGTCAGACCCAAGCCCCCGCCGGCCGAACCGGGGGCGCCCGGCCAGGCGAGTCCTGCTTGGCTGGATAGAATTGTCGCCTCCGCCGACCGGCTCTTGCCGTTTCTGCCTGCGCCGGCGCGCCTGCCAACTCTAGCTCTTGCCGCCACAGCCGCTGCGCTGGGGCTGCTGTGGATGGCGATCGCAATACTGAAGCACTAGGCGCAACGCGGTTGCCTTTTCGGGCACCTGAAGCTATACTGAAAAAAGGGCCATGCGGACGGCGTGACATGGAAGCTTTCGAAGTTAAAATGAGCCGCGGTGGCGGCGTTGCGTTGGCAGAGGCGTGCAGGTTCTTTGTGAAGGACGATCCGGTCCACCGCACGTTGAAGAAGATCACCGCCAAGCTCGAAGACCTCGGCATTCCCTACGCTGTTTGTGGCGGGATGGCGCTCGTGGCCCACGGTTACGACCGCACAACCGTGGATGTTGATCTTCTTGTCACCCGGCAAGGTCTGGAAGCCGCTCATAAGCAGCTCGAAGGCCTGGGCTACGTCCCGCTGTTTTCCGGCAGCAAGAACTTGCGCGACACGGAGACGGGCGTGCGCGTCGAGTTCCTCATCACCGGCGGCTATCCCGGCGACGGCAAGCCCAAGCCCGTCGCTTTCCCCGATCCTGCGCAAGCCAGCATGCGCATCAACGACATGTCCTGCCTGCGCCTCGAAAAACTCATTGAGCTGAAGCTCGCTTCCGGGATGACCAACGTTCTACGCCTCAAGGACCTCGGCGACGTGATCGCGTTGATCCAGCAACTCAACCTTGGGGCCGACTTTGCCGCACAGCTTCATCCTTACGTGCGTGACAAGTATCAGGAACTCTGGCAAGCTATCCAAGAGGACAAGGCCAGAGGCGAACAGTAAACAGGCCCGTCGTGCTCAACATGGGAAATATCTATGACGGTTCCATCCTTCCCCTTCGTCCTATATGTCCCATAGCAGGTAACAGCGCGCTCCTGAAGGTTACGTTTTCCCCAGGATCATCTCCCGAAAGCGCAGGAAGAGATAGAAGCTGTCGTGCGGGCCGGGCGAAGCCTCGGGGTGATATTGCACGGAGAACGCGCGCAATTGTTTGTGGCTCAAGCCTTCCACAGTCCTATCGTTCAAGTTGATGTGGGTCACCTCTACCTCGGCAGGCAGGCTTTGCGGGTCCACCGCGAAGCCGTGGTTCTGGCTGGTGATTTCGACTTTGCTCTTCGCCGTCTCCAGCACGGGCTGATTCGCTCCGCGGTGGCCGAACTTGAGCTTGAAGGTGCGGCCCCCAAAAGCCAGGCCCATCAACTGGTGCCCCAGGCAAATCCCGAAGACCGGCACTTTCCCGGCCACGCCGCGAATCATCTCCGGCGCACCCGTTACCGCCGCCGGGTCGCCTGGGCCGTTGGACAGGAACACGCCGTCCGGCCTGGTGGCCAGCACTTCTTCCGCAGTGCTGCCGGAAGGCAAGACGGTGACATCCGCCCCGATCTCCGTCAAGCAGCGCAGGATGTTGGTCTTCACGCCATAGTCCACGCACGCGACCCTGAACTCAGCCTCATTCTTGCCGGGGGGCTCACCTTGCGGATGCTCCAGTTCGGGCCTGCCGAAGCCGCCGAGAAAATGCCCGCTGAAAGAATACGGCCGCGGGCAGGTCACCTTCGTAGCCAGGTTCCAGCCTTCCATTTTTGGCGAGGCGCGGGCGCGCTCCACCAGGTCCGCGTCCGCTAGTTTAGCGGCCTCTGCGGAGCAGGCCAGGATGCCGCGCATCACCCCGGCGCAGCGCAGCTTTCGCGTCAGGGCGCGCGTATCAATGTCGTCAATGCCAGGCACCCCCGCGTTGGCCAGGTAGGCCGCGAGATCCTCTTCGGAACGGTAGTTGCTGCGCATCGCGCTCAACTCCCGGATTACGAAGCCCTCGACCTGTGGCTTGTGCGATTCCACGTCCTGACAGTTGACGCCATAGTTGCCGATGAGCGGGTAGGTCATCGTCACGATCTGGCCGGCGTAGGAGGGGTCGGTCAGCACCTCCTGGTAACCCGCCATCGCTGTGTTGAAGACAACTTCCCCCGTACGGTCAGTCAGTGCGCCAAAGCCGCGCCCACGATACACCGTACCGTCTTCCAGGGCCAGGCGCGCAGGGGGGCGGGTCGGAATGCTCACTCTCAACTTTTCCTTCGCCGGCGCGCGGCCGTTGCGGGCGTCACTGCCCGCCGCAGGCCGCGCTTGATCTCACGCTTTCGTACCACCTTCTTCGGACGCTGGCAAATGCCATCCGGGCGCCATGCCCCTGCCTTGCCAAAACATCCGGACGGGCCTTTTCACCGGCACGCTTCCAGGTTATCATTGCGGCTGATCGTTTGAGGACCTGAAATGGGCGGTGTCAAAGAGGAAGCCAAAGGCCAGGAAGTCCCTCCTGCCGCTGCGTCTCCGCACACGGCCCGCCTCAGCGAGATAGGCGGGTTCGAGATTCTCGAGAAGATCGGCCAAGGCGGGATGGGCGCGGTCTTCAAAGCCCGCCAGAAATCCCTCGACCGCGTTGTGGCCCTGAAGGTCCTGCCGCCGTCGGTCGCCAAGAACACATTGTTCATCGAGCGTTTTCAGCGCGAAGCGCGCGCCTCCGCCAGGTTCAACCATCCGCACATCGTCCAGGGGATTGATGTCGGCAAGGACCCCCCGACGGGCCTGTGGTATTTCGCCATGGAGTACGTGGATGGTCCCAGCCTCAAACAGGTGTTGGCCCAGCAAAAAATTATGCCGGAGGCGCGGGCGCTGGCGCTCGTCCGCCAAGTCGCCCAAGCCTTGGAATGCATCGCCGCCAACGGCATGGTGCACAGGGACATCAAACCGGACAACATCCTCCTGACCAAACACGGCGAAGCCAAGCTGGCCGACCTCGGCCTGGCCAAGCAAGCTCACGACGACGCCAGCATCACCCAATCCGGCACGTCCGTGGGCACACCGCACTACATGTCCCCCGAGCAGGTCCGCGGCCTGGCGCACGAGATTGACATTCGGTCGGACCTTTATGCCCTGGGCGCCACGCTTTTCCATCTCGTCACCGGCCGCGCGCCGTACACCGGTGAGAGCAGCGTGGTCATCATGTCCAAGCACCTCACCGAACCGCCCCCCAATGCACGGGCTGCCAATCCACAGGTGAGCGAAAGCTGCTCCAGGCTTATCGAATGGCTGATGCAGAAAAAGAAGGAGCAGCGCGTCCAGACGCCGGCAGAGCTGCTCGAACAACTCGACAAGCTCCAGCGCCAGCAGCCGCTCGCCGGGCCGCCGCGCGCGCCAAGCGCGCCTCTCCCAGCATCCGTAGGGGCGCCGCGCTCCAGGCTGTGGCTCGTGGCCAGCGTGGCTGCCCTGTTGGCGCTCGCGGTGGGAGGGCTCTACGTCATTATGGCGAAGAAGCCGCGCGACTCCGCTGCCCAACTCACCGCAGCCAAGGACAGCACTGTGCCGGCGCAAGGGGAAAGCACTGCACCCGTCCGCAAAGCTGAACCTGCCGTCCTCCCCAAGGCCGCCGCAAAGGCTGACGCACCTCCCGCCAAGGCGCTGCAGAAGAAGGAAGGCCCGCAGGAACTGTTCCACGCTGCCCAAGAGTGGGAGAAGGCCCATCCTGAAGCCTGCGATGAGATCCTGGCCCGCTACCGGGCGGTCGCGCAGGCTGCGAAGAACGCTGCGCCTGATCCGCACTTCTCCGAGCTTCTGGAGGATGCCATCGAAGCCGTGGAAGCCCGCCGCGGCGCCGCCGCCGAGACCGCCTGGAAGGCGCTGGAGCAGAAGATCAACACCGCGGCGGCTGCGGGGGACTACGATGCCGCCCTGCTCCTGTGCGGCGCCGCGCCGCTGCAGGCGGGCAAGAGCCTCGAAGAGCGGGCCGCGGCCAAGGCCAAGGCCCTGCACCACGAAGCGGAAGAGAAGATCAAGTCCGCGGTCGCGCGCATCGAAGAGTGTTCGGCCAACGTTGAGCCGGCTGACGGCCTGAAGCTTCTCGCCGCAGTCGAGAAGGGCGCCTACGCGCCGACCAAGGGGCTCATCGAAACTCTGAAGAAGCGTCTCCAGGATGAACTGGCCAACGAAGGCGAACTCAAGCACAAAAAGGCCCTGCGCACCGCGGAAATACGCCTGGCTGAACTGCAGCAACGCTTCGATCTCGCCCTGCTGGAGGCCGGCAGCCTCCAGGCTGCAAAGCAGGTGGCGGCCGAAGCGGCACGCGATCCCGCCCTGGCGCCGCTCGAAGCGCAAGCGCGCGCACTGGGCGCTCTGTGCACAGCTTTCGACGAACTGGCCAGGATGTCCCAGGAGGCGCTGGCGAAGCTGAAGGGCCAGAAAGTGGAGTTGGAAACGAAGTCGCGCAAAATCAGCGGCTTGGTTGAGAAGATTCAGGATGGCGTTGTCCACCTGAGGATTGTCGAGGCCGGCATGGAGGCCAAACCGGAGGTCAAGATCAGCGACTTGAACGACGAACAGCGCAAAGTCTTTTCCGGCACTGTCGCGCCCCAGACCAATGCGCAGCGTCTGGCCGTCGCGGTCGCCAAGCTGGCCAAAGGCAAGGAGGACCTCAGGGCCGCGGCCGCGCTGCTCCCCGGCGCAGGCGATTTCCCCCTCGTGCCCCATTACGGCGGGCTGTTGGAGCGGCTCCAGCAGAAGGCGGCGCAAGCGGAAGCGGAAGCCAAGGCGGAGGCGGCGTGGGCGGAACTCGACTTCCGCAGCTCCATGTCCAAGCTGTCCGAGGCGGAAGCAAAGACGTTGCTGGGCAAAGTGGCACGCTTCGAAAAGGAATTCAGCGCCACCCAGTTGGCCGCCTCCGTGCGAGACAAACTCGCGGCCATGAAAGAACGTGCTCGGCTGGCGGGCGGGGCCAACGTTGTGAAGAACGGCAGCTTTGGGAGCGGCGTGCTGGAGCCTTGGCAAACAATCGGGGGCGAAGCTTGCCGCTGCGAGGTCGTGAAATCCGAAGCGAATGGAGGCAAGTTCGCGGCCTCGCTGCGAGTGAGCGGCAGAGGCGGCCTGGAACAGGCCGTGGTCCTCGATCCCGGCGTGGCTTACAAGTTCAGCGCGCGGGTAAAACCGGTCAAAGGCAACGCGGCCCTGTGCAGGCTGCGTGTATCGCTGTCGGACGGAGACAAGCGCGCGGAAATCGGAGTTGCTGCCCTTGCGAGCATGGAGCCGGATGCCTGGAACCAGGTCGAGGGCCTCGCGCATTCCAGCGGCGCCAAAGCCACGCTCTACATTATGACCAAGTGCCCCATTGGCACTGAACTGCTCATAGATGACGTGCAACTGCTGAAGGTTGACGCCGCGCCGGCGCCGGACGCAGCGCCGAAACCAACTCGCTGACTGTTCAGTCCCCCCAGCCCTCCCCGTCCGGAGGGGGGGTGGATGGGAAGGATGGGAACGATGGGAGGACCATCATCTACTTCTTCCTATCCTTCCCATTTTTCCCATTCTCTGCCCCGCGGACGCGGGGCAGGCCGGGGTGGGACCGAACGGTTGCCATCATTCCTCATTCCTTGTTGCATTGATGTGCACCACCTTGGCCGGCGGGAAGCCGTTAAAGAACGTTGACGAGGCGTGGCTGTAGGCACCGATGTTCTCGCTGTAGACCAACTCGCCCAGTTCGAGGTCCGGGAGTTCCTCGGCTAGTGAGATCGTGTCCAGCGCATCGCAGGTCGGGCCGAAGACAGCGCAGATTTGCGCCGGGCCCTGTTTGAAGGCCCGCACGCGGTACTTCAAGTGGTCGAAGATTATGCCGCTGAAGGTGTGGTACACGCCGTCGTTGATGTAGTAGCAACGTTTGCCGTCGCGGTCCGCCTTGCCGATCACCTTGGCCACCAGCGTGCCGGAAGTGGCCACCAGGAAGCGTCCCGGTTCGGCCAGGATCTGGATTTCCTTGGGGAAGAGCCGCTCCAGCTCCGCGTTGATCTTCCGTGCCAGCACCCGAAAAGGCTGCACGTTGGCGTCGTAGGGAGCGGGAAAACCGCCGCCGATGTCCAGCAGGAACATCTTGGTATAGCCGCGTTCCCTGGCCTCCTTGAAGATGCTGGCGGCCAGGTTGATGGCTTGCACGAAGTTCTCGAAATTGGTCGTCTGGCTGCCGACGTGGAAGCTGAGGCCCTCCACCATCAGGCCGGCCTTGTCCGCGGCGAAGATCAGGTCCACGGCCTCGCCCGGTGGCGCGCCGAACTTCGAGGACAGTTCCACCATCGCGCCCGTGTTGGGCACCTTGAGGCGCAGCGCCAGCCCGGCGTGCGGGGCGTGCCGCTTGACCTTCCCGATCTCCGCCAGGTTGTCGAAGGTGACCAGCGGCTTGTAGGGATCGAGTTGTTCCAGCGTCTCGGTGGCCTTGATGGGGTTGGCATAGATGATCTTGTCCCAGACGTAGTCCTGGCGCTGCTTCTCCGGCATGTCCTTGAGGTTCTCGTACACAATCAGGAACTCCGGCATCGAAGCCACGTCGAAGCTGGCCCCGGCGTCGTAGAGCGTCTTGACGATCTCGGGGAGGGGATTGGCCTTCACGGCGTAGTAGGCCTGCACCCGCGGCAGATACTTCTTGAACTGCCCGTAGTTCTTGTGCAGTTCGTTGTGGTCCACGATGAAGAGCGGCGTGCCGTGTTGCTGCGCGAGTTTCTTGAGTGTGGCCTTGCTGACCATTGCTTGCCCTCCTTAAGTATTGAGTATTGAGTACTGAGTACTGAGTACTGAGTGCTGAGTACTGAGTACTGAGCCCTTGTCCCTAACCCCTTGCCCCTAACCTCCCGCCCCTCGCCCCTCACCCCTCGCCCTTTCCTACCTGCCATCCGTAACCAGGAAATTCTTGAACTGCCATAAGTCCTGCGTATCCACGTCGGGGGCATTGAAGCCTTCGAAGCGGCTTTGGTAATCGCGGAGGGGCGTCCAGGCGGAGGGCCGCGAGTAGTTCTTGCCCAGGTACGGCCTGGCGATCTTCAGAATGAAGTCGTGCGGCAAGTCGTCCGGCACGCAGATGCCCCGTTGCGGATTCCTGATGGCCCACTGCGCGGCGGCGACCACGGCGATTGCCACCTGCATGGTGGTCGCGTTCTGGCGCGGCACCAGGCGGCGCGCTTCCTCGATGCCCAGGATCGAGCCGGTCCACCAGGAGTTGTAGGCGTGGCCCATCAGCAGCGCGCCCAGAGTGTCCTCGCCGCTGGTGATCTCGTCGGTCATGATCCGCAGCCGCGGCTGCAGGGCGTAGTCCCGCCCGCGCAGTTCGTGCAGCGAGGCGATCGCGCAATCGCACGGACAGTAGGCATAGTGGACGGTGGGGCGGTAGACCGCCTTGCCGTCCTGCCAGACGGTGAGATAGTCGGAGATGGTGAAGGCTTCGCCGTGGCGCACGACCATGCCCACGATGGGGTGATCGGGCACCCACGACCGGACCCAGGTGTTCATGCCCATGCGGGCCAGGCAGATCTGGTTCCGCGGCCCCTCGGGGTGCTGGTAGGCCAGCGCGGGCAGCGTCTTCTCGTGCGTGCCCCAGCCCATTTCCGCGGTCGTGATGCCCTCCTCGCGGAAGCCTTCGATGCTCCAGGTGTTCACGAACTCATCCACTTCCTTGGGGCGGTCCGTGATCTGCGTGTCGCGCTCGGAGCAGTGGATGACCTTCACGCCCAGCTTCATGGCCAGCAGGTTGAACTCGCCGCTGGCCAGGTGTTGCTGGGCTTCTTCTCTCGCGGCCCCCGTGGCTTTGTTGTCCGCGATGAGCCGCTTGGCGATGTCGGTCAAGCCCTGCTTGGTCCAGTGCGAGATCAACCCCGGGTTGGCGCCGTGCTCCAGCACCGCCGTGGGGCCTTTTTCCGGCCACTGCGCGGCCAGGCGCCGGATGTTCAGGTGGCGCCAGTAGAGCGTCTTCTCCGTGGGGGGCTTGTTCCTGGCCCCGGCGTAGGGGTCCCAGACTTCCACCGAGGTGTTGACGTAGAGCACGCCGTGGTCGTGGCACCACTGCAACAGCTCGCAGCAATCAATGTTCCAGGCCAGGTCAATCAGGAAGTCACCCGGTCCGAGCTGCTTGGCCAGCGTGGCCGCAAGATTGCTCGGCGCGACCCGCTTGCGCACGAAGCGGACGCCTTGGGCCAGCCAGGGCGCCAAGGCCTCGTGCCGGTCCTCGAAGTCCAGCACCGTGATGTTCTGCGGCGGGACCGCGATGTGTTTGAGCAGTATCGGGAGCGTACACTGCGCCACCGCGCCGTAGCCCAGCATGAGCACTTTCTTGTCGAATGGCAGCACCTACACCTCCTTTGGCTTGCGCGGCGCCGGAATGCCCAGGGTAAATCCAGGACCGCTGCTTCATAACGGTTCAAGGCAGAGGCCGTCAAGTCAAACTCTCAAAAGTCCGCCCCCCGGTTGCCTCGCCCTTCCGCGGGTTGGCCTGCCCGCAAGTTGGTCGCGGCACGAATTGGCCCGGCGCGGCTCAGGGGGAACCAGATTTTGTACGCCACGCCTCTGAGGTCGGTCATCGGCACGTCGCCATCCATCCTGGAATCCGAACTTCGGGCGCTGTTATCGCCGAGCGCAAAGAAGCTGTCCGGGCCGACCAAGTGCTCTTGCCCGTGGATTGCGTACTTTCCCGTATGAGTGAAAGTCAGTTGATCGAAAGGCGGCTCATCCACTCTCTTGCTGTTGACATAGAGTTTCCCATCCGCTTCGCCTATCGCAATCCTTTCGCCCGCGAAAGCCACAACGCGATGAACCCAGATGGACTCGCTCTTGTGGTTGTAGAAGGCCGCCACATCGCCGCGCGCCAGCGGAACGGCCAAGGACTTATCTACGAGGATGCGATCCGCTACCTCCAAACAGGGCGCCATGCTCCTGCTGCTAACACGGAACGGTTCGAGGTAATGGCCCCTCACGGAGCGAAGACAGAAATGCAACACCCCGAAGTAGATACATACGCAAGCCAGAACACGCCACACCGCAACGGGCATGGGTTGGCGTCCCGAGGGCACGCTGGGGTACGCCCAACATGCGGCAGTGAAGATGTAAGCTATCATGTAGAGAGACGAGAGTGGGTGAATCATCTCCGAAGGGTTGTCGGCGCCAAAGCAGGCCTCAATAATGATGACGCCTAAGAAGTACCCGGCCAGAACCAGCAATCTCCGGACCCGCTTCCTGGCGTAAAAATGGCCCAACCCGGGGAACACCAGCGTCAGCCAAGCGGCCAGACACGGGTCCTTGCTCTGCTTGCGCGCGCTCTCGAATGCGGGGTCGTTGGCCTTGCGGCAGCAGCGGTGGGCATCGAAGCAGTTGAACAGCCAGAACAGACCGAAGCCGATGAGGCAGGCGAGACCTAACCTGACATCCCCACGCTCACTGCAAAGAGACCAGAACCCGACTGTGAGCGCCGCCAGCGTCGCCAACAGCACAAGGCCGCCGCGCACGATCTTCCCCGTGTATATCTGCCCGGCGCCGGGGAGCGCGTAGGACAAGGACACGGCCAGCCACGGTTCTTTTTGCATTGCGGGCGCCATCAAGCTTGGTTCACCGAGCGGCTGCACGTGCGCCTCCTTTGTCTTGCGCGCCGCCGGAAAGAACTACGTGCTTCAGAAGCGGGCAACACTTCGGGTGCCCAACTGGCTTGGTGGCAATGCCAGAAACAACTTGAGCCATTGAGCCGTGCCTGTTTTTTCTCTGGCGCACCTGCAAGTCCTCCGCATCCTCTGCGGCGAATAGTCCAGGCCAACACCCAAAGTCCCCGATAGCTTCCATTGCTCTAAGTCCTTAATTTAATGGCCTTATAGGGATAGATTCAAGATATAATAGGGATTGATTCAAGATATAATAGGGATCGAATCGAGATATAATAGGGATCGAATCAAGATATATTGGTGATAGTATCAGAAGAAGATAACGATATAATAAAGAGATTACAGCGACATAATAAACAGGCATAGACATTGAGGTACGAAGACACAGAGTAAGGACTCTGTGGGTTTGATTCTTGAAAAGCATAAATTTCTCCGTTCTCTGTGCCTCTGTGGTTCCTGTTCAATCCAAAGCCACGCCGGACCATCCACTATTCAAACAACATCCCCTATAGTATAATACGATTACGGCGCATAGTAGTCAAGTTCCAATTCCAAGAAATCTGGACGCATATCGTGTAACAACCGGCAGCACAAGGACTTCCACTCGCTGAAAAACTCCAGAATTTCTTTCCGCAATCCTGGAATCCGCGCCACAGTCTCCTGGGCCGCCACACTTCCGCGCGCCTGTTTCAATTGGCTTGTTCTGGGTCTAACGGTGGACTGTCCACGTATCTTGCCATCCACGTGGATCTGCGGGCCACCGCGAGTTTCCTGCACACGCACCGTGCCGGCGCGGGCCGGCAGAGCCAACAGGAGCAACGCGGCATGCACCGCGGAGACGCGGAGGACGCAGCGCACAGCACAGAAGTTTGATTTAGCGGTCCTTGAGTTCATCAGTGTTCTCTGCCTCCTCTGCCCCGACTTGTCGGGGGGGCCTAGCCCAGTCTAGGTCCAACCAACCTCGTGGCAATGGCACAAACAGCTTGATCCTTTGGGTGGGTGCATGTCAGCAAATGTACCGCGGGCGTCCCGCCCGCTCGTGGCAGGCTGGCAGGGCGCGAGGACGAAGGCGGGCGGGACGCCCGCGGTACGCTCTGGGCCACGCATTTAC
>Ga0187861_10003164_pt1 | contig 14793 bp, 12 predicted proteins | sample June2016WEW_10_1_3_FD_132986 | JGI IMG/M metagenome (GOLD analysis project Ga0187861, IMG submission 132986) | Peatland microbial communities from SPRUCE experiment site at the Marcell Experimental Forest, Minnesota, USA - June2016WEW_10_100 | ecosystem: Environmental > Terrestrial > Soil >...
AATGGTTCGTCAAGTCTTGAAATGATATGCACTGCTGAGCGTTCAATTGGATAGAGAAGTAAGTTAAATGTTTCAGGTGCTTCAACAAAATAAGGATCGAGGTTACTGGACGTTCGGTAGTGTTCGATGTGTTGAAAGATAATACGTGAGGATTCACCGATACACGCAACAACATGTTTGGGTGGTTCCCACCTCTGCTTCTTTTCAACCAGGGAAGCGTAGTTAATAACTGGAAGTGTTAGTAATGAAGCCATGAATTGTTTTCTATTCATGAAAGCTCCTTTCTGTTTTTATTTGGTTGTGATTCCTTTCATATTTCGTTTTATACAATGGTTAATTTTGTGACAATATATTTCATACGCTTCTGTGACGATCCGTTACTCTCGAACGGCTAACAATCAAATTCAATACAAATTGAACGATGGTCGAAGTGGAATTCATTGCTTTATAACGTTTCAGGTTGTTCGTCATTAAAACATTTACGACAAATCAAAAGCGACAAAGTCTTATCCTTCTTGAATTTTAATTCTATCGAACAACTACTTCTTACTTCAAAATTAATTTTACAAATTGGACACACATATACATTTGGATGCTTTTCACCCACACGTCTCAATGTAATAGCGTTAGCATCTGCGGGGGAAGGATATTGGACAACTTGAAATTCGTTAGCCCTGATTTTGAAGAAAGGCAGGGATTCTTTGATCATCTCATTGACGATAGCAGTCATCGGCTTCTTGAGCCGTTGACCAAGTCTATACAGCTCTCCTATTAGCTCTTCGTCAATTTTCGGTGAGTACACTTTCCTCCTGAACAATTGGTTGTTGTTCTGTTACTATCTCAGTTGGCTGTTGTTTTTGTTTCTTTGTCTTCCTCTCCAGCTTCTTCTCAACCTTTACCATACCAAATACATCCGTTGAATTATCACCAAATCCTTTAGATAAACTAGGAATACGTTTCAGGTGAACGAAAACACTATCAGATTCACGATCTACTACGATGGAATGGATGAACTTTCTTAACAACTCTTTTTGAACGAAGAGAGGTGAGGTTTTTAGCATTTCCTCAAAGTTATCCATTAAATATTGCACCTCTGCACGGGCTTCTATGATTTCTTTTGGAGTAAGATTGGCGACCTTTGTTTCTTCAATTTGTTTTTCTATTTCTTTTTTCTCTTTTTCTGCTTTTTTTAATTTCTCGACTTGCTTATCGAACTTCAAACCATTTTCAGCCAATTTGATTAGCCGATTAATACGATTTTCTATCTCAGCAAGCTCTATTGTCAAATATTCAAGCGATATCAGACGACCTTGACTCATGTTATTCCTTTTATCGTTCAGCATTTCTTCCAAGGCTTGCGGAAGTCCACTATTGAGTATTTTGGTTCGAATCGCACGAATAACGAATGATTCAATCTTGATTTTATTGATTCTGAAACTAGAACAAACTGCTTTCCCCTTGGATACATATCCAGCATCTTCGTAATACCTCACATTCTTCTTTCCATAATTTTGACCGTGAAAGTTAAATCCACAATGAGAGCATTTTAGAATACCAGAGAGTAAATAGGGACTCTCATAGAAGTGATTATTCTTCCTTTTGTAATCCTTTCGCTCCTTGTTTGCAAGTTCAAATGTCTCTTTTGTAATTATTGGGAGGTGGGAATTCTCGACAACAATCCAATCAGATTTCGGATTCATCCATAATAGCTTGCCTTCACCTTTCAGATGCGACTGCGGATGACGATTATAGACACGAGCACCGTAATATGTAGGATTGGTCAGTATAACTCTGATTGTGCCACCCGCCCATTTTTGATCTTTGTTCTTCCAGCGACCTCTTTTAGGTGGTGGAACACCTTCAGTGTTCAATATATTAGCAATCCCTACATCACCCATGCCTCTTATTTTTCTATCGAAAATCCTTTGGACGATTTTTACCTCCTCCGGATCTCCTAAAGCCCAAATGGATTTTTCATCCTCATGAATATGTTCCCCCTGTAGAAGTTCACGTGTGAACTGTCTTGTTGCTTTATTGATAGCAATTCTTTTATAACCGTACGGAGCAATACCGCCGGAGGAAAAACCTTTCGCCGCATTGTCTTTACAGCCGCGAAGTGTATTGTCAGACTGTTTCTGGGAATAATCGGAAGCCTGTGAACTTTCGATAAACTCTACTATTCTGTCAGTGAATCGATTACCTGTATCAGAGTTTGTCTTTATAATAATAACTTGGATGTTACATTCGTACAGAAACACAGACTTCCAATAACTATTTTCACGCAGATCTTGTGCTCTACCCCAACGGGATTCATCATAGACGAGAATATTCTTAAAATCACCTTCATGACTTCTTGCAGTTTTAAGCATGTCAACGAAAGCGGGTCGTTTAAGAAAGGTTGTTCCACTTTGCGCTTCATCCCGATACCAGTGCACAATCCTAAAACCATTCGCGTCGGCCCAACATTGAACTTCAATTTGTTGCTGGGCTGTCGAATCTTTCTGCATATCGGTGGAACATCGAAGATATCCTACCGCGATTTTTTCCATCGCATTACTCATTGATAATATAATATGTGACCCAAGAATATATTTTGGGTCACATAAAAATTAATCTTTGTCACAACGGAATCACGGATTATCATTGGAATTCTAGGTCTGTTAATAAAATTATTTTGTAATTATTGATAGCGGAAGAATTACAAATCCTTCTTCCGCTATCATTCCGACAACTAACCATTATTACTTCGTATGAGATCTTGTTGAACCTCTATGCTGAGAACTAGGTTTTTTAAAATCATGTCCTCCTTTTTTCTTTCTGCTTGCATTAATGCTAGTTCGATCCATACTCCACCCGTGCTATATTCAAAAATGGGAAGCCTATCTAACCATTTCGCTAATTGTTGGAGTTTCTTTGAGACATTTACGTGAGGATAATCTTCACGATAACGGTCAAACTCTGCTTCGGTTAGGGTTATCCTCCCAAACTGCATGGTTTCTTTACTTTTAGCTTGATCAGGCTCAACTCCATTGAGCCAATCACTGAAATCGATAATCATTGTTATATCTCCTTTTCTATTGTTGTTTTAGTTATTCGAGTGCGCACTCGATATTTTATAGAATAATATTCTCTTCACGGACATAAACATTTCGCCACTAAATGTCCATCCCCGCCTCTGTTTGCAGTTCAAGACCTACGACCTTTTTTATACTTTCTTTAAAGCGAATTTTCGGATTATCCTTATATCGTTCGTACAATTTTCTTATTGCTTTGTCGTTTTGCGATTCTATTAAAGCATCAGCACGCGTCAGAATCTCAGGCTGGGTAAATCCGTTGAGCTTCAGATTGGATTTCAGCCTATTGGCCTTTCCCAACCAAACCGTGTCCGTTACAAAGGGACTTACCGATGCAATCAGCGCATCGGGGTTACCTTCCAACATAGGTTCCAATGAAACACTTGTCTGAAAACCCTTGGAATAGGCGATCTTCAGACATTCAAGTCGCTCTTCATATTTGGGAGCACCTGGTTCCCAAAACGAAAGCACAACATTGTCGATAGATCCGATTGTAAATCTAAAGGTAATCTGGTCTTTATATGCTTCAAACTCCTCGCAAATTCTCTTGATGCATTCTATATGCGGCTTACTGACAATTAAAAGTTTATTGCCAGCATCCAGAAGCCGGTGGATAAAGGCGACATGCTCATCAATGGACGGTGGTGTAATATCATGTACACTAGGATACATGATCCGTCCATCAGTTTTGCGAATCTTGATTTGTCGTGGATCTGCTTTTAATCGTTCTTGGTTCCATTCGTTATTAATGAGTCGATGAAAACGTTGTGCCATGCTATGTGCATAGCAATAGAGGCAACTGTGACTGCATCCGTTTAATATATTTTCGTTATCCTCCGCCCATTCTTTTGTACCTGTTACATTTTTCATGCTTCTTCTCCTTAAATATTTATTTATGAATATTGTTGTTTTAGTGTATCCTTGATTATATTTTCTACAATGCGGACATAAAACAATTTTTTTAAGCGTATTTGGCATGCATAGCATTTCTCCATTTATTAGTTTGTTACTTTGTTATTTGCTAATACAAATCAAAAACAAACAAACTCATTACATCTCCACTTTGTTACTTTGTTACTCTTTTGGTATAGGAATAACAAACTAACAAAGTCATAATCACACCAGACCATATTGTCCGTACTTGGTTTTTTTTAATATTTTCCTCCTGAGGGCATCGTCTAAAAAACGGTCAAGAGATGAGTCAGAGTACCTTTTATTAGTACATCGTTTTATAATTTCTCCTCTGGAAAGACTTTCCCCATGTTTCAAAATGCTCGTAAAGTCGATTGTCTCTTTCCGTTGGGGCACATCATTTTGAAAAATGTGTAACTTTTCATCTGTTGCACCTTCATCGTGAAACCAGAGAGTTTCAGGATTTAGTCCTAAAAGTCTTACTGTCCGCATCGCGTCCGTTGAATGTCGGAGTTTCACTGGCTTCAATATTCTTTTTGATTCATTGTCCTTAGTTCTTCGCAATTCTAAAACCGTATCCGAGCCTGCACCAAAAACACCTGAACCGCGCATGTTGTCATTACCCATCCACTGACTGACCGCACCTTTTTTCATATGGTGCACAACAAGAACGACACATTTATAAACATCTCGAATATGAATGAAGCGTCTCATGATCTCCTTCATTTCACCTGCATCATTTTCTCGTTTGTCATGTGCCCAGTAAAGACAATCCAAGATCACTAGAGCTGGATCAGTCGACGTTAATATTTTCTCAAGATTATCCCAATACTCGAGCAATGGGGGAACTCGTTCAGGAACAATCAAATTCACCAGACTATTTCCAGCAGGTACAGGAAGTGACTTTGCCATTTTCTGAAATCGATCGACATAATCGTTAAAGTATAGTTCATTATTTAAGAATAGCACTTTGCCGCTTTTTTGTATCTGGTAATTGAGGATATTGGGGGCTCCTATGGCAACTGAAATTCCTAGGTTCATCGCAAATATACTTTTCCCACAACCTACTTCTCCGCTCAGGAATGCTACAGATTGCTCACGAATAAGACCACCAACAAGATCTCTCTGTTCTAGTAATCGAATATTTAATAATTCGTTTCCTGTGTGATAGGTGATCGCCTTAGACTGTGTCGGCACTTCATACCTCCAAATAGATTGCACGATGCTACTGATCTCTTTAGTGGCAAGCGGTGGATGGTTTTGTTGGTTCCATAATTCCAGCAATGAAGTGCTGATATCAATAGGCATATCCTGTGCACGTAGAAGTCCCGCTAATCGTGTTGCAGAAATATTTCGTTCACCCTCTTCGACGCCATTGAGTAAACCTATGATTGGAGTCTTGTGAGTTAATTCTGATGAGACACGTTTTCTAACATGGAGATTGAAAAAGTTTACCAGTTCATCAAGAACACTTGGTGAATTCGGTTTGAAGTCGGGTTCAATGGCGTTTCCAGCTTCGTCAATAAATACCGTTCGATATTCTTTGACGTCAGGTGGAAAGAGAGGAAGCCAAATCATGCTGCCGAAAGAAGTCTGCGATGTAAGTCCATCTTGCTTGGGAAATATTTCAAACTGCAAACCAGAATTTTCTTTAAGCAAGACTTGATTGATGAACGCATGAAGTACCAAACGAACAATGCTTGCCTCGACGTTTTCATCAAAGAAAATCCAGATGTGATAATTACCAAAACCAGATTTAGAAATTTCTCGGTAGCACCATATACCTGCTTCAGATAAATACTTTTGGCACTCGCTTGAGATTGTGTTAATTTTCTGTTTGTATGTCGCATCTTTGCCATGACTGTCAAAATCAATCACTCCAAATCTAACTACGTTGCCATTGAGTAGGTTATAAAATCCAATTCGTTCAATACCATCGAGATGCCTTTGAACCACTGTTTGAAGATGGTTCTCATCTGTGACTGGTGTTGATTTCTGTGATGCAGTACAAATCCGGTCTTGTCTGCCAACGAAAATATTCAAGAATTCATCTACACTATTTTGCACGCTCATGATATTTTATTCCTACAATTTTATAAAATCTATTTACACTGGTCGCCATTTGTACTCTCTTCAATCATTTGCATAGAATTCCTACGATTGGTTTCGATTACTGCCATTAGTAGAAGAAGAATTTTGTCAAATCCTTCGACGTCAATAATATCATTTGCAATTGCAGCACCTGAAATTGGACTAGTGATTTCTTCTATTCTCAGTTGTATATTCATCTTGATCTTCACATGGATTAATTTATATCACAGGATGATAAACCGCTGAGCCATAAGAAACATTCTTGGGAATGCCTATGTCCAAAAATGATTTGAAAATTTGGGATGTTATAATCCCATGAAGTGGGTAAAACTAGATAGGAGGGATAAGTAGAAAACTAGGACTAAATCAATGATTTACCTTTTCTCTTACGAAAATAGATTTTCCCTAATTGATTATAAATTTTAGAAATATCACGCTTTGGATTTGGTTCTTCATCTTTAGGGATTTTGAATGGCCGAACTCCTGCAAAATAAAGAATATCTGCAAGATCCCCTAAAATAAATCTTTCTTTACGCTCTCCCTTCAAGAACCGAACTATCAGTATGATGTTATCTTTAGATGGTTCCTTCCAGCCACTGCGCTCCCCAAGGTCTGATTGAATGTCATCAATTCGGCTATTGATAACCTTAGCTTCAGCAATTACAACATTTTGCAATAATATTGCGGCGGCTATTGTTTTTCTTAGGAAATCCTTTCCAAGATATTCAGGTGATACTGTTTCTCCTCCCGCCGTCACCCTCCATTGATAATACTTATCCCATTCTCGTTGATGATTTTTGCTATCTCTTATATTGCTAAGTTTTTTTGTATACCTATGTATGCTCTTATACAATGATATTAATTCGTCGTACTCAAGTTTTAATGTCTCAAGTGTTTTATGTTCTGGTCGTATTTTACGTCTTCTTTCTATTTTAGAAATTGATGCTTCATTTTCAATAATCTCTATGACTTTTAATGCCATGATTTTACGAATTTCAAGTGTCTCAATAGGCTTATTTTCCAAAGTATATAATATTGCAAGATCAAGAATTTTTTCAATAACCTTGTGTTTTTCCTCTAAAGCTTCACATTGAAATGTCAAAGGCATAATTGGTTCAATTATGGATTGAAGATTTGAAACCTTCCTTTCCCATTTCTTTTTATCAACTTTGTCGTTAGAGCACAGATAACTTAATATTGGCCCGATTCTCTGTTTCATTTTAAATGTCATGTGTTTCTCTTTCAACTGTTTATTCTATAATCAATGAATTCTCAACGTAAATCAACATATCAATTAATTAACAAAATTAATTGACTTAATGTTTCACTCAAGGTGAAAATCAAGGTAGGCTATGCACTCACTTAACGTTAGTAATCCTATGTAATCATGGCCAAAACCTGCGTAATCACAGTTTGCTTAAGGCAGACAACCAACCTAGCGTCTTCGCTTATTGCATTTAAACATGAAACTGAGTACCATTTTTTAAGTGATTCTCGTGTAGACATAATCGACAGATCTGCAATCCTTTTTTAGAGAAAAGAAATAAAAACGCAGTACTGCGTTTTTACAATTATTAGGCGAGGTTGTGGCACTCAAAAAGATTGAAACCAACTATGAAGCGATATTTTGACCTCACTCTTTTTGTCCTAGGCATTATCTTTACTGGGTTGGGGATCATCTACAGAGATAATAACCTGTTTGGAGATATCCTCGTAATGGGAGGTATCTTCCTAATCGGTCTCCTAATACTTCTCAAGTATGCTCCCCCAGTATGGGCGAAGTATTTTGATTGGAGAATTTTGCCTGCCATTGGCAGCACCGACGGAAAAAGTCACCCCGCCGAAGAGATCTTCGTGACGGCCGCAAAGGACGGCGGTGAGCTATTGACAACCAATGTTCTCCATAAAGACCTCAACCCAGAATCAGATTGGGCATCGAAGCACTTTCGTGGTATACATCCCAATCATAAGCTAACGTTTGCACGTCTACTTTTAGTCAACGACGCCTTAGATGAACACAAATGGATTCAAGAATTCTTTGAGGCCATCAGTACATCAACTCAAATCGATGCAACTATATTCGTCTTCAAGAATTTTGGGTCCTCATTACTTGGTTTCGTCGAACGCTACATCCCAAGGATTAATCTTATCTTGTTCCGACTTGAGAATAAACACTATGTATATATCGGTTTCGATCGTCTTATCCGCGAAGACAAGCGACTTAATTATAGTCTTGGTTTCAGTAGCAAATCTGCCAAGGTGTACGATCTCATTCGTCCCTACTATGATGTCCTTGTATCTCACAAGAACATCACCTCAATTAACTCCATAGATAAATTGAGACCGGTTGAGCTAACGAAATACCAGATCGATTTTATCGATACAGCCATAGCCAAACTCGAGAAAATAGCACTAGACACCAATTTGGTTCTACATTTCGGACTCTACGGCAGCCAGGCAAAGACTTATTCCGGCCTCTACAACATCCAATGCAAAGAGCCGTTCGATTCAGATGCTGATATACTACTGATCGTCCCTTCAAAAGAGTGCATCCCCAAGTTAAAATCTCAACTTGGAATGGAGCTCGGTGACCAATTTAATATCGTTTGGGGAGACGTAGATGAGAATTTCTACTATTTTCGTGAGAGTCATACACTCGATATCGAAATAAAAGAGAAAGGCAGCAATTTCTATTCCGAGAACCTCCTACTTGGGAATTCAGTTTTCTCTTACTACCATACGATTTTCAGTCATGATGGCGTTAGTCTATCTGACTTGCTTATAATGCCAATTCGGAATTTGCCAACCGAGCGCCGCAAAGGCATCCTTCTCAAGAGTCGTAAAGGCATTGCCGAGTTCATTAGTCGGCTATCAAGTGTCACAAACGCTCTTGTTGATCCACGTCGGATTATTTCCCTCGCACTTAGAAACCTCGTTTGGTGTCATTCTGGTCATTACCCCGAGAATTACATCAAAGCCATAGAATATCTCGTCGGTCAACCAATATCTCTTCTTCCTCCTGAGATAATCGTTTTAGCGCAAAACATCTTAAACATGGAAAAGGATGAAATACAATCAGCTTACTCATCAATTCAACAGAATGCACTTGACGTTCTGAAACAAATTCAACAATCGCAGATCTAAGTATCGTGCCAAAACCTCGCCTATCACGGCGAACAACAACACTCCATTTATGATAGGGAGAAATTATAGTTGTCGCTCGCTGCTTTTACTCATAGAGAATTCGTCGTTCAATAGTTCGCAACGACACAGCGTAAACACTTAAACGTTACGTGCGATGCGGAATTGGAGAAATAGAAGATGAAGGCTCATTCATTCTGGGGAAACCCGACAGAAATAAACTACGATAGTATCCTTGACCATTTTTCTGGGACTAGTATCCATTCAAGCAAGACATCCTCGGTTCCTTTGGCTCAATATTGGAAAGATACAGAAAGTCGGCTGACTGAACTCTTTGAAAACATATGCGTCAACTCTACGAGTGTAGAACTGTATTTTGAGTATCCCACTAAGTCTTATGATAGGAGCAAATCATCAATGACCGACTTGATGATAATTGTAGAGGGGGCGAAGATAGCAATCGAAGCGAAGTACACAGAGTACTCTAAATCGGAGTATGAACTAGTCGAAAAGTGGATCCAAGGCGGTAAAGGCGCAGATCATAGACAAAAAGTTCTGAATCATTGGCTGCAGATTCTAAAACCTTTTCTGAAGGAAGACATTGTGAAGTTCGACAAATTGCCATATCAATTCGTGCACAGGTCGGCATCGGCATGCAAAGACAATGATTCTATTGCCTTCGTAGTTTACCAATTGTTCTATGATGATGACAATGATAACAAACTAGGAGAATTCATTCAATTAATACAAAAATCAATAGAAACACTGAATCCTAAAGATAGACTTAGGTACATATTTATGTTAGTGCGCGTTGTCAAATATCTTCATGTCGACAAGAAGGAAGTGTTCATGAGGATGAGGAATGAAAACATTTATGAATTCGGAGTTGTAAAATATGTTTAATTTCCGCATCACATCGCCCATTCAACGTTCTGATAAACGATATAAGATCAAAGGGATTTCTTTCGCCAACTTTGATTAAATATTGGGTCAACAATATCTGCTTTCCCTTTTGCCCATTTGATCCAATCTTTTAATTCTAATTTCTCTTCTATTGCTGCTGTTTCCGAAGCAGACCTCTCTTCCACAGCTTTAATGTATCCACGGATAATGTTGCTCGTCTGGTATTTCTGGGCGTCTCGGAATAGCGCATGGACCCTTTCTTGTTCCTTTCTATTCTGCTCTTCTATTAGTCGCTTGCGATCACTTTCCTCTTCCTCTGCCTTGTGGATCTTCGCCCGTTCTTCATCGCTTTTCTTATCGAGTATTGATGCCACTACAATACCTGACACCACATCATTCACGATTTCTTCTAGTTTCGTCGTTGGTACGTCATTCCATATTTTTCTGGCACCACTCACATAAATATTTACAAATTCAAAATAGAGAATCCCCGTTGGATGAAATACAAATTTATTGTATGATTTAGAGTCAGGATTCTCCGACCGCTTCGTCCTCTCTTTTAGTGCAACCTGGACATCTATTCCATTGACCTTAACATACGTTTCTTCTTTATACCCTGGTTTTCGAATAATTGGAAGACCATTCGCTTCAATGATTTGAAATAGCATATTCATTAAGGATAGAGCTCTCTCAGTTGAAGATTTTGTCACCGACATATTGAGAAAATGGATCCACTCACCTTCTTCAAGTTTTCTGTATAATTTCAACCGTTCACGTAGTTCTTTTTGCGCATCTACGATAAGAGGATGGAAACCCTTTTTAAATTCATTTAGAGCGACAAAACTATGGCCAATTGCTTTGCCGATTTGATCCTCTTTAGTGCCTTCTAAGTTCAATTCATTAATTGGAGAAGGTTCTTTCATGATCATTTCTATTTGCTCCACTTCGCCCTTGTTCAGTTCGGGCAAAGAGGTCTTCTTTACATTGTAACCATGAGCCAGTTTTACCCAATAACCTATTGGGGGTAAAGGTATATTGTGTCGTCTACAGATCTTAGCTAGACCAACATCCGATAGCTGATATTCTTTTGCGAGGTGGATGAGAGGTTTCGACCATACTTGGTCATAGAGCTCTTGGCGGCTGATTGTCATTGTTTTATTCATTGTGCTTCTTCCGGAGTGTTGTAAAAAGAGATGGCATACAAAACAAAATCGTAACAGCAATTCAAACATGCAACTCTCACGAGAGCAAGACTTTGTCGCCGTTACGATAGTTACTTAAAACTTGCAAGTTTAACAGTAATTCTTAAAGGCACAACGGGTAAATATTTATATACTATATGTAAGAAACCATTGCAGAAGAAGATCTTTCAATTGAGATAAGGTTCTAAAATCCTTCTTTGGAATATACTTCGGGCCCCCGCTACTCACACTAAAGAAGAATCCTCATCAACGAAAATTGGTGAGGATTTATTAGTTTATGGATAGAACTTTGATATGTTTTTTTATTGTCTTTTGATACACACGCTCATACAGTTAGCTTGGATTGATGGTTAGGCGGCAGCATGGAAAATTGTGTTTGTATATTTAGTTAGTTCGTCGTATTAGGCGACGTAATCGTACCACATCACTTAGATGACCATCCATTCTATACAATACTCTGTGACAATTTGGGCATACAGTGATCAAATCTTTGACACGAGTTTGTATTTCCTTTCGAAGACTGGACAAAGCAACTACGTGATGCGCTTCAGCATACCCTCTTCCTAATTCACCATATGTTTCTACAAAATTGAAGTCACAGATTCGACATGTGAATCCATCACGCACCTTTGCTATCAAGGCAAGTTTTAGCGAACGTTCACGCATAATGTGCTGGACCACCCTCTTTCTATTTTCATATGTGGCGAAGTCTTCATTCTTAATTAGCTTTGATTCTAATGCAGATGCCATTGATCGAATGAGTCTTTCTGCTAAACCAGTAATCTTTCTAACTAAATAGTGAGGAGGATTAACCTAGATATTTATTGTGTCAGGAAAGAAAACAGTTAAAAAAGAGAAATAGTCGGAACCATAAGATTCAATTATTGGTATACTAAAATATTTTTGGGGAAGTGGTTTAGCGAGAATATTACTATTTCTCCAAATTATGAGATCTATTTGTGACAGATCAGGTTTTTTATGAATATTATGAGCAAAGGCTTCGGCGACTTTCTTAACTCGTTCGAATTGCCCATTTCTTTAGCAAACACAGAGAATGGGTCTACCAACGTTCGTGAAATAGCAAAGCCAAAGTTGAAGACTTCCTGAAATGTGCGTTAGTTTTATTATGTCCGTCTCCCACCCAAACGTGTCAGTTCTATAGACAATAATTGGCGGTAGCTTTAGTCTTGGATCATGAATCCGTTTTGATAGGTTCTGCGCACCGCTTGAGCAATCTGGGCAAGAAGCGATTTGTAATTCCTGTTAAGTGGTTTCATTAGTATCATATTTTAATATAATACTATAAAACATGATCAAAAATCTGCAGCCTAACGACGGTACTTATATGATGCATAAAACAAAAACATATTCATGTTTTTAATCAAGTTATGCCTATAATCTGATGAATTTATGTAGCCCCTAACGCCGTGCAGCATCTGCAAGCAATGTATGCAAAAGGTAATTTATACTCAATGTAAATAAACAAAAATAACCCTGACGACTATTCTTCCGATAGATGCTTTACGACGCGATCACCAATAGCTCTGATTATCTCAATAGAATTCCTATTTGTCTTGGGTAGACATTGGAAAACCCTTTCAAAATATGTGGAAAAAAGGGCTTGCATCTGACCGATAGGACTATTAATATACTAGCCCCACGAGAAGGGTCTATAACTCTGCTGCAAGCTTTGAATTGTTTCGCATGCGAGGAAGGGAATGAGTCCCAGAGTAACATGAACTGCTCTGGGATTTTTTATTTTTAACTCGTACTAAATATATCCGCTTACAAGGCACTTGTCAAGTTAAGAATTAATGTGTAAAAATTTCTCCTCTTAAGAGTAAAAAAACCTTAACAAGATAAGTATTATTAATATATCAGCCGGTTCTTATTTTCATTGTGTGACGTGAGGCTAACAAGCCATTGGGGAAACGGTATTAACAACATATAAAACGTATAGGAATTTTTAACTTCTATACGGATAACGTGTTCGAAATAGTGGAACGGCAGATACGGTTCACCGCCGCTCATAAAAGTAGTCCACTATCTCCACAGGTTTACAGTGTCGATAATAATTTTTCTGCCTTCATTCGAATAAAGGCATAATTTAGCGCAGGTAGGCTATTGAACTTTGCTGCTTTTTTTACAGAATTCTTTAGCCTGCACTTTATCTCCCATCGCTTGATAGGCAAGTGCATTCCGATACAAGTTAGAAGGATTCTGTTGGTTCGACTGTAAAAGTTCGGCAACAGCCGTGTCGTTCTTCTTCTCAGCGAACGTAATCCTCCCGGCAACTTGATGTCCCATCTGCATTTGATTTAAATTCTTATTCGATTCCGCAGTTTTACGAAATTCTTCTGTCTCTACTTTTGCTTTCTTCAAGTCCGTTCTTTTCAGCGCTACTGCTGCACGTTGAATATGAAGTGTGAGTTGGGCTTTTTCTTTGAGGTTCTGTGAGAGGTCTGACGATATAACCACCTGTTCCGATTTTTCATATGCAGTAAGTGCATCGCCATACTTACCCATTTCCAGAAGAATGGCACTTTGAAGGCCGCAATCAGCAGCTATTGAGGCAACATCGTAAAAGTGTCTAATTATAAAGAGACGTACTTAACGTGTACATAAAGAAGCAGTCTCGATTTTCGTCGGGACTGCCCTTTTAAAATTACTTCTAAGTCTGAAGATATTACTTCAACATCATCATCTTCTTTGTAACCTGGAAAGTACCAGCATCAATGCGATAGAGATATACACCGCTCGTAACAGAGACTCCTGCATCGTCTTTGCCATTCCATTCCATCTGGTGGGTTCCTGCGCTAATTACTTCACCACGAAGGAGTGTGCGCACTTTCACACCGAGGATATTATAAATTTCCATCGTAACAGGTGCCTGTACCGGCAATCCGAATTTAATTGATGTCGTCGGATTAAATGGATTCGGATAATTCTGTGATAACGAAAATTCTTTTGGTAATTCTCCAAGAGTTTCAACATCAGTAGTACTTACCTTGAAATTAAATACTGTTGAGTAACTACTCGTTCCACCAGCATTCTTTGCGTTTACTCTCCAGTAGTATGTTGTACCGTTCAACAACGGACCTACTACCCTGCTGTTAGTTGTTAATGTCGAATCATCAACTACCAAGGCAGCAAAAAGATTATCTGTTGCTACTTGTACCCTGTACGTTGCGGCTCCAGTTACACTTCCCCAGGTCAGAGTTAATGATACTGCCTGATTTGTTGCTCCAGTTGCAGGTGTTTGTAATACAGGAGTAACTGGGATTGCAGGAACAGTTGTAAAATTAAATACTGCTGAGTAACTACTCGTTCCACCAGCATTCTTTGCGTTTACTCTCCAGTAGTATGTTGTACCGTTCAACAACGGACCTACTACCCTGCTGTTAGTTGTTAATGTTGAATCATCAACTACCAAGGCAGCAAAAAGATTGTCTGTTGCTACTTGTACCCTG
>Ga0187861_10003173_pt1 | contig 14759 bp, 11 predicted proteins | sample June2016WEW_10_1_3_FD_132986 | JGI IMG/M metagenome (GOLD analysis project Ga0187861, IMG submission 132986) | Peatland microbial communities from SPRUCE experiment site at the Marcell Experimental Forest, Minnesota, USA - June2016WEW_10_100 | ecosystem: Environmental > Terrestrial > Soil >...
CATGTCAGTAAATGCGTGGCCCAGAGCGTACCGCGGGCGTCCCGCCCGCCTTCGTCCTCGCGCCCTGCCAGCCTGCCACGAGCGGGCGGGACGCCCGCGGTACATTTGCTGACATGCACCCGGGAGTAAGGCTGGATGATGCCTTGGCTTGCGGAGAACGCCGGGGAGTGCTATAAGCAGTCCAGGCGGTCCTGGAGCCAGTGTGCGCGATGAGCCTGAAAGTACCTGAGACTAAACTCACCCGCGCTTCGGTCTATAGGGAAGCTGGTGAAGCCCGCTACGAAGAGGCGAAGTACCTGAAGGATCAACACCCTTCAGGCGCCATCTACCTCGCGGGGTACCTTGTCGAGTGTTATTTGAAGTGGGCGCTATGCCAACGGGCTGGAGCGCAGTACTTGCAGAATCTTCCGGACAAGAAAATTGCCAGCCGCCTGACCAGTGGCAAAGGGCACGATCTGGAATCGCTCTGTAAAATCACTCGATACGATGTGCATTTCGCTGCCGACGATGTAGTCAAACGGGCCTTCCAGGTCGCGGCCGCTTGGTCTCCAAGCCTCCGTTATGTCAAAGCGTGCGGCGGTCAGCGGGATGCGGTAGAGTTTCTTGCGGCAGTCAGTGTTCTCCGTGACAACATTCGAGCTTGGGCGAATCGGTAAACAAAGGGAGAGCAAGTGTCATGCTGAATCCAAAGCAAATCCGACGGCGGTTGCAGACCATCGCAGGGAACCTCAATCTGCACAATGCTGAAATCCACGTTGAAAAGCCCGGCAAATGGGTACACATCCAGATTATAGCACCGGACTTTCGAGGCAAGTCCGGCGGCGAACGCGAAAACATCATCTGGAGAGAACTTGAGCGCCAGTTTGACGACGAGACCATCTTGTCCATCACGCAATGCTACCTGCTGACGCCGGAGGAAAGAGAAGTCCCCGTGCCGAAGTGAGTGGGAACGGGAATCCTGGGACAGGATACTGCAATGCTGACCAGGCAGCGGGTCAAGTGCTTTGTCCATTGAATTACCACAGGAGGGGGCCATGCGCGTTACAGAACTGATCCAAACGGCGTTCGTTGATGGAAAGTCGGCGCCATTGCTCAGCGGCTACAGCCGCCAGAGGCTACACCTGAAACGGTCAGAGGCATGGGTGAAGGCTCTGGCGCGCCATCTCGAAAAGGAATACCCGCGCGAGCGTTTCCGCGTCTTCTCGAAGCACGACGACACCAACCGAGACGATTTCGGGCTGAACGAACTGCTCTTCGACATCGCGGTCTGCGAAGTAGGCAAGATGCGCGCAGCGAAGGCCACCGCGCAACTCGTGTACGTGAAGCGGGCCGTGTGGCAAGTCGAATCGGAGTTTGCGAAGGACAGCCGGGCTGCCGTTCTCGACTTCAGCAAGTTGGTGCTCGGTTGCGCGCCTAACAAGCTGTTCGTGGCACCCCTGACCCATGACACTGTTGCCTTTCGCGATGCGCTCTTGCCCGTTGCTGGATGCTGTTCGGGCCGGGTGTTCCTTGCCGTGCTCCCCCATCCCGAAAACTGGGAAGAGTCTCGTGCGCCCGAAGTCTACTGCCGCAGCGATGGCCAGTGGGTGCCCTGCGGTGAGGAATGCGTCCGGGACGACGGAAGGTTGAGCATTCCCCGAACGGCGACCTGAGATAACGTGTAATTCGGTGAATAATAATTACCGTGAAGCCATACTCAATTGATTTGCCTTTGCGAGTTCGGTATGGCGTGCCCAGAATTCGCGCTGGAAAGACGATGCTGCATTGCTGACCATGGGGCCTGTTGAGTGTTATGTCTCTTGAATTAGGCGCTTGCGGAGGGGCAGATGTGTCAATTCAGGTTGACTGCGTGAAATGCCAGAAGGCGTTTGGCGTCCCCGCCGACCGTGCGGGGCAACAGGCCTGGTGCCCGCTGTGCGGCACGGCATGCACCGTTCCGCGGTCTGCCGCGGCAGCCGAGCTTTTGGAGGAGGGTCAGGTGGGCCGGGATGAGGTTTTAGAGGCGAGAGCGGCTGTACCACTCAAAGCCGGGGTGATCGAAACGGCAGTTGCCCTGTCCTCCGCGCCTCCGTGGCGGCTTGGCAAACGCACTATTACTTTCATCGCTCTGATGGCGCTTCTGGCAGGCGGCGTCTACCTATGGTGGCGAAGGACGAAGAAGGAGATGACGCTCGATCTTGGCGGCGGTGTGAAGATGGAATTCGTGCTTATTCCCGCTGGCAAATTCACGATGGGAAGCCCGGAGACAGAGAAGGACCGTATTGACTGGGAGACCCATCACGAAGTAACGATTAACCAACCGTTCTACATGGGCAAGTACGATGTGACGCAGGAGCAGTACGAAGCGGTGGTTGGAAACAACCCCAGCCTATTCAAGGGCCCGAAGAACCCGGTTGAGAACGTGTCGTGGGACGATGCCCAAGAGTTCTGTGCGAAGCTGAGCAAGAAGACGGGGAACGCTGCGCGTCTGCCCACGGAAGCGGAATGGGAATATGCATGTCGAGCGGGGACGACGACGCGTTTCTACTCCGGTGATGCCGACAGCGCGTTGGATGGCGTGGCTTGGTACACTGGCAATTCCAACCAAACCACACATACCGTTGGGATGAAGCAGGCTAACGCGTGGGGCCTTTATGACATGCACGGTAACGTGTGGGAGTGGTGCGAGGATTGGTACGGAGAATACGCGCCTGGCGCGGCGAAAGATCCTAAGGGGCCTACGACGGGAACCTTACGCGTGCTTCGCGGCGGCTCATGGGGATGTACTTCAAGCAATTGTCGCTCGGCCAACCGTCATTGGAACATCCCTGTCCGCCTTTACGGCAGCCAATTTGAGGGCAAGGGCTTTCGTGTTGTGGCAGAGAAGCAACGGCCAGAGGAGGAGGATAGGAAGGCTGCCATACGCGCCAAGTGCCGGAATGCTCCGTTGTCAGCCAAGAGCGCCCTCAACGCCTTGAAAAGGCTTCAGGCAAGGGTTGAGGTGGGTGTTAACTATAGTAACTATTCCGAGGCAGTAGGTTCAACCTGGGGAGAGGTGAAAATCTTCATTGAATCGCAAGAGGGAAAGGAGCTCTCAGATCTCAATGTTCACTTCACCACGGCCATCAATTTATACAAGAAAGCAAGGGAGGAATGGCAGAGGAAGATTGAGGGTGGCTTAGGCATGGACTCGATAATGCAAAAGGACTGGAAAGAGGCCGATGACCACATCAAAGATGCGGACATGCTTCTGAACCAATGATGAGGATAATTCAAGGGGAACCATACCCACGGCGGGTGCGGCATCCGAGGCGTTGCGTGGTGTCGGCCGAAGGCACAAGAAACTGCACCCTGTGTTTTCCACAACAGAGGATGCTTTCGTATCGTCCTGAGACGTGCCCAAGCGCAGACTTCACGACAGGGAGCGAGGGTGTCGTTAAGGGCTTCGATGCAGCGGTGGGGTGTGTGCTGCGGCCATAGAAGCGCAGCCCCATGCCGAAAGCGGGGAGAGCTAACTGCGGGCTTGCACCGCCTGGAGGGCCTTGGCCTTGAGCACGCGGATGACGGCCTCCGCAGCCAGAAAGCGCATGAGTTCAGCGTTCGAGTCGCCGTCAAGGCCGTTGTTCCTTTTCATTTCCAACAGGTCTGTGAAACGTTGCTGCACGTCCTGGGGAAACTTGAAACCAAGAATCTGGCTGGGATCCAGGGGCAAGGATTCCAGTAGATGAGCATAAGCGGTTTCAGCTTGCGCTGGCATAGTCTTCTTCCTCCGGCCTCAATGGTCATTATACTCGATAGTCCGCGCCTGGAAAGAGATTCGGCCAGGAAAAAGAAGAACGAGGCGAAGCAACCACGCCGATATGGGCTGGCGTTTCACCGGTGGCAGTGGCACAATCTGCCCCACGGGGACTGACACCCAGGAGGACAGAGCAATGAGAAAACCAATGCAGCCGTTAGCAGTGTGGATGCTCGCCATGAGCGGGATGCTGTTCGCGGGCGAGGCCGTCAAAAAGGAAGTGGTTTACGACGGCGCCAATATCGGCGAAAACGCCAAGGGCTGGGCCAGTGCCACGGCGCCGAGCAAAGCCACGGTCGCGGCCCAGGAGATGGAAGTGCGCACCGCCGGCAAGAAGACGATGCAGTTCCAGGCCCAAGGCAAGGACTGGATGGGCATGGGCTGGAACTGGTTCGGCTGGTGGCCCGAGGACAGCGGCACGGACATTTCGAACCACAAGAACCTGAGCTTCTGGGCCAAGGTCACGGGCGAGAAGAAGCCCGCGCAGCTTACCGTGGGACTGACTTCCAATGACAAGAAGAAGAGCGAGACGGCCGACTTGCTCAAGTACTGCCCCGAACTGCTCGACGGCAAGTGGCACGAGCTGGTGGTCCCGATCAAGGACCTGGATACCAAGAACGAGCTGACCAAAGCCAAGGTGTGGGAAATAGACTTCGGCACCTGGTCGCAGGATGAAATCAACTTCAGCTTGTTCGTGGACGAGATCGGTTTCGACAGCCGGGGATGAACACGGATCTCTCAACACAGAGGGCGCAGAGGAACGCAGAGGGGTTGGTAGGAAAGGATTTGCTGTTGTCTCGAATGTTTTTTTCTCTGCGTTCCTCTGTGTCCTCTGTGTTGAGAAGTCCCGGTTAGTCGGCAGGTGTCCACATCTTGTTGGGGTCGGGATCGAATTCGGTCATCTGTTCCACTATTGCCGGAGTCTGAAGCCCCAGGTCGGCTTGATAGATCGTGCCGCTGTTGTTGATCATGAAAGTGTCGCGGCCCGTGGCATCGTAAGCGGCCGGATAGGCCACCAGCGCGTAGCCGAGCGTCATGCGTTCGACACCGTCGGGACCCTTCGCCAGGTACGATCTCTTGCCCCCGGCCGCGTTGGCCCCCTGGGCTTTCAGAATCTTGAAACAGTACCCGGCCTTGGGCCTTCCATGTTTGCTGGGCGGGCCTTCCGCATCCGCAAAGCTCTTATCTATCAGAGCGAGATCGCCCTGGCCGGCCTTGTTCTCCAGAAGGCTCCAGTCGCCTTTCAAGGCTTGCGCATATTCCAGGACGCCGTCGTTGTTGTAGTCGGTGCGGTGGTAAATTTCCTGCGCTTCAGCGTAGGCTTTGCAGGAGGCCGCGGCGGCGGTCTCGTTGGCCGCCATGCGGGAACGCAGCAAACTGGGGATGGCGACGGCCGCAATGATCGCCACGACGGCGGTTGTGGTGGTTAGCGACATGCCGGAACCCGTCGGGCCAGGCGGGGGCAGCTCAGTACGCCAGAGCTTCGCGCCGGGGACGATTGAAAGGCAAGCCCCGGTGGCCACACGGTACTTGCTGAAGAACAGCTCATCCGGCCACAGGGCCAGGTCCACAGTTGTGGCCAGCGGCAGCAAGGTCCTGCCCGCGGGGCGCGTGAGGAACTCAAGCACCGGATTGACTCCGGGGGCAACTGGAGGCGGCGCGGGCTGCCCCGGAACCGGAATTTCGGACAGAGCGGCAGTGATGCCGCCGGCCGTGGCGAGGTAAGCGCCTGCGAGCAGAAGGGAACCGCTGCCTGAGCCGTCATCAATCCCATAGGAGAATGACGCCGGCAGATGGGCCGGGTCGAAGGGCTTGCCGGTCACGCGCGCCAGGGTCTGCTGAAAGCCTGAGTTCGAGAGGATGTTCGCCGGCGCGTTCAGTTGTTCCAGCCCGCGCCGCAGCGCGTTGACGGATGTGCCCATCAGCAGCCTGTTCTTGGCCAGGCAGAAGACAGGCGAGGCCGGCATCAAAATGCCGGAAACATAGTAAGCCGTGTTCCCCGCGATGGTGACTTTCTTGAAGCTGTACTGCTTCGGCTCGGGTTGAGGCAGGCGGTTTATAAAGTCCCCCACACGCTTGAGCGCCTCCTCAAGCTGGGCGCCGTTCTTCACCGGAAATGAGTAGATCATCCCCGGGAAAAACGAGAGCGGCGTACCCGTGTTGGTAGGGGTCTGTGCCGCAACAAACTCCGGTCCTATTGACGCCAGCACCTCCTTCTCCAGATCAACCTGCATGTTCCTAGTGAGTTCCTCGTACTTCAGATCCAGCCAGACCGCGGTCTCAGGGCTGACCGCTTGGACACACCGGCGGATGAGCGGGAAGATCTGGCCGAGATTCAGGTAGCCGGCGGCCAGATAGGGAGCGTCAGGCGCGGCGATGGCGAACGCTTCGGGACTGGGGGCGAACCCCTCGGGCGGCGCGACCAGCCCCGGCAGCCCGTCGGCGGGTTCCTTTTTCGACCAGTAACCGCCTTCCAGCACAGGCAAGCCGTTCCGGAAATTGAGGGCCATGAAATAAGCAGTGGTGTTCTCCATGCCCAGCGCCTGCATCAAGGCTTTGACCTTGTCGGCATCCGGGTTATGTTCCACGTCCTTCAGCCCGCGGTAGATGAGCTCCATCACCTTGTCAGGGGCGACGTAGAGCCAGCCGGCGGCGTTGGGCGAGCTGGCCTTCGCCGCGGCATAAGCAGGCGCCTTGGAGAGAGAACCAGCGGCCGCCGCAGCGGGGTTCTGCGCACGCGAGAGAAGCACCTGCAAATCCGCGTCGCTGGAGCACCAGAGCAGCCTCTCTTTGGTCATGATCAGGCATTGTCCGGCCGGTCCCATCTTCATGGGTTCCCCGGCTTGGAGACCTTGCAGCAGTTCCGGCGGCAAAATGTGCTGCAAGGCGGCCATGTCCTTGGGCCGCAGCATGAACCACGCGCTTGCCACCTTGGGCAGGTTGTTCTGCAGCACGCGAACTCCAAGAGCCAATTCGCCCGACAGCAATGCCGCATCCAGGTCCACCAGGGACGGAACCGCGGGGTTGGCCTTGCGCAGCCCTTCGTATTGAGTCCGCAGTTCGGCGAGGACCGGCTTGAGGAACTGCTGGATCTCCGGTTGAGCGAACATCTCGCCCAGCTTGGTTTGTCCGGATTGTGTGCGCGCGGCGGCGAGATCAGGGATGATAAGCGCCGCCACAGTGTCCTCAGGAAAAATGTCATCGGCGGAGATGTCCAGCGCTCGTGCATTCAGCGCGATTCCGCAGACAAGCACGCATAAGAAAAGACACGCAGGTTTTCTCATTGCTCCCCTCGCTCTCTTTGCCGCAATCCGCAATCCGCAATCTAAAATCCCTTTAGAACTCCGGCTGCTTGCCCGGCGGCGGCTGGGCTGCCGGTGCGGGAGCTCCCTGTCCCGCGTTCCCGCGTTCCGTGATTTCGCGGAAACTCATGGGAATCAGTTTCATCTCGCGGTTGGCCTTTTTGAGGGCTTGCCGCGTGGCCTCCAGGGCTTCCTGGAACGATGCTTCCTCCCTCCACTCCACAGTCCCCTGACCGAGGACCACGTTCCGTCCTGCAAATTGCTGGCCTGGGGGCGGGTTCTCAAAGGCCAGCAGGTAATTGCTCATGTCAGCATCAGCCGTCATACCCGAAACCCAGGTGTAGCCCACGTCTTCGTTCGGGAAGCGTGGGTTCTTAAAAACTTGTGGATTTGCAATGTATTGTGGAAAAAGCTCAGCCGGATGGGCGGGAAACTTGTTGCCATTGGCGGTTGAGTAGATGAAAGCGCCTTTCGCGATCTGCGACAGGTTGCTGGCGGATGCCACCCGGCGGGCGGAGTCCCGCGCGCGGGCAATCACAGGCATTGTCAGGCCCGCGCCGATTGCCACTACCGCCACTGTCGCTAAAACTGGCCCGGACCCCACGATTGGCGATGCCGGCAGCGGCGGCGGCATCTCCGTCTGCCAATGGATGCCCGTGGCGTCCGTCCTCACGAGCGCGGCCGCCGGCTTGCGGTACGGGGCGAAGAAAGCCTGGTCCGGCCAGAACCCCAGGTCCACTTGCCGCAGGAGCGCCAGGCCCGCAGCCTCCACGCGTCCTGGAGGCGCACCGCCGTCGCCGGGCTTCGGCATATCGCCCACTTCCTCCCAGCCCTTGGTATCGAACGCGCTGTATGCCGCAGCCTTCTCCGCCGTCTGCTGGCCCCAATCAATGGCGTAAACTACCCCATTGTTATTGATGATGAATGAGCGCTTCCCGCTGGTTCCGTATTGAACAGGGTAAGCCAGCAAAGCGTACCCCAGCGTCATATTGCCGTTGACGATGTACGATTTCTTCTCTCCAACCTGCGTCACAATGCTGGTGAGGATCTTAAAGCGGTAGCCGTGGCAGGCGGTCTTGCCGTCAGGGTTGCCCTCGGACTGGGCAAACTCCTTCGATATGATTGCCAGATCGCCCAGGCCGGCCTTGGTCTCAAAAAGGCTATTGTCGCCTTGCAGGGCTTGGGCATATTTAAGGACACCGTTATGAGTGTAATCCGTCCGGTGGTATATCTCCTGCGCTTCCGCGTAGGCCGCGCAACTCCAGAACGCGTGAGATTCGTTGCCGGCCATATCCTCGCGCGGCGGCCCAGGCAGCGCGGCATTCGCGATTTGCAGGCCGCTGGCCGCCGCAAGGTATGCAGCCGCCAAGAGCAGCGCGCCATTGCCGGAGCCCTGGTCAACCCCGTAGGCAAACAGGGGCGGTATCTTGTCCGGACTGAAAGGCTGCCCGGTCACGCGCGCCAGGGCTTGCTGGAATTCCTGGTTGTCCAGAATGCTCTTGTTTTCCTTCTTTTGGAGTTGTTCCAGTGTGCGGCGCACGGCATTCAGCGAAGTGCCGATCAGCAAGCGGCCCTCCGCAAGGCACACCGCGGGCGAAAGCGGAATGAAAGGCCCGCTGAGATAGTAAATGGCCTTCTCTGCGTGAAAGACCTTCTTCAGTTTGAGTGTCCCTTGCAGCGGTCCGGGCAGGGCCGCCAACTGGGTTGCGGCGGCGCCCAGACACTCTTCGAACTTGGCCGGGTTCTTCGCGGCGAAAGAGCACACCAGGCCCGGCAGGAAGAGTATTGGCAGAGCGGTATTAGTACTGGTCTGAGCCACCACGAAATGGCCGTCAAGGTTCTCCAGGAGGTCCTTCTGCAAATCGCAATTCAGAAAGACGCCCGCAGCCTGAACCGAAGCCTCCAGTATTGCAGCGGCCCTGCGATGGTCCGCTCCCAGGTTGCGCTTGAGCAGCGGCAGCAGGCCCGCAAGATCGGCGTATCCCGCGGCGACATAAGGCGCATCCGGCGCCGCGATGCGGAAGGCCTCGGCGGGGAGAGGAGTGGCTTCCACGGGAAAGCACAGCGACAGGATCGCGCTGTTCGGCGCGCTCAACCCGGCAAAACCCTCGGCCACGGGCTCACCGTTCTTGAAGCCCAGACCCAGCCCCGCGGCATCCAGCTTGTCCAGGCCGAGCGCCGCCCAGAGCGCGCGGATGGGCCCGAGCTGGCCCGGGTCTTTGATTTCGGAGGTGGCGAGCGTGAAGAATGCCTGTGGCGCGGCGTACAACCAAACCGCGGAGCCTGACAGGCGCTCTTTGGCCTTCGCATAGCCGGCGGTCTGTGCCAGCGACGCCTTGGGCGCATTTGCCCCGCCCGCCAGCCTGGCCACAAAAGTGTTGAGCTGTTCGCGCGGCACGCAGAAGATCAGGCGGTCCTTGACCCAGGCCAGGGCTGCGTTTGCCGGGGGCAGGTCTTGTCCGAGTTTGCCCTCGCGCATGGTCTTGGCCAGCGCGGGAGGCAGTGCGGCCAGAAAATCTTCCGCGGACTTGGGCGTGAAGACCGCGACAATCCCGGCAGACTGCAAATCGCCGGGCGTTGCGAAGACCGCGTAGGCCAGGGAGCCATTGAAGAGGGCCGCGCTGAATGCAAAAGCGTTCGGGTTCGCCCGCAGCGTCTCCGCCTCCTGCTTCTTGATCTCCGCCAGCACGGGCTGCAGGAATTCCTGCATCAGCGGCTGGGAGAACATTTCCGCCAGCCGTGTCTTCTCAAACTGCGCCCGCGCCAATTGCAGGTCGGGCGCCAATATAACGAAGACCGAGTTCTCCGGAAGAAGCTCCTCGCCGGGAATGGGCTCGGCCGCCTGAGCCGCATGAGCAAACAGCAGCAGAATTCCCGCCGCAAGCCCATGTGTCAGAAGCTTTGACAGTGCATCAGTGATCGCCTTGCCAGCCTTCATGGTCCCCTCCTCTAAGGCATATAAGCCAAGGCAGGCTTATAGCACTGCGTTGCCGAAACACAACCCAACAAAGTGAGCAGGTGCAGAGGTGAGGGGGGGAAGAGGTGAGGTCGTTCACCCCCTCACCCCTTCACCTGTTCACCCCCTCATCTCTTGTACGCTTCAATGGCCTTTACCATAGGCAGGTCCTGCCAGCCGCCGAGGTCCGCCCAGACTGTCAGCCGCAACCGGCTGGTCTTGAGCGGCTCGAACTCGTGCACGGAGACCGCGTACTCGTTGTCGCGCCGTTCCTCGATCAGCCGATACTGCGCGCCATCCCAATACTCCAGGCTGTACCAACGCCGCACCGTCTTCAGATTGCTCCACAGCACGCGCACGGCGTCCAGTGTCGCCGGTTCCTTGCTCCAGAGCACCTGGAAGCCCCGCCGCGAGTTATCATCGCCTTCGCCCAAACGGCCCTGCGAGACTCCTTTTTCCGGGGAAGTCTTCGCCAGATTCTCCTTCCCCTGAATATGCTCGTTGAATGCGGCCAGGACTTTTTGGTGTTCCTCGTGCGCCTGCCAGGACGGCGCGCAAACCGCGTTGAGCTTCCCGGTCAGCGCGGCAGCCTCCGCTTCCGAGAGCGCCGCGTCGTGGAACTCGATCAGACTCCAGGTCCCCAGGCCATACTCATGGAAATTGTAACGCGGGATATCGGCCCACGACGAAAACCGCTCGCCGCTCTCCTGGCCCGAATCCGCGACACGCATGAAATTCGCCGGCCAGCGGGTGCCTTCTTGCGGCGCCTTATCCGCCAACATCGCCAGCGGATAACGCGCCTCCAGCGTCCAGCCGCTGGAACTGTACCCGGTTTTGCAGACAAAGTCCGGGTTGGCGATTGGTTGGTGCGCATTGACTTGCCGGATTTTCATGGGACCCCAGACGAAGCCGGCTGAGCTTACCATCGTTTGCCGATAATACGGCGGCGCCTCGGGCGCGAAGAATATCTCGACCAGGTCGCGGTACTCGAATTGAGTCTCCTTGGCGTCGCGCTCCTTCATTTTCTCAAGCTGCGGGTCGTCGCATTTGAGCGCCAGGTACAGGTATTTCTCGTCCCAGCCCATCCGGAACTGCGTCGGATGGTCCACGACCAGGCGCCCCGGATGAGCCGCATCCACGCGCGTGGCCGCGATCCTGAAGCCCTGCATCTCGGGAACCGTCCGCCAGACGGCGTCGTCAAGCTTGCCGTCTATGACCGGCGCCTCCTTGAACCTGTAGCACGCGTACGGCCGTGCGGCCTGCGATTTCCATTGCGCCTGCGTCCAGGTCCATTCCGTGTCGTACCGCGCCAGCTCCACACGCTCCTTCACGTACCATTTCTTCGCCGCCGAGGCCGCCTCCTTGAGATGGCCGCGCAATTTCCCGATGAGGCCATTCTCAAAGAGCCGCGCATCCGGCCTGCTCGTGTCGGCGTCCTTTGCGAGCGCGGCCTGCTCCAGCGCCTCGTACCAGCGCAGCATCGGTTCCCAGGCTTCGCCGTAGTAGCCGCGGAAAAAATCCTGGAGAATGGTCTCGGCGCTCTCTTGCGGGCGCCAGGTCGTGCGCGCGTAGGCGTAGGTGCCCCACGGCCAGTGCAGTTGCGGACCGTAAAGCTGCGTGCCGACCGAGCGGATGCCAATATCGTTGTAAAAACGGTTTTGGCTGATGATCGCCCGAGCGTTGGGCACGGCGAAATTCTTCTCTCCGGCCGGATAGCCGAACGTCGTGTCGGAGTAGATCAAAACATAGCTCCAGATTCCGATCGAGTTGCAGCGGCTCTGCCAGGCCTGGAGATTATCCCGGATCTCCCGGTTTTGCGGCGAGTCCACGGGCAGCGGCCTCCACCAGGGACAGATATCCACCAGCACGTTGTCCGGCAAGCGTGCGATCTTCTTCGGCGGACGCTCATGGTTCGCGTACGCCAGCGTCTTGAGGAATGCTTCCGGGTGCGCGGCCTGCAAGCGTTTCGCCAGCGTGTCAATCAAATGAAAATGATAATCGGAATAATCCCACGTTCCGCAGGAGTCTTCCGCGCCGTCCGGATCAACCCGTTCTGCTGTGCCGAAGAGCTTGCGGCAACGCTCGCATTCGCAGAACGCCGGCGAGTCCGTCGGATGCACGCTGAAGCCCTGATACGCCGGCAGTTTGTCCTGCGCACGCTTCACGATCGCTTCATCAATCCGTTTCATAACGTAGTCGCTCACTTCCGGGTTCGACGTGCAGGGCACCTTGCTCCACCCTTTCCGGTACGGTCCCGGCCACCAATCGGGGTGCGCGGTCTGAATCGCCGACTTCTCCCCCCACATGATCCCGCCGCCGAAAATCTCCCCCATCGTGTGCGCCCAGCCGAAACCGCAGTTCATGCGCGGGATCGTGCCCAGCGGACAGGCGCCGTAGTTGTACCCCATTGTGAAGCGGTGGCGCTCCAGGAAGGACATGTAGAACTCCTGCTTCACGCCGGGAATGCCGGCGGCGATGAAGCCCCGCGAACTGAACGGCGGGCGATAGTGGAGCGGTAGCACGGACAAGTTCAGCCCTTTGCGCGCCGGAACCATGTCGCCGTTCGGATCGGGATACAGCCAGCGCACGCCCTGCGATTCGAGGAACTCGTAAGCCGCATACAACACCGCGCGCGGCGTGGGGCCGGAGATGCGAATCTCATCCCCTTCGCCCCTGGGAGCGCCGGCGTCCCGCCGGCCTTCGCGCTCCACCGCGACGTCGTCCAGGTTCTTGGGGTCCGGCTCCGGGTTGGGAACCTGCTCCGCCGGCGGTGTGACCAGACGGAAACGCAGTCCCGTCCGGCCGGCCGCCTCGTCAGGCGTGAGAACGTCCACCGGCGCGTCGGTCAATTCCATCAGATAATACTGCAACTCTTCGGCCGCGAGCTTGAGCGGATTGAACGGGGCCGGCTTGCCGTCCCTCCCACGGATAAACTCGGCGTCGCAGATTACCGCTGTACGTTTTGCCGCGTCCGGCTCCCGAGTCGCGGCATGGATGTTAATTTCGGCAATGGCCCAAGGCAGCCCCGCACCGTTCTGTCCGATCTCAAATTTCGCGAAGCGGCCCTTCGCCGGAGGAAACCTGAAATACGATTCCTCGCGGAGAATCATTGACTGCGACGAGCCGGCTTTCTTGTCTTCGGTGTCGAGGGACGCCTCATGCGCCACGAGCTTCAGCGTTTCGAACGTCTCGCCGACGTACACGTTCAGCGAGCGCGGAAACTTCGACAACTCCCGGCCGGGCGTCAGATATACGCTGTAGACGTGCGCGCTGCGGCCCAGATCGAGGACGACCGCCATGCCGGGAGTCTGCGGCCCGTCGCTTTCCCACCACGTGCCGAGATCGTTGTCGAGCGCTTTGGCCAACTGGTCCGCATCGCCGCCGACGAACTTCAGGTTCTTCGCCTTCAATTCGGCCGCCGCCAGAAACCCCGGCAGCACGGGCACAAGGGCCCACAACCACAACCTGCTCATTCCGCGCCTGCTCATGTTGCCCCCTCCATGCCCACCTCAATGCCACACGCCCCGTTAATCCATACCCCGCGGGCGTCGCGCTACACTGGCGAAAGCAGGGGCGGAGGGGTAAGAAAGAAGGCATGAGCAAGCCGACAGTCTATCTCGACACAAACATATTTTCGGTTCTTCATTACCGCGGCGGAGACCCTGGCGTCTTGCAGAAGCAGCGCGCCACCCATGAGTGGTGGGAACAGGAACGCCATTTTTTCAGATTGCTTGCGTCGAAAGCCGTGGAAGGCGAATTGGCTAAGGGGGATTATCCAGGCAAAGAGCGGGCCTTGGCCGAGGTCCGCAGGCTGCCATATCTGACTTTCTTGCCCGCAGTGAACGAGGTAACTGCCAAGCTGTTTGCCGCGCACATCGTCCCGTTGATGGCGCCGGGCGACGCACTTCAACTGGCTTTTGCCACCGTGCATCGTGTAGACTATCTTTTGTCGTGGAACCGCGCCCACTTGGTTGGCCCAGAGACGCAGGTGCGCTTGGCGCGGTTTCGGGCGGCCTCCGGCTGGCGCACGCCGCTTGTCGTGTCGCCGGAGAGCATTCCGAAGGCCGCACTGGGCCAGAGCATTCGACGGAGAGATTGAGATGTCACAAAGAAAGCTGCTGGACGAAGACGATGCTGAAACGCAGCGTTGCCGCCGCGTGCGCGAGGAACTGGGCCGGCGCTACAAGACGCCGGAAGCGATTTGCGCCTGGGTGCGCGGCCTCGAGAAACAAGATGGGACGCGGGCCGGCAAGGCTTGGGTGCGCGGTAAGGCACGGTCTCCTTCGCGAAACGGCAAACCCGCGCAGGGAAGGCCGATCGAGAAGATTTGAAGGAAAAGCGTGGGCACAGTACTCAATCTGCGCATGAGTTCCGCACATGCTTCCTTTGCGGCGCGATCCTAAAGATCGCGTGGTCTGGCCACGATTTTCGAAACAACAAATCGGGAAGGTCCACTGTCGTGCGCATAAAAACATATTAGCATAATGATGCGCCCAAGTCAAGATCGCCAGAGCGAAAAGCAGCTCAAGAGCACACGATCTTGCAAGAAAGGACACACCACGGCAAGATTGCCTGGCGCGTAGTTGCAGTGGTCTGTCACTTCTGGGTGCATGTCAGTAAATGCACGAGGCAGAGCGTACCGCGGGCGTCCCGCCCGCCTTTGCCCTCGGATTCTGCCAGCCTGCCACGAGCGGGCGGGACGCCCGCGGTACATTTACTGACATGC
>Ga0187861_10003175_pt1 | contig 14752 bp, 14 predicted proteins | sample June2016WEW_10_1_3_FD_132986 | JGI IMG/M metagenome (GOLD analysis project Ga0187861, IMG submission 132986) | Peatland microbial communities from SPRUCE experiment site at the Marcell Experimental Forest, Minnesota, USA - June2016WEW_10_100 | ecosystem: Environmental > Terrestrial > Soil >...
CAGATCAGGGAATACCTGGCAATCGCTCTCTCGAAGAGCCTCTCCGGACAAATGACGCCGGAGCAGGCGATGGAAGAGGCGAACGCAAACGTGGTCAAACTTTTGGCGCAGTAATCGTCCCAGGTTCAATCAGATTCCACAAAAACATTCACCGGGGGAGCACAGTTCCGTGCTCCCCCGGTGAGACAGCAACCCTTTCGCATCGAAAAAGTTGGCACTTGATTCTGACGAGGAAATGAAGCATTAACCTGCGATGCGGGGAGAACTTTTCTGAAAACGAAAAGGACGAAAAGAAGCACCTTTTACCAGCGGGATCGGATGTATTTCCTCCTACTGATCGGGCCGCCATTTCTCATCATTTTCCTGCTTACCGTTGTTCCTTTTTTCTACAGCTTGTTTCTGAGTACATGGAAAATGAACTTCGCCATGCCAGGCTCCGAAAAATTCATCGGCCTGGGCAATTTCCGCTACATGGTGACACAGGACCCGTACTTCTGGACCATCATGCGCAATACGGCTGTGCAGGTGTTCGGCACGGTCAGCCTGCAGGTTGTCATTGGGCTTTTTCTTGCGTTGCTTTTTTCGCGCGCGACCCGAGGAATAAATATCGCACGATCACTTTTAATGCTTCCCATGATGGCGACCCCCGTTGTCATCGGTGTCATCTGGCGATTCATGGTGAACCCTGATTTTGGCATCGTCAACTACATTCTCTCCCTGCTGAGAATTCCAGGTCCGGACTGGCTGGGCAAACCGGGTCTTGCAATGGCGACGATCATCGCGGCCGATGTGTGGCTGTCGACACCTTTCGTGACGATCATCATCATCGCGGGGATTTCCTCGCTTCCCAGGGAACCGTTCGAGGCAGCGACGGTGGACGGCGCCTCCGCCTGGCAATCGTTCGTCTATGTAACGCTTCCGCTTCTGTCGCCCGTGATCTGGGTGGCCGTGATGTTCAGATTGATTGACGCCTTCAAGCGCTTCGACTCGATCTACATCATGACGGCGGGTGGTCCCGGCAATTCGACGGAGACTCTCAATCTTTATGCGTACAACAATGCCTTCACCAATCTGGACACCGGGTATGGTTCGGCGCTCGCGATGTTTTTGTTTTTTATCATCGCCGTGATCAGCGTTTTCACGATCCACAGGGTGCAGCGCGGCGGCGATGCATAAACGGAGGCCGCAGATGAGCGAGCAGAAGTTGAAAGCGACATTCATCAACGTCGGGCTGGGGGCGTTGACTGTTTTTATAGTCTTCATTGCACTGGCGCCGCTGCTCTGGTTTGCGCCAATAGCATTCAAGCCGCAGGTATTGGCGTGGGCGATGCCACCAAAATTCATCTTCATCCCGACTCTCGAAAATTTCGTGCATGTGTTCCGCAACGTAAAGAGTTTCGGCGCCGCCTATAAGAATAGCGTTATCGTGTCTTTCTTCACCACAGCGATTTCCCTTTTTCTGGGAACGACCGCAGGATATGCGCTGGCGCGCAGCAACTTCAGGTTTACGAAATACATGGGCATCTGGATCATACTGACGCGCATGGCGCCGCCGATGATCTTCCTGCTTCCCTTTTACATCGGACTGCGAATCCTGCACTTGAGCGGTACCTACATCGGGATCATATTCACCTACATGGTCATCACCCTGCCCTTCGTGACATGGATGATGGCAAGCTACTTCCAGACGATTCCTGAGGAGATTGAACAATCGGCAATGATCGACGGCTGTAACAGGATCCAGATTCTCTTCCGGATCGCCGTGCCCGTGTCGCTGCCCGCGATCGTTACCTGTACAATATTCTCCTTCATCTATTCCTGGAACGAATTCCTTTTCGCGCTCATTGTCACCGGGAGGGGCACCAAGACCGTGCCCATCATGATTCAAGGCTTCATGTCTTCGGAGGGCATCCAATGGGGGCCGTTGGCGGCCACGTCGCTGATGGTAATCCTACCGGTATTGCTTGTGGCGATGATAAACCAGAAGGGTTTTGTACGTGGCCTGATCGGCGGCGCAATCAAGTAATGCGCTCCCGGGAGCGAAGATCATGGACGTCGGATTTGTAACCTACTACTCACCCGAAATCGTAGAGTTCGCTGCGAAGGCGGGCTTCGATTCGCTTGAGGTCTACGTCAACCGGGGCTCCCGCCTCGATCTCGACAGGCTGACTCCCGAAGAACTCAATCGAGCTATGGACGATATTCGGTCCCACGGGCTGCGAGTCAGCACACTCAAGTGCAGCACCAATCATCTGGTCGCTGATCGCGCCATACGGGCAAGCAATAATACCTACTTCCTGAAGGCCCTGAAACTGTGCCGCGCCTTCGGCACTGCCATCATGACGACGAACACCTGGGGAGATCCGTCGATCTCACCGGCAGAAAACCTCAAGACCTATAAGCCGGTTTTTTCTGAATTCGCCAAGGCGGCGGAATCTGAGGGGATCGTCATCGCCATGGAGAACTGCCCGCACGGCTCGTCTTATCCCTACACAATCGGCAGCATCGGTTACAGTCCGGAGATGTGGGACGCGCTCTTCGAGGCTGTGCCTTCCCGCTCGGTCGGCCTCGAATTGGATCCCTCGCACCTGTTTTGGCTCGGAATCGATATTCCAAAAGCCATCCGGGCCTATCCCGACCGCATTTTTGCATTTCACGCGAAAGACTGTGAGATCGACGCCGATGGCTTGTACAGGTACGGCATCCTGGGACGCCAGTTCGGCGCCACCTCAGTGTGGGACACGGGCTGGTGGCGCGCCCGCCTGCCCGGCCTGGGGCAGATCGACTGGAAGGAGGTGTTCCGCGCCCTTTTCGATATCGATTATTCCGGTCCGATGATCATTGAACATGAAGATCCTGTCTTCGGCGGCGACCGCAGCGAGGTTGGACTCAAACTGGGACCAAGAACGGAAGCAGGCCTTCGTCTCGGACTACACTATCTTCGGCGTTTCATGCCAGACAGCATCTGATCTTCGCCGGGACATCCGCAAAGGAGTTTTGACCATGAATCCGAGCACATTCGGTGTCGATCGCCGCGATGAAATCCGGGAGCTCTTCAAATTGTCCGTGGAAGAGATGACGCAAAAAAGCCTGGGACATCTTGTAGTGAAGAAGACACTCGAGGAACTTTATGATTTTACAGCTGAACAGATGGTGAGCGAATTCCGCGCAAGTACTGCCAAGAGAGGACCGGTCGCTTTCATAATGCCGGTTGGCCCCGTTGAGCCCTATCCGCTTATGGCCCAGAAAATCAACAACGATCGAATCGATTTAAGAAACTGTTGGTTTTTCTTCATGGACGAATACTGCGACGACGAAGATCGTCCAATTCCCGAAACACATCCACTGAGCTTCCGCAGACAGAGCAGGTCTCTCTTTTTTGATCTCGTCGACAAGGATCTCCTCATGCCGAAATCGCAAGTAATATTCCCATTGCCCGAGAACCTCGAAGGTCTTTCGGCGATGATCGAATCAGTCGGCGGCATCGAAGTGTGCTATGGCGGCATGGGGATTCATGGACATGTAGCTTTCAATGAACCTGAGATCGGAGTGAAAGACACGAATCCTCGCATCCTCAGCATCAACGAGTTCACAAGGACCATTGACGCGAGCCGCCACGGGCTTGGTGGGAACCTGGTCAATTTCCCACGCCGCGCCATCACCCTCGGTTTGAAACAAATCTTGAGTGCCCGTAAAGTGCTCCTCATGACCCGAAACGAGCACAAGGCAATGGACTGGGCCAATACGGTGCTGAGAATCGCCACGCTGGGAAAACCCGGCGATGATTACCCCGTCACGCACATCCGCGGACACAGAAACTACATCATTGCAACAGACTACGCTACCGCGTCGTCGCCGGAGACGATCATTTGAAATGCACTTTCCGCCCTTTCTTGCATGCCTGGCGGCAAGGTGGAAGACCGGCGAATCATTTCGTGTGGATTCCTGGCGGAGGCAGATCGCCTGCCTGTCATTCTCTCTCTCTTGCCAAACTCTGTCTTAAGGATATCGTGGAATGCGCATAATCAATGCGAATGTGATTTCAGACGGATTGACTCACCCTGACATGTGCGTAGTGATTGACGATAAGATTATAAAAGATCTCATTCCAATGAATCAGATCACGAAACAATCTGACCAAACAACACTCGACATAAAAGGCAACATGCTTTGCGCGGGGTTCATTGATATTCATACGCATGGCTGCGCAATGTTCGATACTATGGACGCAAGCGAGAAATCTTTCGACGAAATTGCGCACTTCCATTTCCAGAATGGCGAGACCACTTTCTTGCCGACGACATTGACGGCTTCGCTCGGTTCGATAGCGAAAGTATTTGACTGCTTTCGGAGATTCAAAACCACGTTTCCGGTGAGTCTTCCTGGCATCCATCTGGAAGGGCCTTTCCTTTCCGCCGTCAATAGAGGCGCCCAACCGGAACGCTTTCTATTGACACCCGACAGAGACAGCATTGATTTCGTAGTAAGGAACAGTGACGTGATACGTCTGATCACCGTCGCACCAGATCTTCCGAACATCAAGCCTCTCATTGAAGCCTGTGTCGAAAACGGCATCGTCGTGTCCGGCGGACACGATGATGCCATTGAGACCGAAGTGTACGAGGCGATGCTTTCCGGGCTGCGAAGTGTCACCCATATTTTCTGCAGCAGTTCTACACTGAGCCGGCGAAACTTGGAGCGGCACATCGGCATCACCGAAGTCGCACTTTCCAGCGACGCGCTGTACGCCGAAGCGATCGCCGACGGCGCTCATCTGCCGTATGCGCTTTTCAACCTTCTCTATAAATGCAAGGGCTATGAAAGGATTGTAATAGTCTCCGACAGTATAAGGGCGACGGGGATGCCAAAAGGGAACTACTACGTTGGCGAATCGAACGAGGGAGTCCGCGTCGAAGTCACGGACAAGGTCGCCATGCTCGCGGACAAGAGCAAGTACGCGGGAAGCATAACCCCCGTTCGAAAGATGGTGGAGGGCCTCAGGCGCAATACTGATATTCCCCTCGCAAAGATCGTCTACATGGCAACAACGAGCCCTGCGAGTCTCCTTCACTTCAAGAAAACAGGCGATGTAAGAAAGGGCTATGAGGCGAAACTGAATGTCCTCTCTCCGGAGGGAGTCCTTCTTCGAACTATTGTGAACGACACAGTGTTTGAGCGCGCATCACGAGAATGACCCGATCTGCTCTTGAGCGGGCGTGTTGATGAAAGGAGCGCCAATATGTGTGCGATAAAGGTCGGAGTCATCGGTCTTGGCATGATCGCAGAGCAGGTGCATCTTCCAGGGCTGTCGAGTTCGCCGAATGCGGAAATCTATGCAATTTGTGACAGGAACGCGGCACGGTTGCACGTGATTGGCGAACGCTTTCATATTTCGCCCGAGAAGCGCTTTCAAGACTACATGGACCTGATGCAACTTCCGGAAATTCAGGCCGTAGACATTGCGACACCGAATTTCGCGCACCTTGAACCTGTATTGGCAGCGTATAAGAATGGAAAGCACGTCTGCATCGAGAAACCCATCGCGTTGAATTATCCCCAGGCACTTGAGATGGAAGCACACGCCAAGACCTCGGGCATGACAACCATGGTCTGTTTTTCCTTTCGATTCAATGCCGCCGTGCGCTTTGCCAAATGGATCATAGATGAAGGTTGCATCGGAAAAGTTCTCAATGTGTACGTGCAGTACTTGAAGTCAGCAGCTTTCGACAAGAGCCGTGGACTTGAGTGGAGATTTCAGAAAGAACTCGCGGGAAGCGGCGTGCTCGGTGACCTTGGCTCGCACATGGTCGATATGACCTCCTTTCTTGCCGGCGAGATAAAGTCGGTATGCTCCAAGACGGGCATCGCGATAGCAGAACGTAAACTGCTCGATTCGAGTCAAATGGGTCACGTGAGCACGGACGATTGTTGCAGCACAATCGCGTCGCTCGAACGCGGAGGACACGCCAGCATTATTGTTTCGCGATGCGCAGTCGCAGTGGGAAATGAAAACAGCGTGAAAGTAGCGGTCTACGGCGATCAAGGCATGGTACGATTCGATTCGGAGAAGCCCTTCGAAATTGAAGCGTGTTCCGGCAAACTCGATTTCACCACAGGTTCGGCTCATACATTCGAAGTGCCGAAATCATTTTATGCCGAGCAGATGGACTGTTTCGCGAGAAACGTCGGTGGAGACACTGATAGATACTTGCCCGTTCTCCGGGACGGAGTTCGTTGTCAGAAGATATTGGACGCGATGATCAATTCGGATGAGAATGGAAAGTGGGTTGAGGTTTAAGAGCGCCCATTTCCGGTAGACCTTCCCCTGCGTCTATGGTATGGTACGTCGTCTTGAGCGGACACAGGAGCGGGAAAGGCCAATCGTAGGGCATATCATGTGACGGAAAGGAGTGAAACATGAATAGCAGGGATCTCCCGATTGAGATATTTGCCGACGGCGCGGATATTTCGAAAATGATTAAATACAATGAAGAAGGGATTGCGAAGGGGTTTACAACAAATCCGTTCTTTCTGAACGAAGCCGGTATCACCGATTATGAAAGGTTTGCAAAGGACCTTCTAAAAGCAATTCCCGACAAGAGTCTCTCATTTGAAGTACTGTCTGATGATCTGGATTCGATGGAAAGAGAGGCACGCAAGATCTCAAAGTGGTCAGATACTATCTATGTGAAGATCCCCATCGTGAACACGAAGGGAGAATCTACCAGCCCTCTCATAAAGAAACTGTCCATGGAAGGATTGAAACTCAATGTGACGGTGATATTCACGGTTCAACAGGCAAAAATCGCCGCGGAATCACTCTCACCCGATGTGGAGAGCATTATTTCGATATTTGCTGGCAGAATAGGTGCGACTGGGGTTGATCCGATGCCAATAATCAAACAGGCAGCAGAAATAGTCAAATCAATTCCGTTACCGAAGACGAAATTGCTGTGGGCAGCTACAAGAGAAGTCTATAACATATTCCAGGCGATTGAAAGTGGATGCAGCATTATTACCGTAGGCTATAGTCTGCTCGACAGCTTGACGACGATAGGAAAACCCCTGGAGCAAAGTTCAATCGAAATGGTAAAGATGTTCTATGATGCGACTCGAAAAGGCGGATTCAGACTTTGAATATATGAAGGACATTCACCCGCAGAGCAGCTCCATGGCTCTGAGTCAAGGCTTCGGCTGGGCTGTGGAGGTGAAGCTGAAAGATTCCTTTCAAAGGTGGCGGATATGTCTCTGTTGAGCTCGACTGACTACTCGCTGCGGCGTGGGTTGCTGATGCTGCTCGAAATAAAAGATTCGGATATCAGGATAATGACCCTCGAGCAGGGAAGAGATGCGGTTGACAAGGGCATTCATGCCGGTGGTGCTTTTTCCGCAGTAGTACCTTTGGTAGCGCTCTATTACAGCGGGGTGCTTGAGTTCGACGTGGAGAACCCGACGAAGATAGGGCAGGATATGTTCGTTTTGAGCAAGGGACATGCAGTAGCCTCTCTGGCGTCCGTTTATTCAGACGTGGGCTACTTTGACCGCAGCGTGCTGAAGAACTCACGTTCACCAGAAAGCATATTGAAGGGGCATCCGGGCCCCCTGCTGCCGGGCGTGCACATCTCCACGGGACCGGAAGGGCATGGGCTTCCCGTGGCCCAAGGTTTCGCCATCGCGGGAAAGATGACGCCGATTTTCGACGTATTCTGCCTGACGGGGGACGGCGAGTTGCAGGCCGGCCTGATTTGGGAAGCGGTGATGTTCTCGAGCGCCAAGAGCCTGGACAACCTTTGTGTGATCGTGGACAAGAATGAAGGCCAGCTGGACAATCCGAAGGCGCTGCAATTCCCCATGCCCCATACCAAGGAACGCTTTGAGTCCTTCGGGTGGCGTTCGTTTGATGCGGATGGAAAGGGCTACCAAGGGATTGTTGAAGCATTGAGGTGTTTCAAATACGATCCCCGAGACGGCCGTCCGACAGTGATCGTGAGCAACACTCGCAAAGGCTGGGGAGCCTTTTCCAGCTTCCTTGCGGGGCACAAGGTGGAACTCCCTGACGATCTCGTTTCTCAGGAGCTGGAATTACAGAATGCGCGGAGAAAAGAACGGGTCCAACAATTTCTCGCGTACCTGCATCAATTCGAGGCACAGGAGGATGGCAGCCGGAAAAGACAGCTCCTTCTGACCGCTGCGGAGCTGATGAACCTGAAAATTGACTTCGACGATGCGAACGTTCTGGCAAGGATCGTGCCCATCAAATTGCATCGGGCAAATCCGAGAGGTCGCCGCGTCCCTTATGATTCACAGGATCTTCCGCAGATTGAGAAAGGCAAAGTCTACTCGGCCAACTGGGTGATCACCCAGGCGATGAGGGTGCTTGCACGCCGCGGCCAGGTGGTCAGTGTCGACGCAGATCTGGGCACGACGAGCGGTTTGGAAGCCGGGGTGGGCTGGGCAGATATCGGCAAAGCGTTGAATGTGGGTGTCGCCGAATCGAATATGATGTGCATCGGAGAAGCCTTTGCCGTCCTAGGCTACAACACCTGGGTAAGCACTTTCTGCCCGTTTTTTGACTGGCGGGTGCTTCGCCGGATCGCCATCAACTTTCAAGAGCGAATGGAGGTAATTCGAACCAAAGGCTGGCTGTCGGAAGGGCACAACCTTGACTTGACTTTCCTCGCGACAGCGCCGGATTTCGAGACGCGTACCAATGGCGCGACGCACATGGGAAATGACGATGCACTTGTATTCGGACAGATCGGGCATTTGAAGATTGTCAGCATCAGTTGTCCGAACCAGTTGCTTGGATTTCTTGAATGGGTCATGGGCGGCGGAAAAGGCCTCGTGTACGTTCGCATCATGCGCGCTCCTTCGGGGGTTATCTACGATGGAGGAGTCAAATTCGAATACGGCAAGGGATACTGGCTCAAACAAGGACCCAATGACCAGGGATATTTGGTGTCAAGCGGGCGAGGAGTCCACGAGGCGCTCGAGGCCGCCAGGCTGCTTGAAGAAAAGGGCATTTCCATCGGACTCATTGATATGCCTTCAGTCGACGAGACTCTCATTGGCGAGCTCTATGAAAGTGGGAAGAAAATCTACGTGGCCGAACAAAACAACGGCTACCTCTTTGATGCTTTCCGAAAAGTACTCTGGCAAAAAAAGAGGAGCTTGGTGCCGTGGCGTGTCGTAGGCATTAACACCCTGAATCCAGAAGGCCAGCCGCAGTTTATCCACTCTGCAACCTATCAACAGCTCCTGGAGGAGTTCGGTCTGACCCCTGCTCAACTCGTGGCGCGGATAAGTGGAGAACTATGATCGATCGGGCCGTCGGCTTCATCAACCTGGAGCAGGGGGAAGGTGAGGGCGATCATGGCTTGCCCGCTCTCGGGAGAAGCTTTCATGCAACCTAGGGAGGGATAACAATGCTTGAGTATTACCGGGACCGATACAAGGTCCGACTGGGTTTTTTGCCTACTCGCAGAAATCTCAACCGGCCCAACCTGTTCAACCGTGATTACGCCATTGCCGAGAAGAACAAGGTCGAGGAGTATCTGAAGGCGAACGGCATCGACTACGTCAATCTCGACTTTTTGAACGAAGAAGGTCTTCTCTTTCGCGGTTCGGACGCGGAGAAGGTGGTGGAGCGCTTCCAGGCTCTGAAGGTGAATGCGCTTTTCGCCCCGCACTGCAACTTCGGGACTGAAGACGCGGTGGCCAAGGTCGCTCAGAAGCTCTCCGTTCCCCTTCTGCTGTGGGGACCGCGCGACGACGCGCCGGAGGCCGGACTGAACCGCACGCGGGACAGCCAATGCGGGCTCTTCGCCACGTCGCGGGTCCTCAAGACTTTTGGGGTGCCCTTCTCCTATATCACGAACAGTCGCGTGGTCGATCAGGTGTTCAAGCGCGGCCTCAGCAATTTTTTGGCGGCCGCGGCAATTGTCGGGAAATTCCGGGCCATGCGTATCGGTCAGATCGGCATACGACCGGCATCCTTCTGGTCGGTGAAGGCCAATGAAGCCGAGCTTTTCGAACGATTCGGCATCGAGGTGGTTCCCATTGCCGAGCAGGATGTCCGCCAGATGATGGACGCAATGCTGAGCGAGCGTCCGGATGAAGTTGCCTCCGAGGCGGCTTCGATCCGCTCGAAAATCGATTCCATCAAGATCGGGGATGACTCCCTCAACCGGATCGCAGCGATGAAACTCGCCGTCCGCGAGTGGGCGAAGGCGGAGAGTCTCGATGCCGCCGCGGTTTCCTGCGGCGGCGCCATGCGCAAACTGACGGGGATCATGCCTTGTTTCGTTCTCTCGGAGCTGACAGATGACGGTTTTCCTGCCATCTGCGAGACCGACCTGCACGGCTGCGTCACGGCCGTCCTGACCCAGGCAGCAGCCGGCGCGGCCAGTCCTGTCTTTCTGGCTGATATGACGGTGCGTCATCCCGAAAACGACAACGCGGAGTTGCTGTGGCACTGCGGGGTCTTCCCTCATTCGCTGAAGCAAGAAGGAACACCGTCGGCAATAACCGACCACTACGGTTCCGGCATTCCCGGAGCGGCCAAATGGGAAATCAAACGCGGCGGGCTCACCATCACCCGATTCGACGGGACAATGGGAGATTATCGCCTGCTTGCGACGAAGGGTCGGGTCGTCGATGGCCCTGAAACGAATGGCACCTATGCCTGGGTGGAATTTAAGGACTGGCCTGAGCTGGAACACCGTCTCATCTTTGGCCCGTACATCCACCACTGCGTCGGCATCTATGCGGACGTGACGCCGGTCTTTTTCGAGGCGTCCAGGTACATGCCGGGGGTTTCCTTGGACCTGGTCGATCCAACGCCTCACGAAATTGAGAGACTGTTGCGGGGGTAGCGGCGAAAATATCGCGGAAAGGAGTCGCAGCAATGAGGATCGTCGTCCTGACGGAAGTAAGCACTCTCGACAAGAACAAGCTTGTGATCGCCGCTCTGGAGAATCGTGGCCACGAGATTTTCAACCTCGGCATGAAGGGCGTCGAGGGTGAGCCGGAGCTGACCTATATTCAAACCGGGTTCATCAGCGCGGTGCTCCTTGGCGCTGGATGCACCGATCTGGTCGTGGGTGGTTGCGGCACGGGCCAGGGCTTCCTCAATTCCGTTATGCAATACCCCGGTATCTGCTGCGGATTGATCGAATCTCCACTTGATGCATGGTTGTTTGCGCAGATAAACGGCGGCAAATGCATTTCACTCGTTCTGAACAAGGATTTCGGTTGGGCAGGCGACGTCAATCTGAAATTCATTTTCGATCATTTCTTCAGCGTGGAGTGGGGGAGCGGCTATCCCGAACATCGCAAGGCCTCTCAGCAGCGCTCGAGCGCACTTCTGAAGGATATCTCCCGCCTTACCCATCTGCCGCTGCCTGACATCATCGCACGAATGGATGAGGCGGTGGTGCGCCCGGCGCTCGCTTTTCCGGGCGTCATGGATTTTGTCAGAAAGTTCGCCACGCCGGACTGCGTCATAAAGGCCGCGTGCGAGGCAAGGATCACCACCCGATGAAAAACAGCGCGATCATCATCACAAGGCCCAAATCGACCACGGATCCAAGAGGATGCCTGGGAAAGACCTACTCCATCTCCCCCGCGTGCGTGCGGACCTTGTCGATCGCTTCGACAACGTCGTCCATGTCCGATCCTGTGCCCAGCAGCACATTCTGGGTCAGCCAGACCGCTTCCTCGCGACACGCCCTTTCGGTTGCGGGACAGTGGAATGAACGGTAGTCCACCGGCCAGGGCACGGACCTGCCCCGTGGCCCGAATGCCGTGCTGACAAAGACGGGCTGGTTGTAAAGGGGATCGGCATAGCCCGAACTGGCAGGTATCCCTTCCCCCTGGAGGGCACGAACGAAAGCGGCTTTGGGTTTCCCGGCAAACGCCTCCCGCTTGTAGCGGAAGATGAAGAGGTGAGCCGAATGCGCGGTCACCCGCGGGTCGCTTTCGAGGGTCTGTATCCCCTGCACTCCCGCCAGTCTTTCGTTCAGGTAGAGGAGATTCTTCTCCCGAGTCTTCCGCTGGCCCTCGTAGCGGGCAAGCTGCGCGAGGAGCACGGCCGACTGAAACTCTGTCATCCGGGAGTTGCCCCCTAGAGAGAAGTGTTCATACCACTGGCCTTGCGGCCTGCGTCCGCAGTTGGAGTGCGACCGGGCCATGCGGGAGACAACCTCGTCGTTGGTCACGATGACGCCTCCCTCTCCCGCGGTGATGTTCTTGGACGACTGGAAGCTGAAGCAACCCGCCTCGCCGAAGGTCCCGACTTTGCGCCCGCGCCATTCCGACCCCCATGCCTGGGCCGCGTCTTCGATGATTTTCAGCCCGCGTTTTCGGGCAAGGGCAGTGAAGGCATCCATGTCTGCCGGCCGCCCGGCGAAGTGGACCGGCATCAGAGCCGTTATTCCATCCGTGCAGGCCTCTTCCGCGAGCCGTGGGTCGATCGTGCAGGTGGCGGGATCGATGTCTACGAACACCGGCACGGCGCCGGCTTCCACAACGGCCGAGGCGGAGGCGAAGAAGGTATAGGCAGGCACAAGCACTCTATCCCCGGGACCGATGTCGGCGGCGAGCAGGGCGATTCTCAGGGCCGTGGTCCCCGAGTTCACGCAGACCCCGTACGCGGCAGAGTGATAAGCAGCGAACTTCCTCTCGAACTCGGCGGTGAAGCTGCCCGTGGTACAGCCCCACTTACCGCTGCGGACCACCGCGGCGAGGTTCTCGATCTCCTCGTCGCCCCAGATCGGCCATGCGGGGAATGGGGCACGGCGGACAGGGTCTCCCCCTTTTAATGCGAGGTGCGCCATGCGCCCATCCTCGCATTATTGACAAAAAATCGTTTCATAATATTACCATATTGCGTGGAACATGATTTCGCAACATCGGGGGGCAAACCGGACGGCGAGCGTATCTGGAAGATGCTGATCCGTGACGCCCCGACCTGCACGTCGGAGCAATAAGGGGATGACGCCCGTGGAGACAAATCCGGGAATCGTGTTCCAGGCGAAGAGGAAGGTCGTCTTTCGCGACGATCCGATGCCGGCCGCGGCCGCCGGCGAGGTTGTCATCAGGACCCGGGTGACAATGATCAGCACGGGCACCGAGCTCACTATCCTGGAGGTGAAGGAGTTCGCTGAGGACTCGAGCTGGGCCAGGTACGGGAAGTTCCCCTTTTCACCCGGGTATAACAACATCGGGATCGTCGTCGAGGCGGGGTCCCCCTCGGACGAGCCCTGGGTGGGGAAGCGGGTCGCTACCTACTGCCCCCACAGGCTTTACGTGACCGCGAAGGTGGAGGACCTGCGTCCTGTTCCTGATGGTCTCGACGACGAGGAGGCCGTCTTCTTCACGTTCGCCGAGATCACCATGCAGGGCACCCGGCGCGGCTGGCTGCATTGGGGCGACGTGGCCGTCGTGTACGGCGCGGGCCTGATCGGCCAGATGACTGCCCGCTTTGTGCTGTTCGCCGGGGCCCGGTTCGTCTTCGTCGTGGATGTCTCGGACTTTCGCCTGTCCCTTCTGCCGCGGGATCATCGCCTCGTTATAGTGAATTCGACAGCGAAGGATCTGAAAGCGCTGGTCGCGGAGAGGACGGCAGGGAGGATGGCGGACGTGGTCTATGAGACAACCGGCAACAGCCAGCTCATCCCGCAGGAGTTCGGCGCGCTGAGGGTCGAGGGCCGCATGGTCCTCGTGAGCAGCCCGGGAGGCAGCACGGTTTTTGATTTCCAGGAGCTGTGCGGAACCAACAGCTACACCATCATCGGTGCGCACAACCGCTCCCATACCCCTGTGTCCACATGGGAAAACCCGTGGACGCAGAAGCACGATTCCGAGTTCTTTTTCGAGCTGGAGATGAACGGCGACATCGATGTGCGGCCGTTGATCACGCACAGGGTGCCGTACGCGCAGGCGATTGAGATGTACGATATGCTGATGACCGACCGCACGAAGGCGGCCGGCGTGCTGCTGGACTGGAGGTGACGGCCGCAGAGGGAAGCGGACGTCATTCTCTTGACGAACTGCTTAACATATGTTACCCTATATGAACGATGACCTCGTTTGCCCCGGCACCACAGTCTCTGAAGAGGTGCCGTCGGGAGCTGTCAGCTTTACCGCGGAGATTATCACCGAAGCCCAGACACAGAACGAACCCGTTGCATGGGTGACAGGGACGGAATCGATCTTTTTTCCCCCTGACCTTATCGCCTTGCAAACCGCATGCTTCTGCGGCAATACTCTCCTTGCCTGCATATGACCCTCTTGGACGAGTTTGCAGCAGCGATTGAGTCCCCTGACTTCATCAAGCCATATCTGCATTTCTTCGCGACACAGGAAGAGATGAAGCTCGTGGCTCTCATAGGGCGTGCGGGACGTTCGGCGCCCTCGAGCGTAGAGAGCACTTCGCTGGACCGGGCGTACGAACTCTGTCTGCTGGACAGGGAAGGAGAAGGCACCCTCTTCTACAGGGCAGGTAATTTCTACAGTATTTTGAAGCACTTCGCGCTGTTCGGTAACTATCATATCATCCCCCGGCCCGTGCGGCGGCAGCTCGATGCCTGGGATTTTGCCGAGTATCTGAGACGAAACGACAACTTCGGGAAGGTCATCGATGCACGTCCCGACTACGACGCCTGTCACAATGAATGGGTGCTCCTGGCGAGTGAGGTGGAGGAGATGATCGACGCGGCCACGGCCATCCGGCTCCTCCCCTGTGACTGCA
>Ga0187861_10003180_pt1 | contig 14746 bp, 17 predicted proteins | sample June2016WEW_10_1_3_FD_132986 | JGI IMG/M metagenome (GOLD analysis project Ga0187861, IMG submission 132986) | Peatland microbial communities from SPRUCE experiment site at the Marcell Experimental Forest, Minnesota, USA - June2016WEW_10_100 | ecosystem: Environmental > Terrestrial > Soil >...
GAGCGTGCACCTCAACATCCGAGAGAACAAGGCCCGTGCCGCTCGCGATCATCTGCTGCCTCAGCCCGGCCATCAGGCACGCAACGAACAGCAGCATGGCGTAGCCCAAGCCGATCGCCGTCATGGCGATCAGCGTCCGCCGGGGATTACGCCAGAGATTGCGCCACGCGAGCCGCAGCAGCCGTCCGCTCATTGCTTCAGATTCCTCAGGGAAAACGTCTCCTCGCTAATCGGCTCGTCGAAGATGATCTTTTCGTACGTGATCGTCGTCTGTTCAACCGCTTGGTCCAGAGGTCGCATCACCCCCTGAGCCAAAACACCGCCACCCGCACCTGCCTTCTTACCGGCCTTGTCCATGGATTGCATGACCAGACGCGTCGGAATGAGCCTCCCGCTCACGGTCTTGTACTCGGAAAAGGTCAGTTCCCGGACCAGCTTTCCGTCCTCGTCATAGTACCGCTGCCGGACGGGCATTTGATCGGCTTGGCGGATCTCCAAAGTAATTTTCCCCCACACGACCGCCGCGGCCGGCTTGGATGTCAGGGTATATTCAGACACCGCGACCCCATCCCGCTCTCCTTCAAAAGAGGTCGCAATCACGTAGTCGTTGGTGAGACGACTCTCTTTCACCAGGTCATTGAGGGTGAAGTGACTGCCCATCCACGGGGTCATCATCATCGAAGCTGGCATCTTCACCGTGCGGTTCGCTTTCGGTAGATAGTACCAGATCTTGCTGCCAACTTTCAGAATGGCCGTGCCCGCATCTTCCTGGGGGCGGCGAATGCGGATGAGGATGTTCGACTCGCCGAGCGACCAGAACTGCATTGAGATCTTTCGTTGCCAGTCTTCCTTGGTGATCTGCATTTCCACCGTGGCAATGCTGGATTGGCTGATAAACAGCCGAGACACCCGATCCACGATCTCCCGCGCCTGTTGATTGTCTGCGGCTTGAGAGACTTGTCCCAAGCTCAGCCATGTCAGCCCCAGACAGATCGCGACGCTTCGTTTTTGCCATCGCATAAACAGACACGTTAGTCGGCCATCTCTATCCCGACTCACGTGTTTTTGGGGCTTGCGACAAGCAACACGATCCCGCCAACCAGCGCGAGGGCACCGGCAACTGGGGGGATGAAGTGGCGTTGCGTGGTCTCGATGTGCGCACCGAGGAAATCGACGGGTTTTCCCGGGGTCTTGAATGTGATGCCCGAGTAGGCGAGCACCACGATGCCTAGGGCGATCAGTATGACTGCAATCGTTTTTGAATTCATTTCGAACCTCCAGCTTTCTTTCTTCGGTTAACCGCTTCTTACACCGGTCGTCGGCCCTGAATGACGTTGACCAGGACCATGATGATAGCAACCACTAGCAGGAGGTGTATAAACCCTCCCATCGTGTAACTGGTCACCAGTCCCAGCAGCCACAGAACGATTAGTACGACAGCTATTGTCCACAACATATGATTTCCCTTTCAGTTTGGTTTGTTTTGCACTGCCGGCTGGTGCGCCATTTACTTCTCGCACCAGCGAGCAGCGGTCGAATGTCTACTTGTTACTGGACACAGCCCCCTTTGCCTGCTTCAGCACGACCTTGGCGCCATGCGCGGTCTTGGTCACCGCGTTGCGTACCGTCTCCACTGCGGTCGACCCGACCTTGCCTGCCGCTTTCAACGCTCCATCGGCAGCCGCCGACACAGCGTCCTCGGCGCTCACGCCGATTCCTTTGGCGGAATGAATTGCGCCTTCAACCAAACCGGCCGAGGCGTGTTCAAGTTTACCGCCGACTGCGGCCGTGTGATGGATGACCGCCCCGGCCGTATGGCCGATGGTATCCAGGGCCGCGCTGCCAACATGTTTGGTGCCGTGGAGCACTCCGATGACGATCCCTTTCGAGGCATGTCCGAGATGCGCGCCGACATGTGCGGCGCCGTCAATCGCGCCGCCGGCAACGTCGCCAATGGCTTTGGTCGCCGACGCACCCACCTTGCCAGCATCCTGGAGTGTTGTGGAGAGCGTGCTGCTGACGGTATCCACCGTCGCTTGGACGATTTCACCGCCCCCTTTGACCGCGCTAACAATGCCATCTTTTACCGTCCCCATTATTCCTGAGTGTTCTGTCTTCATGTTTGCTGTCCTTTCGGATTACCAAGGCTCGTTGCCGACTGGTGCACCCCAGCACCCGCTGACAGCGATCCTGTGGTTGTGTTACTCTTTCTTGGACTCTTCAACGGTCATGTTGTTGACCACGCTCTGGACACCGTTGATGTCGGTGACGAGCTTGGTGACCAGTGCCTTTTCGGCTTCGTTCCTGGCCTGGCCGCTCACCGTGACCACGCCATTGTTGGTCGTGACCTTGGTCTTGAGCACGCTGGTCGAGCGATGCGTCAGCAATGACCCCTTGACCTGGGCGGTGATCGATGCGTCATCAATCTTTTCGCCCGCTGTTTCGCCGGTTGTTTCCAGGCTCTTGGACACGACGATCTCGTTCACCACGCTTTTCACGCCGTCGATGTCTTTGGCGTATTCGGTGGCCAGATCCTTTTGGGCCTGGTTGGCGGCCACGCCTTTCAACGTCACAATGCCATCTTTCACGTACACCTCGGTCTTGGTGCCGCTGACATTGCGACGATACAGCAGTGCCGCTTTCACTTTCACGCTGATCCACGTATCCGAACTCTCGGCGGGGCGTTCGCCTTTGATTTCGATACGATTGTCCACGGTCGTGACCCCGGGCAACGCCTCGGCGGTGTCCTGGGCCATCGGTTTGTGGGTTTCGTTATCCACGTAGCCCGACAAGGTGACGGCTCCGTCCTTGGAACTGATCTTGATGTGTTCGTCCTTTAGATACGTCTTATAGACGTAGGTCTTCTTGAACGAGGACTCGATGCGGTCGTCCGTCTCGGACGCGCGCAATGGCGTGCTGCTGCCCATCAGGGCAACCACGGCCACTACCAGCGCCAATGAATATGTTACTTTCATTCTGCCTCCCTCTTTCTGTTACTGCGTTGTGGGTTTCTGATTGGAAGCAAGATACGCCGGTGCGCTGACCGTTCACTATGGGGTGAAACCCTACCGAGGATGATGGGAGGTGCTCCCCGCAGCGTCAGGGCGCGACCGGCAACAGCAGCGCGGAGGGATGGCTCACGTCGCGATAGATCCACACTTTGGACTGGTCGATGTTCGGTAGGAAGAACGGGTAATCGCGGCTCGCAATGAGCAGCTTAATTTGGCTCCCGACACTGAACCGGTGGTTGACCGTGAAAGGCGAGAACTGAATCAAGTGCGGCGACTTGAAGTCAACGGTGTGATCTTTGAATGCGCCACGGGTCACCAGCTTGACTCTGCCGTTCACAAACTTCTCTTCGATCTGGACGAAATAATACGCGTTCGGTTTCTTCGCGGTGACGTAGAGCTGGACGACAGGACTCCCGACGACCTGGAGGTCGGCCGGCAACGGATCGCTGTTGAAGCCAATTTTCCGCGCGTCTTTGTCAGTCTGGGTGAACACGCCGGGGTCGAGGACGTCCGCGGCTCCGGAGTTTAGAATGTCGTTCACCGCGAGCACCTGCGAAATCAGGTGGCTATCGTCCACGCCGATCAAGTGCAGGAGCGAGGAGAAGAACCTGAAGCCGCGCGTGGTCGGGGACAACTGTCGTGGCTTCTTCAGGCCGGGGCTGGTCTCGGTCAGGCTGACCACATTCATGAAGAGCGTCTTCGTCGTGGTGCCGGGCAGCGGAAACGTGCTGGCCTCGACCAATGCATTGGTGGACCAATCTTGCGTCCGCTCGGGCGCCAGTGTCACGTGGGGTTCGTTCAGGATGCCGGTATCGGCCCCCTTCAGCCACTGATCAAACCAACGCAATGCCTGCGCCCGCATGTAGGGGGCTTCTGCGCCGTTAATGTCGCTCGATGCCGGCGGATGACCAACACCGCCAACGTACATCTTGAAAAATGGAATGCCGTTCGTCGCCTCGAAGAGCGAGACGGCTTGCTCGGTGGGAAACAGAAAATCGCGCCAGCCCTGAATCACAAACGTTGGAACGGTCACGTCCGCGGGATTGAAGATCACCGAACGCCAATCGACGTTGTCTTGGGAGTCGCCCATCCGCGTTTTCTCGGGTGTGCCGCCCAGAAAATCGCTCAGCCAGTCGAACATCTGCTGGGGGTAGTTCGGATTCTGCGGGTTGAATCCGCCGGCGAACAACCCCAGCGTGTAGCTCAGCTTCGGCACGTCGTTGGGCGCCAGCGCCTGATACAGGTCGCTCCAGCCGATGATCGGCACGACCGCCGTCAACCCGGCCACATGCGTGCGCATCAATTCCCAAGTCAGTCCACCGCCATAGGAAATGCCGGTCACGCCGAACTTGCTCTCGCTCGTGACCGGAATCGGCGAATCCCCGATCATGCCGGTCTGCATCGCTAGGATGATTGTCTTCAGGTCGTTGATCTCATTCGGGCCGGCCAGAGTCACCTCACCGTTGGAGGCGCCAAAACCGCGGAGACTTGGCGCAAGGACGACGTATCCGGCGCTCGCGAAATCCTCCGCGAGCAGAACCGTTTTCGAATAGTTTTTGCTCCCACCGAATCCATGGAGCACGACAATGACCGGTGCGGGCGAAGTCGCTCCGTCCGGGATGTACACGGTCGCATCGAGTTGGATGCTATTCGTTGTGGTCGCGCTCGTATCGCCGTTGGTCGTGCCGGAAGCGACGGCGGGGACAGCAATGAGTGTGTCGTGCGTCGTGAAGGTTCCGCCGTTGGCCGCCAACAGGGTGCAGAAGGAAACGATCAGGAAGCACCCGCAGTGTTTCGTAGCTCTACCGGTCATCATCGTCATGAGCATACCTTCGTTCGGTTGTCGCGTCTGTGAATTGATCGACTGTCGGCAGGCTACGCGCGCGGCTGACCCTTCGCTATAGGGTACAACCCCACCTCAATTACTCACTGCAGCGACAAGTCCACCCGGCTTTGGCCTTGGTACGATGGAGTGACGGGTTTGGGCGCAACGATGAACATCCGTTCGGCGCTAACTTGGCCGGTCTGCAGCAGGTACTTCTGCACCTTGTCCGCGCGCGCTTGCATCAAGGCGCGGAAATCGTCTGGCGTGACTTCGATCGTTTCGACGATTCTCGCTTCCGTGTCCGCGAACGGGAGATCGGCGCCGACCTCCTCGTCGGCCGGCCAACGTGGTCCGAAATTCTGTTTCGGCCGCACCAGGGCCGGTGCCAAGGCGGTGACGACCGGCTTTGTGCCGACAACCTCAAGATAGGTAATGTGGATCAAGCGCTCGTAATCTTCTGGCTGGATCTGGAATGTGTCGACGGAGCCGGGCGGTTTTCCCTCGGCGGTGAGTTCCTCGATCCGACGCTCCTTGAGTTGCTGGTGGAGTTTGATTGTGGCCAAGGCGACGCGGTCGTTCGTGGTGTCGACGGAGCCGGCGATCTCGAGTTCGAGAGCGGGACGCGCGAAGAGGGCTTTCGCGAGTGTGTCCAGCTTCTTGGTCTCCCCGGGCGCGAAGTCGGCCCGCCCCGGCTCAAAGTTCACGAAGCTCAGTTGCTCGCTGTCGCCAACTAGGGTGCCAAGCAACGCGAACGGATTGCTCACGACCTTTGTGATGAGGTTCATGAAAATCTGCGTGATAACCGGGCCGAGTTTGAATTGGGGATCGTCGAGATTGCCCTTCACGGACACATCGAACGTGAGAACGCCGTCGCGATCCTGCAGCAATGCAATGAAGAGTTTGATGCGGAGTTGCGTGGCATCGGGACTGTTGTTCTTCGCGCCGAGCCTCAATTGATGCGCAATGAATCTGTTGTCCGCCTTGAGCGTGCGTTGGTTCACGGTGTAATGTGCCTCGAGCGAGAGCTGGCCTTGGTGGATCGGGTAGCCGACGAATTTCGCCGCGTATGGCGACCCAGGCGTCATCTTCCCGTTCTTCAACGAAAGAGCGAGATCGATTTTCAGGTCGTCCGCCAGCGGGTTCATCGTGCCCGTAACCGTGAACGTCGAGTGGTCGTCCACCTTTCCGTGCAGGTCGACGCTCGCGATCGCTTGCGCGACGGAGGACAGTCCGGTAACGCTCCCGGCGACGTCCTGAATCTCGGAAACAACATTAGGTTCGATCGAACGGTCGGCAAAACCAAATGAGCAGTTTTCAAAAGATACCGTGCCGATTTGGAAGGGAAAAAGTTTGTTCAGTTGGAGCTTCACGATCAGCTCTTGGAGTTGCTGGGCATTGTTGACCATGCCTTTCCAGTTTGAACTCTTGTCAGGGAGGATGACCACGTTGCCCCGCAGGCCGACAACGTTGATCGCCGCGATGTCGAGTCCATGAGGCAGATAGCGCAGGTCGAGTCCGGTCAGCGTGAGCGAATCCAGTTTGAGAAACTCCTCGCGCGCCTCCGAGTCCACGGAGGTGAAGTTGGCAACGCCAAGCTGCCCCATGAACCGCACCAGTGGAGCTGCGTGCCCGGCCGCCGCATACAGAACCTGTCCCTTGGCGGCGAGCACACCGCCCGTGATTTCGAGTTTCCAGATGTCTGAGACGTACGGTTGGATAGCCCGCAGATCCAGATTGGTCACTTGGACTTGAACGTCGACCGAGCGCGCGAATGGGAGGATTATGCCCTGTAAGGCAATCGTCCCGGTCCCGTTGCACAGCATGGAAAGCGTTGTCGAGACGGGCGCGTTGGTCTGATTCGAGAGCCCTTCCACATCGAGACCGATCCTGCTAAGTTTCAGGAGAAACTTCCGGTTCAAATCGTTAAAGGAAAGTGCGCCGTCCTCGATGCTCAGTCGCTCGACCATGAAGTGTGGCAACTCTGGCGACTCGAACTTCGTTTTGGTGTCCGGCGGCAATGCGCTCAACAGATTGGAGAGGTTGAACTTTCCGTCTTGCTGAAAGATGACGCTCGCAAACGGTTTCTTGAGCCTAATCTCCTTGAACACTAAGACGCGCTTGAAGATCGAGACGAGTCGAAGTTTCACATACAATTCATCGACCGAGTAAAACAAGTCGCCGTTCGTCTCCTTTAGCGCAAATCCCCGGATTGTCAGCGTCAGGGCGAAGGGGTTCAGCTTGACCTGCTGAACAGTGACCGCGCGCTTGGTGAGCGTGGGCAGTCGCTCCAACATCTGCGACTTGATGATTGCGGGCAGAAGGAAGAAGCCTGCCAGCGTGTAGATGATCAGCGCAATCCCAATGCCGAGCGTCCACTTGGCCCGCCTTGAACGAATCGACATTGACGATGGCCACTTCATGACTCAATCCCGGTATGCACCTGGGGTTTTCGTCCAGCATTGCGAGATATGCTACGCGATGGGCTGGCCCCTCGCCATGGGGTGTAACCCTACCGGTGATTGGCGGATGGATCGGGTTTTACCGCGCAGACGGCTTGAAGCAATGGTCAGACAGTGACAGTGGATTTGGGGCGCGAGAGTTCGCACAAATATCATGAAGCGCAAATTGACCAGGCTATCGCGAGGATATGCGGCGGCCTTGCGTAAACATCTGAAACAAGGGCCCCGGGCCAGCCTGCAACCGGCGCGTGGTCTGGAATGCAGGGCCATGGCCCTCGGGTTGGAGACACTGAATTTGGCCAGGATTCACAAGGGAGCACTCGCCACACTGGAAGCATCCGGCAGCCGAGATGGTTTCATCAAGCGAGCGGGACTTTTTTTGTTGAGGCAATCGCGCCAACCGAGTAAATTCATAGCACCATGCGGAAGGCGGAGGTCCACTTGAGTCAAGTGAACCAGACACTGCGCCAGCGCACTGTGGAACTTGCCGACGCGAACCGGCAGTTGAAACAGGAAATCGCGCAGCGCAAGTCCGTGGAGGAATCCCTCCGGAACAGCGAGCGACACTACAGCAAACTGCTGGAGCAGTCGCACCACTTGCAGGAACAATTGCGGCATCTGTCCCGCCAACTTCTGTTGGCGCAGGAGGAAGAGCGCAAGAAGATTAGCCGGGACCTGCATGATGAAATCGCCCAGACCTTGACCGGTATCAATATCCGGCTGGCGGCCTTAAAGATGGAGGCTGTGCACAACACGAAGGGGCTCCAGAATAGAATCTCCAGCGCGCAACGGATGGTCGAGAAATCGGTGGACATTGTGCATCAGTTCGCCCGGGAACTGCGCCCGATGGTGTTGGACGACCTCGGGCTGATTCCCGCCCTTCATTCGTTTATGAAAGGACTTGCGAAACGGACGGGCATCCACATTCGTTTCACAGCCTGTACTTCCGGCAGAATTAAGCAATTGAACAATGCCACGCGCACGGTACTGTATCGCGTCGCCCAGGAAGCGCTGACCAATGTTGCCCGTCATGCGCACGCCAGCCGGGTGGACGTCAGCCTCCAGAAACTGCCGCGCGCCGTTGGCCTGACCATCCAAGACAACGGCAAATCCTTCCAGGTGGATCGTGTGTTACACGCCAGAAGGAACAAGCGATTGGGGCTGCTCGGCATGCGCGAACGGGTGGAGATGGTCGGCGGCAACTTTCGCGTCGAATCGGCACCGGGCAAAGGCACAACGGTCTGCGCGCAGATTCCGTTCACGAACGGCAAAGGAATTTAGTGTTTATGAAACACATCGCGGTTCTACTGGCTGAAGACCACATGATCGTCCGAGAGGGGTTTCGGAAATTACTGGAGGCCGAAGACGATCTACGAAATGCCCCGGATTCTCTATGGCCGCAGGTGGATGAGTTTTCACATGGTACAGGTTTCGCTTGGTACAGGTTTGCTGGCCGTCATGGTGTCTTTCCGGACCTTGGCACGGCGGCCGTCATGGGGTCTTGGTCCAGCAGCAGCTCCAACGCCTGTTGCAGGGTCAGATCCTCCGGCATGCGGCGGAAATCGCTGGCCTTGGTCACCGAATCGACGCGGCTGGTGATCAGCAGCAATCGCCTGTTGGTGTAGTGTAATGCCAATGTTGTGATTGCCCACTGGTCGTGCCACACCGCCTGTTGTTCCAGCCAGAAACTGCCTCCGCGAGAGATGTGGTCAAAGATGCCCCAGCCGAAATCAACATCTCGACACAGCTTGGCTTCTACCCGCACAAAGCGCTCCGCCACAGAGTCGATCAGCATCGCCCCTTCCATCCCTTGCAACACCCGCAATTCTGTGGAGCGCAAACGAAAATCCGGGTTGGGACGGAATGTCACCAAAGCGAGTTCGCGACCGGCGCTCTCCTTTTCCGCACCCGCATGCTGGTAGAGGAATGCATCCGGAAGCACCTGCATCACCCTGTGTACGCGGGCTTCGTCGGAGTGTTTCTCGGTTTGAAGTTTCACCAAACGGGCGCGATTCGTCGGCAGGCTGTGCAAGCGTTCCTCCTCCCATTGCCTCTGCGCTGGAGGAAGTGGCTGGCCGTTCTTGAGAATCAGCCGGCTGATTAGCAAGTCGCGGGTCTCGACCATGATGCAGGTCTCCGAACTTTGCGGCGTCTCTTTGAGGACCCGGTACATATACTGGCCGCCCGTCTCGGTCGCCGCCAGTTCGTGAGCCACTGTCTGCCGCACCAACTCCGTGGCCGCAACATCTCGCGACTGTGTTTGCGCCGCTCCTCGAGACGCCATGAGTAAGATCCACACCAGTGCTCCCGTCCTGAAGCGGACATGATTTACGGTTGTGCGCTTGGCCATCACTTTGGTCGTCGGCTGGTTTTCCTTAACACCGGCCAGCGCTTGCGTCGAGCTTTCCGGCACACTGCAGAAAACTTATCCGCCCAGCATTTCGTTAGGTTGTTACAGGTTCTTGGCAATCCCTGCAGTGACCATTTGTAACTACGGAATCGTTCTCCCGAATATGTCCCTCGGGGCTTATCTCGACGAGATTGGGCCAGACGAGTTTATGCTGGTGATCAACGCTGGTTCAGGCAGCTTCAAGTTCGGTTTGTTCGACACCAGTGGGCAGGAGACGCTCGCCTCTGGCGTGATCGACAGGTCCGAGCCGCTCGCCCCGAAAGCATCATGGCTGGATTCGCGAAGTCTCACATGGGGTAAACACCCCATAGTCACCGTGCGGTTTCACCGCTTACCCTGATGTCGTGAAGGACAACCCGGCAAGCTGAGTAAACTGAATGGCAATGTCACTACAGATCGCCCTGTTTCTCGCATCGGTCGCGGTCGTGATCTTCGTCGCGTTCTGCATTCCGGCAATGCTCCAACTGCGCAAGCACGCCGCACGTATGACGCAGACTCTGGCAGAACTCAAAGCCGAGGTTTCACTGCTGGTCCAAGACAGCCGCAAGTTGTTGCACAGCGTCAACGAACTATCCACGCGCGCGAACCAGCAATGTGACGAAGTCGAGCGCGTGATCCAAACCGTGCGCGGTTGGACAGAGCGAGCGGACCGCGTTGTCGAGGAAGTCGGCTCGGTTCTGGAGCCGCCTATTCTGACGGCGGCGCGCAACGTACTGATTTTTCGCAAAGGGATCGCGAAGTTCTTTGCGACGTTTTTGAACCGAAACCATCACCAACCACAGAGAGCGGAGGAACCACATGTCAGACAACAATGAATCAAGTCGCGTGGGCGGCTATCTCGCCGCGTTTGCCATCGGCGCGCTCGTCGGGGCGGGGGCCGCGCTCCTGTACGCGCCGCGTTCGGGCAAAGAAACGCGGGAACTGCTTGCCAAGAAAGGCCGCGATCTCAAGGGCAAGGCGACCGACGCCATCGAGGATGCCAAGGACTTCATCAAGGACAAGAAAGCGGAACTGGCCGCTGCCGTCGAAGCCGGCAAGGAAGCGATGCGCGAAGAGCGGGCCAAACACCAGAAGGCCGCCTAGCCGCCCGGAAATTTGCGAGCACCGCCGGCGCCGCCTCAAAAGGGCGTTCCGCACGCCGAAACCTACAACATTGGCGCTGGCATGCGAGCAAGAAGAGAAAGGGCCAGTCCGAAAGCGGACTGGCCCTTTTCCCGTTTCAGTCGCAGCGCAGCGGGGTTTAGCCCAGAGATCGCCGGGATTCAGGCCCCCTGGGGTCAACACCCCATAGCGCCGGCACGACCGCAAGCCTATTCTCGCGCCATGGACCTGCGAGGGTTTTTTCAAATTGAGGAATCGACCACTCGTCGAGTCGATGCCAAACGAATCCGTTCCCGTGAACTGACAAACAAGGAGGATGACAGGTCAATTGCTCGTCGAGAGACCGAGGTTTCTGTACGAAGCGACGATGACCAACTGGAAGTCAGCGCAACGGCAGTGATCGCGTGGTACCCCGATATCGAAGTGTTCGCGATGCGTTCCTACTGTACCAGTGACGGCGTCGTGCTCCTGTTGGTGACAACGAACGCGGTCAAAACCTCGCATGTCCTTAAGGCCGCTGGATCCCAATGCCGGGTCAACCCCGTCGTTTTGATTGGCCCACTCAATCGATCGGGCTGGGCAGCCCCCATCGGCGTCGAGCTCGTAAATGTGGGAATTAAAATCCTCTATTCGTATACTTCCCACAGAGGACGTGACCTACATTATCTGGTTTTCAAGACATCCGACGACGACCGCGTGATTCAGGTCCTGACCACCGGTCCGGCATTCCGGTCGTTGGCCCACAGCGATTCCCAGGGAGACCAGCAAATGGCAATTGCTGAGGGATTCAGCCCATTTCGACAAGCGCGCAGTCCGTTGTCGGTCTAGCGTTATTCGGCCCGGAGATTGGCCGACCACAGCACCGCGTGCTTCATGAGTTCGGCAGCGTTCACATCATTGAATCAGGACACTACCGCGTCGGTCTGGGGTTTGACGTGGGGATGCATGGCTTGTGCGATCTGGTCGCGGGTTTCGATGAGGGTGGCGGCAACATGGGTCGCGCCCGCGGCTAGGAGGGCTTCGCGGTCCTTGTGAACTTTCTCGTGCAACCCCCAATGGCCCACCACGATGGTCAGTTCGGGGAGTCGGGCGTGCAGCAGTTTACTTAGGTGGCGGCTGGCGGACAATCCGCCGGGCGGAATAAAACCAACGCAGAACAACGCGGGAGTTTTCTGTTCCACCTCCTGCAGGATTTCGGACAAGTGTTTACCGGCGGCGCAGATTTCCATTTCATAGCGCGTCGGGTCGAGCAGTTGTTGCAACATCAACAGCGCGATGGCGTCGCCTTCGTCGTGGGCGGGCCAGGCCAGGATGCGGATTTTGTCGACACTGACTGTGACCGTGCCACTGACGGTGCTGGCGGCAGCAGCGATCAACGGTGTTGGGTGGGTGGATGGAAGGCCGATTCGTTCGATGATCTCACGCGTGGACCTGTGGACGAATTCTTGTTCGTCATCCGTCAGTATGCCCAGCCGGCTGTCCCGTTTGGCGTAATGCAGGGCGGGAACAAGCACTTCGTCGAAGACGTGCTCGACAGGATGAGTCCGCAACTGTTCTTCGACGATCGCCTCGGCTTCGTCCTGATCCAGCGCCAACAGCCGTTTGTAGTAGGCGACCGAGGCGTGCATCATCGGCTCGTCACCGAGGAGCATGCCGATGAATTCCAGTTGCGGGACATACTTCGCGGCGACGGCCAGGCACGCGGTCAACGGCGTCGCTAACAGCAGTCCGACCGGGCCCCACAGCCAAGTCCAAAACGCAATCGCGATCAGCATGGCCAGCTTGGAGGTGCCGGCGCTTTGACTAAACAGCATCGGCTCGATGACCATCGCCACAACCGGCTCGAGCACGGCAAACAGCGCGATCACGGACAGCGGTTGCCACCAGTTCGATGAGGTGGCGAGGCTGACCGCGAACGGAAGAATTGCCGCAATCCAGATTCCGATGTAAGGAACGAACCGCAGGATGATGATCAAGAATCCCCACAACAGCGCATAAGGCACTCCCAGCAGAAACAGCCCCAAACCAATCGCCACGCCCAAACAGGCATTGACGATGAATTGGGCGAATAGATAACGACTGACTCGCTGGCCGGCTTCATCGAGCGCCTGAGTCGTCAGGCTCAGTCGTCCGTAGCCCAGCAGACGAATGGCGCGGTTGCGCAACTCGTCACGTTCCAAGAGCATGAAAACCACCAGCATGGCAACCAGCAAGATGTAGAACAGCGATTCCAGCAGCGGTCGAACTATCGGCGACAATTGCCACATCCCAGAGGAAAACCTCCCACCTTGCACCGTGACTAAGACTGCCTGGCGAGCTTGCTCGGCCGACGGCGCGTTGGTGGTCACGTCGCCGATCAACTGCTCGAACTCGATGCGGATCTTATCCAGCGTCGTGCCTTGGCCCACCTGCAAATCCTCGATCCTTCTTTTGATGTTGCCGTGGTAGCCGGGCAAATTGTGAGCGAATTCCTTCACCTGAAGCGAGACGGCCCAGCCGATGGCGACGATCAAAGCAAACGTCAACGCTCCCAGCAATGCGACCGAGATTATCCGGCCCAAGCCAAGGCGACGGAGCGCGCTGTCTACGGGGCTTAGCAGAAAGGTCAGCAAGATCGCCAGCGCCACCGGCATCAGGACCGGGCGCGCCCAGTACATCGAGGCGACGATCAACACCAGCGTGCCCGCTATGATCAGCGGCGACGATTTTGGAGACTTGGGTGGCACGGAGCGCGTTCCTTTCGATTGTCTGACCCCGCACCGACCCGGGTATCGATGCGTCCCAGACCTTATCCTTGCAGAAATGCTACGCGAGGGGCTGACCTCTTGCCATGGGGTATAACCCCACCTTATTTCCGAATGACCCACTTCTTTCGCAAAGAATCTTACCGACGCGGCTGCCACATCCAGCCGCATCGCGCTCAACCCATGATGATGCTCGACTTTCGTTCGTTGAAGTTCGAGAGGCAAAAGGCGGCGAACGAAAACAGGCGACAGGCAGAAGACAAGAAACGACAGCAGGAACACCTCAAAGACTTCTGGGTCTGCGCGTAAGCAGAGCTCCAATTCGTTCGCGCTTCCCCGATCATCGCTCAGCCGAGCGCCCGTCCGCAGACCCTGCCGGGGCTGAATTCACGAACCCCCCGGTGGGGTCAACACCCCACAGCGCCCGCCCGGTTTCCTTGTTTATCATGATGCCATCAACTCCCAACAACAAAGGAAACGCATGAAAGACAAACTCATTATATTCACTTTCGCCATCAGCAGTGTGCTGGGGCTGGCCGGCTGCTATGTAGAGCATCCTCACGAATACACGCGCGGTCCTGCCGGCTACACTTCGTACTCGTACGTGTATTACCCCGATGCGGAAGTGTATTTCGAACCCCATCGCCAGGTCTATTATTGGTCGGAAGGCGGTTCGTGGCGTTCGGGTGCACGCGTGCCGCAGAACATCGTGTTGCGTTCATCTGTGAGGGTTGATCTCGATTCGCCTGAGCCGTACAGGCACCATGATGAAGTGAGGGCGAAATACCCCCGTCAGAGGCAAGAGGAAGAGCACGAGCGGAAACATCCGGATCGCGACCAGCAGTAGCCGGCATCAGGGCAAGAAAGCGCAACGAAACAATTGGATCGCTGTTGGCCGGGGCCACAGCGTTCGCCGGCAGCGCATCCAATTCCATTCGCATGGAAATGAAGGACAACGGCAAAGGCTTTGAGGTGGACCGCGTGCGGTTTGCCAAGAGGCACAAACGATTGGGACGGCTCGGCAGGCGTGAGCGGGTCGAGTTGGTCGGTGACAGCTTTGCTGTCGTGTCCGCCCCGGTTCAAGGCACCACCATTCACGCCCAGATGTCATTCCGCAACGGAGCCTGAGGGAGGAACTCATGCGTGCCCCGTCAATCGAGAAACCATCCATCGCCCTACACCGCCAAGAGCGAATC
>Ga0187861_10003186_pt1 | contig 14727 bp, 12 predicted proteins | sample June2016WEW_10_1_3_FD_132986 | JGI IMG/M metagenome (GOLD analysis project Ga0187861, IMG submission 132986) | Peatland microbial communities from SPRUCE experiment site at the Marcell Experimental Forest, Minnesota, USA - June2016WEW_10_100 | ecosystem: Environmental > Terrestrial > Soil >...
ACTGAAGCTTATCAGTAAAACTTGGCTTGCGCCGAGCCGACCGGGGTACCCTCTGGGTCGGGTACCCCGCGAAGGCGGAAGCCTTAGTTGCACTGATCCAGGGGCTTAGCGCCACTTGGCTCCCACTTCAGTGGGGGTCTAGTGGCGGTTAGCCATCGGGGAACAGTTAATTAGGGGCGTAGCCGCTCTTACCTGTGTGCCGTTTTTCTTTCAGGCCGGGCGTTAGCCCGGATAACGGCGCCCACCGCTTCAGAAGCGGGGGCATTAGAGCGGGTAGCCATCGGGATGAGCACCCCAAATAGCATTTAACTTGATGCATTTTCTGGGATCATAGCTATATTATACATAGAACATGGTCTCGCTGAAAGGGGGATGATATGCGGTGGCCAAAAAAGGAATAAGCCGGATAACGCATTCATCATCAGCGTTAAAGTGTTACATAAATGCACCGGACTCTTCAAATAATAAAGATAAAATCAGAACCGGGAGGTATCAGCATGACATCAGTTGCTCTTGGCATATTCGACAGCCACGACCAGGCCGAGAGGTCGGTACAGGAACTGCGCAACAAGGGGTTTGACAAAGAGATCTCCGTAGTCACCCACGATGATAACCAGTGTCAATCCTCCGGTCTCACCATGGGGGGCAAAACAGACTCCAACCTGGACGGGATCACCACCGGCGGTGTACTGGGAGGCGTGGCCGGCCTGGCCGTTGGAGCAGGCGCCCTGTTCATTCCCGGCATCGGCCCCCTGATCGCCGCAGGGCCGATCGCCGGGCTGCTGTCCGGCGCTGTCACCGGTGGCATCGCCGGAGGCCTGATCGACTGGGGCATCCCCGCTGAGGAGAGCCATCACTACGAGGAGGACGTCAAGCAGGGCAAGACCCTGGTGGCCGTTCACAGCAGCGGCCCCAAGCTCGATGACGCCGCTCATATTCTGCGCCAGCACGGCGCTCACGACGTCAAGACCTACTAAATCTCACTAATTTCATATAGCGCAAAAAGCCGGGGCTACGTATGTCCTGGCTTTTTAATCTGCTTTAAAATCTTCCCTGATTCCACATGCCAGGCCTTCGCCGCTGGCAGTCGCGGCGCCCGCTTGTCACTGTAAACAGATATCGGATGTCAGAATGTTAGCTGTTTTTTCCTGCTTCCGAAATCTTGCCTCTGGCCTCTGTTAACGCCCGGCGGGCTTTATCCCCAGCACGTCCAGCTCCACCTGGTTGAGGCCGACACCCCGCAGGCGGTCCCGGCTGCCCCGCAGGCTCTCGATGGCGTTCAGCCCGAGGGCGCCCAGGAAGTCCTTCAACTCCAGCGACCAGCCGCGCAGCAGGTTGACCAGCCGTTCGGTGGCCTCTTCCGTCTCCAGGCGCCGGGTCAGCTCCGGGCGCTGGGTGGCGATCCCCCAGGAGCAGTTGCCGGTATTGCATTTCTGACACAGGTGGCAGCCCATGGCCACCAGAGCCGCCGTCCCGATGGCGACCACGTCCGCCCCCAGGGCGATGGCCTTGGCCACGTCGCCGCTGTTGCGAATACCGCCTGCCGCAATCAGGGTCGCCTGGTTGCGGATACCCTCCTGGCGCATCCGATCATCTACGGAGGCAATCGCCATCTCGATGGGAATGCCGACGTTGTCCCGGATCATGGTGGGAGCCGCCCCGGTGCCACCCCGGAAGCCGTCGATGTAGACGAAATCCGCCCCCGCCCGGACGATGCCGCTGGCGATGGCCGCCACGTTGTGCACGGCGGCGATCTTGACCCCGACCGGCTTGGTATAGCGGGTAGCCTCCTTCAAGGAGTAGATCAGTTGCGACAGGTCCTCGATGGAGTAGATGTCGTGATGTGGCGCCGGTGAGAGGGCGTCGGTGCCCTCGGGAATCATCCTGGTCTGGGAGACCTCCTGGTTGACTTTTTCGCCCGGGAGGTGGCCGCCAATGCCCGGCTTCGCCCCCTGGCCGATCTTGATCTCCACCGCCACCCCCCGGTCCAGGTACTCCTGGTTGACGCCGAAGCGCCCGGAAGCCACCTGGACGATGATCCGGTCGCTGTAGGGGTAGAGCTCTTTATGCAGGCCGCCCTCCCCGGTGTTCATGAGCGAACCGCTGAGCGAGGCCGCCCGGGCCAGGGCCTTGTGGGCCTGCAGGCTGATCGCTCCGTAGGACATGGCGGCAAAGATGATCGGGGTTTCCAGGACCACCTGGGGGCCGAGCCTGGTGGTCAGCACCGCACCGCCGTCCCTTTCCTCAAACTCCAGGGCGTTGGGCTTGCTCCCCAGGTACGTCCGCAACTCCATCGGCTCCCGCAGGGGGTCGATGGACGGGTTGGTCACCTGGCAGGCATCCAGCACCATATGGTCAAAGTAGCTGCCGTAGGGGCGGTCGTTGCCCATGCCGGTCAGCAGCATGCCACCGGCCTCGGCCTGTTTGTAGATGGACTTGATATCTTTTGCCGTCCAGTAATCGTTGCCCTTGAAGGTGAGCGGATTCTGCACTACCGTGATCGCCCCTTCAGGACAGAAGGCCACGCAGCGCTGGCAGGCGACGCACTTGGAATTATCGGGCGCCACCCGGTCCAGGAAGCTCAGCGCTCCAAAACCGCAGCCCTGCACACACCGCTTGCAGCGCCGGCACTGCTGGTGATCTATCTTGACCAGAAAATCTGGTGACACCAGGCTCCTCATCATGGCTGCACCCCCTCATCCAGCTTTACTATGATCGGCTCCCCGGCCCTGATCGTCCAGATCCGGTCGGGTGCCGGGCAGATCTCCCTGATGGCGCTCTCCTCGCTGGACAGGTAGACCACTTCGTCTTTCTGTCCGCAGACCAGGGGGCGCAGCTTGATCCGGTCGGTGATCCCGATCATCCCGCCGTTGAAGCCGACCACCAGGCTGAAGGGCCCGTTCAACATGGCGGAGCCGTAGACCTGCCTGATGGCCGTGACTACCTCCCGTCTGGGCTCGGGGTAGCGGTCGATCTCCTTCCAGAATGGTGCTGACAGGGCCAGGCAGGTAGTCTCCAGGGACAGCCCCTGCCTGCGGTGCAACAGATCGAAGAGGTAGGCGATCACTTCGGTATCGGTCTGCAGGGTGCAGTGATAGCCGAACGCCTCCAGGTAGCGCCGGTTGATTCCATAGGAAGAGATCTCCCCGTTGTGCACCACGGACCAGTCCAGAATGGTGAAGGGGTGGGCGCCGCCCCACCAGCCGGGAGTGTTGGTGGGAAACCGCCCGTGAGAGGTCCACATGTAGCCCTCGTACTCCTCAACCCGGTAGAACTCGCCGATGTCCTCGGGGAAACCCACCCCCTTGAACACCCCCATGTTCTTGCCGCTGGAGGCGACGAAGGCCCCATCGATCTTCTGGTTGATCTCCATGACCTGCTTGACGACAAAGTTCTTCTCTTCATAGCCGACATCCGCCAGGCGCCCGGTCGGCCGCCGCTCGTTTTGCCTGGCCGAGAACTGCTCCACCACGTAAGGCTTCACCCTCAAAAAATAGCGCCACAGGATGGGGGTATCGGTGATCCGGGGATGGGGGCGCGTCGGGATCGGTTCGCTGCAGTCAATGAAAAAGCTTTTTTCCAAAAAGTGCTCAGTCTCATGCTGGCTGGTCTCTTTATGGTAAAGAAGGTGGAAGGCATAGTGGTCCCTGTACTGCGGGTAGATCCCGTAGCCGGCAAAACCGCCGCCCAGACCATTGGACCGGTCATGCATCAGCCTGATGGACTTGATCACATCGGCCCCGCTGAAGCGCTTGGCTTTTCTATTCAATATGCCGGTGATGGAGCATCCCGACGGGATGCGCGGGACAGTCCCCCTCATGTAAACTCCTCCCCCATTGCCAGTGCTCTTTAACGATCCGGCGATAAACCCAGCAGTTGTTGGAGTTCCGCTTCTCCCCCAGGGGGAAGAGCATCCAGGCCCAACTTTTTACGTGCCTTCTCGTCAATAGCGCCTAGCCTGCCTGTCTGCAGGAAGCCCTTGATTCCACCCTGCAGCGGCGACGGAGCGGTACCCCTCTCCAGGGCCAGGTGTTTTAAAGCCGTAAAAACCTTTTCCATGCCAAACTTCTGAGGGCAGAGCTCGGAGCAGGTATGGCACTCCAGGCACTGCCAGACAGCCTTGTCTTTCAATAGTTCATCCAGGTTGCCCTGCAGCAGGCTGCCGATCAGGTCCCGGGGCTGGAAACTGCTGCTCACCTGGGCAACCGGGCAGTCGTCCTCGCAGGCGCCGCAGTCATAGCAGCGCTTGACATCGGCTAGGTCGATCCGGTCTCTGATCGCGTCCAGCGTTCCGGTTTGCTTGCTCCAGGCCTTGAAGAAAGGTTCCAGGCCGACCCGGTGCTCCCGAAGTCCGAGGTCCTCGCCGGGGATGCCCATGGCCAACCCGAGCAGTTCGGGATAGGTGAACACCGGCAGGTTCAGCCGCTCTCCCTGGCGCTGCAGAATATACTGACGCTGGTCATATTGAATGAAGCAGGCAGGGCAGACCGCGGTCAGGGCATCGACCCTGCCGCTCAAATCCTGCAGCTTCTTGCGCAGCATCATGGTGGCTTCTTCCTGGGATCCCGTAAACCCCAGTCCGCTGCCGCAGCAGAGCATCTTGGTCTCGTATGGCGCCGATTCCGCCCCCAGCGCCCTGACCAGGGTATCGTATTTCTCCGGGTGCAGAGGATCGTCGAAGCGAAGCCGGTTAGCCGGGCGCATCATGTGGCAGCCATAGTGTACGGCTATCTTCAGCCCGCGCATCGGGCGGGTGACCAGTCCGCTGATCCGGGCCGGGGTGACGTCGTCGTGCAGCACCTCGATCAGGTGCCTGACCACGGCCTTGCCCTGGAAGTCCAGGCCGACCGTCCTCAACTGGGAGGTCACTTTTTCCCTCAATGCTGCCGAATCCATGATGTTGCCGAGCACGGTCTTCAGAGTGCTGTAGCAGCCGTTGCAGGGTGTCAGCAGGGGCAGGCCGGACTGTTCGGCCAGGGCCAGGTTGCGGGCCGCAACCAGAATCCAGGTCTCTTCCGAATAGTTGCCCACCACGCTTCTGTCCGGGCAGCAGGTGAAGCCCGGCAGGTCCACCGGCTCGATGCCCACCCGCTTCAATATGAGGCGTGTCGATTTCTCTAAAAAGGGGAGGCGGGCCGGTATCTGGCATCCCCAAAAAACCGCATATCGTTTGGCCATGAGCTTCTCCTCTCAAGATAGTCGTTGGCCCTTCTCACTTCTCATTTATGCGGCACAGAGCCTGGCCGACCCTGACCACTTCTCCCTCTGTGGCGATGATCTCTTCCACCATACCACCGGTAGGGGAGGGAACGCTGAAGACGGCCTTGCTGGTAAACATCTCTACCAGTTCATCTTCGGTCGCCACGTCGTCTCCTTCATCCACCTTCCAAAAGGATACGGTGGCCTCATCCACGCCCTCGGCCAGAAACGGCAGCACTATATCCATCCCTGAGATCCCCTCCCGCAAAACGGATGTTTGCCTTCTCGAAGCTCGATGTTCGATTTGCCTTTCTCTTTCGAACCTCGAACCTCGTTCAATCCCCAGCCGCCTCTGCCGCCTCTCTCACGGCCTCGGACAGGGTCGGATGGGCGTGGATGGTGTCGCTGAACTGCGACAGGGTCAGCCCCCAACGCACTGCCAGCGCCCCCCCGGCAATCAGTTCGGTGGCGTGCGGTCCGATGATATGCAGGCCCAACATACGGCCGGTGTCCGCAGCGGCCAGCACCTTCACGAAGCCGTCCGGCTCGCCCTCGCACAAAGCCTTGCCGTTGGCTATGAAGAGAGACTTGCCGATCTTCAGCGGGATGCCCCGGGTCTTGGCCTCCCGGCTGGTGATGCCGACGCTCCCGATCTCCGGATAGGTAAAGATACAGTTGGGGATGGCGCCGTAATCCACCGTCCGCGAGGCGCCCAGGGCGTTTGCCGCTGCCGCCGCTCCCTGGGCGGTGGCCACGTGGGCGAGCAGGGCCTTCCCGGTGATGTCACCAACTGCGTAGACGCCGGGGACGGTTGTTTCCATATTATCGTCGATGACTACTGTTCCGGAGGCTGTAGCCACTCCTGCCGGCTCCAGTCCGATGCCTGCCGTGTTCAGGCTGCGGCCGACCGCAATCAACACCTTGTCGGCCACCACCTCGGCGCCGTCGCTCAGAGAGACCCTGGCGCGCCGCCCGTCCCGGGCCACCTCCAGGATCTTGGTCTTGGTCTTCAGGTCGATCCCCTGTTGCTTCAGCATGACCTGCAGCCTCCGGGCCAGGTCCTCATCGATGAACGGGAGGATGGTCGGCTGGGCCTCCACCAGGGTCACCTGGACGCCCATGGCGGCGCAGATCCCTGCAAACTCGCAGCCGATCACGCCCCCACCGACGATCAACAGAGTCTCGGGGAGTTCCTCCAACTGAAGCATCTCCGTGCTGGACAGCACCACATCCCCGTCATAGCCCATGGACTGCGGCAGCAAGGGCTCCGAGCCGGTGGCAACAATGATCTTGTCGCCGGTGATCCGTTCGGTCCTGCCGCCGTCAAATACCAGGTCCACCTGGTTGCTGCCGGCCAGGCGCCCGTGTGCCCGCACCGGCTCGATCTTGTTGCTCTCCAACAGGAACTGGACCCCAGCCCTCAACCTGGTGACGATCTCCTCCTGACGAGATCTGACCCGGCTGTAGTTCAGGGCGAGTTCGCCTGCCTCCACCCCGAACTCCCCGGCCTTGCGGGCGCGCCTCAGCGCCGAGGCGCTTTCCACCAGCGCCTTGGTCGGGATGCAACCTCTATTCAGACAGGTCCCGCCGACCTGCTTGGCCTCGACGATACAGACCCTGGCCCCCATGCGGGCCGCTTTCAGGGCTGCCGGGTAGCCCCCCGGGCCTGCCCCGATGACAATCACCTGGTAGTCCAACCCTTGACTCCTCCCTCTGGCCTAATAGCAGTAGAGCCTTCCGTAGGGCCGGTGGGAAACCGGTATCAGCTTGCAGAACTTCCCGGCGCAAACCTCATCGTAACTATATCCGAAGCCGGCGCAGAAATCCTGCAGGTGCGGGCCCAGGAGACTCCAGTCCGCCTCGTCAAGATCGAAGACGGACACCTCTTTGCCCAGGGTGAAGGGGTCGACCTCGCCTCTCAAATAGATCACACCGCCGTGCATGCCCGTCCCCAGATAGTCACCGGCCAGAGGCACCCCCGGCTGCCGCTCCAAACCGAGCAGCACCAGGATCCCTCCGGCCATATATTCTCCTAGAAAGTCCCCCGCCGTCCCGCCGGCGATCAACACCGGGACCTGCTTCTTGTATTCTTTCATGTGGATCCCCACCCGGTACCCCACGTTTCCCTTGATAAACAGCCGCCCGCCGCGCATCCCGTAGCCCAGCACGTCGCCGGCGTGGCCGTGCACCGTAACCTGGCCGGCGTTCATGGTGTTGGCGATGGCATCCTGGGCGTTGTCATTGATCGTGATCTCCGGGCCGTTCATGAATGAGGCCAGGTCGTTGCCCGGCACTCCGTTGACCACCATCCTGATATCGGGATACGCCAGGCCGGTACCCAGATAGCGCTGTCCGTTGACGTTGTCGAGCTGAAACTCCCGTATCCCTTCTTCCGCCAGGCGCCTGATCATCTCGTTCAAATCGCGGTAATGCAGGCCCTGACTGTCGATCCTCTCCATACTTCCGTCCCCCACTTACTAGGCTTAAATACTCGTATTTGCGATTATATCAGCACCTGTTGTAAATTACAATCTACTTTTGCCTGTCAATACGCTTGAATACAATGTACTTACTGCCATGGGATAGATCCTGCCCCCGGTTACGGATACTGTGGAAAGGGAGAAGTGGAAAGCTGAAGAAAAATGCCCGCAGTGCGGGAGTATATATACTCGTATTTTTTTAAATCCAGCATTCTGGTTTCAAAGTCTTCTGGAACATTCAAAAGTGCCGATCCCACTAAACTTATTCCAAACTGCTTCAAATCAAAGGATCTTCGTGCTCGATCAATACTTGTTCAGATACATGTTTTGCTCCCAGGGATGCACCTGGACCTGGTACTCATTCCACTCGAGGGTCTTGGCGGCCACGAATTTTTTGTAGATGTGGGGGCCGAGGGCCTCCTGGATCAGTTTGTCCTGCTTGAGTTCCTCCAGGGCTTCTCCCAGGGTGCCGGGCAGGCAGCCGATGCCCAGGCTCTGCCGTTCCTGCTCGGACATCTTAAAGAGATTCTGGTCTACCGGAGGGGGCGGCACGATCTGATTCTTGATGCCGTCAAGGCCCGCCTTGAGGTTGACGGCAAAGGCCAGGTACGGGTTGCAGGACGGGTCCGGGCTGCGAAACTCGAAGCTGGTCCCCTGATCCCGGCGGGCGGGAACACGCACCAGCGGGCTCCGGTTCCGGGGCGACCAGGCGATATAGACGGGCGCCTCGTAATCGGGCACCAGCCTCTTGTAAGAGTTGACGAGCGGGTTGGTGATGGCCGTCAAGCCCCTGACATGGGTGAGCAACCCACCCAGGTAATGCATGGCCACGCTGGAGAGCTGCAGGGGCTTTGAAGGATCATAGAAGGCGTTCGTGCCGTTGGCAAACAGGGATTGGTTGACGTGCATGCCCGAACCGTTGATGCCGAACACGGGCTTGGGCATGAAGGTGGCATGCAACCCGTGCAGTTGGGCAATCGAGCGCACCACGTATTTGAAGGTGACCACATTGTCGGCAGTGGTCAGGGCGTCGTCGTACCGGAAGTCGATCTCGTGCTGCCCGGGGGCGACTTCGTGATGGGACGCCTCCACGTCAAACCCCATCTCTTTCAGGGCCAGGACTATGTCCCTCCGGGTGTCCTCGGCGCGGTCCAGGGGGCTCATGTCGAAGTAGCCGCCCTCATCATGGGTGGTAACGGTGGGGCGGCCTGATTGATCCGTGTTGAACAGGAAGAACTCCGCCTCGGGACCGACGTTCATGGTGTAGCCCAGTTCCCTGGCCTCAGCCAGCACCTTTTTCAGGGCATAGCGCGGGCAGCCCACAAAGGGCGTGCCGTCGGGGTTGTAAATGTCGCAGATCAGCCTGGCGACGGATCCGTCCCGGCCGCGCCAGGGAAAAATGGTGAAGCTGTTGGTGTCCGGGATCAGGTACATGTCGGACTCTTCAATCCTGACAAACCCTTCAATCGATGAACCGTCAAACATGATCCCTTCAGTCAAGGCCTTTTCCAACTGCTCCGCCGTGATGGCCACGTTCTTAAGAGTCCCCAGAATATCGGTGAACTGGAGCCTGATGAACTGCACTCCACGGTCATGAGCAATGCTGAGCACGTCTTCCTTGGTCTTGGTGATCATTTCCTGAAATACCTCCTGCGTTTTATTATCTTTATTTTATCATTTTATAACTGCTCAGGCTGCCTAATAAAGGATCTAAAAGCACGGCATCTTAGCTCGAAGGGTTGGGTACCCTCTGGTGGGGTTCCGTCAGCCGTAAGCTTTGTGATGGACTACCCTGAATAGTTACGTCAGAGACCCCACGCTATACCCGGCCAAGCGCCGGCTGGGCAAGCATTTCAAGAGCGCTTTCAGACCGGCGCCGGTCACTTGTTCAAGTCGTAGGCCAGAATGATGGCTTCAGCCACCTTGCGCATCGACAGGCACTTGTCCATGCTCTGCTTTTGCATGCGGCGGTAGGCCTCGGCTTCGTTCGCTCTCAATTGTTCCATGAGCAGGCCCTTGGCCCGCTCCACCAGTTTCCTGGTCTCGATCTTCTCCTGCAGGTCGGCGATCTCCGCCTCCAGGCCCTGAATGTACTTATGGCATCTGAACAGGCTCTCGATGGCCGGAAACAGGTTATATTCCGACAGCGGCCTGGTCACATAACAGATCGGGTAATTCTTGAAACGCTCCTCCAGTTGGAGAAAGAGAAAGGCCTGCTGGGAGACCAACAGCACCGGGGTGCGTCTATCCTGGTTGAGCGCCCTGCAGAGTTCAAAACAGTTAACGCCCGGCAGGTCAACATCTGTCAGTACCAGGTCCGGGTCAAGGCTCCTTGCCTGCCGTAGCGCCTGCGATCCGTCCCCGGCTTCGCCCACAACCTGGTACGAGCCCCTTGCCAGCAGCAGCTTGAGACTGTTCCGCTGTTCGTCCTTTGCCATCGCTATCATTATGCGCGCCCGTTCCATCCCCTACACCTCTCACAAAGCCGTAAGGCTTGCCCTCGTCTCGCCTCATGTGTCCACCGGGGACCCGGAACCGCCCCGGATAAACAACAAATGCCCTCTTGGGAACTGGTTCCTGCCGAGGACATCTTCGCCCGCTTACAAACCTGAACTCGCCTGACTACAGTCTTCCGTTTTCATGAACTAATTATGAAATATGGGTTATAGAAAGTCAACTGCTTGCAGCAATGTATTCATCATACAATACCGCCGCCCCGGGATGCATAACCCCGGGGAGATTATCGGACAATATGGTTACCACAGATGACTACCCGCTCTAATGCCCCCGCTTCCTCCGCATCCGGGCTTACAGCCCGGCCTGAAGAATGCGGAGTACATCCGAAGCGGTGGGCGCCGTTATCCGGGCTAACGCCCGGCCTGAAAGAAAAACGGCACACAGGTAAGAGCGGCTACATCACTGTATTAACTGGCTCTCATAAAAGCGAGGTGAAGAGAATGGGCACCGGATGCCCGGTTTGCAACGGATTGTCACAGCTTGAGCATAACTGCCCGGATTGTGGCGCCAAGATGATCGATTACGGCGGACTGGAGAGTTACTGCGATCCTTATGGCCACTATGAAGAACAGGATGTCGAAACCGCCTGGGACAGGACCGTAACCGGGGACGGCCAGTGCGTCCACCTGCTGCAGTGTCCCCAGTGCAACGGAAGCGTGACCTATCCGGTAGACGAGGAACTGATCGTTTAAAACCCACCTCATGTCCTCTTGCTGCGGCTGCATTAACGACTGCTGTCAAAGGCGCAAGCGTCTGCTGCCGGCCGACAGCTTAGAGCTTATCACAAGGCGCCAGCCTCCCTGCTTCAGCTCCCTGATAGTAGCGGGCGAGGTTCCGGGAGTCTGGCGCTCCCCCTCGCGCCTGGCCCAAAAGCAACTTGTTATTGACAAACATCAGCATGTCTCCGAAAATAGAAGGGTACTCCGGAGATTCTGGCAAATCCGGAAGGGAGCCTGCAACCGGATGCGCTATGCAATAATCAGCGATATTCACGCCAATCTGGAGGCCTTCCAGGTGGCCTTGGAGGACATTGACCGGCAGGATGTTCAGAAGGTTGTCTGCTTGGGCGACATTGTCGGTTATTATGCCAATCCTAACGAGTGCGCGGAACTTTGCCGCAGCCGCGGCTTTCTTTGCCTGAGAGGAAACCATGACGATGCCGTGGTCGGCATCTGCGGCATTGAAGATTTTAATCCGGTTGCCCAGGAAGCCCTCCTGTGGACCGAGCGCCACCTCTCCGACAACAACAAGGCGTGGCTGACGCAATTACCGGAGCAGGCGCTGGTCGATGATCTGTTCCTGGCAGTACACGGCTCTCCCAGCCACCCCTACGACTACATCTTTTCCCCGGCAAGCGCCAGCTTCGCCTTTGACGTCCTGGTATCGCAGCATCCCCGGTTGGCCGTCTGTTTCTTCGGCCACACCCACCAACGCGCCCTATACTCCTATGACCGCAAGACAACCCGGGAGTTACTGGAGCAGAACCAGCCTCTCGAATTCAGCCTGCAGGATGACAGGCTGTACCTGATCAATCCCGGTAGCATCGGCCAGGCCCGGGACGGTAAGCCGGGGGCATCATACCTGATCTATGACGGGGACGGCAACACCGTCACCTTCAGGCACGTTCCTTACGATTTCAACCTGACCCGGCATAAAGTAACCCGGGCAGGTCTCCCCGTCATGCTGGGAGAGCGCCTGGGGTTGGGATTGTAAAAAAGTGATGAGTGATGAGTGATGACATACTCATTACTTTTTTGTAATTACTCAGGTTAAACCTAATTCAATTTTACGTCAGTTGAAATACCACCCGGACGATGTAGTTGGCTGGCTGATGCTGGTGAGCGACCTGTTACATGTGGTCACCTTGTTGGGTGAGCGCAGCGAACATCATGAGCACCCCGGGCACCCACTGGGTGGGGTGGAGCGGCATTAGCAAGCCAACCAAACCATTTCGAGCTGAGATCACCTGTCTTAATCTTTTACAGGTTGAGCAGTTACCTTTTTTTACTCATTACTTTTTTTGATTCTTTTTAGACTCATTACTCATCACTTTTTTACTCATTACTTTTTTGATCTCCCCGGCCCTGGTCAGGAGGTAGCTGCGCTTGTTTTTTTGGGGCTGCGCCAGCACTTCGTCCCACAGGGCTTTCAGGACCGCCCCGATCAGCGGCCCGGGCTGGCAATCCAGGGCTTCCAGCAGATCTGTCCCGTTGATGGCGAGATCGCTCAGGTTGAAGGCCGCCTCCTCCGCCAGGACTTCATGCAAACGGGCTTGAAAGGCCTCCCACTCAGGCAGGGTATGCACGATGAGATCGGTGCTGTGAGCCAGCAGGTCCGCCTCCTTGACTGCCAGCAGGCCCGGAATGGCTGCCCGCCCCACCCTGGAGATCAGCCTGCGTATGGCCGGGTGGCGCATCTGCAGGCTCAACATGTGCTCCCTCACCAGCAGAGAGACCTGCCTGACGGTACGAATACTGTAATGCAGCCGTTGCAGGATATCCTCCGCCATCTGAACGCTCATCAGGTTATGGCCGTAAAAATGCCCCCTGCCGTCGGCGCCGCGGCTGAAGCACCGGGGCTTGGCAACGTCGTGCAGCAGGACTGCCAGGCGCAACTCCAGGTCAGCCGGGACGTAGCGCATGGCCTCCAGGGTGTGGTTCAGCACGTCGTGCTGGTGAGAGGGGTGGAACTGGGGAAAAAGCCAGCTCTCGCTCAGTTCGGGGATGATCAGGAACAGCAGCCCGGCCTGGAGCAGGTGCTGCAACCCATCCATATAGTTGGCGGCCATCAGCGTCCGGTTCAGTTCATCCCTCGTTCTCTCGGCCGAAATCTTGTTGATCAGGTCGGCATTCCGGACAATCGCGTGCCAGGTTCCGGACTCGATACGCAAACCGTAATCCGCGGCGATGCGGATCGCCCTCATGATCCGCAGGGCATCCTCGCCGATCCTTGCCTCCGGGTCGCCTACCGCCCTGAGCTGCAGGTCCGCCATGTCCCGCATTCCGGAGCAGGGGTCGGTGATCAGCGACCGTAGCGGGTCGTAGGCGATGGCGTTGATGGTGAAGTCCCTCCGGGCCAGGTCCTGTTCGATCTCCCCCACAAAGTGGACACCGTCCGGGCGTCGCCGGTCGCGGTACCCGCCTTCGATCCTGAAGGTGGTCACCTCTATCGGAAAGTCTCCTATGTATACGGTGATCGTGCCATACTTGACCCCTGTCGGCAGCACCTTGCAGCCGGCCCTGGCGAAAATGGCGGCCGCTTCGCGGGGTGAGGCATCCGTGGCCAGGTCCCAATCCGACGGGGTAATTCCCAGGATCAGGTCTCTGATCCCCCCACCAACCACGTAGGCCTGCTTGCTGTCTGCCGCCAGCAAGGCGCAGGCCCTCCTGACCGCCTCGGGAAGGGGCAGTTCCATGCCGTCAACCCCCAAAACAGACCCTGATTTCAAGCTTTAACATATACTGATCCTTATACGGCTATTCTCCTGCGCCCGGAGCACTCCGGGCGCATGGACCGGTGGCGCGCTGTGATCCAATTTTACCATACAGAGACAACCGGTACCATTCAACACAAAAGATAGGGGACGGTTCTTGTGTCTGCCATTAAAAATAGTTTATCCGCGATGACTACCCGCTCTAATGCCCCCGCTTCTCCGAAGCGGTGGGATAAGAGCGGCTACGTCCCTGTATTAACGAGTTCTAAGCTTCAGTGGGGGGAAGGCAGTCCCCCACTGAAGCCAAGAACTTGTTGAACCCCGCCTCTTAAAAAACGAAATCCCCTAACTTTCATAACAACTGCCCCAAAAAGATAACCAATGAGTCTAGTGGGCCAAACGCTCTTCTAACCCCAAGCAGGTAGCTGGTTTGCGGAGGGCGGACATAGATTTTCATAATAGCACCGAACCGTTAACGGAAAATAAAAAGGCGCGAAGCCGGGAACTCATTGTTCCCTCCTCGCGCCTTGCTTTCCAGGGCAAGCAGTCCTGTAAGCCGGGTTCTGTTCCCTCAAAGTCTGAGGGCGATGATCATTTCTCTAGGACCCCAGTTGCCTGAGGCCTCCAGCAACCTACCCGGAGGCGGAGCGGGCCACCCCATAGCCTCCCTATTCGGTCTTGCTCCAGGTGGGGTTTACCTAGCCGGCCAGTCGCCTGACCGCTGGTGCGCTCTTACCGCACCGTTCCACCCTTGCTCCGCGTGAATCACGCGGGGCGGTTCACATTTCTGTGGCACTTGCCTTAGGGTTACCCCCACTGGGCGTTACCCAGCACCCTGCCCTATGGAGCCCGGACTTTCCTCACCTGCCACCTTTCGGCTCTGGCAGGCGCGATCACCCGGACTGCTTGCTCGTTGTCCAAATTGTAGATTAATTATAGCACCATCCCGTTAAAAGCACAAATCACGGCCACATCGGGAAAGGATCGACATATTCTTGGGGGCGGCGGCATACGGTGGTCATTGAACCATGCTCGGCAATGCAGGGTTTGACTGGTGGCCGCATGGAAGGGAGTGTGCCTCATGAGTATCGATGAAGG
>Ga0187861_10003196_pt1 | contig 14701 bp, 10 predicted proteins | sample June2016WEW_10_1_3_FD_132986 | JGI IMG/M metagenome (GOLD analysis project Ga0187861, IMG submission 132986) | Peatland microbial communities from SPRUCE experiment site at the Marcell Experimental Forest, Minnesota, USA - June2016WEW_10_100 | ecosystem: Environmental > Terrestrial > Soil >...
AGTCTTCGTAAGGCCCTTCCAGTTCTGCCGTCTGGGTGACGCCGTCCCACGAGCCGATCTTCTGAAGCAATTCATCCTCAGCTCCGGCCCCTGGGCTGGCCGCAAGCAGCGCCAGCCACGCAAACGAAAATAGACTTTGTTTCACCAGTCGCCCTCCCCATGCCGTTTGCACTTTCCTTGAGAATGGGTTAGATTGCAAGTGTTGGCGCACAAAGAGGAAGACGCAATGGGAAGACAAGGGACGACAGCGGGCGTATCCCTGGCGGGCCGGTCGCCACCGATGGCGCTTATGTCTGTCACAGATCATTTAAGGGGACACCGCGCAAATGGTTACCTTTGCGGAGCACTGCTTCGTGCATCTCAAGGTTCCACCCAACCCTGACTTAGTGTGTTGTTTTGATGGGTTGCAGCAGGCTGTCCCGGGCTTAAGGATTGGAAGTCAACCGGATTGGCAGAAAGCCAATAGCGTCCCGGGAATTCTTTACCCGGGCCAGGATAGGTTCTTTTGGGAGCCGATGCCATTGCCGGAAACCTGTACGGTTGGACCATTTGCCCACTCTACCAAAGAATGGCAGTTGATGTTTCATTTGTGTCGCCCAATAGAACGAGATGTATTGAATGTACGCCTATATCTGAAACGTCACATGAAGAGCTTAACCGGGGAAAATTGGTCCTACAACTTATGGTGGTTTGACAGGGCGCCTCTGTTATCTGAAAAAGCATTAAAAGAACCCAACATACCGATCAATCTGATGGAATGTATCTGCCCATTGCGAATGACAACCTTTGTTCACGCTCATAAGCCCGAATTTTCCTTCGACTTGAAGCTTATGGCAGGCCCAGCCGCGAATGTGTTTTATGTAAGAAAGAACGACAAAGATGTCATGACGCAGCTTGCCGTGGAAGATTCGGATGGAACGATAGTGCTGCAAAGAGAAGGCTCAATTCGGGATTTGTCGCAGCGATGCGACTTGGAGGCTTGTCAGAAACTGGCAGTGCCAAGAACAATAAAGTCGAATGCAAGCGGCTTGGTGATAAAGGCTAAAATAGATACCGGGCCTTGGAGCGGACTTGTTTGCATGCAGGAAACTCATCTGTTGCTTTGATGAGCTAAATCGGGGACACAACATTCACTTCCTTTCGTCCTTTGGCTTGTGCCTCAAGGCAAACCAGAATCTAAAACGTTTTTCAGACAAGTCTCAAGAACAAATTAGTATTGTGTCCCGCCGATTTACGCGTCACAGAGAGGAAATGCGGCCTGCGGTTGCGCGTCTGCGCCACAGGCCAAGGCGCAGACAAGAAAGAGGCTGGCCAGGGTTCGGTACATGGCGGCATTGTACCACGGTTTTTGCAGGGCGCGGCAGGCCAGCGTTTATCCTTCATGCTTCAAAAATCATCGTTGCCGGACGGAATCCTGGGAGCCGCCACTAACACCCGAAAGCCGGCGTCCTTGCACCGGATGGAAAGACTGCCCCAGCCACGCATGGCCGAGCGGCAGAACTTCGGATGCATGTCCCAGGCGCCGCCGCGCGCCACGCAACCCCGGCTCACTGGCGGCCCTTGCGGGTCCACCGCTGCCTCCGGAGGGTACTGCTCCAGGCCAAGACACCATTCGAAGACGTTGCCGTGCATGTCGTAGAGGCCCCAGGCGTTCGGAGTCTTCTGGCCCACTGGGTGCGTTTTGGCGCCGCTGTTCCCGTAGTACCACCCGGCCCGGCTCAAGCCGGCCTCAGCATCGCCCGTGTAGTAGTTCGTCGTCGTCCCTGCCCGGCAGGCGAACTCCCATTCTGCCTCGGTGGGCAAGCGCACAGTCTGGCCGGTCTTCTGGCTGGCCTTCTTGCAGAACTCCTGTGCGCCATTCCACTGGACGCTTTCGACGGGCAGACTGGCGCCGATGAAGTGGCTGGGGTTCTTGCCCATGACCTGCACGTACTGCTCCTGCGTGACCTCGCAGCCCCCCATGTAGAACGCCTTGGTAAGGGTGACCGCGTGCGCGGGCGACTCCCACGACACAAAATTGCGCGAGGCCTGGACCGCACGCCAGCAACGCAGACCGCCATACGTTGCCACGCCCAAGATCAAGACGACGACAATCAGCCAAGGCCGAGAGAACTGCGGCCGGCGGTTTTGGCGAGCGGCGCGTCTCAGGACCAGCTCAACCAGGACCAATACGATCAGACTGGCGATTCCCAAGACCGCGCCGCCTATCCAGGGCGATTCCGGTTCCGGCGTGCCCATGATGAACTTCCCCGCCGGGATCAATACGAGTTCCAGATTTACGTCGTTGCCCAAGTCGAGCGTCTTTGTCGGCGGCAGATTCGCGCGGCGGGCATATTGCTCCACGGATTCCTGGCCGTCCCAAGAAGGAAACACGGCCTGCGGTTGCGCGTCTGCGCCACAGGCCAAGGCGCACGCAAGAAAGAGACAGGCCAGGGTTCGGTACATGGCGGCATTATACCACGGTTTTTGCAGGGCGCGGCAGGCCAGCGTTCATCCTTCATACTTCACAAAAAGGCAACCGTTCAGTGCCCCCCGGTCTTCCCCGCGTCGGCGGGGCAGAAAATGGGAAGAATGGGAAGGATGAGAATGATGGGAGGACTCATCATCATCTTCTTCCATTCTCTCCCATCCTTCTCATTCTTCCCAGCCGCTCCCCTGTGGTCGGGGAGGGCCGGGGAGACTGAACGGTTACAAAAAGCGAATGTCCACTTTTCCCCTTCTGGAAACCCGTTAGATTGCCGGCGTTCGCGCACACAAGGAAAACACAATGGAAGACCAGGCCGCCATTCCCTACGTTCGTACCCGGCTGTGGGGGCAGATGTTCCTGCAGTTCGCCATCCAGGGGGCCTACCAGCCTGTTTTCGGCAGACACATGGAGAAACTCGGCTTCTCGCCCAAGGAGCAGGGGACGGTGTTCATGGCCGGTTGCATAGCGCCGCTCGTCCTGCCGCTCATCGCCGGGCAAAGCGTGGACCGCTGGTTTTCCGCCCAGAAGGTCCTGAGCTTCTGCTACCTGGTCACGGGCGGCCTGCTCCTCTGGGCGGGGGGCGTGCGTGAGTTCACGCCGTTGGTGTGGGTGACGTTCATGGCCGCGATGTTCTTCACGCCGACGATGGCACTGGCCAACGCCTTGTCCTTCCACCACCTCACGGATGCCCGGCGCGATTTTCCGATCGTGCGCGTCGGCGGCACACTGGGCTATATCGGCGCCGGTTGGGCGCTGACAGGGTGGATGGTGCATCTGGACAAACATGGGGTAGAGCTCCCGTTTCGCTACAGCCTGTACATCGCAGGCATACTGGCGTTCGTCAACGCCGTCTACTGTTTGACGCTCCCACACACACCGCCCCAGCGCGAAGCAGCCGGGAAATTCGCGCTCGGCAAAGTGCTGGCCATGCTCAAGGATCCGTCCTTCGCCGTGCTCAGCGCGCTCGGTCTGGTCATGATGATCTTTGCCTCGTTCTACTACTTCAAGACCAGCAATTTCATTCCCACGGTCCACATACCCAAGGCCTGGGTTGCACCAGGGGAGAGCGACCGGATACCGGAGGCCTGGATATCAACGGTGATGAGCGTCGGGCAGGTGATGGAAATTCTGACGATGTTCCTGCTGCCCTGGTTCTACCGCCGGTTCGGGTCGAAGATCACCATCGCGGCCGGACTGGTCGCCTGGCTGACGCGCTTTGTGATCTTCGCCACCTCGACGGATCTGGTGCTGGTGGTTGCCGCGCAGGCGCTGCACGGTTTCTGTTTTGCCTTCGCCCTTGCGGCGACGATGATCTACGTGGAACGGATCTGCACCACGGACGTGCGCGGCAGCATGCAGAGTTTCCTGGGCTGGCTCATGGGCCTCGGCACACTGGCGGGCGCCTGGCTCAGCAGCGCCGTCCACGACGCGTATACTGCCGGCACGGGAGCTAATGCCGTAACCGACTGGGGCCGCGTATGGCTTGTGCCCGCGGCAGGCATCGCGCTGGTCCTGGTGGTGTTCATCCTCGCCTTCCGCGCGCGGGACACGGAGGAGGGGCGAGGGGTTAGGGGTTAGGCATTGGGAGTGAACGGTGAGTAGGCAATGCCTCGCCCCTCGCCCCTAACGCCTAAAGCCGCCTGGATTTTCGCCGCGTCTAGTTTATAATAGGGGCGCTATGGCTGCGGGGATTGATCCACAGGATTGCTGCCCACATTGCGGCACGCCGTACCTTAGCATGCTCAAACCGGGCGATGCGCCGGACAGCCGTTGCTGCGATAGCTGTAAGATGACCACTGCTCAAGCCTTGGGGCACGTGCGCCAACAGGCGGTCTCACGCCAGCAAGAGCTGGCGGCGAACCCGCAAGCCGACGGCGACCTTGCGCTTGAGTTGCGGCCTGAAGACGAGAAGGCGCAGCGGGGCTTGGCTGGCGGGCTTGCGCCGCGGGGTCTCGGCATTCGCCATCAGGCTTTGCGGCACCAGCCCAAGATGGCGCCAAAACGCTTTGGCTTAAAGCCGGTCCCAAAGCGGCCCGCGCCGGCCCCAACTTCGCCGCGGCCCGCGCCGGCCCCAACTTCGCCGCGGCCCGCGCCGGCCCCAACCCCGCCGCAGCCTGCGCCGGCCGCAACGGCACCGCAGCCCGTGCCAGCTCCAGCTTCACCGCAGCCTGTGCCGGCCCCAGCGGCACCTCCTGCCGGCGGGACGCCGGCGCTCCCAGCCGCAGCTTCACCGCAACCCGTGCCAACTCCGGGTCCGCCAGGGGAACTTGTACTCGCGCCGGAGGCGAAGGACGCCAGCCCAGCGGTTGCTGCTGCTGCGGCGCCGGCGCCCGCAGTTGCTGCTTCACAGCATCTGGCGTCTTCTGCAAAGGACGCTGTTCAGCCCTGGATGAGAACGCGGTCAGACAGGAGCTCATCAGACCTGCGGCTCAGGGCCTTCGTCGGGCGGCTGATATTCTTCCTGGTGATTGTGATTGCCGGGCTCCTAGCGTACTTTGTGGGCAAGCCTTACGTTGAGCGGATGTTAGAAGCGGCCTCCAGGAAGCTGGAGGCTAAGGTGGACAAAGCTACCGGGGAGACCGCGGGCTCACAAACCGCTTCTTCAAAGAAGGAGGCCAGGCCGAAGAGACTCAGCGAGAGACCGCCGGCACAAAAAAAGCCCCCTGCAACGCCAACCGGCGCCGCTCCCACTGCGCCGGCTGCAGAGACCAAGGACGTAGACGTAGTGGGGCTGGGACCTGCGAAAGCTCCTGCGGCTGAAACCCAGAACAAGACCCCAGACGCAGTCCCGGCTGCGCCTGAGTCCACTCCGCCGGCCAAGGCCGCGGCAGCGCCGGCTAAGAAGGCCGAAGAGTTGGTGGACGACGTAGATGACGGGGCGGCGGTTGCGCCTCGCAAGACGAAACCTGCGGCCGGCAAGGAGAAAGCCGCGAAACCCGAGCCGGCCGGGGAGGCCGCGGCCACTGCGGGGAAAGACGAGCCCGTGGACGCAGCTTCCGTCTTGGGCTTGAAGAAGAAAGAAGCTGTCAAGGCGGCCCCCGCCAAGGCGCCGGAGCCGGCCGCGGTGTTGGCCGCGGAGCCGTCGTTCCTGCCCTTCGACGTGGACAAAATGGATTCAGGGAAGGACAAGAACTTTGCGACGAGGCTCATCAAGGTGTTGCCCGGCTGGCACGGCAAGAACATCAACGACGACGACACTCCAGACGCCCAGGGCAAGAGCACCAACGCTACCAAGGTGGGAACCACGCATCGTGGGCGTGATGGCGTCCTGGAGATCAACCCCATCAATGACACCCTGGCGGCCAGGCTCATCGCCACCATCGAGGTGCCCCAGAAGTCCAAGGCAAAGCTGCTCTTCGAGATCGCGAGCAAAGACGCCGCTCACGAGTGGCTCCTGAGCGCCAGCGTGGCCAACACGCCGATTGTCCAGAAGTTCCAGGTTAAGACGAAAAAAGGACTGGAATGGCTGGAGGTGCCATTGGACCTGTCAGCCTCGTCCGGAAAGCGTGTTGAAGTGGTGCTGGAAGTCGCCATGAAACCCAAGACGCCCTCCGCAGCGTACAAGGAGCAGGTCGGCTACTTCCGCAACATACGCTTGGAGTGGCCTGGCAAGCCCGCGGGAGCACAGGCGCCTGGCCCAGCGCCCAAACCGCCCACGCCCGCTGTGGAGCCTAAGCCGCCGCCACCCGCTGAAGAGCCCAAAGCGCCCGTTGAAGAAAAACAGAATTGAAAATTGGCTGCCAAGGCGCCCTCTGAATTTTCAATTTTCAATTTTCAATTTGCATTTCTTTTGCTTCGTTCGTGCCGCTCGCTTCTTCTTCGCATAGGGCCGCGGCGCTTCACCGACACTGTCCGCGTCCGCGTCCGGGACGAAATCATCGGGCAGGCGGCCCGGATCGTTCTCCTTCTCGCGCTTGGCTTGAGCCAATAGCTCGGCGAAATTCCCTCTCAAATCCTCATGCAGCTTGTCTTGCAAAGCTGCAAGTTCCGCGTGTCTGACCTTCGCCAATTCAACGATGTCAGTGAAGTCTTTGCTTCTCCTCGAAACAAGCTTCAGCCACACCAGCCCAAACAGTGAGATGTACGCCCCCTCGCCGCCGGCGGTCTTGGGCCCGGGAATGAAGCCGTAGGTGGTCAGTCCACCTTCAGGAATCAACTTCAGCCGCACGCCGGTTTTCCTGTGCTGCAGATGATGCCAGCCATTCTTGGCTTTGAGCACGATCTTGAAGTCCGGCTTGAGCCGTTCGAGGATTTTGCCGTCGGCATGCGCGTAAAGGATGTCAATGTCATTGGTGAGACGCCGGTAACCGTAATGAATCACAGCCAGTCCGCCGATTAGGAGGGCCGAACCTTGGACTTTATGCAGGTCCTCTGTTGCCGCCGCCATTTTTTCGGGTCCGGGTCCCTGCGGTGATCCGAGCGCCATTCCTACCCCCTTAGCGAAGGTGAAGATCTCCAAGTCGGTCGGCGTAAGGACTGCTTCTTCCATAGTACGCTCCCGGCCAGGTTAGTTGAGGCCCTCCCCCGTCAGACAATTGTAGTCTGTCGGCCCGCGCACGCCACTACTTCCCGGGCTTCCCCGGGGGCTCTTCAGTTCTGCGCTTCGTCCGTGCCGCTCGTTTCTTCTTTGCATAGCGTCCGGGCGCTTCGCTGACGCTGCCGGCATCCGCACGCTTGGTGCGTTCCCTGTTTTGCCGCCACGGATCATTCGCCAGTTCGCGCTGGGCCTGAGCCAACAACTCTGCGAATCTTCCCTTCAATTCCTCAGGCAGCTTGTCCCTGAGAGCCGCAAGCTCCTCGGGTTTGACCTTCGCCAACTCGACGATGTCAATGGTGTCTTTGCCTCTTTCCGAAATAAGCTTCAGCCACACCAACCCCAAAAGGGATATGAAAGCGCCCTCGCTGCCAGCAGCCTTGAGCCAGGGGATGAACCCATGCGTGCCCAGTCCGCCTTCGGGGATGAGTTCCAACCGGACACCTGTTTTGCGGTGTTTGAGTTCATGCCAGCCATTCGTGGCGCTCAGTACGACCTTGAAGTAAGGCTTGAGCCGCTCCAAAATTTTGCCGTCCGAGTTGGCGTAGAGGATGTCAATGTCATCGGTAAGACGCCGGTAACCGTAGTGAATCACAGCCAGTCCACCAATAATGAGCGCCGAACCTTGGACTTTGCGCAGGTCCTCAGTTGCCGCCATCATCTCTTCTGGGCCGGGTCCCGGCGGTATGTCTAGCGCCATTCCTACTCCCTTCGCGAAAATGAAAATCCCCAAGTCGGCCGGGGTCAGGACTGCCTCTGCCATAGTACGCTCCCCGCCAAGTCAATTGAAGCCGTCGGCCGTCCGGCAATTGCAGCCTGTTGGCCCTCGCACGCTGCTACTTTCCGGACTGTGCCGGAGTTTTTTCAGTTTTGCGCTTCGTCCGGGCCGCCCGCTTCTTCTTTGCATAGGGCGCGGGGGCTTCCTCAACACGCTCGGAGCCGATGCCTTTGCGGAGAGTGTCAATCGCCCCATGAGGGTCGAATTCCATGTCGCGTTTAGCCCCAGCTATGATTTCGTCGAAGCGCTCCAGCATTTCTGGGTGAAGTTTCTCCCTCAACGCGGCAAACTCGCTCGTTCTGGCCTTGGCCAGGATGTCCAGGTCGGCCCTATCATTAAGACGCCACGAGATCAACTTCAACCACACCAGCCCGTACAGAGAAATGAACCCGTTCTCCCCGCCAACAGCCTTCGGGCCAGGGATAAAGCCATACGTCCCCAGCACGCCTTCGGGGATCAGTTCCAGCCGGACGCCGGTCTTCCTGTGCTCCAGATGGTGCCAGCCAATAGGGGATTTCCGGGTGAGCTTGAAATTGGGCTTGAGCCTTTCAAGAATGTCACTGTCAGCATAAGCGTAGAGGGCGTCAATGTCCTTCGTTGAACGTTCATAGCCGTAGTGAATCACGGCCATGCCGCCGACAACCAGTGCGGAACCCTGGACTTTCCCAAAGTCCTCCAGCGTTTGTTTCAAGTCTTCCGAACTTGGGGTGTTCATGCCGCCTGCTCCCCGCACAAAGTCGAACGTTGCCAACTGTGACGGGGTAAGTGTTGCCAGTGCCATAATGCGCCCTGCGACTGAAACGAGGCCATCTGCCGCGCGTCATATTAGCAGGCCGCCCGCCGCCTGCCACTATTTCTTGATTTGTGTCAGGATGCCTTCTGCCTCGCTGCGCACATCGTTCTTGGTTGTCACCTTCGCGGCCTTCTCCAGCGCCTCGCGGATCGCGTCGGCGTTGGACTTCGGGTTCTTCTTAGCGATCTTGACCAAGGCCGCGGCCGCTTCATCCTTGACCGCATCATCGTCCAGGCAGGGCGCCACGAGTTCGAAAGAGCGCAGGGTCTGAATGTCCTGCAGCTTGCCCAAGGCCAGGCGTTTCTCTTCCGGGCGCTTGGCGGCCTTCAGGACGCCTTCGAGAACCGTGAGCTTCTCGGGATCCTTCATGTCTTTGTCCAAGAGGCGGACCACGCCGCGCAAGGCCAGAATCTGGTGCTCCTGTTTCTCGGCCGTCTGGGCGAGTTCCAGCAACGGCGCCACCGCGTTCTTCTCGCGCCACTCGGAAAGCACATGCACGGCCGCGTCCTTCACGTCCGCGTTGGCGTTCTTGGTCTGCTCGCTCACCGCCTTCAGTGCCGCGGGCGTGCCGGAAACGCCCAGGGCGCGAATCATAGCGGCGGCGCTGCGGGGCGCCGCGTCAGCCAGCGCGGCACTCAATTGCTGGGCGCTGGCATCCCCGCGGCGCGCAGCCGTTCCAGCCAGGGCGCCTTCCGCCGCGGAGAACTCCTCGTTATCAGTGGTCTCCTTAACCAGTTTGATGAGCGTGGGGATTTGCCCGTCGCCGGCCAGCACGCCCAGGGCCTTCAGCGCCGCAAGGCGCAGCGGCTTGTCTTGGTCCGCGAGCGCTGTCATGGCCGCCTCAACCTGGTCTTCCGCATGGCGGGACGCCAGAACGCCCAGCAACGCCGCGCGGACCGCCGCATCTGCGCCTGGCTTGGCCGCCGCGCCGACGATCGCGTTGGCTTGGTTGCCGCGCATATTGGCCAAGGCATCCAACACGGCATTCCGCTCGTTGCCGGCGGCAGTGCCCACCAGCGGCACCAGGGCTTCGGCAGCCGCCGCGCCCCCGATGGCGGAAGCGGCCTGCAGGGCGCCGAGGCGCACCTGTTCTTCGGCGTCCTTGAGCAAACTGAGGACCGCGGCCAGCGCCGCAGGGTCGCGGCGCGCGCCGAGGATGGCCAGCAGGGCGGCACGATCCGCGGGTCCCGCCTTGGGCAGCGCCTCAACAATGCGCTTGGTTGCGTCGTCGCCGAGCATGGTAATCGCGGCGCGGATGGCCACAGCGCGGATTTGCGGGTCGTTGGTCCTCATGGCGGTAAGGATATCGGCGATGTCGCCGCGCACGACAGCCAGCCCTTGCACCGCCGCGCAGCGCACCTGCCGCTCTTCGGCCGCCGTCCGGGTGTCCCAGAGCTTGCTGTAGATGCGCTCCGCATCCTTCTTTTTGTCGGATTCGACGAGGCGCTGGGCCAGGCGCAGCGCCGCCTCGGTGAGCTTGATTCGTTCAAAGTCCTTGGCCCCGTCAGCCGCGTCCAGGAGCGCATCCGCGGCCGAGGCTTCGCCGATGTTGGCCAGGGCCTCCGCGGCGGCGAGGCGGATGTCCGGGGCGGTGCCGGAGAGTGACTTCTTCAATTCGTCCGCCGCCTGCGTGTCGCGCAGCACGCCGAGCGCCTGAATGACCGTAAGCTTGTTCTTGCCGTTTGCCGCCGGGAGGGCTTTGCGGAAGATGCCGGAGGCATCGCGCATGGCCACGAGGGCCTGAGCGGCGAACTCACAGAGGTCGTCGTCAGCCAGGAACGCGCCGATGGCAGCCGCGTCCGCCGTGCTGCCGATGTGTTTCAGTTCCTCAAGGACGTACTTCTGGACGCCTTTGGGTGTATTGCCGCCCAGGGTGGAAAGCAACCCCTCGCGCACCACAGGGCGGAGGTCCTCGTTCTCCGGCCGGCCGGCGTAGGTGACCAGGCCGTGGAGCACATAGCGGGCTTTGTAGTCGTCGCCCTTGCCCGGTTCGACCAGCATGTTCACCAGCGCGGCTACGCTCTGTTTGCCGCCTTTGGCGATCTCATCGTAGGTTTTCTTCATCGTCTCCAGATCGGGTGCGGTCAGCGTACCGGGGTTCCGGCCGGCCTTGTCGGCGTCCGGCACCGTATCCACGAGCGCCGCCAGCCCCGTTTTGGGCGCCTCCTCGCCGGCGTACAACCAGCCTGCGCCGGCCAGATAGACCAGAGCCACGGCCACAAACTGAATTCCGAGTATCCTGCCCATGAGATCACCCCTTGTCACTTGTCCCCGAACCCCGCTCCCCGAACCCCGCTCCCCGCTCTGTTACAGGTGCCACGGCGCCCGCATGGGCTGGTTGATCAGCCGATTGGCCTCTTCATCGCCTACGGCCTCCTGCTTGACCGGATCGAAACGGATCTTGCGGCCGACCCGGATGGAGACGTTCGCCAGGTGCAGCAGGCAGGCCGTGCGGTGGGCCGTCAAGGCGCTGCCATTGGACGGCCTGCGCGTCTTGACCGCCTGCTGGAACTCGATCAATGGCTCCGGATCGGGCATGGCCTGGACCTTCTTCTGGTCCTCTTCGCTCAGGTCGCTCAAAGCCACATCGCGCGCCTGCAGCCTGTCGTAGGGCTTGCCCCACTCAGTGCTGTTGAAGACAAAAGTCATCCCATCCTCGAATTTCAACTCGACCCAGCCCCACATGCCGACGGCTTCGGGGTGGGCCGGCGCGGCATAGGATTCAATCTCGACGGGACTGGTGAGGTCCTTGCCGTATTTCCAGTTGACGCCTTCGAAATAGTGCTGGCCCATGTCCGACAAACCGCCGCCTTCGTAGTCCCAGTAGCCGCGATGGGTGCCGCCGTGGCGATGCGGCTGATAGGGCCGCCAGGGGGACGGGCCGCAGTACATTTCCCAATCTAGGTTCTTGGGGATGGGCTGCGGCGGGGCGTTGACTTTGCCGCTCCACTCCTTGACCTTCCAGCCGCCCTTGTGGATGTAGACGCCCTTGCACTCCTTGAGCAGGCCGCTGGTCATGATCTTGCGGACTAGGATGGCGTTGTGGTCGTGCGAGGCGCCCATGCGTCCATAGGTGCCGATCTGGAAGACGCGGCCGTAGCGTTGCTCCGCCTCGATCACCGCCTTGCCTTCGGCAATGAAGCGCGTCATGGGCTTCTCGCAGACCACGTCCTTGCCGGCCTGCATGGCCGCAATGGAAATCAGCGCGTGCCAATGGGGCGGGGTGGCAATGGCCACCAGGTCAATGTCCTTGCGCTCCAGCACGCGGCGGAAATCGCTGTAGATGGTCTTGTTGTCGGCCCTGTCGAGGAACTTGACATCGCAGTCGGCCAGCTTCTTGACGCTGCCCTGCACGCCGCCGCGCTGCAGCCCATCGCTGAAGGTGCCTGGGCCGCGACCGCCACAGCCGATCAGCGCGCCGCCGAACGTGTCGCTCGGGGCAATCTGTCCTTCGCCGCCCAGAACGTGCCGCGGGACGATCGTGACGCTGGCCGCCATCGCCGCAAAGCTGCCCAGAAATCTTCGCCGGGAAAATCCGTTCGCGCTCATGCTTGTTACCTCGCCAGGCTGAAACCTGAAATCCACAACACGCCAAGCGGACGGCAGGCGCCGCTTGCACATTTCACGTTCTGCATTTCAGGCCCCATTCCTGAAAGGTATACACCGCGGGTGCTATGGGAAATATAGGAAGAATGGGAAGAATGGGAACGATGTAACAACTCCTCTGCTTCCCATCATTCCCATCATTCCCATTCCTCCCATTCTTCCCATTTTTCGTTTTACGAAACGCCCCCCACCCGTTACGTTGTCTCCAGTCCTGGAGAGCCACTTTCACAAAGGAGCAGAGCATGGCCGGCAAGAAAATTCGCGTCACTGTGTGGAACGAGTTTGTCCACGAGAAGAAAGACAAGGAAGTGCAGAAAGTTTACCCCAAGGGCATCCATGAGGCCATCGCGGAACATCTGCGCGCGCAGCCGGACATGGAAGTCCGCACGGCCACGCTCGACCAGCCCGGCCAGGGGCTGCCCGACGAGGTCCTCAACAACACCGACGTGCTGATCTGGTGGGCGCACATGGCCCACGGCCAGGTGGAGGACAAGCTGGCGGCCAAGGTCCGCGAGCGCGTCTTGCAGGGCATGGGCCTCATCCCGCTGCACTCGGCCCACATGTCCAAGCCCTTCCTGCTGCTCATGGGCACCAGCGGCGCGTTGAAGTGGCGCGAGGACGGCAAACCGGAAATCCTCTGGGTCACCAAGCCGGCGCACCCGATCACCATTGGCATCAGCGACCACTTTGTCCTGCCGCATGAGGAAATGTACGGCGAGCACTTCGACATTCCGGAGCCGGACGAGCTGATCTTCATCAGTTGGTTTGGCGGCGGGGAGGTCTTCCGCAGCGGCTGCACGTGGAAGCGCGGCGCGGGCAGCGTCTTCTACTTCCGCCCCGGCCACGAGACTTTCCCGACCTATTACGACAAGAATGTGCGCGCCATCATTGCCAATGGCGTCCGCTGGGCCGCGCCCTGTGGCGCGCCGCCCGTGACCTACTGGCACTTCGACAGCATCCTGGAGAAATAGCCTGGATTGCTCTCCGCAGAACTCTTGAAACCGCAGATGGACGCAGATGGACGCAGATAGGAGCGAGACTCTTTTGTCATCTGCGTTGATCTGTGTTCATCTGCGGTTTCAGAAGTCCGTGCGTTTTTGTTTTCTTTCTGCACTGCTTTTTCTTCTCCCGGCGTTTCCCCTGGAAACAACAGCCGGCGCGCAGTTCGTGCCCAAGCCCGGCGATCCAGCCCTCCTGAAGGGCAAGGGCGCAGTGCACTGGCAGCCGTGGGGCGCGGAGGCCTTTGCCGCAGCCGCGCGCAGCCGCAAGCCCATCTTCCTCTTCATCACGGCCAACTGGTGCCACTGGGGCAAGGCAATGGAGCGCGTCACCTTCAAGGATCTGGAGGTCGCCGTGCGGCTGAACGGAGAGTTCATCCCGGTGCGCCTGGATCGTGACGAGCGCCCCGACGTGGATTTGCGTTTGCAGCAAGCCGTGCAGGCCGTCTCGGGCCGCCGCGGCTGGCCGTTGACGGCGTTTCTCACTCCTGAGGGCTGTGTTTTCATGGGCGGCACGTTCTTCCCCGCTGAGGATGACGCCGCCGCTCAGCGTCCCGGTCTGCGCGAGGTGATCCAACAGGCCGCGCGCGCGTGGCGCGAGCACCAAGAGGCTGTGGCGCGCAAGGCCGGCGCACTGCATGAGCGCCTCAAGAAGGAGAACGAAGCCGCGGCCACGGCCGGCGAGCCCCCGGCTGACCTGCTCCAGCGGGCCGCGTCCGCCATCCACGCCGCGCTGGACCTGAGAGCCGGCGGCTTGACTTCCCCAGGCGCGGCGGCGGCGGGAAAATTTCCCACGCCGCGCGCGCTGGACCTGTGCCTGTTGCACTATGCCTCAACCCAGGACGCGCGCAGCCTCAATACCGTGTCCCTGACCCTGGACGGCATGTTGCGCGGCGCGGTCTACGACCAGCTTGCCGGCGGCTTCCATCGCTGCTGCGCCGACCGCTGGTGGCGGACGCCGCGCTACGAAAAGTTGCTCGGCCCCAATGCGGAAATGCTGGCCGCCCTCGTGCGCGCCTGGCAAGCCACGGGCGCGGCACGCTACAAGCGCGCTGCTGAAGAAACACTGGCCTTCTGGGCCGCAATGCAGGATCCTTCCGGCACTTATTTCCCCGGTTCCGTGGCCGGCGGGACATCGGACCTGGATGAGGGCCTGTACTACACCTGGACCCAGAAGGAATTCGAGAGCATCCTGCGTGACGATAGCGACTGCCGCCTGGCCTGTGCTTTTTTTGGCGTGGCTGAAGCCGGCAACCAGGCCGCCGCGCCGGGAAAGAACGCGCTCTACGAAGCCTGCACGCCGGAGGAAGCCGCGAGCGCCGCGGGCCTGCCGCGCAATGAGGCTGAGCAGCGCTTGAGCCGGGTGCGGGTTGCTCTGCTGCGCGCGCGCGCCCAACGCCCTGCGCCCGCCGTGGACCGCAATGTTTACGTGGACGGCAACGCCCTCATGGCGGCGGCCTGCATTGAATACGGCCGCGCGCTGGGCCAGCCGCAGCATCTCGCGCGCGGCCTGAAAACGTTGAGA